>Ga0182234_10005_pt1 | contig 173395 bp, 154 predicted proteins | sample hydfratesGB_TM_A_FD_145595 | JGI IMG/M metagenome (GOLD analysis project Ga0182234, IMG submission 145595) | Subsurface microbial communities from deep shales in Ohio, USA - hydraulic fracturing test GB_TM_A | ecosystem: Environmental > Aquatic > Deep subsurface > Shale gas/oil reservoir >...
AATTATTTAAAGAAAATAGAGTTTATGTTCCTCTAGAAAGAATACCTGAAAATTTAAAAAATGCAATTGTAGCTATTGAAGATACTAAATTTTATGTCCACCATGGTATTGATTTCTGGGGTATTGGACGTGCAATGGTTAATAATATAATGAAAGGTGATCTGCTTGACCAGGGAGCAAGTACAATAACCCAGCAGCTGGCAAGGAATGCTTTTTTAACACTGGATAAAAATTACCTGCGTAAAATTCAGGAAGCATATCTGGCAATTCAATTTGAAAGACTGTATACTAAATCCGAAATTTTAGAAATGTATTTAAATGAAATATTTCTCGGACACAGTGCTTATGGAGTTGAAACCGCTTCTCTGCAGTATTTTGGTAAACATGTCTGGGAACTTGATCTGGCAGAATCTGCTTTAATTGCAGGTTTACCCCAGTCACCAAATAATTATTCTCCTTTAAGAAACCCGGAACTTGCTATTAAAAGAAGAAATGTTGTTCTGGATAGAATGTATGAGCTGGATTATATTTCTAAATCGGAAAGAGATAAAGCTAAAAATGAAAAATTAAATTTAGATACGGTTGAAGAAAAAAGTGAAAATAGAGCTCATTATTTTATTCTTTATGTCAGAAATCAATTAATTGATCGTTTTGGAGCTTCGATGGTTTACAGTGGTGGACTTAAGGTACATACAACTCTAGACCCTGAAATGCAGAAATTAGCTGAACAGACAATTAATAATAAAATTGAAAATGGATTTATTCCCTCTTTTCAGAGTAATCAGAGTGAAAATCTGCAGCCCCAGTTATCACTTGTTAGTCTGGATGTAAATAATGGTGCTATTAGAGCAATGGTTGGTGGTCGGGGAACTGATCAGTTTAACCGCGCCTATCAGGCAGTACGACAGCCGGGATCTGCTTTTAAACCATTTGTTTATTCTACAGCCTTAATTGAAGGTGATTATACAACAGGAACTGTAATCAATGATTTACCTATGCTGGCCTCAGAAAGTGGTAAGGGTAATAACCTTAGTATCTGGCCTCGTGATTATGGAGATCATTACAGAGGGTTGATCAATTTAAATACTGCTTTAACTCACTCAGTCAATGTTGCAGCCGTAAAATTAATTAAGGATGTAGGAGTAAAAAAGGTAATTGATTTTACAAAAAGATTGGGGATTTCGACTTTTACTGAAAATGATGGACTGGCTGATCACTATTCTCTTGCGCTTGGTGGATTAAATCGAGGAGTAACCCCACTTGAGATGGCTTCTGCTTACAGCACCTTTGCCAACAAGGGTATTTATACCGAACCCCATGCGATAACAAGAGTCTATAATAAGCATGATAAATTAATTTACGAAGCACAGCCTGAAAGTAAAATGGTAATGTCACAGGAAGATAGTTATTTAATTACTTCCATGTTAAAAAGTGTTGTTGATAATGGTACCGGCCATCGAGCACAGATGAATCGCGATGTAGCAGGTAAAACAGGAACTACTAATGATTATACTGATGCCTGGTTTGTCGGTTTTACATCTCAAATAGCCACAAGTGTCTGGATTGGTGAAGATACACGAAGATCAATGGAATATGATGTTAAAACTGTTAGTAGTGGTGAAGCTGCTCAAATTTGGGGAGACTACATGCGGGCGGCAGTTAAAGATATGCCAGTTATCAATTTTCAGATGCCTGAAAATATTATAGAAGTAGACGTTGATCCTTATACCGGGCTATTAGCGAACGAATACTCACCCCGGATTGATGTTTTACCCTATAAAAGAGGGACTGAACCGAATCAAAAGGAAAGTCTGCATGGTCCGGTAGAAACAGTTAGAGTTGATAAGGCCAGTGGACTGCTGGCAACAGAGAATTGTCCTTCTGATCAGGTTGAAGAAAGACATTATATTTCTGGTTCCAATATTAGAATCGGGCCAGCACAAAAATCATTTAGAGAGGTTAATTCAAACAAAAAATCTGATGAACTTGTTAGAGGAACCTATACAATTGCAGCTGGTGAGCCAGTACAGCAAATTGATCATGAATACGGAATTCCAAAGGTTCAGCGAAATGGAAATCTTCGCTATGAAACAAAACCTGATCGTTACTGTAATCGTCATCCTGCCAGTGCACCTTTAACTCAGGAGCAGGATACAAGCTCAGATAATAACAATTCGAAAAAAGAAGAAAATCCAATCAGAAGCCTTTTTGACATCTTTGGTAACGATTAACTGCTAATTTAAAATATAAAAAAATAATAATATGCTAAAATCAAAAAGGGATTTCTCCTACTTGCAGAGGAGAAATCCCTTTTATAAATCTATTAGATAATAAATAGATCTCTATCTATTTAATTTTAACAATCGTAACTCCCATTCCACCTTCTTTTTGTCTACCGAGGCGATAATCTTTAACATGAGAATTCTTCGCAAGCACTTCTTCTACAGCCTGCCGTAAAGCACCTGTTCCCTTCCCGTGAACTATTTCCACTTCATTTAAACCCGCTAGAAATGCATCATCTAAATATTTATCGACTTTATATTGAGCTGCCTCATATCTTTCTCCTCTTAAATCAAGCTTTGGAGAAACATGCTGAGCTTTCTGAACTCTATAATTTTTAAGCTGTTTTTCTTCATTATCATCAGGGATATCTACTTTTACCAGATCGGCCAGAGAGGCTGTCACCTGCATAATTCCAGCCTGAATCTGAGCTTCTTTTTTGTCACGGTCAATAGCAGTTATCTCACCCTTACGGCCGATACTTCTTACTCGTACCTGATCACCTATTTCAAATTTATCTGCAGAAATTTTCTCTTTCTCCTTTTTATTTTCAGCTTCCAAAATTTGACTCAACTCTTTAAGCTCCTGGTTGGCAGATGTCTGAGCTCGATCAACTTCAGAACGCTGAGTATAATCTTTCTGCTTCAGATTTGAAATTATCCTTCTGGCTTCTTTTTTTGTCTCTTCAACAATCGATTCTGCTTCCTCACGAGCAGCTTTCATTTCTTTTTCATGCTGCTGCTGCTGTTCCTTAATCATACTTTCATATTTCTCTTTTAACTCTTTTTCGCGATTTCGATATTCTTCCATCTCCTGTCGCAATTGCTGGTAGCGGTTTCTTTCCTGATTCAGTTCATTAATAATATCTTCAACTTTTATTTCTTCATCACTTAAAAGTGTGCGGGCTCGATCAATTATTTCTCTGGGAATTCCCAGTCTAAGAGCAATCTCAAAGGCATTGGAACCTCCTGGAACCCCCATAATCAACTTATAAGTTGGTTTTAAGGTTTCAATATCAAACTCAACTGAAGCATTTTCGACTCGCTCTGTTGTATAGGCATAACTTTTTAACTGACTATAATGGGTTGTAGCAATAGTAATTGCATTTTTTTCCTGCAATTTTTCCAGAATAGAAATACCCAGGGCTGCCCCCTCTTCAGGATCAGTTCCAACCCCGAGTTCATCCATTAAAACTAGAGTAGAATTATCTGATTCTGCCAGAAATTCTCGAATCCGGTGCATATGAGAAGAAAAAGTACTTAAGCTTTGTTCAATACTTTGTTCATCTCCAATATCAGCAAATATTTTTTTAAAGACAGCTACCGTAGAATTGGCAGCAGCAGGAATATGCAGTCCGGACTGAGTCATTAAAGTTAACAGCCCAACAGTTTTTAAAGCAACTGTTTTACCACCGGTATTTGGACCGGTAATTACCAGTGTTGCAATATCGTCACCAAGCTTAAGATCGATTGGCACCGGTTCTTCTTTCAAAAGCGGATGACGGGCCTGATTTAACTCTATAATCCCCTTTTCGTTAATTTCAGGGGCATTACACTGATAATCAAGACTAAACTTTGCGGCTGCTGAGATACTGTCCAGCCTGCTTAAAATCATTAAATCTCTTTTTATAATACTCTCATCTTGAGCGATTTTTGAGCTGAGCATCTGCAATATGCGCTGAATCTCTGCGCTCTCTCTGGCTCTAACTTCTCTAAGCTCGTTATTTAAACGAACTACAGCCATCGGTTCCATAAAAAGTGTCAGACCACTGGCAGACTGACCGTGGACTATTCCATCAAAATTATTACGCTGCTCCTGTTTAACAGGTACAACATATCGGTTTTCTCTTCTGGTCACTATGTTTTCCTGGAGCATATCCTGATAGTGTTTGCTTTTAATTATTGAATCAAGTTTATCTCGAATTGAATTCTCTATTGAATCAATTTTTGAGCGCAGTGATTTTAGTTTAGCACTTGCATCATCAGCTACTTCTCCATATTCATTAATACAGCGATCAATTTCTCTGGCCAGTGCAGGTCGATTCTGCAGATCTGCGCATAAATCGTAAATTATCTGATATTCTCTCTCTATAATTCTCGGATCAAGATCAGACTCAATATTATCTAAATAGCGCTGAAGCTCAAAAACTCCTCTCAGGGTGCTTCTCACTCTGGTGATTGCATCCGTGGAAAGTACAGATCCTTTTGCTGCTTTTTTTAAATCCTCTCTAATATCACGGACTCCACCAAAAGGAGGAGTAGAAAACTCTTTAATCATTGACTTTAAAGCTGTAACTTCAGCCAGTCTTTCTTTAATATATTTGCTATTATTAACAGGTTCTAATTTTTTTATAATTTCTTTTCCAATCTTTGTTGCTGATCTCTCAGCAGTCATCTTAATAATTTTATTATATTCGAGTACTTCCAGACTGTGTTCTTTCAACTTAAATACCTCCGGAATTAATTTTATGGCTAAATTCGTTTCGATTACTAATATTTATTATAATTTACAAAAAGTTAATTGACTAAGAATTCTTTCCTTTCTGCTTCAAAAAATCAAGCAGCTGTTCTGAGGAAAAAGTATTGATCACATCTTCTTTTTCGAGCCAGCCGCGGCGAGCAGTTACTATTCCAAATTCCATATCACTGTATTCCTTATAATGATGGGCATCAGTATTGATTGAGATTTTTCCTCCTGCCTTTTTAACTTTACGAGCCCATTCAGCATTCAGATCCAGACGCTGAGGTGAGGCATTAATTTCAAGTGCTGTGCCATTCTCTGCAGCTGCTTTGATTACTTTTTCTAAATCAACTGCATAAGCTTCTCTTCCTCCCAGCATTCTTCCCCGGGGATGTGCTATTAAATTTACATGAGGATTTTTAACTGCTCTGATAATTCTGGCTGTCATCTGATCCTCATCAAGGTTAAAATAACTATGCACAGAAGCTATTACAAAATCAATTTTTTCCAGCAGCTCATCCTTAAAATCCAGCTCTCCATTTTTAAGAATATCAACTTCTACTCCTTTAAATATTCTAAAATCAGTCAGAGTTTGATTAAGTTGATCAATTTCTTCAAGCTGCTCTTTTAACTCTTTAATTGACATACCACTGGCTACGGTCAGAGACTGGGAGTGATCGGTTACAGCAATATACTGATAACCTCTTTCTTTAGCAGCTTCTGCCATTTTCCTAATCGAAAAGGCACCATCACTGTAGCGGGAATGCAGATGGAGATCCCCTTTAATATCAGTCAGCTGAATACTATTAGGTAATTCTCCTCTTTGAGCTGCCTCAATTTCTCCCTGATCTTCTCTCAATTCGGGAATAATATAATCAAGCCCCAGAATTCTAAAAATATCTGCTTCAGATTCAATTTTTTCTTTACTACCGTCATCTCTAAAAAGTCCGTATTCACTCAGCTTTAAATTTTTATCTTTAGCAAGCTGCCTCATCCTTACATTATGAGCCTGAGATCCGGTAAAATAATGGAGGGCAGAAGGAAATTCTTCTTTACTGACTAATCTAAAATCAGTCTGTACTCCCTGATCAGTTCTGATGCTGACCTTGGTCTCTCCAGCGCCAATAACCTCAGCCACAAAATCAAGATTTTTTATTTTTTGGGAAAGCTTTTTCGGCTCTGCAGTCGCAATCAAAATATCGAGATCACCGATCAGTTCTTTGGCTCTCCTGCTGCTGCCGCAGACTTCAATTTCTCCAAAAAGATCAGGCTCAAGCTCAGTTTTAATTGTTTCAATAATCTCTTCCGCTGTTCTTAAAGCTTTTGCCAGAATAATTTTATCAACATACTTTTCATGGTTTTTTAATGCTCTGAGTAATTTTTCCTCTGACTTTTTCCCAAAACCCTTAAGTTTCTGTACTTTTCCAGCCTTAAGAGCCTTTTCCAGACCTATCAAATCTTCAATTTCCAATTCATAATAAAAGCGGTGCGCTGTTTTAGGACCCAGCCCCTGTATATCTGTCATTTCTATAACTCCGGCTGGCAGCTCTGCTTTAATCGCTTCCATTTCCTCGATAAGACCATTCTGAAGAAGTTCATTAATCGATTCTGCAATACCGCTCCCAATTCCTTTAATATCTTTTAATTTATCCTCCGCTGCCAGCTGCTGAATATTATCGGCGTAAGATTCTATTTTACGAGCTGCATTGGCATAAGCTCTTATCTTAAAGTCATTTTCTCCTTTAATTGCCATTAAGTCAGCAAATTCTGACAGAATCTTTGCAATTTCTTTATTGCTTATTTCCTGCATCATAACACCTCTTTCCTCTGTTATTAAAAACTTTAATTAAAAGCTAAAAGGCCATGAAAATTTCATGGCCGAAAAATTTCTTCAATCTTTGATTGTATAAAGGGTGATGCCTCGATGATTCTTTTTGCCAGAAATGATTCATTTAAAACATCATTAATTTTTTGATAGGGGATCTGGGCCAGAATTAGAATCAATAAATAAACAATTATCCCAGCTTTTACCAGACCCAACAAAAATCCAGCAGCACGATCAACCGGCTGCAGAAAAATAGCATCCACAATTTTTTTCAGGGTAATCCCCAGTACATGAATTACTATATTAACAACTATAAAAATTACCGCAAAAGAAATAAACTGCAGCAGCGAAGTTGAAAGATCTAAATACGGTTCCAAAAATTGAGTAAAATACTCATACTGTCTAACGGCCACAAATAAAGCCGCAAGCAGTCCGAGTATAGTACTGGTCTGATCTATAAATCCTCTTCTAAAACCATTATAGGCAAAAAAGAGTAAAATTACCAAGATAATGATATCGAGGAAATTAATAATATCCAATTATTCTACCTCCTCGAGTAGAGTATTTAATTCCTCATTCTCCTGCCGCAGTTTTTTTAATTCCTGATGTAAACTCTGATTAGCCTCTTTTAATCTTTCTTTTTCTTTACTTAAATCAATACACTGACTGCGAAGTTTAAAATATTCATCAGCCAGATTAATCATAGTTAGATGAGATAAGCGCCGAAAAGGCAATTTAGGATAAGCATTTTTGATCTCCCTGCCGGTTTTTTCTACATGGTCTGCAAGTTTATTAATATATTCTTCACTAAATTCTCCGGTCACAGTAAACTGGTCTCCCAGAATATTTAATTTGAATTTTTTCTTATTTTGATTTTTTTCCTTAATCATTAGCAACATCTCCAGCTTTAGTAGTCTACTTTATTATATTCATTACAAAAGGCGAAATTCCTGCCTTAAATCTTAATTTCCTCTAATTTCTGCAGAATATTCTTTTTTGAGATGTTTTACTATTTGATTAAAACGCTCATTTACCTCCTGATCGGTTAGTGTTTTATCATCAGCCTGAAATTTCAACTGGAAAGCAGCACTCTTATCGCCATCTTTTATTTGATCTCCCTGATAAATATCAAAAAGTTCGACACCTTTAAGTATTTCTCCACCCTGCTCTTTAATTGCCTGATGAATATCTCCAACTGCTATTTCTTCTGCCATAACTATAGCTAAATCCCTTGCCAGAACAGGATACTTGACTAATTTTTGATAATTATAGCTTTTTTCTGCTGTTTTTTCAAAGATAAAGTCTAGATCCAGCTCAAAAATAGTTGTTCCAGCCGGTAAATTATTTTGATCTGCAAGTTCTGGATGGATTTCTCCAATAAAGCCAAAAGTCTGAGTTTCATCATATTTGATTTCAGCTCTGCGCCCTGGGTGCAGAAAATCTCTGTTATCATTATCCGGAATAAAGCTTACTTTATCCAGTTGAATTCTCTCAAAAAGCATCTCCAATACTCCTTTTAGTTCAAAGAAATTGGGAGCTCCCTGCTGCCACAAATCAACATTCCGGCCAAAAATACCACCACCAAGCATGTTAAGTTCCTCAGGCCTGGTATTGCCACCTTTATTTCTAAAAACTGTTCCTGTTTCAAAAACAGCCATTTCGGAACCCTGGCGGCGAGCATTAGAAGATAATACATTAACTATCCCCGGGATCAGAGAGGTTCTTAAAATACCAAAGGCTTCACTGAGAGGGTTTTTAATACTCACAAATTTAGCATAATCTTCAAATTGAGTTAAATTCAAATCCTGATAGCTCTTTTTATCCTGCAGGCTGTAAGTTATAACTTCATCCAGGCCACCAGCCTGAAGCAGTTCTTTAACCTCTACTTCGAATTTCTGCTGGGGGTTTCTTTTACCGCGCTGCTTGGAAATTGGTCTGGTAGAGGGTATTTTATTATAACCATAAACTCTTGCTATTTCTTCTACTAAATCAGCTGCCTGCTCTACATCAGTTCTAAAGGAAGGCACAGTAACTTCCAACTCTCCAGCTTCAGCAGCTGGATTTACTTCAAACCCCAGTCTTTCAAGACTTTCTTTAACTTCTTTGGCTTCCAATTCAATCCCTAAAAGTTCATTAACTCTAGCTGTAGAAAGAGTAATTACTGCTGATTCATATTTTAAAGGATAATTATCAATCACTCCTGGAACTACTTTCGCTCCATCACACTTTGCCAGCATCTGACAGGCACGATTATTAGCCTCAATAGCTTTTTCAATATCTACCCCTCTTTCAAAACGATGGGAAGAATCAGAATGCATTCCTAATTTTTTAGCGGTTTTGCGAATGCTTACTGGATTAAAATAAGCAGATTCAATTAAGACATCAGTGGTTTCTTCTGTTACTTCGGTATTTGCTCCTCCCATAACTCCACCAACTGCAACTGCTTTTTCGGGATCAGAAATCACAAGCATCTCATCATCTAAAACTCTTTCTTCTTCATCTAAAGTCAGCATTTTTTCTTCTGCTTCAGCCCGGCGTACAATAATTTTACCATCTTTAATTTTATTAAAATCAAAGGTGTGCAGAGGTTGATTATATTCCATTAGAACAAAGTTAGAAATATCAACTACATTATTAATCGGTCTGATTCCTGCTGCCTTAAGCCGACGTTTAATCCACTCCGGTGACTCTTTAATCTTAACATTTTTTACCAGACGAGCAGTATAACGGGGGCATAAATCTGGATCTTCAATTTCAACTTCAACATAATCATTGATCTCACCAAGTTCTTCCGCTTCCTCAAAAGAAATGGGAGGTGTTCTTAGATCTTTTTCCTGAGCATATAAAGATTTAATCTCTCTTGCTACTCCAATCATTCCCAGACAGCGGGCATAATTTGGAGTTAAATCAAGTTTGAAAACATAATCATCCAGACGCTTGTATTTAAGAAAACTGCCACCTAAAGGAGCATTATCATCAAGAACCATAATTCCCTCAGCTCTTTCTTCCTGCAGTCCCAGTTCATCCTTAGAACAGATCATTCCCTGCGAAAGCTCACCTCTGAGCCTGACTTCTTCAATTTCCATTCCATTAGGAAGAGTTGTTCCTACTGCTGCAAAAGGTACCAGCTGTCCTGTTTCAACATTGGGAGCACCAGTCACAACCGGAATTGCTTTTTTATCTGCTGCAGTTTTCACCATACAGATGACAAGTTTATCTGCATTTGGATGTTCTTTAATTTCTTCAATTTTTGCAATAACGATATCTTCCAAACCTTCTCCTAAATACTCAACTCCTTCAACTTCCAGCCCGGCCATTGTCAGCTTTTCGGAAAGGTCATCGGGAGTAAAATTTATATCAATATATTTTTTTAACCAGTTATATGAGATCTGCAAATTTATCATCCTTTCTTTATATCAGTCTTCAGTTTATTTACTGCTTCTGATTAGCTTAAATCAGTCTGCAGAATTGATTATTTCTATTTATTTAAAACTGATGTAAAAAACGCTTATCATTTTCATAAAGTACCCTGATATCATCAATTCCATATTTTAATAAAGCAAGTCTATCCAGTCCAACACCAAAGGCAAAACCACTATAAACATCACTATCATAACCTGACATTTCGAGTACATTGGGATGAACCATTCCCGCTCCCATAATCTCCAGCCAGCCAGTTCTGGAACATAAAGGACAGCCTTCTCCACCACAGACAATACAGGAAACATCAACTTCTGCACTCGGTTCTGTAAAAGGGAAATAGCTGGGACGGAACCTGACATCTCTGTCTTTTCCGAATAAGGCTTCTACAATCAATTCTATTGTTCCTTTTAAGTCACTAAAAGAAATCTCTTTATCAATTACCAGCCCCTCTGTCTGATGAAAAATTGGTGAATGAGAGGCATCCAGTTCATCAGAACGATATACTCTACCGGGTGCGATAATTCTAACCGGAGGCTCCTGGGCTTCCATGGTTCTGACCTGAACCGGTGAGGTATGAGTTCTCAGTAGATAATGATCATCAATATACAGGGTATCCTGTAAATCACGGGCCGGATGATGGGCCGGAATATTTAAAGCTTCAAAGTTATAATATTCACTCTCTACCTCGGGTCCCTCCGCAATATCAAAACCGAGTCCGATAAAAATATCCTCAAGTTCTTTAGTTACCAGAGAAAGTGGATGAGAGCGTCCAGCTTCTACTTTAGAACCCGGCAGACTGACATCAATTTTTTCAGCCTGAAAACGTTTCTGTGCCGCCTCTTTTTCCAGGCGTTCCTTGTGTTCACCCAGCCAGCTCTGAATTTTGCCCTTTAAAATATTAGCCTCTTTACCAACAACCGAACGCTGATCAGCATCAATTTTCCCCATCTTTGAGAAAACTGACTGAATAGCTCCCTTCTTTCCCAAATACTTAATTCTCATTTCTTCTAACTGATCAAGACTTGCCACTTCTTTTAATTCAGCTTCTGCTTCCTTTTCAATCTTTTTTAGATCATCTAGTAGATCCAAAACTAACACCTCCATATTTATGTATGTATAAAATAATTTTACTCTCTAAAAACAAAAAAATCCCGCCCTAAAGGGACGAGATACCGTGTTACCACCCTGATTATCCCACAAAATGTGGAATCACTTTATTTGTTAACGAAAGTTAATAGCTTCCGAGAAAACCTACTTTTTTCAGCCTCCAGCTCCAGAGTGAACTTCACTAAAATTGATAATTTAACTGCTTTCAGCTGCTGCAGTTAATCTCTCTTAAAATCTCCTTTAGTTACTCTCTCCTTCTCAGCCTTTAATTATTTATTTAATTCTTTTATGATTATACCACAGAAAGAAAATCAGCTCAACTATCTTTTTTTAAACTCTGTGAAAGTATTTCAAAAGAAATAACTGAAGCTGCAACCGCTGCATTTAATGATTCAATTTCTCCTGCCAGTGGTATTTTAATCTTTGAAGTTGCTGCTGCCAAAAGTTTCTGATCAATTCCATTGGCCTCATTACCGATCATTAAAATTAGTTTATCCTGATACCGGTGCTGAAAATGATATTCTTCTGCCTCAATATCTGCAGCCAGCAGTTCGTAGTCAGCTGCCCGAGAATCAATTTCAGACATAAATTCTTCCTGACTTAACTTCTGGCGAACTGCAATAGAAAAGATACCGCCCATTGTCGCTCTAATAACTTTTTGATTGTAAATATCGACTGAGCCTTTGAGAGCAATTACCCCATCAAAACCTGCAGCAACAGCTGTTCTGATCATTGTTCCCATATTTCCGGGATCCTGGATCCTATCCAGCAGCAAAATTTTATCTGCCTGCTGATAAAAATCCTCACCCTTAAAAACGGATTCTTTAACTACCGCTAAAATTCCCTGAGGATTAACAGTCGAGGCGGTTTCTTTTAACAGTTGTTCTTCAAGATAAATAAACTCAGACTTTAATTTTAAATCAGCCAGCAAATTATCATTCTCAGCTGATTTAAAAAAAGCAGGAGTGAGAAAGACCTGTTTGAAATCTGCTCCTCCTGCTAATGCAGCCTCAATAAGCCTCTTACCTTCCAGAATAAAAACACCTTCCTTGCGCCGGTTTCTACTCCGGTAAAGCTTATTTAGATATTTAACTTTATCGTTTTGAGAACTGCTGATTATATCCATCTAATTAATTTCCTAACTGCTCTTTTGCTACATCAACTAAATCAGCAAAAGCATCAGAATCATTAACTGCTAAATCAGCTAACATTTTACGATCAATTTCTACCTCTGCCTGTCTTAAACCATTGATAAAACGGCTGTAAGAAAGGCCTTCGTTTCTAGCTGCTGCATTGATTCTGGTAATCCATAATCTTCTAAACTCTCTCTTTTTATTTCTTCTATCTCTGTAAGCATAATGTAAAGACTTCATTACCGCCTGATTAGCAGGACGATATAACTTGCTGCGGGATCCAAAATATCCCTTGGCCATCTTTAAAACTTTTTTTCTACGCTTGCGCGCCTTATTTCCTCTTTTTACACGTGGCATCTTAAATGACACTCCTTCCAGTAATTTAACATTTATTATTTAAAATTATTTGCTTATATTAGTTTATCCATGTAGTAATTTTTTGTAACGTTTTTGATATGACTTACTTAATAACTTAGCTTTTCGCAGCTGTCTTTTTCTATTTCCAGATTTTTTAGTTAAAATATGGCTGTGAAAACCCTTATGGTGCTTAAGTTTACCATTAGCTGTAGTTTTAACTCGCTTAGCAATTCCCTTGTGTGTTTTTTGCTTTGGCATGATTTAACCTCCTAATACTGTAATAATTGTGGATATTTTAAAATAACCTACTTAAAATATTAATATTAATAAGTTATTTGTTCTACTACTGTTTATCACTTTCTGGAGTTAGAAACATCATCATGTTTCTACCTTCCATTTTCGGCTTGCTTTCTACCTTACCAATATCTTCAGTTCCTTCAATAAGGCGGTCCATCAGGTCATAACCAAGCTCTTTATGCATCATTTCTCTTCCTCTAAAACGGATTCTAACTTTAACTTTATCCTTATTGTTGAGGAATCTTCGAGCTTGCTTTAACTTAACGTTAAAGTCATGGTCTTCAATCTTTACTCCCATCTGAACTTCTTTGACATTCATTACGTTTTGATTCTTTTTGGCTTCTTTTTCTTTCTTAGCCTGTTCGTACTTATACTTTCCATAATCCATAATTCTGCATACAGGTGGATTAGCCTGTGGAGCAACTTCTACTAAGTCCAAACCCTGTTCTGCTGCAGCGTCCAGTGCCTCATCCAGCGACTTGATACCAATTTGCTCTCCTTCTTGATCGATCAGACGAACCTCTCTTGCTCTAATACGATCATTAACTCTTAAATCATTAACGATATTTATGCACCTCCTGAGTGATATAAAAAAACGAAAACGAATATAAAATAAAAAAACGAGTGGTAGAAACCACCCGTTAAATTCAATAATCAGCTGAAGATAGACTATCCCCTAAAGATAAGCCTACTTTTCCCGCAGAAATTTAGTTATTTAAGCGAGAAACTGATATTAACCAGCTTTTACTGGTGAGAAACAGGTGTTTCTACTTTCTTTTCCTTAATTAGTATAGCACAGGGGTAACTAACTGTCAAGAAAATAAAAGAAAAAAACTACCCTCTCTTGATCTCAAAAAAGAAGGTAGCTTTATTATTTTAGGCCAGCTGTTATTTATTTTAAACTATCTTCAGTATTGATTTCTTTTTTTGCAATTTCCTGAAGAATTCTAGCTTTAAAATCTTCAATTTTACTTGTACCTAGATCTCCTTCACGCCTTTCGCGAACTGAAACTGTTCCTGCTTCCTCTTCACGTCCACCAACAATTAACATATATGGAACCTGTTTAACCTGAGCATCTCTAATTTTATAACCAACCTGTTCTGAGCGGCTATCAACTTCTACCCTAATGCTTTCTTTTTTAAGGGCTTCCTTAACTTTTAAGGCGTAATCAATCTGATCATCAGAAACAGGAATTACTTCAACCTGAACTGGAGCTAACCAGGTCGGGAAGGCACCAGCAAAATGCTCAATTAGTATTCCTATAAAACGTTCTATACTTCCATAAATTGCTCGGTGAATCATAACCGGACGATGCTCGTCTCCATCCTGTCCAATATAAGTTAAATCAAAACGCTCTGGCATTTGGAAGTCAAGCTGAATTGTCCCACACTGCCAGGTTCTACCCAGACTATCTTCTAAATGAAAATCAATCTTAGGTCCGTAAAAAGCTCCATCACCCTCATTTACTTCGTAATCAAGTTCGTTTTTCTCAATAGCACTACGCAGGGCATCTGTAGCTTTATCCCAGAGTTCATCAGCTCCCATGGCCTTTTCTGGTTTGGTACTTAATTCAACATTATATTTAAAACCAAAAGCACTATATATTTTATCTACAAGTTTTATTACTCCACTTAACTCATCTTCGATCTGTTCCGGCAGACAGTAAATGTGGGCATCATCCTGAGTAAAACTTCTAACCCTCATCAAACCATGTAAGGCACCTGACATTTCATGCCGGTGAACCAGTCCCAACTCTGCCATTTTAATCGGCAGCTCACGATAACTGTGCATAGAATCCTTATAAACCAAAATCCCACCCGGACAGTTCATCGGTTTAACTGCATGAGTTTCTCCATCAATTTCTGTAAAATACATATTATCTTTATAATGATCCCAGTGACCTGATTGATGCCAGAGAGACTCATCTAAAATAATAGGAGTTTTTATTTCTTCATAACCATCTTTACGGTGCTCTTCTTTCCAGAAATCAACAAGTTCATTTCTAAGTGCCATCCCTTTAGGATGGAAAAAAGGAAAACCTCTCCCCTCTTCCTGCATACTGAATAAATCTAATTCTTTTCCAATTTTTCTGTGATCACGCTTTTTGGCTTCTTCAATTCTTGTTAAATATTTTTCTAAGTCTTTTTCGGAAGCAAAAGCTGTACCGTAAATTCGCTGCAGCATCTCATTATTCTCGTCACCACGCCAGTAAGCTCCTGCTACATTGAGCAGTTTAAATGCTTTTATATAACCAGTAGAAGGAAGGTGGGGTCCACGACAGAGATCAACAAAATCTCCCTGGTAATAAAGGCTGATCATCTCATCCTCGAGTTCTTCAATTAATTCCAGCTTGTATTTTTCGTTTCTTTCTTTCATTAATTCTATTGCTTCCGCACGGGGAAGAATTTTTCTTTCAATTTCAATATCTTCGTCAATTATTTTCTGCATTTCTGCTTCAATTTCTGCTAATGATTCTTCATTAAAAGTTTCATCTAAATTAAAATCATAATAAAATCCATCATCAATAGCTGGCCCAATTGCAACCTGAACATTATCATATAATCTCTTTACAGCCTGTGCCATAACATGAGAAGTTGTATGGCGGATAATCTCCAGTGCATCATCACTATCAATTGTTATAATTGAAAGCTCAATATCTTCTTCAATTGAATAGCTAGCATCTACTTCCTGTCCATTTACAATTCCAGCAATTGCATCTCTGCCCAAACCACTACCAATAGAATAAGCAACATCTTTAACTGTTGTTCCCGGCTCATATTCTTTAACCGATCCATCTGGCAGTGTTACTTTTACATTTTCCATTAAATTTCCTCCTCTTATAATATACTTTAATAAAATAAAAAAATCCCTCATCTCATAATAGAGACGACGGATTGCGCGGTTCCACTCTAGTTAATAATAATTATAAACATTCTATTTTAATAAAATAATTAAAATTATTATTCACTCATCAAGATAACGGATTAACCGGATAGAAATACTAAATTCCTCCTATCTGCTCCCGGGTGGTTTTCAATTCACTGAAAAATTATGTGCTTTCAGCCGCCGGCACAATTCTCTTTTAACTCTCAATTGAATTTACTCTTCCCGATCAGTGCATTTATATTACTTTATTTTTTATTATTATATGCCTTAAAATCTAAAAAGTCAAATTAAACTAAAAAACAGAAAATTCCACACTAAAATGTGGAAAAGTGGTGCCGGGGGTCGGGCTCGAACCGACACGGGAATAAATTCCCACCGGATTTTAAGTCCGATGCGTCTGCCAATTCCGCCACCCCGGCATATTATTAAAATGGTGTTGGTAAGTGGATTCGAACCACTGGCCTCTACGATGTCAACGTAGCGCTCTGACCAACTGAGCTATACCAACTTAAAATTTAAGTCAGCATTTTAAATAATCATTTGTAAAAAATATTATACAAGCAAAAAAGTGGTGCCGGGGGTCGGGCTCGAACCGACACGGGAATAAATTCCCACCGGATTTTAAGTCCGATGCGTCTGCCAATTCCGCCACCCCGGCATATATGTAAGATTTAGCTTGCAACATTTTTTATTATAACAGTCAGTTAATCATTTGTAAAATATAAATGGAGGCGGCAGACGGATTTGAACCGACGAATAAAGGATTTGCAGTCCTCTGCCTTACCACTTGGCTATGCCGCCCAGGCTGCAAATAAAATGGAGCGGGAAACGAGATTTGAACTCGCGACCCTCACGTTGGCAACGTGATGCTCTACCACTGAGCTATTCCCGCAAAAATGGTGGTGGGAGACAGAATCGAACTGTCGACACGTGGATTTTCAATCCACTGCTCTACCGACTGAGCTATCCCACCAGAATGGCGGAGGAGACGGGATTTGAACCCGCGATCTCCGGCTTGACAGGCCGGCGCGTTAAACCGCTACGCTACACCTCCGCGTTTTTAAGAAGTAAAATGTAGAAAATTAGAAAAAAGAATGCTACACAACTTCTTATATTTTATATTAAATTTGCAAATAAAAATGGTGGGCGAAACAGGGCTCGAACCTGTGACCCCCTGCTTGTAAGGCAGGTGCTCTCCCAACTGAGCTATTCGCCCATCTGCAGCAATCAAAAGTACAATTACCGCGTCAGCAATAACTAGTATATATAAAAAGCTACTTTAAGTCAAAATTAAATATAGACTGTTATAAGTAATTAAATTATTTTATGTTAAATATACTACTAAATACTTAAAAAATCGACTGCAGATAATTTTTTCTTAAAAGCTTAATTTTACTAATCTAATCAATATACTCTAACTCAAGTTCTTTATTTTCACGGATATAATTAAAAATTTCAGCTGCCAGAACAGGATTAATATCTGTTTCTATAGAATTGTAACTTTCAACTATTGTGTTATAAAGTTCCTTAACATTAAATAATATATTATTAGACTTTAATTTCGCCATTACAGAATTTATTAATAATTTCTGGCGTTCAAATCTTTCGAGTGAATCAGATGACCGCCAACGAACAAAGTTCAAAGCTTCTTTACCGGATAATAAATTATCACCGGCTTTTAAGTTCAATCCTAAACCTGGAACTTTCACTTCCTGGTCCAGAGTAATAGAAACACCACCAAGCTCGTCAATAACTTTTTCAAAACCAAGATAATTTACATATACATAATAATCTATTTTATTGCCGCTGATCTCTTCTACTGCTGGCTGGATATCCCCATCATGATATTCACGTAATAATTCTCCTTTATAAACTGTATCCTCGTCAATATGTTCAATCTGAAGTTTGTTATTTTCAGGACGTAACTTTGCCACCATTATCGAATCAGCTTCAATACTACCAATAGACACACTTTCTTCATCATCAAGGCCCACAAATAGTATATTTAGATTTTGAGTAAAATCACTTTCAGCAAGTCCCAGAATAGACAAAATACGTTCAATTAGCGATGGATCTTCAAGTTCCTTTTCAATATCCGTTTTTGTTTTAGTTTCTTTTACAGCAGAATCTTTTTCCAGCTGCTCTGTCTTTGTTTCAGTTTCTTTTTCAGCGGAATCAGACACTGGCTGATCTTGAGTAACTTTAGTTGAGTTAGAATCTTCTAACTCAGATTTTGATGAGTCCGGCTGTTTAATATCCTCAGCTTCAGAACTTTTTAAATCTTCTCCCGCAGATTCAGCATCAGTTACGTCTTTTTTATCTTTTATCTCTTTATTAACCTGAATATCAGATTCGGCTTCTGAATCAAGATCACCTGAGGTAGATGTTTCTTCAGTTTCTGATTTATTATCCGCCTGCTCAACGTCTTTTTGATCTTTTTGATCTTTTTGATCTATTGATTCTGTTTCATCGGCTTGTTCAGTTTCATCTGTTTGTTCTGTTGTTTGTTCTTTTTCAATCGTTTTATCTGTTTTATCTTTTTCAAGCTCGGATTCTACACTTTCAGAAATATCTTCTCTATCAGTCATATCAGAGCGCTCTTTACTTTTATCTTCTTTATCAGTTAATTGTTCAGTTGTAGCTTCTTCCCTTTCTGGGCCAGCATCATTCTGCCCAATTTCTTCCTGCTGCTCAATCTGATTTTCCGGTACAGGCTCTAAATCTCTCTCTAAATAATAACCAGCCAGACCTATAAATAATAAAAGTAAAGCTATTAGAAAGATTCCTATCCATCTATGTTTCTTATTGGATTTTTGATTGTTATTTGTATTTTTTTCTGCCAATGTTATTGCCTCCCTATTCCCTTATATTCATAATATTCGTGATTATGAGTTCAATTCCTGCATCAAAGTAATTTCTTTACCCGATTAATATTCAAAATTTTTTTATTTCAGTCAGAAAAAATTTATTTGCAAAATTTTATTGACAAAGTAAATTTTTATGGTATAATTTATAATTGTGATGCCGAAGTGGCGGAACTGGCAGACGCGCAGCGTTGAGGGCGCTGTGGGCATTTTGCCTGTGAGGGTTCGAATCCCTCCTTCGGCACCATTTTAATTTAATCAGATAATTTACCCCCAAGTTTACCCTGGTAGTTCAGGTTTCTTGGGGGTTTTTGATTTCTAATAAAAATCTATAACTTTTCTCTTGTTCAGCAATAATCATTAAAATTACAATAAATGCATCTCCGATTCCACCTGATCCCAGCTAACTGTGTAACCTTTTCCTCTGGCACAAAAAATTGAGGAAGAAGGATATTCAGGATCGTTATTTTTATCATAACTACTTGCATCAATGACTTCCAATTTATTGTGACAGGTATCATAACCATAAAATTTGAGAGTAATAATTCCTCTCCCTCCAGTAAAAGTTCTCAATCTAACCGGATAATCCTCAAAATTAGCTGCAGGTGCCTTCCCCTTAATTACAGCTTGATCCCCATCAATGACAGGAGAACTAAAACTACCATTTGCTTTTTCAATATCAGAAATAACTCTGCCCAGATGATTCAGATCAACTTTAATTTTAAATTCATAAAATGGTTCTAAAAGTAAATTATTTGCTTTTTCAAGTCCCTGACGCAGAGCTCTATAAGTGGCTTCTTTGAAATCACCACCACTGGTATGTTTTTGGTGTGCTCTGCCAGTTAATAAAGTTATTTTTAGATCTGTAAGCGGACTCCCTGTTAAAATCCCTCTGTGCTCCTTTTCTAAAATATGCTGTTTGATTAGATTCTGCAGACCTTTACTCAAATCATCAATACTTGCTCTATTCTCAAAGATGATTCCACTGTTTCTGGGAGCTGCTTCAATTTGCAAATGCACTTCAGCATAGTGTTTTAAAGGTTCAAAATGACCGTAACCTTTTACCTTTCCTTTTATTGTTTCTTTATATATTATATTAGGTCGAGCAAAATCGATTTGGTATCCAAATCTTTGTTTTACCAAACTTTTTAATATTTCAAGCTGGACCCGTCCCATTACATTAACCTGAATCTCTTTTGTTTTTGAGTTCCAGGCTATATTTAATGAAGGATCTTCCGCCTCCAGAATCTTAAAAGCTTCCAAAAGTTTACGGGTATTAACTTTGTCGGCATAGATAACCTTTGTTTTTAAAGCAGTTTGCTGTTTGCAATTTTTCTGATTATCCAGCTTACCAAAGGTAGTCCCTACTCTTGCTTCTGTTAATCCTAAAACTCCTGCAATTTCTCCTGCCTTAACCTGATCAGTATTTTGATAACTACGCCCACTATAAAAACGCATTTCAGTGATTTTTTCCTTTAAAATTCTATCATTTTGCTGATATTCAAGTTCATCTCTTACTTGCAGACTACCACTTAAAACTTTAATATGTGAAATTCTATTCTGATTCTGATCATGAGATATTTTATATAATAAAGCTTGCAGCTGTTCCTCCTCTTTTTTTTGATAAAATGTTTCTGTCAGCAGAGAGAGTCTCCCAAAAAACTCTTTTACTCCACTATCATTAAGAGCAGAACCAGAAGCCGCCATAAAAATTTTTCTTTGCTGAATCATCTTTTTTATTTCCTGCAAAAATATTTCTTTATCTAATTTTTCTGCCAGATATAACTTCAACAGTTTTTCATTTCTTTCTGCAGAAAATTCTATTAATTTCGAATCAGGCATTTCATTTTCCAGGGCTGGAATATGAAAAATATCCTGGCTAAAATCATTTTTTAATTCAGTTAAAATTCTACTGGCCCCGGCACCTTTTCTATCACATTTATTAATAAAAAAGAACACAGGTAAACTTTCTTCTGCTGCAAGTTCCCATACTCTTTCTGTATGACCTTCTATTCCTTCCACAGCACTCACAATTATAATTAAATAATCAAGTACTTTAAGTGTTCTTTCCATTTCTGGCGAAAAATCAATATGACCGGGAGTATCCAGCAAAAAATACTTATCACCCTGGTATTTTAAAATTGCCTGATCAGTAAAAATAGTAATACCTCGTTTTTTCTCAAGAGGATGAGTATCCAGATGTGAGTTCTGATGATCAACTCTACCTTTAGTTTTAATTGTCTGGCTGTGGTACATTAAACTTTCCGAAAATGTCGTTTTACCTGCATCTACATGAGCTGCAACTCCTATAACTTTATTAATTTATCTTTCACCACCTGTTTAAAAGAAAAACTGACAGAATTAACTGCCAGTCTTTCAGTTCATATTTTTTAATAGCCAGTAAATTATACCTACCTCTATTTATTACAGATACCAAAAAGACATTCTGCTCTTTTAATTTCTAGAAATTCTTAAAGTTCAGCTAAATTCTTATGGCAGATTCGTACTCTTCACCAAATGTATTAACTTTTACAGATTCCATAATTTGATCTTCTCTGGGCATATCTCTAGCTCCTGTCTCTACATCAGCAATCTGATCAACAACATCCATACCTTCTGTAACCTCACCAAAGGCAGCATACTTGCCATCTAAATGAGGAGAATCATTATGGACTATAAAAAACTGAGAGCCAGCTGAATCAGGATGAGAACTCCTGGCCATCGAAATAACTCCCCTTTTATGACTCAAATCATTATCATAGCCATTAGCAGAAAATTCTCCCTTAATTGAATATCCAGGACCACCCATTCCAGTACCTTCAGGACAGCCCCCCTGAATCATAAAACCTTTAATTATCCTATGAAACTTAAGGCCATCATAATATCCATCTGCTGCCAGTTCAATAAAGTTTTTGACTGTGTTCTCTGCTTTATCAGGATATAATTCCAATTTTATCTCTTTTCCATCTTCCATTGTTATTGTAACTTCTGGATTTTTTGACATATATAACACCTCAAATTAATTTTATTTACGTTTACTACTTTATTATATACAAAATCAGCAAAAAATCAAAGTTCGAATTCAAATATTACACACTTGTTTACCTAGTTATTAGAAATTTCAAAATTGACAGGAGAAAGCAATTGATTATATAATTAATTCAAATAATTTAATTTTCACGAGAAGGGAGAAGAGATAATGAAAAAACAATTATTAACTGTATTTACTTTAAGTTTTATTTTCTTATTTATCCTAACAGTATTTGCAGCGGCAGAAGAATATGAAATAGGAATCTCACAGTTTGTTGAACACCCATCCTTAGACCTCGCCAGAGAGGGTTTTATTGATCAGCTCACAGATGAAGGCTTTATTGAGGGCGAAAATTTGAAGGTTGATTTACAAAATGCTCAGGCTGATTTCTCAACTGCTCAGACAATTGCTCAAAGATTTAAACAAAATAGTCCCGATTTAGTGCTGGCTATTGCCACTCCTTCGGCTCAAACTGCTGCTAATGTATTAAAAAACATACCTGTCTTAATAACAGCAGTTACAGACCCGGTTGAAGCAGGTGTGGTTAACAGCATGGAAACACCAGGTGCCAATGTAACAGGAACTACAGACATGAATCCAGTGGCCAAACAGCTAGAATTAATCAAAGAATTTTTACCAGAAATTAAAACTATTGGAATTTTATATAATCCAGGAGAAGTTAATTCAGTTGTTCAGGTTGACTTAGCCAAAGAGAAAGCAAAAAAAATGGAAGTAAATATTGAAGAAGGAACTGTCAGCAATAGTAGTGAAGTAAGTCTGGCTGTATCTTCGCTTGTGGGCAGTGTGGATGCTATTTATGTTCCTACAGATAATATTATTGTTTCAGCAATGCCAACTGTGCTTCAGACAGCATACAACAATCAAATCCCCGTTTTTGCTTCCGAAAATAATTCAGTTAAACAGGGAGCAATTGCAACTCTGGGAATAGACTATTATCAATTGGGCAGACAGACAGGTTCAATGGCAGCCAGGATATTAAATGGATCTAAACCTGCGGAAATGCCAGTTGAATCATCAGAAGATTTGAAACTCTATATAAATAAAAAAGCAGCCGAACGTATAAATTTAGATATACCGGCTGAACTATTAGAATCTGCAGACACGATCTTTACAGAATAATCATTTTTGAAAAATCAATCAAAGATTATTTAAACTTCAAATTCAAAATATAATATTGTAAAAAAAGAAGCCAGGCTTAATGCCTGGCTTTAATATCATAAAAATGGTGGTGGGAGACAGAATCGAACTGTCGACACGTGGATTTTCAATCCACTGCTCTACCGACTGAGCTATCCCACCTGATATGTACTTATAATTAAAAATGGTTGCGGGGACCGGATTCGAACCGATGACCTCCAGGTTATGAGCCTGACGAGCTACCAGACTGCTCTACCCCGCGTCAATGGTGAGCCATGGAGGATTCGAACCTCCGACAACCTGATTAAAAGTCAGGTGCTCTGCCGACTGAGCTAATGGCCCATTTCTCTTGCGACGCTTTTTATAATATCAATAATAAATAGAGTTGTCAAGAAAAAAAGCAAAAAAAAAATAAAAAGGCAGGCAATTAAGGCCTGCCCATAGAATTTAATTTTATTTTTATGGTAAATAGTTCTTTGGATTTAAAGGTTCTTCATTTCTCAAAACACCAAAATGAAGATGAGGACCAGTACTTAAACCACTACTTCCTGATAAAGCAATTTGTTGGCCTTTGCTTACCATTGCACCTCTGGCCACTGTCACTCTAGAATTATGACCATAAAGAGTTTCTACTCCATTTCCATGATCAATAATTACTGTATAACCAAAACCATTCATCCAACCACTATGTACAACTTCGCCAGATGCTGCTGCTCTTACACTTGTACCTCTAGGAACTGCAATATCTAAACCATTGTGGAATAATCTTGTCTTCTTAATCGGATGAGTTCTCCAACCAAAATTAGAAGTTATCCGCCCATTTACAGGCCAGATAAAAGCATTTCTACCTAATTTAAAAGGTCCTCTTGTATAATTAGTTATTACAAGCTCATCACCAGCAAAAATTCGATCTCCATTTATATTATTATTTCTACGAATTGTATCTATATCAGTACCATACATTTTAGCTATGGTACTTAGAGCATCTCCTCGCTGAACTTTATATACTATCCGATCAGAAGAAGAATTATTTTTTTTAGTTTTTGTCTCACTTTTACTGCTGTTTGAAGCTTTAAAATCTACTATTGGAAGCACCAGTTCCTGACCTATTTTTATGAAATCTGAATTTAAATTGTTGGCATTCATAATTTCTTCAACAGGCAGATTTCTGCGAGCCGCAATTGTAGAAAGGGTATCTCCCCTGCGGACAGTGTAATAAATTTGTGCTTTTTTAGTTTCTGTATTTGTAGGTTGAGTTTTTGCTTCAGCTGTTAATATATTTTCTCTAGGTATTTTTAAGTCTTGTCCGGGTTTTATTCTAGAAGAACTCATGTTATTAAACTCCATAATTTCCTCTACAGTTACATCTCTTGACCCAGCAATTCCTGACAGAGTATCTCCATTATCTACAACATAAAGCTCATAAGATACTTTCTCAGAAATCATTTTTTTCAGTAATTCAAGGGTTCTACCACCAACAATACCATCAATCTTTAAACTATTATTTTTCTGAAAAGATTTTACTGCATCTTCGGTAGTCTTTCCAAATATACCGTCAGTCGATACATTATAACCAAGGGTTTCTAAATATTTTTGGACTTCAATCACATCTCTACCCCGATCATTTAATCTAACCTGAAAAGCAGAAGCAGCGATAGTTATTGACAAAAGAAAAACTAATAAAATTATTAGTGTAGTTAAATAATTATTTTTTTCCATTTCTCCCCTCCCTTCTTTTTTGCTCTACTATATTTAATTCAAGATAAAACTCAAATTTCCTTTTTATATTTCCCTTTTTTGTTTAAATTTATAAAATTATTCTGTCTCAGGGCTTCATAAATAATAATGGAAACAGAATTCGAAAGATTTAAAGACCTTAAATTATCCTTCATTGGAATTCTAATACATTTATCAAGATTTTTTTCTAGTAACTTTTCCGGCAAACCAGCAGTTTCTTTACCAAATAAAAAATAATCATTTTCCTGATATTCAAAATCAGCATAAGATTTTGCGGCTTTAGTAGTGGCATAAAAAAAGCGCCCATCTTTGTTTACCTCAAAAAAATTATCTAAATTGTCATAATAACTGATATCTAATTTATCCCAGTAATCAAGACCAGCTCTTTTTAAATATTTATCTGATGTTGAAAAACCAAGAGGTCTAACCAGATGCAGTTTAGAATCAGTTACCGCACAGGTGCGAGCAATATTACCAGTATTTTGTGGAATTTCAGGTTCAACAAGTACTATATTCAAAATCATCACCTAATTAATTTTTTAATTATTATGTTGAGTAAAAGTTATTTCTTCTATAAAACTCATATTGTTATTACTAACTATTAATTACTAACTATTAGATATTAATAATCAACCCATCATAGGCTGCACTAATATTTTCAGGCAAATAATCATTTAACTTTTTATGATCCAGTCTGTGGGAGATATGAGTTAAATAACCATGTTTTAAATTCAATTTGTCAATTAACTCTACCGCCTGATCAACAGACATATGAGTTGGATGTTTTTCAAATCTCAACGCATCAACAGCAGCATATTCAATACCTTCCAGCAGTTTTAAGGAGCTGTCCGGAATCTTACTGCAGTCAGTTAAATAAGCAAAATTATTAATTCTGTAAGCAAGAATTTTATTATCACCATGATAAATCGGAACAGCTTTAACATTTAAATCCATAAACTTTATTTCTCCCTCTATCTTTTTTAAAATAACCTGGGGTACCCCTCCACCAGGGTTTTCATCTGAAAAAATATAAGGGAAAATCCTTTTAATATGATTTAAGGTTTTATGGTCACCATAAACAGGCATTTCTTTACCCTGAAACCAGTTTAAAGCTCTGATATCATCAAAGCCCATAATATGATCGGCATGAGCATGGGTCATTAAAACTGAATCAACATTTTTGATATTATTATTAATCAACTCCAGCCTCATTTCCGGTGGTGTATCTATTAACAAATTATATTCTTCACTTTTTATATGAACCGAAGTACGCATTCTTTTATTTTTCGGATTATCAGACTGACAGACCTCACAATCACAGGCAATTACAGGTACCCCGTGGGAGGTTCCTGTTCCTAAAAATGTTATCTGCAAAAAAACAACCCCTCTCATAAAAATTTTAACTTAAGAGAGGGGTATTTGTCAAACTATTGACTAATTTATTTGTTTAAGTAATCCCTTATTTCTCAGGAAATTCGCTAGTTTCTTATAAATCAAAACTGTAACAATAGAATTAATAATAGCTTTAGTTAAATTAAATGGTAAAATACCGGGTAACATCATTTTTAAAACCTGTTCTCTGGGAATTCCGTAAAATATTGGATTGAAAATTAAATTGGCAGCTGCCATCACAACTGTCATTGCTATAGAACCAATTACAAGCCCTTTAATTGCTCCTCTTTTATTATGATGTTTCTGATAAAAATATCCGGCTGTCCCTGCAAAAATTCCTGTAGCTAAAAAATGCATAAAAGCACCAAACGGACCTCCTAGACCAGTAAATACAGCCATCAAAATTGATAAGATAAAGGTTGCTCCCAGCGCTGCAGTTGGCCCAAACATAAATGAAATGATTAAAATAGGTATGTCACCTGGTTCATAAATCAAAAATGGTAAAAACATTGGAAAACGAACCAAAAGCATTAAAACTAAAGAAAAAGCTGATAAAACTGCAATCGTTGTAATTCTTTTTGTATCCATTTTTTCTCTCCTTTTTTTAATTTTTTATCTTCATATCTTTACTCAAAAAAAATTAGCCCTTTAAACAAACAGGGCTAATTAATTATTTAATCTTCTTTATTCCGGACTTTACCGTCGGTACTGGAATTTCACCAGTTCAGCTAAAGCTCGTGGACTATACCACCGGTTTGGAATTGCTATTACGCTCACCAGACCCTGAAGATAATATTTTTTTGTCAGTATTATTATAAACAATATTTGTTTAAAAAGCAAATAATTGTCCCGGAAAGTTTATTATTAGCACTATTATAACATTCTTCAATCAACTTGCTTAATTTCTACTCCCGGGTAAAAATGCTTAATAATCTCTCTATAATCCCAGCCTGCAGCTCCCATTCCAGCCGAAGCTGACTGATCAAGACCCAGATTATGACCCCAGCCTGACCCATAAACATAAAGTTCTTTTAAATAACCGTTCTGATCATAATGACTGTCAAAATAAAAGCGACTGCTTTTTAAACCTCCAAGAACTCTCCTGATTTGAGATACACTATAATTTTTGCTTTCCTGATCACTATAAATACTTAGTGAAGTAATAGTGCCTCCCTGTGCTCTCTGATTAACTTCAATCTTTTTAATTTTATTAAGTTCACTTCTATATTCAATAACTTCTGCTGGTATTCTTAGCTGCCAGCGATAATTACTACTGCCATAATCTTTCGAATAAGATTCAGGTGTGTAAAAAAGCCACTGCTGCAGTTTTACTGGTGCCAGAGGGAAATTATAGTCATTACTCTTCATCTGATTTGCCCCTCTTAAATAGGGTAAATCTGCAGACCAGATCTGATCACTTCGTTCTGTAAAACCACCACTGTTACTACTGAAAACAGCTTCTATAACCCGGCCTTCAAAGACAGCACTTTCGCCTTCAGTGGACAGAACAGCCTCTGTAGTCCGCTGGTTTTCACTCATAATTCCTTTATAGGCTGCACAGTGAACACTGGAACAGAGATCATAACCATCACTTCGATGACGCCCAAGATTACTCAGCGTATAGCTTCGAGCAGCAACAGCCTGAGCCTTTAATGATTCAATTGGCCAGCTTGCATAAATTTCTGAGGGCACAACAGAAATTAAATATGGTGTTAATTCAATTTGATTAATTAAAGTAAATTCTGTTCCTTTGCCACTAATAATCATATTACCCCTATACTGTCTGTTACCACTTCCCTGCCAAAAATAACCCTGACCATAACTTATATTATAAACATAAAAAGATGAATTCTCCTGGCTGCTGTAAATCTGATATTCAAGCTTGGAACTACCCAGCTTTACTCTATTCTCTTCAGTCCTGATAAATAATGATCCGGCATCGATTTCAAGTAAATAGTTCTTTTTTGCCTGACCTCTATAAATAATTTTACCATCATAAACAACAGAAAATGGAGCTGAGTATTGAAAAAGAAGATGTTTATTATTTTCCTGAAGTCCAATTCTCAACATCTGTGTTTTTTTCTGATTATTAATTTCTTCCACTTCTCGCCAGGAAGCCTCTAAAGCAAAAGGATTAATCTCTTCTGGTTTATCTTCTTTATCTTCATCTGGCTTTAACTGAGGATATTTATTCTGATACTGATTTATTTTTTGATAGGCAAGATCTCTAAACCAACCATAAGAAAGAGTTCTCTGCCAGTAATTATATGCTTCAATTTCTTCTCCAGCAAGTTCAAGCATTTCAGCCATATTTTTAAATAAATAAGTCTGACTCCTGTTAGCCTGATAGGCTGCCTGATAATTTTCAAAGGCCTGCTTAAAATTATTCTGATATCTATTCAGCTCTGCACTGAGTAGATATATTTCTGACTGATTTATTTTAAGATTTGTGATTTTCATTAAATATTCTTCTGCTTTTTCAATTTTTTTTAAATCTAAATTGTTTTTTATTAAATAATAATATTTTTGAAAAAGCAAAGACTTCTGATCTATGTCCAGGTTAATTTTATTTTCCAGTATAAAAATTGATGCCAGATTATTATTTATTTCGTAAAAATTAACCGCCAGATCCAAATAGTCCTGACTTTGATTACTTAAAATAGCCAGCTGAAGCAGAGTTCTATTTTCTGCTTGAAGTTTATTCTGATCATTGTAAATAACAGCTAAATTTCTTCTGCTTTCCAGATTAAAAGGATCAAGTTCGATAATCTCCAGGTAATGATTTTCAGCAGACTGGTAATTCCCCTCATAATAAGCTTCCTTTGCTAATTTAAGTAATTCACTAATATTTCTATCTCTGCTATCCTGAGCCATAGTTAAAGATACCTTATCTTTCTCCTGATAAAAATGATCAACTACTGGAATAAATATTCCCAATAATAGAGCAGAGATTATTATTAACCTAAAAACTTTTTTCATTAAATACAACTCCTAGTTTAAAGAAGATCACTTGCAATTTCAGCAAGTTCTGATCTTTCCCCTTCTTTTAACATAACATGACCGGCAATTTTTTGATCATGAAACTTATGAGCCAGATAATTTAAACCATTTTTATGAAAATTTAAATATGGATTATCAATCTGAAATGGGTCACCTGTAAAAATTAGTTTGGATCCCTCTCCGGCTCTGGTTACAATAGTTTTAACTTCATGCAGTGATAAATTTTGAGCCTCATCAATTACTATAAACTGGTCAGGTACTGATCGACCTCTAATGTAAGTTAGCGCCTCAATTTGAATTAAATCTTTGTCCAATAATTTCTGATAAGCAAATCGAGCATCCTTATTACGGTGAACTATAAAATCTAAATTATCAAAAATAGGCTGCATCCAGGGCCCCATTTTTTCCTCAACATCCCCCGGCAAAAACCCAAGTTCCTTACCCATCGGCTGAATCGGTCTGGCTACCAACAATTTAGAAAAAGCCTGTTCGTCCACAACTTTTGAAAGTCCGGTTGCTATAGCCAATAATGTTTTTCCAGTACCAGCCTTACCTGACAGAGTCACCAGCTTAATTTGATCATCAAGCAGCAGTTCAAAAGCCAGCTGCTGTTCTCTATTTCTGGCTCTTATTTTTGCAGGCTGACTCTTATTATAGCGAAGAGTAACCAAATTTTCACCATCAAATCTGGCAAGAGCAGTGTTTTTATTCCTATCATCAGCTGTTAGCTGCACAAATTCATTTGGATAAAGCGAATCATTAAGCTGATTTAATTCGGATGGAGAAATTTTTTCTTCCTGAAAAAACTTATCAATCAAAGAGGAACTGCAGTTAATTTCTTTAAATCCAGAATAGATTTCTTCTTCTTTCAGTTTGGTAGAACTATGCTCCTCTGCTTTTACCCCATAAGCATCACAGATTAAACGCAAATTAATATCATCAGAAACCATTACTACCTTTTTTTCTGAATTTTCCTCTTGCAGATGGATAGCTGTCGAAATAATTCTATTGTCCATTTTGCTGGAACTTAAACCTTCTGGCAGTTCAAGGCCCCCGTTAATTACTATTTTAACAGTTCCTCCAGAATCCAGCTCTACACCATCATGTAAGTTGCCTCTGCTTCTCAATTCCTCCAAAATTCTTGAACTTTCACGTGCATTGAAACCTAAATCTGAACTTTTAGTCTTTAAATTATCAATTTCCTCTAAAACAGCCAGTGGTATAATAACATCATTATCCTCAAAACTATAAATAGCACGAGGGTCATTTAAAAGTACATTTGTGTCCAGAACAAATATTTTTTTCATTTTTGTTTCCCCCTCCAGTTTCTATTTTTTTACTGAGCTACTGATTTTAATTTTAAAATCTGTTACCAGGGTGTTAAATCATTGTCCTGTTCATATTTACTAGTCTTTTTAGCATTTTATCATCTCCCTTTAATTTAAGTTTAAGATGAAACTAATTATTATAATAAGAACAGATTCCAGAAGCAAAACAGTTTTCACAGTCCGGATTTTGAGCTTTACAAACAGCACGACCGTGATCAATTAACCAGTGATGAAAATCAATCCAGTATTTTTTAGGAATTAAATCTGTTAATTCTTCTTCTGTACGTTTAACATTTTCCCCACTGCTTAAACCAAGCCGGGCAGAAACTCTAAAAACATGTGTATCAACGGGAAACGCAGCTTTAAAAAAGGCATTTGCCAGAACTACATTCGCTGTTTTACGTCCAACCCCACTTAATTGCATGAGTTCTTTTCGCGTTTTGGGAACTTCTCCTTCGAAATCATTAAGTAAAATTTTACAGGTTTTTAAAATATATTTCGCCTTATTTCTAAAAAGTCCAATACTGTTTATTTTATTTTCTAATTCCTTCTGACTTAGCTGCAGCATAGATCCAGGTGTATTGTATTTTTCAAAAAGATCTTCAGTAACTTTATTGACCTGAATATCTGTTGTCTGAGCTGATAGAATCGTTGCAATTAGAAGTTCAAATGGAGTGCTAAAATTTAAAGCTGTACCTGGTTCCGGATAGTGCTTTGAGAATAACTCAATCAGCTTTTCTACTTTTTCTTCTTTATTTAATTTTTCAGTCAATTTATTACCTCCTACAATAATATTGCTTAATACTATTTTACTTCATTCAGTCTAAAAAATAAAGTTAAATTAAGAAATATTACTAATAAAAACTACTATCTGGACATTATTTTAAAAAAATGATAGTATAATTAAAGATAGAATATAATAATTTGAGGTGTTATAAAAATGAAATATAATTTTGGCATAGATATCGATGGAGTTCTGACTGATGAAGGACCCGATCATAACAGCATCTGGCAGCAAAAAATGAATGAATTTTTTGATCGGGAAATCACTTTAAAGGAATATACCTATGATCTTCGCGAAGCTTTTGCAATCAATGATCAGGAATTAAATGAATTTATTCAGGAAAAAATTGAAGAGATTTATATTAACGTAAAAGCTGTCGCCAGAGCAAGAGAAATACTTAAAGAGCTTTATGACAAAGGACATCGGCTAATTTTAATAACAGCCAGAAGTGAGGAACACCGTTCTATAACAGAAAGCTGGTTAAAAGAAAACAATATCCCTTATCACGAACTACACCATGAGGACCAAAAAGCACCTCTGGCTGTAGAAAAAGATATCTCTCTATTTATAGATGACAAAAAAGAAAATGCTCTGGAAATTGCAGCCAGAAATATCCCGGTAATTCTAGTCAGTAAATATCATAATCATGATTTTGAAGGTAATGAACAGATAACAAAGGTTAAAGACTGGGATGAAATAAAAGCTAATCTTGATTTATTCTTCTCTAAAAACACTCATACCGGTAAACTCTCTTAAAATCGAAGTAAAAGGAACCTCATTATCAGGTATAGCTTTAAAATTACTCAAAATTTCGAGCAGCCGCTGTGCCTGGTAATAGTTTTTGTTTGTTTTATCAATCTGTTTTAAGAGTGGCTCAACATAATTTTTAAGTACTGAAAGTTCATAAATTAGAGCTGAGTTAAACATTACATCAGCATTTTCCTGAAAAGGAAAGATATTTTTTTCTTCTCCCCGACGCACGCTCTTCCATAAATTTAGCGTTTCAGAAGCCGCCAGGCCGCGATACTGATTATCTCTAACAATTCTGCGAATTAGCCGGGTATCAGTTGTTGGAATTCTGTTGTGACAGTCAATATTAAGCTGAGTTAAGGCACTAATATATATTTTGAATTTCAAATCCTGAGGTATAACCTCTGTCATCTTATCATTTAAACCATGAATTCCTTCAATTAATATTGGCTGATCATCACCAAGCTTGAGAAATTTACCACTCTTTTCCCGAATACCTTTTTCAAAATTAAACCTGGGAAGTTCAACTGTTTCTCCCTGAATTAATTTTAAAAGATGCTCATTAAAAAGATCTAAATTTATTGCCTTTATTGATTCAAAATCAGGCTCCCCATTATTATCAAGAGGAGTATTTTCACGATCTACAAAATAATCATCAACTGAAATCTGAACCGGTCTTAAACCGTTAATCTTAAGCTGAGTTGACAGCCGATGAGTAAATGTAGTTTTACCCGAAGAAGTAGGACCGGCAATTAAAATAATTTTATTTCTTGGCATACCACTTTTTATTCTATCTGCAATTTCAGCTATTTTCTTCTCATGCAGGGCTTCTGCTATTCTAATTAACTCATTGTATTCCTTGTTTTCAATCAAACGATTCAATTCTACCACATTATTAACTCCAAGAATCTTCCCCAAACGCTCATATTCTAAAAAAATATTTGCCAGTTTTGGCTGTTCAATAAATTTAGGTACTTTTTTGCTACTGAAAAATTTAGGGAACAATAAAACAAATCCAGGTATTCTTAAATGAAGATCAAATTCTTTCAGATAGGAAGTAGATGGTACCATATTATAATAAAAATAATCATAGTAGCCATCAAGTTCATAGAGAGTATAATAATCTTTATCCTGCTGTTCTATCAGCTCACTTCTAAAAGAACAATTTTCATTTTTAATGATTTCCAGAACTTCCGATTTTTTTAATCTGTGTTTCTGAATTTTATAATCAGCTGCAATAATTTCCTGCATTTTATTTTTTATTTTATTTAGATCATTTTTACTCAAACTACTTTTATTTTCAAGCTCACAGTAAATACCATTGCTAATAGAAATTTCAATTTTCAAAATAGAATCCGGAAAGAGCTCATAAACTGCTCTGGCCAGAACAAGATAAAGGCTTCTTCTATAAATTCTGTTGCCTAACTCCGAATGAATTTTAACAGTTTTAATTTCTAGATCTCGATCCAGTTCTTCATTAAGATCATAAACTTCATTTTCTATAATTACAGCCATTACATCTCTTTGATCTTTAATTTTACTTTCTGCTATTATTTCTTTAATTGAGCTTTTTTCAATTATTTTTAAATTTTCTCCGTCTAAATTAATATTCATTCTATTCTCCTTTCTGCTCCAAAAGCTTTAACATCTCTTTTTTATATCTGCTGTTCTTTTCATTTTTTATTGCCTGCTCTACAGGTTTTTTTGCCCTCTGATAATTGAGCTCAAGCAGAGCCAATACAGAGTAATAGCGAATTATAGGCGAATTATCTTTTAATTTTCTTTTAACTGCTTCAAAATATCTTTCTTCACCTAAATTATAAACAGCAATAAGTGCATTCCTCTGTAAAATTCTACTTCCCCGCCACATAATAGCAGTATTTTTAAGTTCAGAAGGAGGAACTTTTCTATCCAGTTCTAAGAAGTATTCTAAATTTTTATTAAAAAAATTCAATTCCGGCTCTGAATTTTCTGTTTTATTAATATTATAAGGACACTTATTTTGACAGGCATCACATCCCCAGACATGGGTGCCTATCTTGTTGATTTCAGCTGCAGATAAAATCCCTTTTTTTTGTGTTAAATATGAAATACAAACTTCACCATCCAACAAATATTCATCTTTTAGAGCTTTACCCTCACAGTTTTTAATACAAATCTGGCATTCTCCACAGTCAAGATTAAGTGGTTGATCTTTTTTGATTTCCAGATCTGTAAATAACTCTCCTAAAAAAAGATAAGAACCAAATTTAGGATTGATCAGCATTGAATTTTTACCAATAAAACCAATTCCAGCTCTTTTGGCCAGTGCTCTCTCTAGAAATGGGGCTGTATCAACAAATATTTTATAATCAAACTTCTTTTTTAACTTATTCTGCAGTACAGAAGCCATTTTTTCGAGTTTTTCCTGCAGAAAATTGTGATAATCTTTTACCGTAACATAATTAGATAAAAAGGAACTACTAGCTCCATTATTATAACTCATCGCTATCACAATGATTGACTGTAAGTTTTTAAACTGTAATGATGGTTTTGTCAGCAGATCAAGTTGCTGACTGGCAAAAGGCTGAGGCCAGTATTTAGTCTGGATTCTTTTTTTTAATTTTTTCCTTTCATCATTAAGATCACTACCATCAGTAATACCACAGAGATCAATGTTTAATTCCGCAGCTGTTTCTTTTACTAAATTATTAATCCGCATTTGTTTTCAATTCCCTTTCTTTTCTTAAGAGATATAAAAAGTACACAGTGCCAGCAGCTGCAGAAATCAGAGCCCAGAAAAAATACATTCTTTCTCCTCCGGTAACCTGATATATTTTGCCACCAACCAGACTGCCTGAAATAGCACTTACCCCCATAAAAACAGCTGCATAAATATTCTGTCCGGTAGCTCTAAATTTTTCACCACTAATTTGATCAACATAATCTACTCCAACCGCAAAAAAGAGGCCAAAAGTTATACTATGTAAAAGCTGAGATAATAAAATCATCAAATTATAAGGAAAAAACGAAAGCAAAAGCCAGCGAACAATAAACCCTGCACTAATCACTGCAATAATTTTACTAAATTTATTGTTTTTAATTATTTTATCAGAAAAGAAAAAAGCAAGAATCTCACTGGCAGAGGAAAATGTAAGGGCAATTCCCAATAAAAATTCTCCCCCTCCATGATCAACAATGTAAAGCGGAAAATAGCTATAATTGGCATTCATTGCTGTCTGGAGAATAAATACAAAAAATAAAAAATAGAGAAGCCTTTTTTTCTTAAATATTTTTTTGAAATCCCCCGGATTTAATACTTCAATCTCTCTTTTACTTTTTGGTAAAAAAATGAGCAAAAATAAAGAAAGAACTAAAACAGCTGCATAAACATAAAACAAATTAACTGAAGAAGTGCTTTCCAAAAAATACCCCAGTAGAGACACAGAAAGCATGTAACCTGCAGAACCCCACAATCTAAATTTACCATAGTTGCTTGAATCATCCCCTAGATAATCTAAAAGCAGACTGTCAGATAGAGGGATAATAGGATTTTGAAAAAGAGTATAAAAAAACATCAACAACATCAAATATTTAAACGTTTCAGTTTGAGGAAACAATAAAACCGTTGTCATGGTTCCGATCATAGTTATAAACAGAACTTTTTTATTTTCATGAAAATAATCAGTTAAAAATCCCCAGAAAGGCATCAATAAAAGAGCAAATATCCTGGGGATTGCATTAACAAGACCTATCTGAAATGAATCAAGTCCTGTGTCCTGAAAATAAATATTAAAATATCCAAATGCAGCCATAGTGATATAAAATATAAAGTTATAAAGCTTAAAAGTCAAACAAATCAGTCCTCATTCAAAATAATCGATTCAACCATTAAATCCTTATTAAATATCTTATCTGAATAGGCTATTAATTCTTCCAGATCGATATTTTCAATTATTGCAGCCAGCTCAAAAATGTCAATTCCCAGCCTTCTATAATTTATAAATTCAGCTGCCAGATGGTTAAAATTATTAAACAATCTAATAAAACTTCCCTGATATTTTCTTTTGATTCTCTGAAAATTTTCAGAGATTTCATCATGATCAATATCCACAAGTTTTTCTTTTATTTTTCTGCGCATCTGATCAGGCTTATTACTCTCTCCATGCAGATGCACATAAGCATAATCAGGTTTTTTATGATAGGTACAGGAAAAACTATTATCGATTATTCCCTGATCATAAAGCTGATTATAATTTTTACTGCTGCGACCAAAAACTATATCCAGGAGCAGGTTAACAATATATTCTTTTTTTATTATCTGAGTTGGCTCTTCATTTTTCACTGGATCTTTAAAAGCAATTTGTACCATTGGTCTTGATATATTCATCTTTTCTTTGACAAGTTTTTTAGCTACTTTTTCTGGTTCCTCTTTAATAATTCGAACTGGGTTTTTAAAATGAGGAAAATGCTTTCGAGCCTGATTACCTCTAATTAGATTTATAATCCGCTGTGGATCAAGATCACCAATTAATATCAAATCCATATTAGATGGAAGATAAAAATTATAATAACAGATATATAAGTCTTCAGGTGTAATTGACATTACACTCTCTTCTGTCCCTGCGATATCATTTTTTACTGGATGTTCTGAATACAGAGCAGAAAGCAAATTAAAATAAGACTTCCAATAAGGATTGTCCTGATACATTTTAATTTCCTGAACTATAATTCCTTTTTCCTTTTTTACATTTTCATCACTAAAATAAGGTTCCTGTACAAATTCAATTAAATTAATTAGTGAATCCTCAAAGTTACTACTGCTGGAAAAAAGATAATTGGTGCTGTCAAAATTTGTATACGCATTTGCAGATGCACCAAGATCAGCAAATTTATCAAATATACTTTCTTCCTTATCTTCAAAAAGCTGATGCTCCAAAAAATGTGCAATCCCAAGCGGCATGTTTCTTCTCCGTCCATTTTTAACATCTATAAAATCTATATCATTTGAGCCAAAATCTACTGAAAGCATTGCATACTGTTTTACATAATCCTTTTTGGGGAAAATATAAATATTTAAACCATTATCCAATTTTGCTTTAACCAGAGTCTCATCCATATTTTTGTTATATATACTCTCCAAATTAATCAATCCTCACTTTTTAATAAATAAATAGTATCCATTTTCAATTTTTTTGCCACAGAAATTATATCTTCTCTACTTACAGCCTCAACTCCGTTAATCGTTTGATTAATAGATTCTTTCTTATTATTTACCAGACTTAAAAGGAAGTGAGCAGAAAGAGACTTATTGCTGTCTAGATCCTGTTTCAGATGGTTAATAATACTTTTTTTAGACCGCATAAATTCTTCTTCACTAAAATCACCTGCTGCTACTGCTGCAATTTCCTGTTTGACAAGCTCAATTACTTTTTCATGATTTTCCGCATTAATACCACTATTAATTAACAGTAAACCTTTAGTCGTTTCAATAGAGGAGCTAACATAATAAGCAAGACTTCTCTTTTCTCTGATTTCCTGAAACAACCTGGAATGAGTTGAGCCTCCAATCAAACTGTTAAATACAAGTAATGAATAATAATCTGGTTGTTTACGTGTTATGCCAGTCCTAAAGCCTATAGACAGTCTGGCCTGATTAACCTTTAACAACTGTTCATAAAAGTCGATCTCCTTATCCTGGTAAACAACTTCAGTATTTTCATCAAAAATATCAGCACCGGCCTTTAACTCTGTACTGGCAAAAATATTGTCAACAAAACTGCTTTTAAAATTTCCGACTAAAAACAAAGATCTTTTAGCCTGATTGATTATTTTTTGATAATGGTTAAAAAGTTCCTGATTACTTATCTGATCCAGAACTGATACTGATCCCATTTTATAAATACCATATTTTTCGTTTTTACACATTCGAGATAAACAATTTTCAACCGCAAAACTATATTTATCGTTAATTAGAGATAAGATATCCTGTTTTAAAATTTCTTTTTCCTGTTTAAAATATTTTTCTTTAAACTTACTTTTTTCAATTAGAGGATTAAATATTATATCATTTAATAAATTGAATGCATCTACAGTCAGATTGCTTTTGTGAGTAAGAAATTTCTCGTTGACCATTTCCAGAGAAAAGCGCAGAATCTGATTTTCACCTCTTTTTAAAATATTAGAACTCATATTTGAACCATATAGATTTTCTAACTCAGTTTTAATTAACTGATTATCGTTATAATTTTTTGAACCTCGCTCCAGCACTGATGGAATCAGAGCATTCATTACTGCCTCTTTTTCGTTCTCAAGAGGCAGCATGAAATATATCTGAATCAAATTTGTTTTAAATTTATCTGTGGCCAGATGATGTAAATTAAATCTATTCTGGTAATTTTTAAACTCTAAATCATTCATATTTATTTACTCTCCTGTTCTGGATAATTGATTAAGTACTTCTCCTAAGTTAGTTATAATTTCTCCGTATTGGGCAAAATCCCCATTCTGTAAAGCCTGCTGTGCCTGCTGATATAAATCATTAGCTCTTTTAATCAATTCAGCGCTGGTTGCTGACATTAAATCAGCACTGTCCTGAGCAGTATCTGACACCTGCGGCTGGGTACCCTGCTGTGAAACCTCAGTATCAGTTTTGATATCAGCACCTGTTTTATCTTCTAAATCTCTAACATCTTCCTGCGGAACTGCCATTCCTTCTCCTTCTTTCAGTAAGGCTTTTAAAGCTTCCTCTAAATTTTCTCTCATTATTATCTGATTTTTATAAGAGACTATTACCCGACGCAGTTCTGGAATACCTCCACTTTCTGCCTGAAGGAAAATAGGCTCTATATAAAGCACACTATTATTAATTGGTATTACAAGCAGATTGCCTCTAATTACTTCTGAACCTCGCTGACTCCAGAGGGTTAATAATTGTGATATTTCAGATTCCTGATCAATTCTGGATTCAATCTGATTTGGACCATAAACCAGCTGATCTTTAGGGAATCTGTAGGCAAATAATTCACCATAATGTTCAGCATCATTTCGGGCGGCCATCCAGGCAATCATGTTATTTCTATTGGAAGGTGTAAAGGGAGTCATCAATATAAACTCTGCTTCTTCCTCATCTGGCAGCTGATTCATAATATAATAAGGCTCAACAGGAATAGTTGATCCCTGATAATTTTCATTAGGAATAGACCAGACATCCTCACGATTATAATAAACAACTGGATCCTGCATATGATAGGTACTGTAAATCTGAGTCTGAATCTTGAATAAATCCTGAGGATAACGCAAATGTTTCCTCAATGAATCAGGCATCTGATCCACAGATTCAAATAAATCATCAAAAATCTTACTGTAAGTTACAGCAATCGGATCACTATCATCTATTACATAATAATCTAGAGTACCATTGTAAGCATCAACAACAACTTTAATCGAATTTCGAACATAATTATCCCCACTGTTATTAAAAGGCTGAGAATAAGGATAAAGATTGGTTGTTGTATAAGCATCATAAATCCAGAACAACCTTCCCTCAGCATTTACTATATAAGGGTCACTGTCATATCGTAAAAATGGAGCAGCTTTTCTTACCCGCTGATGAATATTTCGATTATACATAACCTGGCTTTGATTATTTATATCATCAGAAAGTAGTATTTTAGTTGTCCCAAAACGTAGAGCATACATCGTTTTGCGAAGAATATTATTTATCTCTACCCCACCGGTCCCTTCATACTGAGTATAGACATTTTCAGAGCCCATTGGGTAGTGAAATTCCGTTTCATCTGTATTTACAATTACATAATTATTTGTTTTTTCACCATAATATATTGAGCTGTTTTCTAAATTTAAATTTTCATTATTAACCACAGGTGGAATGTCCTGAACTAAAAACTCGGGCTGACCATTATCTCTTACCTTTCCAGCCGGGCTCATTGTAACTCCAAGCCCATGTGTATATTTCAAGGTTCTATTAACCCAGGTCTGAGCCTGAGCTGCCAGTGCATTCTGATCTAGTTCTCTGGCACCAAGCATTACCTGTGTATAATCGTTGCCAAGCTGATAACGATCTATATCAATATCTTCAAAAGAATAATACTGTCTCAAAGCCTGCAGTTGATTATAGGTAGACTGGAGAGGGCGATAATCCCAGAGTCTGACATTATCAACAACTGTCTCATATTCCATAAGCTCATCATAGCTTAAATCATCCTGAGAAAGCTCAAAATCTTTATTTTCAACATGATCAAGATTATAGGCTTTCAGGGTCATATTAATATTATTTTCTATATAATTTTTTTCTAGATTAATCTCATTTGGCTCTACTCTGTACTGCTGCATAAAAGCAGGATAAACCCCTGTAAAAACAATGGATAAAACAATCCAGGCACCAATCCCCCAGATAAGAGGTTTATAGTTGTTTTTAAATAAACTGTATAATACAGCCAGTGCAACAAATAAAACCACAAAAAACAGAACTCTATAACCCAGCAAACTGGCATGGACATCAGTATAACCGGCCCCAAAAACGACCCCACTGGGAGAAAATAATATATCATACATTTTTAATCTATAATCCCAGGCTTTAAATAGTAAGAACATAAAGACCAGAACCGACATATGCTTTTTTGCTCGACTGCTTAACTTGGCCGAGACTTCACTAAAGGAATGAATCCCTGTAAAGATAATATAAATTGCACCAACTAAAATTAAAGAAATAACAATAACTACCATTCCCATTTCTCTTAAAAATGAATAGAAAGGTAGGGTAAAAACATAAAAAGAAATATCGTTATTAAAAATCGGATCAACAGAATTAAAAGCTGTTTTATTTAAATATTTCAAAACCATCTTCCAGCTTTCACTAGAGATAGAAGAAAATAAAAATCCAAGCACAATACTGGAAATTAAATAAATAATATTTAATCTTTTTTTATTTAACCAGTCAAATATCTGATTTCTTTCTTCTCCAAATAAATTTTCAACTTTTGAGTCTTTTTCGACATTAATAAATTTATTGATCGGTTTTTTGGTAAAATGCAGGTTTAGATAAATAACAGCTGCAAAAATAACACCAATCAGCAGTCTTAAAATAAAATTGGAAAGAAACATAATTGTAAATGTTTTTTCAAAATTTAATTCTTTAAACCAGAGCCAGTCAGTATAGATATTTGCTCCTGTTGAAATGAAAATAATCAACAAAATAGCAGCTATCGCAAAAATAGAGAGAAAAAACTTAATTGTTTTACTCATAATTTTCTCCTTTCAAATTCTCAAATTTTATCATTTAATCTATCTTAATTTTTGAGCAATTTTTAATGCCCGCTTTTCTGCTTCATAATAAATTTTTTCCGTATCAAGTGTTTTTAACTCCTTATTTTCCATCAAGACTTTCCCGGCAACAATAACTGTATCAACACTTCCACTATCAGCAGCATAAAATAAATTTGACAAATTGTTATGATGAGGATAGAAAAAAGTAGAATTATTTATATCTATTAATTGAAGATCCGCCTGATACCCCTCTTTAATCAACCCAACATTAGATAAAGCAAGAGCTTTAGCCCCATTAATCGTTATAATTTCCAAAATACTTTTAGTAGAAATTGCTGTAGGATCACTATACTTAATTTTCTGCAGATAGGAAGCCATCTTAGCTTCTTTAAGCATATCCAGAGAATTATTACTGGAAACACCATCAGTACCAAGACTGACATTTACACCCTTATCCAGATATTTTTTAACAGGGGCAATTCCATTTGCAAGTTTGGCATTACTCATTGGGTTGTGAGCAATTTGAATATTATTATCACTTATAATTTCCAGATCACCTGACTCTAAATGAACACAATGAGCAGCCAGGACATGATTAGCAAAAAAATCAAATTCAGCTAAATATTTAACTGGAGAGTGTTGATGTTTTTCTAAAAAATCAAAAATTTCCTTTTTGCTTTCTGATAGATGAATGTGAATCGGCAGACTATTTTCCCGAGCCAGATCCCTAATTTGCTCCAAATATTCTCTTCCACAGGTATAGGGAGCATGAGGTGCCAGCATTGTTGTAATCCGGCCATCAGCTGCTCCAGAATAGTCAAGCGCAAATTTCAAAGCTTTATTTAAGCCTTCCTGACCATCATTAGCTTCAATCAGCCCTTCAGCCAAAACTGCCCTAATCCCACTTTTCCCAACAATATCAGCCACTCTATCCATTGCAAAATACATATCAGAAAAAGTAGTTGTACCGGTTTTAATCATTTCCATTAAAGCAAGTGCTGTTCCCCAATAAATGTCATCTGCATCCATCTCTGCTTCAAAAGGCCAGATCTTATTTTGTAACCATCTGTCCAGAGGCATATCATCTGCATACCCTCTCATTAATGTCATCGCAGCGTGACTGTGAGTATTAATATATCCAGGAAGTACTATTTTCTCATCAGCATCAATTAAATAATCATATTCTTTAATCTGATTTATTTTTGACATTTTACCAATTTTTTTTATAAATTGATCTTCTATTAAAATAAACTGGTTTTTTCTTAACTCTACAAAAGGGCTGTAGATTTCCGCAATATTTTTTATTAAAATTTTCAAAATGTACATCCTCTCCAGAAATTTATTTATATATTTTTTTATAGGCTCTATAAGAATAATCCAGAGCAGAATAAATATTAATTGGAATTACAATATAAAACAAAAGATTTCCCAAATAATCAAATTCTAAAAGTTTAAGTGCAATAGCAAAATATAATAAAGCAACAGAAAGTTTTCCAATAAAACTAGGGTTAATAAAATTCAAACCATAAATGTAAGTTATTATTCCAGATAATAAAATAAACAGTTCTCTAATTAAAATAATATATGAAATAAAACGAGGTATAATATTTAAATAAATTAGCACCAGTAAAATACTAACGATTGTTAATTTGTCTGCCAGTGGATCCAGCAGTTTTCCTGTTTTTGATTCCAGATTATATTTTCTGGCTATATAACCATCCAGAAAGTCTGTAACAGCAGAGACAGCAAATAATATCGCTGCAGCTATAATATTTCCCTGAACAAAATTATATAAATAAACTGGTATTAATAAAATTCTAAAAAAAGTTATATAATTCGGAATTGTAAACAAAATCATCACTCCAGGGAATTAATTATTTTCATATTCTTCTTTACTAATAATTTTACCACTTTCAATTTCCTGATTAATAATCTTATATCTTTTGTCAAACTCAAGATGAAGATTTATTTTATTATAACATTCATCACAAACTACAACCTTAGAAATTTCATAGGCAGCTTCTCGATTATCTTCATAAACTTTTTGAATATCATAACTTTTTCTAAATAAAAGTTTCATCTGATTGCCACACTTATTATCTTCTACATAAATATCAATCAAATTAGACTGATTTCCACTACTAAATATGGATTTTAATTTATCAAAAATTCCCATATACTCTCCTCCTATCACTAAAATAATCAAAGATAAGTAATCAAAGAGATATATCTAATAATTAGATATATCTCCAATTTGAATTATTTTTCTCCCTCAGTATCAGCAGCTGGTTGAGGTCTGGCAGCCAATTTGTCATCCATCATAAATAGACTTTGAGCGGAGTCTCCAACCAGCTTTAATTTATCTACAATTTCGCCAACAGAATCTTCTTCTTCTACCTGTTCGTCCACAAACCACTGGAGGAAGGAATGGGTAGCATAATCATTTTCCTGATCTGCTAGCGCAACTAAGTCATTAATCATTGCAGTGACTTTTTGTTCATGAGCAAGTGAATCCTCAAAAACTTCAAGGTTAGAATCCCAGTCACTCTTAGGTTTATCTATTCCCTCAAGAATAACTCTTCCACCTCTTTCATTAACAAAATCATAAATTTTACGGGCATGAATCATTTCCTCTTCCGCCTGCAGATCCATCCAGCGAGCAAATCCTGCTAGACTTTTATCTTCAAAATATGCAGCCATGGATTGATATAAATAAGCTGAATAGAGTTCTGCATTAATCTGTTCATTTAACGCTTTTTCTACATTTTCTTTTAACATAATATTACCTCCAAATTTATAATTTAAAAATGTTCTTCATTAATATTAATTCAACAATAATTATTAATATCCTGCTTTTTTAAAGTTAATAAAATTATTTCAAACTATTAATTTTATTTAAATACTTCTCCATATCAAATTTTCTTTCCAGACCAGCAGCGTTCATGTATCTAACTTTACCAAAAATTTCTCTCTCCTTCCAGGCACGATCATGCTTGGAAAAGATCCAGGCCACACCTGCATAACTATTAGGATCTCGTCCATCCAGAGAATATTTATTATTAAGTTTCAAGGCCCACTGATAAGCCTGATTGGGATCTGAAGTCCATTCCAGAATTTTCTTGCCCCAGTACATCCTCATATAATTATGCATTTTGCCGGTAATTACCATTTCATTCTGGGCTGCATTCCAATATTTGTCATGGGTTAATCCCTTTTCTAATTCCTCATAGTTATAAATATATTCTCTTTCATCATTTTTATGCTGCATAAGCGACTGATAAGCCCAATCACTTATTATATCCTCCAGGCAGCCATCATAGTCTTTATTATAATAGACAAAGTTAAATGCAAGCTCCCGGCGAACAATCAGTTCTTCTAAAAAAGCTTCCGCATCATATTCGGATTTTATCGCCTCCAGCGCAATTTCCTGAGCTGATATTTGCCCAAAATGCAGGTAAGGACTTAAATCAGACTGGTAATTGAGATGGGGAATGTTTCTTTTTTCATCATATTCTTTTAACTTTTTCTGAATAAATTCATTCAGCTTCTTTTTAGCCTCCAGATAACCACCGACAAAATAATTTTTATATTTTATTTCCTGATCAAAATTTAAACTATCTAAATAATGATCAAGGTCATCTACCAAGTTTAGACTGCTGGCCTCCAGTTCAATTTTAGATTTATTATCGAGAATGTTTCGCTGATATTCTTTTAAATAATTATCTCGTATTTTGTTAATTTTCTTCCTGATTGTATAAGCGGCATATTCTTCTTTTTCACTTACTTCTTCGATCGGACAGACCAGATTACTTTCAACCAGATAAAATGGTAGAGCAAGTCTATCCGCTGCCTCATTTTTCCACTGCCGCAGATGTTTGAGATAAACTTTCTCACTAACAACTAAAGATGCATCTTTAGTAATCTTTTTTAAGTCCTCAAACTCTTTGTAATCAACTAGATAAAAATTAATATCTGCTTTAGATAAGTTATTTTTTATTTCTTTTAAACCTTCAATCATAAATTTAAAGTGACCATACTCAGCTTCCGGAAAATTAGCATTTAATAAGAAAAAAATTAAAAGAGGCTGATTTAATTGATTTGACATTTCAACAGCATAACCCAGTGCCTGATTATATTCCAGTCGCTGAGATGACTGCATCCAGTATGCAACAAATTCTCCATCTTTTAATTCAGCCTCATTAATTTTTTCTATTCTATTTTTTTCTACTAACACAATTTTGTCCCTTCATCAAAATGTATATCCAGCTGTGGGTATGGAATACCAATACCAGCCTCATCAAAGGCATCTTTAACATTTTCATGCATATCATAAAATACAGTCCAGTAATCCGTTCCCTTAACCCAAACTTTGCAGTCAATATTAATGGAACTTCCTGCATGTTCAGCAACTCTAATAATTGGTTCCGGATCATCTAAGATCAAATCATGTCTGGCTGCTAAATCTTTTAATAAAGAAATAGCTTCGTGAAAATCATCATCATAACCAATTCCAAAAGTTAAATCAACCCTTCTTTTGTCCATAGCTGAGAAATTAGTCACGCTATTATTAGAAATATTACTATTTGGAATCATAATTTTTTTGTTATCAAAAGTAGTCATTATTGTATATAAAATCTGTATTTCCTGTACTTTACCTTTATGTCCAGCAACTTCAATTGTATCACCAGCAGTAAATGGTCTAAAAATTAAAAGTAAGACACCCCCAGCAAAATTAGATAAACTTCCCTGCAAAGCCAGGCCAACCGCAAATGAAGCAGCCCCCAATACAGCAACAAAAGAAGTTACTTCAATTCCCATTGTTGAAGCAATAGAAATAAATAATAGAATCATTAAAACAGCTTTTGTAATTGACATTAAAAAACTGGTCAGGGTTCTATCGAATCTCCCCTGAACATTTTTTTCTAAAAGCCTGACAATGAACTTAATCAGCCACAAACCAACTATTAAAAGAATTATCGCCAGCAACAACTTCATTCCATAATTTGCAATTATTGACTGCAAACCTCCAGTGATTTGGTCCATTCTTTCTCCTCCTTAGTTTTAACTATGCTATTATTATAAATTATCTATCTTTTCTATACTATATAAATTTCTAGTTAAATACTAACATTCCTGCAAATCATTAAAAAAATTCCCTTATTCATAATTAGCCAAAAATCAGGAATAAAGGAATTTAACTTTTAAAAAAAGAAAGACCGGAGATTTCCGGTCTTTCAATAAGTAATTTTAAATCTTAAACATCAACTGTTTCTTTAAAGGACTTACCACTTCTAAATACAGGCACTTTGCGTGCTGGAATCTGAATCTCTTCCCCGGTTTGAGGGTTACGTCCCTTTCTAGCACTTCTATCTTTTACTTCAAAAGTACCAAAACCAATTAATTGTACATTATCACGCTTATCTTCTGATTTTTTAGCTTCAGATTTCAAGTGGCTCATGATAGTATCAATTGTTTCATTAATAACTTCCCCTGTATCTTTTTTAGTGACACCAGTCTTTTCTGCAACGGCATCAATAAGTTCATTCTTAGTCATGGAAATTCACCCCCTTTTAAAACTAAAACTTTTGCTGTCATTATACATTATTCTCGCTATAACAGTGATTTCCTGCTTAAGCGAAGAAAAAATTTATAAAATTTCTAGATATTCCATAAAGAATTATCAACTATAGATTCCATTTCATGTTTTTTACTTCTCAGCATTAGTTCTTCTACTGCCTGATAGGGATCTTTTTTATCAAATAAAACCTGATAAACCTGTCTGGTTATTGGCATTTCCAGGTCAATATCTTCTAAATCCAGCCACTTATATATTGCCCGAGCAGTTTTTACACCTTCCACAACCTGATTAACCACCTGTTTTGCTTCTGACATACTTTTCCCTCTACCAATTTCAATTCCAAAACGCCGATTGCGACTGTGCATACTGGTACAGGTAACCACAAGATCACCCATACCGGAAAGTCCAGATAGTGTTAAGTCACTGGCTCCATGAAAATCAACAAAACGGCTCATTTCGTTTAAACCTCTGGTAATAAGAGCAGCGCGTGTATTATCCCCAAAATCTAAACCATCACAAATACCACTGGCTACAGCAATTACATTTTTAAGAGCTCCACCAAGCTCAACTCCTTTGATATCGGGATTTGTATAAACTCTAAAATATTTAGACATAAATAAATCCTGAACTTTTTCTGCTGACTCTTTATTATCTGCTGCCGATACTATTGCTGTTGGCAATTTCTCCATAACCTCTTCAGCATGAGTGGGTCCAGATAAAACGACTACATTTTCAAAGCCAGCTTCTTTAATCATTTGTGAATTTGTTTTAAATGTATTTTCATCAATTCCTTTAGCTGTAGAAACAATTATTGTATCTGAATCAACGAAACCATCCATTTGACTCAAAACACCAGTTAAAGCCTGAGTTGGCACAGAAATTACAATTAAATCTGAATCTCTTAAACTTTGATTTAAATCATTAATAGCAGTTAATTTGCTGTTTAACCTGTATTCAGGAAAATACTTAGAATTTTTCTGTTCCAGATTAATTGAATTAACAACCTTCTGATCCCGGGCATATATTTGGACTTCCTCACCATTTTCTGCTAACAGATTAGCCAGAGCAGTGCCCCAGCTGCCAGCACCTATTACTGTAATCTTTGAACTCATTATTTTTTACCACTCTTCCCTAACTTTTCTGGATCCATTCTATTTTCTTCTCCATTTAAAAGCCGCTTAATATTTTCTCGATGAGTATACATTACAAAAAGAGATAATAAAGCAGCAAAAACAACATGTTTACCATGGAAAGAACTAAAATAAAGAGTCAGAGGTAGAGACATAGATCCAATAATTGAACCAAGTGATACATAGCGGGTCATCAAAACCAATAAAATCCAGATCACTGCATAAATCAAAAAGGCAAGCGGATATAATCTTAAAATAACTCCAAAAGTTGTGGCAACCCCTTTACCTCCAGAAAAACCCAGAAATATTGACCAATCATGTCCGGCAATTGCAGCAACTGCAACAAATAAAATAGCTGTGGATAAATTAGTACCCAGAATCATCTGCCCAACTAGAACTCCTAAATAACCTTTTAAAATATCAAAAACTGCAACTAAAATCCCGGCTTTTAATCCCATTACCCGGGCAACATTTGTAGCACCAATATTTCCACTACCATATTTTCTAACATCTTTTTTCATTACATATTTTGTAAGTAAAAAACCGGATGGTATTGAACCGATTAGATAACTAATTAAGATAGCAATTATTACCTGCATGATAACCTCCTAATTTCGCTGTTTCAATTTAAAGTTCATTGGATTTCCTACATAGCCAAAGGCTTCTCTCAGTACGTTTTCTAAGTATCGCTGATAGGCAAAATGCATTAAATTTGGATCGTTAACAAAGAAAACAAATGTCGGGGGTTTAACACCCACCTGACTGCCATAATAAATCTTAAGCCTTTTACTCTTTCGACTGGGGGGTTCACGCAGCTGTACTGCTTCCGAAATAACTTCATTTAAAATTCCAGTTTTTATACGCAGATTACTCTGATCAACAACAAATTCAAGTAAAGATAGAAGTTCATCAATTCTCTCCCCTGTTAGAGCAGAAATATATGTTACCGGAACGTAATTTAGAAACTTAAGCTGATAATATACTTCATCAGTATACCGATCTATAGTCCTAGAATCTTTCTCCATCAGGTCCCATTTGTTAATTGCAATAACCATTGCCTTACCTTCATCATGAGCATAACCAGCTATTTTCTTATCCTGATCAGTTACACCTTCCTGGGCATCAATCATCATTAAAACAGCATCAGCACGATCAACTGATCGCAAAGCTCTAAGGTTACTGTAATATTCTACATCTTCTTTAACTTTTGATTTTCTTCTGAGACCTGCCGTGTCAATAAAATTAAACCTAATATTATTCCATTCAATTAAGGTATCAACTGCATCTCGAGTTGTTCCAGGCATATCACTGACAATAACCCTGTCTTTACCAATCAAATGATTAATCAGACTTGACTTACCAACATTTGGTTTGCCAATAACTGCAATATTTATCTTATCATTATCACTATCTTCTGCTTCAGTTTCAGGTAATTTGTCTGCCACCTGATCCAGCAGCTCACCTGTATTTTTACCATGTTCTGCTGAAATAAGTATTGGATCACCAAAGCCAAGAGAATAAAATTCCCAGCCTATTTCCTCCTGATTAGAAAAATCTTCAACTTTATTAACTACCAAAATGACTTCTTTGTTAGTCCTGTATAAAAGCTGAGCAATATCTTGATCAACACCGGTCATTCCTGTTCGGGAATCCACGACAAATAGGATAAGGTCAGCTTCTTCCATTGCCAGTTCAGCCTGATATTTAATCTGATTTTTAATTTTATCATTTTCGTGCATTACTATTCCACCAGTATCAATTACATTAAACTTTTTCCCCAGCCATTCTGTTTCGCCATAAATTCTATCGCGAGTAACATTGGGCTCACCTTCTACAATAGCCCTCCGTCCTCCAACTAATCTATTAAAAAGAGTTGATTTACCAACATTGGGTCTTCCAACTATTGCAACTGTAGACTTAGCCATTCTTAACCACCTCCATAAATTGCTTAATATCACTTACAAACTCTATCCTGTATTCAGATAGTTCTTCCAAAAAATCTTCTTTTTGTACATTATCTAGAAATTTCATCTGATCATTTAAAACTATTTTTGGTATAAAAATCATATTGTATTTATCTGGCTTAATTTTTTTTATTTCAGCCTTTAAATCTTCAGCAGTTAAAAGACCTGCAACTGTAACACTGTCACCAAAAAATTTATTTTCAACTACTATAAAATCAGTTTTTAATTTAATAACTTTTTTTAAACTATCATAAAATTTATTCAAAGCTTTTTCTCCCAGAACTGAAGTCATAACTGCAATTGTTTTTTCATCACTGAGAGATTCTGGAAATTCATATGACTCTATTTGTTTATTCATTAAAGCAGTTAAACCAATTCCGTTTTCCAGTTGAGGAAAATCATTATACTCATTATAGGCAGGGATCTCCAGATCAGTATTTAAATAAAATTCATCAGCAGCATAAATTAAGTTTTCACCAAATTTATCTTTTGCCTGCTGCTGCCAGTATCTAATCTGAGTTAACGAAGACTTCATTTCTTCTTTCGTCATAGTTCTTAATTCAGCCAGATCTTTTCTATATTTAGTTAAACCGACTGGTACTATACCAACAGATAATAACTGGGGATAATATTCTAAAAGATCCTTTAAAGTTCTATCAAGTTCTTCCTGATCATTATATTCCGGACAGACTACTATCTGAGTATGAAATTGAATATTATGTTTCTGGAATAATTTAAGTAATCTGTTAATTTTAGCAGCCTTTGGGTTTTTCATCATTTCAACCCTTAGTTCAGGGTTGGTTGTATGAACTGATATATTTATTGGACTTAAATTTTTTTCAATTATTCTTTTAATCTCTTTAGCTTCAAGATTTGTTAATGTAACAAAACTTCCCTGTAAAAAAGAAAAGCGATAATCATCATCCATCTGGTTTAAACTATCCCGCATATTATCAGGCTGCTGTTTGACAAAGCAAAAAATACAATTGTTTTTACACTGTTTTAAGCCATCAAATACAATTTCTTTAAATTCTATTCCCAGCTCTTCTCCTGGTTTTCTCTGTAGCTGGATATTTTTTCTTAACCCAGATTCTTTCTCAATTTCCAGTTCAATAATAACTTCAGAAATCTGATATAAATAATCTATATAATCAATTATTTTTTGACCATTAATAGTGATAATTTTATCATTTGAATTCAGACCTGCTTGTGCAGCGGTAGAATTTTCCACAACTTTTTCTATTTTAACCATAATTCTTCTACCTCCTGTAAGCTTGATAATATCACATTTACTCTGTTTAGGCAATAATCTGCAGAAAGCATAAAAAAACCCGCCGCCCATAATAAAAATGGACAGCGGGTGCTTTTTTAATTATTCACCCTGGTCAAAAATATCTCCAACAATTTCTCTGATAGTAGCTCCTCCTGAAGATGAACTATCTTCTTCTTTTTTACTTTGTGATTTACTACTACTGCTTGAACTCTTAGAACTGCTGGATTCTTTTTTAGGCTCAGGCTTTTCTTCCAATTCTTTCAAGCTTAAACCTACTCTTTCCTGTTCAGCATCAATATTGATGATTTTAGCTTCTCTTACATCACCTACATTAACTACTTCGTCAGCAGTCTTAACATGTTTGTGTGATAATTGAGAAATATGAATTAATCCTTCAATACCTTTTTCAACTTCCATAAAGGCACCAAAATCAACAAGTTTAGTTATTTTTCCTTCAACAACTTCTCCTTCATAATGCTTTTCAGCAAATTCTTCCCATGGATCAGGAAGTAACTGCTTTAAGCCAAGAGAAATTCTTTCTTCTTCCTTATTTACGCCAAGAACTTTAACTTCAACCTCTTCACCTTCAGAAAGAACTTCAGATGGACTCTCAATTCTTCCCCAGGACATTTCAGAAATATGAAGTAAACCTTCAATACCACCCAGGTCAATAAAAGCACCAAAATCAACTAATTTGGTTACAGTACCTTCTACAGTTTGACCTTCTTCTAAATTGGCCAGAGTTTCTTCTTTTTTGGCAGCTCTTTCTTTTTCCAGAACTTTTTTAGCAGAAAGAACAACATTATTGTTATCTCTCTCCACTTCGATTACTTTTAAGCGTAATGTTTCTCCAACATAATCACTTAATTCATCAACATAACCAATTGCTACATGAGAAGCAGGGATAAATCCTCTAACTCCTACATCTACAACTAAACCACCTTTAACTTCTTTAGTAACTTCAGCTTCAATGATTTCATCATTTTCATAAGCTTCTTCAATCTTTTCCCAGGCTTTTTCATAATCTGCCTGTTTCTTAGATAAAATCATATTACCTTCATCATCTTCTAAAGTTAAAATAACAACTTCAATTTCTTCGTCCATACTCACTATATCATGAGCATCTTCAACAGGACGATGACTTAAATGGCGTAATGGAATAAATCCATCTGTTTTGTAATTAACATCTACATATACACCATTGTCATTAATTTCAACAACAGTACCAGTAACTTTTTGACCTTTTCTTAAATCAGCAATATCATTATCGCTATATTTAAATTCGGCTTCTTCTTGAGTTTCAACTTCTTCCTCTGCTTCTGTTTCCACAGATTCTTCAGCTTCCTCAGTCTGATCAGCCTCTTTTTCCTCTGTAGTTTCTTCAGTCACTTCTACTGTCTCTTCTACCTCCTCTACAACCTGCTCTTCTTTCTCCTCTACATTCTCATTTGACTCAACATTTACATCTTTGTTTTCTTCGTTCATTAACTGAACAACCTCCCTTATTAACCAGTCTGGAGTCGATGCTCCAGCTGTAATTCCAACTTTATTTTTTCCAGACAGCCACTCTTTTTTGATTTCAGCGGCTGTTTCTATATGATAAGTAGGGGTGTTTGTGGCTGCACAAATTTCTGCCAGCCTGGTAGTATTAGCACTATTATGGCCCCCTATTACAAACATGATATCTACATCCTCAGCTAATTTTCTGGCTGAAGACTGACGTACATCTGTAGTATTACAAATAGTGTTAAAAACTTTTAATTCTTTAACTTCTGTGATAACTAAATTAATAATATCCCGAAAAGACTCAGGAGATTTTGTTGTTTGAGCTACAAAACCAACTCTAGCTTTAAGCTCAACAGAATTTAAATCCTGCTTTTCTCTGATTATTATTGCCTTTTTTTCACTTGCCCCATAAATACCCTGAACTTCAGGATGATCTTCATCACCATAAATAAAAGTTTGATAACCTTCATCAACCAGCTGACTGGCATATTTTTGAGCATTTTTAACATAGGGACAGGTGGCATCTATAATCTTAAGATTTTTTTCTCTTGCCTTTTCAATAATTTCTGGTGCTACTCCATGTGAACGGATAATAACTATTCCAGAATCTATTTCGGCAAGTGAAGAGGCAACTTTAACATTCTTCTCTTCCAATTTCTTAACAATCTGTGGATTATGAATTAGCGGTCCCAGTGTATAAACATTTAAGTCCTCATTTTCACCGGCAGCTTTCAGAACCATATCAATAGCTCTTTCCACACCAAAACAAAATCCAGCCTCTTCTGCTGTAATAACCTCCAGAACCTTCACCTCCTTCCAGCACAACACCAACAAATAACAGTGTACCCTCCCAAAAATAAACAGGGTACCTCTTAGACTTTTTTCTCTATCAAAGTCAAAAATCCTTCTTTAAATCCAAAAAAATTCTAAAAAGATTTAAAAATAAAGTTTATTAGTAATTATTCCTCATAATTAATTTCATTTTGAATCTTAGTTTTTATAAATTGAGCGGCCTCTTTTCGCTCTTCTTTAGTTAAACGTTTATTAGCAAATTGATCTAAAGCAAAAGGTTTGCCAATATTTACTGTAATTCTACCAGCTTTTTTTATATTTTTTATTCCCACAGGTAAAACTGGAACTCCACTTTTAATTGCCAGCATTACAGAACCTGTTTTGGGATTACCAAGTTTACCCTCTGGTCTGCGAGTACCCTCAGGAAAAAGCCCAAGAACTTCGCCACTTTTTAATACAGAAAGTGCTTTTTTAACTGCAGAAATATCATTTTTACTGCGATCAACCGGAAAAGCGTCAGCTAAAAACAGCACAAATCTTAACAAAGGATTCTCAAACAATTCCTTTTTAGCCATAAATCTTACCGGTCTTGAAAAAATAGCTGCCAGCAGAGGAGGATCATAGGCACTGATATGATTTGACATTACAATAACTCCCCCCTGCTCAGGCAGATTCTTTTTTCCTCTAATTTTAATCCTAAAAAATATTCTAAAAATAGCTAAAAGCAGTAATCTAATAATCTGATAGACGATTTTTTTCACTGAGATTCACCCTTAATAATTGCTATCATTCTGTCAAGAACCTCTTCAATAGTTAAATTCGTTGTATCAACTAAAATAGCATCATCAGCTTTTTTTAGCGGGGAATGTTCCCTCTCACTATCCATTTTATCTCTACGAGCAATACTTTTTTTGATTTTTTCAAGAGTAATATCTTTATTTTTTGACTTAACTTCCTGATAACGTCTTCGAGCTCTCTCTTCTAAAGAAGCAGTTAAAAAGAATTTATGTTCAGCCTCAGGCAAAACAACTGTTGTAATATCACGTCCATCCATAACAACTTTGTTATTCTGAGCCAGCAGCTGCTGTTTTTTTACTAAAACTTCGCGTACACCTTTAACTGCAGCTGTTTGAGAAACATGTTTATTAACTGCAGCTGATCTTATTTCCTCACTTATATTTTCTCCGTTAAGAAATATATCACCATTCTGATTAAAATTGATATCTGTATTTTTAGCTAGTTCTATTAACTTATCCTGTTTATTAAAATCAATTTTTTTCCGCAGGGCCGCCAGAGTTACAGCTCTGTACATGGCTCCAGTATCAAGATGCAGATAATTTAATTTTTGGGCCAGCAATCTGGCAATTGTACTTTTACCTGCCCCACCCGGTCCATCAATTGCTACTACATTTTCCATTAAGATCTCAACACCTTTTATAGTTAGATTTATTCAACTAAATCAGGTCTAAGTTTTTTAGCCTTTTTTAAATATTGATGTTTTACCTGACTTTTATCTTTTCTGCCATCAACATGCACTAATAATCTTATCATTTTTTGACTACTATTTTCAACCTTCATTTCCTGCATACATAAAATAGGAGTTAAATTATAGCCAATTTCTCTCAATGCTTTACCAGGATAAACTTTTGTTAAATCATCAGTAGTTGTTGTTATAATACTTACTAAATCTTCTTTTTTAAGTTCATTTTCCTGCATCAGGCTCTGCATCATTTCTTTAGTTGCCTTTAAAATATCTTCTTCTGTATTTTTATCTACACTGATTGCAGCTCTAATCGCATACATAGAAATATCCCCCATTTAACTAATCAAGTTTATTTAATTTATTTAAAGCAACTTTTGCTGCTTCCTGTTCAGCCTCTTTTTTACTTGATCCCTGGCCAGAACCAAGATTATCATCATTTAATTTTACAGCAACAATAAATGTTTTATTATGATCTGGGCCTTCCTCATCAACAACTTCATATTCCGGTCGATGATTACCATTTTCCTGAATTACTTCCTGCAGCATAGTTTTATAATCCTGAATATGATTACCTTCTGCTACATTTACAATATCAACTTTAAGAAGCTCCAGTATAAAATCTGCCGCTACTGTAAAACCCTGATCAAGATATAAAGCACCAAAAATTGCTTCCATTGTATCTGCTAAAATTGAATCTCTTTCTCTTCCTCCTGTCATTTCCTCTCCTTTGCCGAGAAAAAGAAACTGTCCGAGTTCAATCCTTTTGGCAACTTCTGCTAAAATTGGAGCACTTACAATAACCGCCCGCATCTTTGCCAGCTCTCCTTCTGGTAGATCAGAAAACTTTTTAAAAATATAGGTGCTGACGGAAAGACTCAAAACAGAATCTCCCAAAAACTCTAAACGTTCATTGTCTTTTATATTAAGACGCCTGTTCTCATTCGGATAAGATTTATGAGTCAGAGCTCTCTGGATTAATAATTTATCATTAAAATCCAGTTTAAGGCTTTTTTCAAATTCTTTAATTTTTCTACGATTAAACAGCTGTCCCATTAATATATCACCATCCATTAAAATAAATAAAAGGGATGAAAACTCCACAGAGGGAGCTTCATCCGTAATTATCTCTTAAAGAATATCTTCTAAATAACTCACAGCATCCTCTACTGTGCGAATGTCTTCTGCATCTTCGTCAGGGATTTCTACATCAAATTCTTCTTCAAATGCCATAACTAATTCTACCACATCTAAAGAATCTGCTCCAAGATCTTCTATAAATGAAGAGTCTTCAGTAACTTCATCTCTGTCAACTGCTAATTCTTCTGCTACAATATCAATTACTCTTTCTAAGATATTATCCACTCCATTCACCTCCTTTCACTGAGTCTTCATTTTATAACGCATGGTCGACTCAGCACTAGGGCATCGAGCCCGTCGCACTCGTCTTCAGCTAAGCTCCCATGCCACCATCGATTTTAATTACTTCACCATTTATGTAATTTGCACTGTCTGAAGCTAGAAACGATACTAAATCTGCGACTTCTTCTGCTTTACCAAAACGAGCCAGCGGAACCTGTTCAATAATTCCCTCTTTAATGCTCTCTTTCAATTCATCTGTCATTTCTGTATCTATAAAACCAGGAGCAATTGCATTGGAACATACACCTTTAGAAGCCAGTTCTTTGGCCATTGTTTTAGTAAAACCAATAATACCTGCTTTGGCAGCTGAATAATTAGCCTGACCTGCATTACCATTAACTCCGACCACAGAAGAAAGATTTATCAACTTACCATTTTCAGCTTTAAGTAAATATCTAACCGCGTTTTTTGTACAGTTAAATACTCCCTTTAAGTTAATATCCAAAACCTGATCCCAGTCTTCTTCTTTCATTCTTAAAATAAGCTTATCTTTTGTAATTCCAGCATTATTAACTAAAACATTAAGTCCACCCATTTTTTTATAAGCTGTTTTGACTAATTCTGACGCCTGTTCAAAATCACTAACATCTGCCTGAATCAGATGTGCTGTACCACCCGCAGCTTCAATTTCGCTTTTAACACTTTCAGCTCTCGCCTGCGAATTGGCATAGTTAATAACAACTTCCGCACCCAAAGCAGCCATTTTTTTTGCTATTTCAGCTCCAATCCCTCTGGAACTACCTGTAATTAAAACTTTTTTATTTTTAAGGTTCATCAAATTTGACACCTCTTTTTTCTATTAATAAATTTAAATATGATTATATATATTATTCCAACAGTTTGTAACTATTTTTAATAGTGTTTTCTGCTTCTAAAATAATCTCATCCATAATTTCTCTCACACTTTTTATCTCAGAAATCATACCTGAAATCTGTCCGGCCATTACACTACCCTGATCAATATCACCATCAATCACAGCATCCCGAAGCTTACCCGAACCAAGTTCTTCTACTTTTTTGGGATCAGCACCTTCTTTTTCCAGACGATCAATCTCTTTAGTTAGCTTATTTTTAAGGTTTCTCACTGGATGACCTGTACTGCGGCCTGTAACAACTGCATCTCGATCTCTAGCTCCAACGATAGCTTTTTTAAACTCTTCCGAGGCTGTACACTCTTCAGAGCAGACAAATCTGGTCCCAATCTGAGCACCCTTAGCTCCCAGAGCCAGCACAGCAGCAAGCCCTCTACCATCACCAACGCCCCCGGCGGCAATAACCGGAATCTCAACTGCATTCACTACCTGAGGGACTAAAGCCATAGTAGTAAGTTCACCTATATGACCTCCAGCCTCTGTACCTTCAACAATAACTGCATCTACTTTAAGTCTTTCCATTCTTCTGGCCAGGGCAACCGATGGTACAACAGGAATTACTTTAGAACCTACTTCCTGAAATCTTTTTACATGTTTGCCAGGGTTTCCTGCACCTGTGGTAATTACGGGAACCTTTTTCTCAATTGCAAGTTCTATTATGTCATCTGCAAAAGGAGAAAGTAACATGATATTTAAACCAAATGGTTTATCTGTTAGCTCTCTTACCTTTGCAATCTCTTCTTCAATTACATCGGCCGGAGCATTTCCTGCTCCAATTATTCCCAGGCCACCTGCACTGGAAACAGCTGCAGCTAATTCACCCGTAGCAACCCAGGCCATACCTCCCTGAATAATTGGCTTTTCAATCTCTAATAAATCACAAAGTTCTGTTTTCAATGCCATTTATTCCAACTCCTCATTCTTTTCTAACTCACTTTTTATCAGCGAAACTATATCTTCTTTAACAGTATTTTTAGCAGTTTTAACAGCATTATAAATAGCAGTCCCATCGGAACTGCCGTGGCTAATGATAACAACTCCCTTAACACCCAGCAAAGGAGCTCCTCCATACTGTCTGTAATCTATTTTTTTCAATACTTTCTTTAAATATGGTTTTAATAATAATGCAGCAAGTTTTGATCTCAGGTTAGTCTGAAAACTTTCCCTGAGTAAATCCAGAAAAAAAGAAGCTGCGCCTTCAGTCGTTTTCAAAACAACATTACCAACAAAACCATCAGTCACAACCACATCAACACTATCACTAAAGATATCTCTACCTTCAACATTACCGATAAAATTCTTAATTCTTGTGTCACTGTTTAAAAGTTTAAAACTTTCTTTACTTAAATTATTTCCTTTGCTCTTTTCTTCACCAATATTTAAAAGAGCCACTCTGGGATTTTCGACTTTCATTACATTTTCTGCATAAAGCTGACCCATTAATGCAAACTGCCGAAGATTTTCCGGACTACAATCAGTATTAGCTCCATTATCTAAAACCAGAGTACTACCATTAACAGCAGGAAACTGAATCGCAATCGGTGGTCTGGAAACTCCTTTGATCCGGCCCACCCGCAATAAACCAGCTGCCATAACCGAACCCGTATTACCCGGAGATATAAAAGCATCTATTTTATTTTCTTTCAATAATTTAGCACCAACATTAACTGTAGCATTTTTCTTTTTTCGCAGAGCTTTAATTGGAGACTCATCCATATTAATTATCTGATCTGCGTTTTCTATTTTAAGTCTTTTCGAATCAGAGTCAGTTTTTGCTAACTCTTCGCTTATAATATCATATCCACCAATCAGGGTCAATTCTATTTCTGGTTCTTCTTTTAAAGCTTGCAAAGCTCCTGTAATCAACTCCGCAGGGTTTTTTTCACCGCTCATTACATCAACAGCTATTCTATACAATATGGCCGCCTCCCAGGTTCCAAAAAAAGAAATTTATATCTGTATCATTTGCAAAACATTATATCTCAACCGTCGGTCAATTGCAAGTTTAAGGCAAGAAAAAAACAGAGAATCTCTATTGAAGAGATCTCTGTTTAGCTAAAATATTTTAATTTCCACTCACCTTTTTGCCATCATAATGTCCACATTCAGGGCATACATGATGAGGTAAAATCTTCTCATGGCAGTTTGAACATTCTACTAAATTTGGAGTGCTAAGTTTCTTGTGAGTACGTCTTTTACGCTTGCGTGTTTTAGAAGTTCGTTTCTTTGGTACAGCCATTCTATCCACCTCCTTTATTTATTCATCTTCATTATAAAAGTCTTTAAGTTTTGCCAGACGCGGATCCAGTATTTCTATCTCACAATCACATTCTGCCTCATTTAAGTTCTGACCACATTCAGGACAGATTCCCTTACAGCTGTCAGAACAGAGAGGTTTCATGGGTAAAGATAAAATTATATTATCCACGACTATTTCATCTAAATAAAGTTCTTCCTCATCTTCCATTTCACTTTTTAAAACATCTTCGGAAATGTTCAATTCTATTGGAGAACTGTATTTTTGCAGACAGCGACTGCAGCTTAAAATCAATTCAGCTTTTAACTTGCCTTCTATTACAAAAGAATCTGTGGTGTTAAAAATCTCCAGTTCAAGCTCAATTGGTTTTTCAATTTCGATTTCACGATTTACAAATTCCAAATCATGAAATTCAAGCTCCAGCGAAACCTGTTTTCTACCTCCAATTTCCTTTAAATCACTGAGGTTAATATACAATTTATTGATCACCCCTGTAAATAGCCACGTTTTATTATATAAAAAGCAGCCTAAACTGTCAAGAAGAATTTTACACTAACTACACTAACTTTTACTGATTTACTAATTCCATTGTATCTCTTGCAATGACTAATTCCTCATTTGTCGGTACAACCATTGCCTTAACTTTAGAATCAGCAGTGGAAATAAATACTTCCTTACCACGACAGTCATTTGCTTCATAATCTACCTCTACACCTAAATATTCAAGACCCTCTAAAACTCCTGCTCTGGTATCTTTAGAATTTTCACCAATACCAGCTGTAAAGACAATTGCATCAACACCGCCCATAGCTGCAGTATACGCTCCTATATATTTCTTAACTCTGTAATTAAATAGTTCTATTGCAATTTCCGCCTGATGATTACCTTCAGCTGCTGCATCTTCAACATCACGAGAATCACTGCTAACTCCAGATACACCTAAAAGCCCACTTTCTTTGTTCAAGATATCATCCATCTCTGAAGCAGAAATATCCTCTTTATCCATGATAAATGGAATTATCGCCGGATCAATATCTCCACAGCGGGTACCCATTACTAAGCCTTCAAGAGGAGTTAAACCCATACTGGTATCTACAGACTTACCATTTTTAACTGCTGCAACACTGGCTCCATTACCTAAGTGACAGGTTATAATTTTAAGTTCAGAGAGAGGTTTATCCATCATCTGAGCTGCTCTTTTAGCTACATAGCCATGAGAAGTACCGTGGAAGCCATATCTTCTAACACCATACTTTTTATAATACTCATAAGGAAGAGCATAAATGTAGGCTTTTTCGGGCATACTCTGATGAAAAGCTGTATCAAAAACTCCAACCTGTGGCTTATCAGGCATTAATTCCTTACAAACCTTAATCCCCATAATGTTTGGTGGATTGTGTAGAGGTGCTAAATCAGCCACATCTTCTAAGTTTTTAATTGCCTCATCATCAATAATTGTTGAATGAGCAAATGCCTCACCACCATGGACTATACGATGCCCAACTGCCTCTACCTCATCCATACTCTCTAAAACACCGTGATCATCAGATAAAAGGGTTTCAAGTAATAATTCAATTCCCACTTTATGGGTAGGAATGTCTTTTTCGATTACAATTTCTTCTCCTTCACCATTTTCATATTCTAAAAATGAATCTTCAATACCAATTCGCTGAATTAAACCTTTGGCCAGCACGCTTTCTGTTTCCATATTAAATAACTGATACTTTAGAGAAGAACTTCCACTATTAATAACAAGAATTTTCATTTTTTTCCTCCTAGAAATTTTATTTATTTTGAGCCTGCACTGCTGTAATTGCTGTTAAATTAATAACATCATCAACTGAACAGCCGCGAGATAAGTCATTAATTGGTGCAGCCAGCCCCTGTAAAATTGGACCAACCGCATCTGCACCTGCAAGTCTCTGTACAAGCTTATAACCTATGTTACCTGACTGCAGATCAGGAAAGATTAAAACATTTGCTTCCCCTGCTATTTCACTATCTGGGGCCTTTCTTTTACCAACACTTTCTACTAAAGCCGCATCTGCCTGCATTTCTCCATCAATTTTTAAATGGGGTGCATTTTGATGAGCAACCTTTACAGCCTGCTGAACATTTTCCACATTTTCATGCCTGGCACTACCCATTGTTGAAAATGAAAGCATTGCAACTTTAGGATCAAAATCTAATAATCGATGAGCAGTATCTGCTGTTGTAATTGCAATTTCTGCCAGCTGTTCTGAATTTGGAGCTGGATTTACTGCACAGTCTGAGAAGACCATAACTCCTTCTTCTCCAAACGATTTATCTTTTAAAACCATAATAATTGCACTGGAAACTGTAGAAATCCCCGGTGCAGTTTTTACAATCTGAAAAGCAGGTCTTAAAACATTACCAGTTGCATTAGCAGCCCCAGCAACCATTCCATCTGCTTTATCAGTGTAAATCATCATTGTGCCGAAATAAAGTGGATCTTTAACTGCCTTTTCGGCTTCTTCTTTTGTAATCCCTTTATGTTTTCTAAGTTCATAAAACTCATCTCTAAATTCTACTATGTAATCTGAATCTTTAGGATCAATTATTTCAACACCATCCAGATCAACTCCATAATCTTCTGCAGAATTTTGAATCGATTCTCGATTGCCCAAAATGACAATCTCCGCAATTTTTTCAGCTTCTATCTCTGCTGCAGCTTTGACAATTCTTTCATCATCACCTTCAGCAAAAACTATTTTTTTTAAATCAGAAGCTGCTCTTTCTTTAAAATTTCTAAGTACATCCATTTCAATATCCTCCCCCGTGGTTTTAATAATATGTAAGTTGTTCTTTATATATTTATTTGCTATTATATATATAATACTGTATTAAAGTATTAAATCCTCTTTTATTAAAAGAAGTTCGAAAAGTAAAACTTTTATTTTGTAATACTGTTTAATAAATTAAATTAAATTTAAAAATGAGGTGTTTTAATGAGTGTAACTGCTTTAATTGTAGAGTATAATCCATTTCACAACGGCCATCAGTATCATCTAAACCAGAGCAAAAAAATAACCAAAAACACTGACTTAATTGTAATTATGAGTGGAAACTATACTCAGCGAGGTGAAGCAGCCCTTTTAAATAAATGGGCCCGAGCAAGACAGGCACTAAGTTGTGGCGCTGATCTCGTACTGGAGCTACCTTTAGTCTATAATATTCGAAGTGCTGAATATTTTGCTTATTACTCTGTTTTAAGTTTAGAAAAAACAAATCTTGTAGATTCAATTGTCTTCGGCAGTGAATCTGGCGATATTAAAATACTTGCCGCTATTGCTGATGCTTTAATAAACGAAAACTCTAAATTCAAAGAGGTACTACAAAAGCATTTAAAAAATGGTATTGACTTTCCAACTGCCAGGCGTCAGGCTTTACTTGCCAGTTATCAATATTATCCAGAATTGAAAAAGTTCGATAAAAATAGTATAAAAAAAGTATTGGAAGCTCCAAATAATATCCTTGGACTTGAATATCTTAAATCACTCAGCCGCTTAAAATCCAGTATAAAGCCCCACACTATCAAAAGAGTGGGCACAGATTATCACAGCCAGAAAATAAATAAAAATTATGCAAGTGCTTCCTTAATCAGAAATTTAATTAATTCGAAACCTCAAGCAGAGGCCCTGAGTGCTATTAAAAAAATAATGCCAGCATCTTCCTGGGAAATCTTAAGAAAAGAACTCAAGCAGGGAAGATATGTTAAAAATGACTCTTTAAACAAGATTTACAGCAAATTAGCAGATCAATTGCGGCGTCTTCAAGCTGATGATTTAAAAAAATATCAGGGTATCAAAAATGGTCTGGAAAATAGAATCATTGACAAAGCTGCTGCAGCTTTTAAAGCTAATAGATTTTTAGAATCTTTAAAAACAAAAAACTTAACAGAAAGCAGACTCAAAAGAAAGCTGCTTCAAATATATTTTGAACTTACAGCTGAAAAAATAAAGCTGGCAGAAAAAAATGCTCCCCATTATTTAAGAGTCCTGGGGATAAACAAAGACAAAGAATATCTACTTTCTCAGCTGCAAAGAAAATCTGGGCTGGAAATTATTGTTAATCCAGCCTCAAAAATTAACCAGCCTGATTTAAATAGTGAGGACCCACTTGTACTCTCACTAAGTTATGATCTGCTCGCTTCAGATCTTTATTCTCTACTATATCAAAATCCTGAACACAGTAAAGCCCATAGAGATTTTTACCAAAAATTAATTAAAATCTAAGACAGAATCCAAAATAATATTTAAGATTCAATGTCCGACTCAAGATATTTTATAATATCATTAATTGTTTCAACTTTTAATAATTTTAAGTTCCCGGCAAACTGAGCTGCTGTTTCATAATTTTCTTCAGGTACAACAAAGAGGTCAACCCCGGCTTCTTTGGCTGCCATAATTTTGTATTTAACTCCATCTATACGACCAATTTCTCCATCTAGATTAATTGTTCCTGTACCAGCAATTCTTTTTCCACCGGTAATGTCCTCAGGTATCAATTGATTATAAATTTCCATACTAAACATACTGCCGGCAGAGGGGCCTATAATATTTTCTGTTTCAAACTTAACCTCACCTGGAATATTATAATCTAGCCCTTTGGAACTTATTAAAACACCAATAGACGGATTGCCCTCATTACCCTCCAGCTCTAAAGTTTTTAAATTAAAATTCAATTTTTCTCCATCTCTAAGAACTGTAATCCCTACAACATCACCAATATTTCTATTTTTTATAATATTAACTGCATCTGCTGCCATTTCAACTTTTTTTCCATCCACAGCTGTAATTAAATCACCTTTTTTTAAGTTGTTATAGGCACTTCCGTCTTCCATGACTTCTACAACTTCTGCCCCTTCACCTGAAACTTCAACCTGATAGCCAGCCTGAGTAAAGGCTACAGCCTGAGCCTGAAGTTTACTTTCTTCCATTAGTTCGGCCATCAATTCTATATATTCATTCATATCCATATTCTCCGGCAATTGCTCAGAAATTGCAGTTAGCTCCTTATCTTCAGGTGAGAAAAGAGAAATATAAACATAATCCCAGGCTACCGCTCTCCGGCTACCTACAGCTGTCAATAGAAAATCACCCTGGTTTTTATAACCATCTTTTACCTTAACCATTGGTGAAAGTTCAGCCGCAATCCCGGGTTCCATAACCTGGTAAGGAATCGGAATAAAATGGCTAATAACAAATAAAATAAATATTATACCTATTAAACGAGAATAAAATCTCTGTAATTTTTTGTTTCGCATATAGACCTTCCTTTTTTATTTAATCTTATATTAATAAAGAACAAAATCACAATTTACTAAAACATTTTTTAAATTCAGCTCAAAAAAAGTCAACATATCTATTATATATTATAACCCCTGCTTAATGCAAAAAAATCTGCAGATTTCTTGACATAAATTGTAGGCTAAGTTATAATTTATATGAAATTGAATATTGAGAAGTGATTGGCTTTAGCCAGTCACTATAAATACCTCATCAAATGATGAGGTAGAGGAGCAGAAAAAATTAGTAATTTTAGAATTAACCAGAATCCAGTTTATCTAAAAGGAAAGGTTTTTCTGCCGAAGTGGTTTTTTCAGGATTCCAAAATTCCACTGGGGCTGTACAGAAGATGTACAGAACTGTCATAGTAAAATTACTATGTTGTGCTATCTCAGATAAAAGATGAGGCGATTTTTGCAATTAACCCGGCATATCGCCGGGTATTTTTTATGCTTTTATATTTTTCTCTTATTCAATTTTTATAAAATAAAACTAGGAGGATTTTTTTATGGAAAGTTATGGTATTATTTCTTTACTGCCGCCATTAATGGCAATAATTCTAGCCTGGTGGAGCAAACAGGTTGTATTATCCTTATTTTTAGGTGTTTTTGCAGGTGCATTAATTACAAATGGATATAATTTCATCTTTGCTTTTATGCATACTCTGGATGATTACATTTTAGCTTCACTGGCTGATTCCTGGAATGCAGGTATTATTTTATTTCTGCTGGCTATGGGTGGCATGATTGGTATTATTAATAAATCAGGTGGTATTATCGCTATTGGAGAGTATGTTGCAGAAAAGGCAAATTCTGTTGTTAAAACTCAACTTGCTGCCTGGGTAATGGGAGTACTAATATTTTTTGATGATTATGCAAATACCTTAATCGTTGGAAACACAATGCGTCCAATAACTGATAAAATGAAAATCTCAAGAGAAAAATTGGCCTTTATTGTTGATTTAACTGCTGCTGCTGTTTCGAGTATTGTTCCAATTTCAACCTGGATTGCTTTTGAAGTAGGAGTAATTAGAGATGGTTTTGATTCTTTAGGTCTGGAAATGAATGCTTACAGCACTTTTGTTCAGACGATTCCTTACCGTTTTTATAGTATTTTTGCCCTTGGTTTTGCTTTAATTATTATTTTTACTGGTAAAGATTTTGGCCCCATGTTAAAAGCCGAAAAAAGAGCCCGCTCTACTGGAGAAACTTTAAGACCAGGATCCACACCAATGGTTTCTCAGGAAATGGAAGAAATTGAACAGCCTGAAGGCGAAAGTTTTACTTTTACCAATTCTTTTTTACCTATTATCGGAGTAATTGTAGTCACTTTAGTTGGTCTCTGGTACAATGGTGGAGGATTAGAAGCTGGTACTACAGTCAGGGATGCATTTGGTAATGCCGATGCCAGTATTGTTCTCCTCTGGGCAGCTATTACTGGGAGTTTTATCGCCGGTATATTATCATTTTCTAAAGGGATTCTTAATATAAGTGAAACAGTAGATGGTTGGATTGATGGAGCAAAATCAATGTTTATTGCCTGTCTAATTCTAGTTTTAGCCTGGTCAATTGGAAGTATTACTGAAGATCTAGGAACTGCTAATTATCTTGTTTCTATTTTAGAAGGTAATATCATTCCTGAAATTGTACCCGCTATGATTTTTGTTTTCTCTGCTTTTATTGCTTTTACTATCGGGAGTTCCTGGGGAACTGTTGCAATTGTAATGCCGCTTGCTATTCCTCTTGCTAATTCTATTGGAATTCCAATGCTGCCAACTATTGCGGCTGTATTAACAGCAAGTGTTATGGGAGACCACTGTTCACCAATTTCTGATACAACCATTATGTCTTCAACTGCTTCGGCTGTTGATCATATGGACCATGTTAGTACTCAAATGCCCTATGCCTTAACAGTTGGCCTAATTGCTGCTGTCTTTGGGTTTTTACCAGCAGGATTTGGTTTTCCAGCCATTTATCTTTTACCTGTAGGAATTATTGTACTTTACCTGATTGTTAAACTCTACGGTAAAAAACCGGAAAATGTTATTTAAAAGCTAAATTAATATAACTTAAGAATTAATTGAAAATGACCGCTTCTTTTTACGGAAGCGGTCATTAATTATTAAAATATCTATCTTCAACTGTAAATTTTTTCGATTTCCTTTGCTGGCATTGGCGGATTAAAATAATATCCCTGAATAAAATCATTACCTAATTGATTAAGTTCATTTAATTCAATTTCTTTTTCTACTCCTTCAGCTATAGTTTTTAAGTTCAAGAGATGAGCAATATTGATTATTGATTCCACAATATTTTTACCATCACTGCTTAAAGTCATATTCCTTATAAATGAGATATCAATTTTAAGATAATCTATCGGAAATTTCTGAAGGTAGCTAAAAGATGAATAACCCGTACCAAAATCATCGATTGAAATAGAAAAACCCTTTGCCTTCATTTTATTCATTACTTTTAAGCTATAATTTACATCATCCATAGCACTTGATTCCGTTATCTCAAATTTAATTAAAGAATTATCTATTCCACTTTCTCCAATAATCTGATAAATATCCTTTAAATGATTATTATCTTCAAGCTGTCTGGCAGATAAATTAATAGAAACCGGTACTACTTTGTAGCCTGCATCCAACCAATTTTTGATGCTTTTGACCACTTTTTTTACTACAATCAGTCCTACTTTCTTGATAAGCTGAGAATTCTCTAAAATCGGAATAAATTCCGCCGGAGAAATCAGTCCTTTTGTAGGATTCTGCCATCTAATTAAGGCTTCCATTCCATAGAGCTCTTTAGATACCCCTCGATAATAAGGCTGATAATAAATTATAAATTCATCATTTTTTATAGCCTGATCAAGTTTTGCTTCCATCTTTGTAAACTGTTTAATTTCCTGATTCATTTTCTGATCAAAAAAAGCATAATCATTTTTCTTAATGTTAATCAGAGCAATTTCTGCATTAGACAATAAACTCTGCGAATCAATACAATCATCAGGATAAATTGAAATACCTATTCTAGCATTCAGCATAAAGGGTTCATAATTATAATCAATTGTATCAGAAAACGTTGTTAACAAATTATCTGCTGCTCTATAAATCTGATTTATAGAATCAAGATTATCAACTATCATAGCAAAATTATCTCCACCAAGATAGGATAGATGATTTTCTCTATCAATTTTTACACAACTTTGATTATTGGCTGCCTTATTATTTATTTTTTCGGCAACCAGATTAATCAGACTTCGATCATTTTCTGGATCAGTATAGATATCATTTAAATACTTAATCCTGTTTATATTAACTACTAAAACTGCAATCTTTTTATCAGAATTAATTTCAATTAAATTATCAATTTTATTTCTAATAGATCTTCGGTTAGGCAAACCAGTTAAAATATCATAATTCGAAATATATTCAATTTTACGTCGTAATTTTTCATTTTGAGTTATATCTCTGCCAACAGAAATATAATTTATAATCTCATTATTATGATCTTTGATGGGGGTTATTGTCTGTTCTGAATAAAAATAATCCCCATTTTTTTTTCGATTGATAATTACATCATTAAAAACTTCTCCGGATTTAATTGTCTGCCAGAGTTTTTTATAATATCTATTATTATGTTTATCTGATTTAAATAAAGAAGGTTTGTTTCCAATAACTTCTTCTTTGCTGTAACCTGTTATTTCCTCAACAGTCGTATTTGCATACTCGATAATCCCAGATTTATCAGTTATAACAACCCAGTTATCAGTTTCATTTATTGCCTTAACCAGTTTTAGCATTTCCATTTCCTGTTCTAAATCATTGCTCAAATTTTTAGCTATCGAAATAACTTCTTCTACACTTCCATTTTCTTTAATTACAGCATTATTCCAGCTGCAGTTAATTATAGAACCATCTTTTTTTAAACCCCGACTCACAAAATCACGAGGTAGGTCATCAAGCTTATCATTTTTCCAGTTACGCTAGACATCCCTATCTTCTTCTGCAATTATTGTAGAAATAAAGTCCCTGTTTTCTAATTCAAATCGATCCCAACCAAAGAGCTCTTCTGCTGCCTGGTTTAAATCAATAATATCACCTTCACGATTCCAGGAAATAAATGCTAGTGGAGATTTTTGATAAATTAAATTTAATCTTTTCTGAGTAAATTGCAATTTTTGAATTATAAATTCTTCACTATTCGTTTCTGACATACTACTTTCCACCTTTTTATTGCCAGTATTTTTTCATTTTTGTTTTTAAAAGTTGAAATTCTTCTTTTTCTGGCCACAATTCTCGATTGTCACTATCCCTCATTGCTGAAATCAAATTAGAAAACAACTGCTGATCATTAAAATAGTTTGCAAAATCTTTTCTGACCTGAGAGCGGGCTGAATTACCATCATAAGGACAGCTGCTCTTTTTAATATTAATTTTTCTTTTCTGTATTTCTTTAATAATTATATTTTCTCTTAAATAAATCAGCGGTCTAATCATTTCTACACCACTATTACTTAAAAATCTTTTGGGCTGCAGAGTTTTTAATTGACCTGAATAAAAAATACTCATTAGAAAAGTTTCTACAGCATCATCTAAATGATGACCAAAAGCCAGTTTATTAAAACCATTTTTATTAAGATAATTTATAATAGCCCCTTTTCTAAAATGAGCACACTTAGAACAGGGATTTTCGGCATCTGCTTCAGTAATATAATCAGCAATTTTTGTTTCTATGATTTTTAAATCAATATTTAATTGATTACAAAATTTTTGTATTTCTGCAGCTGTAGAATCTTTAAATCCAGGATCTACATGTACTGCTTTTAGTTTAAAATCTTTCTTAAAATGTTCCTTAAAAATTTTTAAAATCATTAGCATAAATGTACTATCTTTTCCACCGGATAAACCAACTGCAAGACGATCTCCATCACTAATAAGATCAAATTCTGCAACTGCCTTAACCACTTTTGCTGTGATTGAACTATCAAAAGATAAATCCATAATTACTCCTTATTATTTTTTAACCACTCGCTGAATTCGCCTGATCTTTTTTCTGCCAGCTTATAGCCTGAGTTATACAGTTGTTCCAGTTCTTTTTTATCACGGCTAAAACGGTCAATATCAATCTTTTCAGGCCTGAAAACAAAAAATTGATTATTTTCTTCTTTTTTTTCTATTAAATCAAGACTATTATTATAAATTTGATGTCTTTTTTTTAGATCTTCAACCAAATTGGGATATTTTTTCAAAAAGAGATTTAATAAAAATTTTGCTTTAATAGGACTTTTTCGATATTCTTTTTCTCGAGTTAAAATTACTACAAGTTTCTGATAGCCGTCCGAAAGAGCTTTTTTAACTGGGATAGAATCTCTAATACCCCCATCAAGATACAAATTGCCGTCAATTTCTACAGGATTTGAAACTAATGGCAGACTGCTTGAAGCTTTAAAAATATTATCGATTTTGTCAATATCATCATAATTTTGCGGCTTAAAATATTCAATTTCTCCGCTGCTGCATTCAGTAGCAGCAACTTTAAGAGTTGTCGATGAATTTTTGAATTCACTGTAGTCAAAGGGTAAAATTTCATGAGGAAGTTGATGAAAAAGAAAATCCATTCCAAAATAACTTCCATCTTTGATCAAATTTTTAAGACTCATATATCTCTCATCTTCAACCAGTTCTGTAAATATTTTTTTATTTCTAACTGACTGTCTACTGGTATAATTGGCACCATTGTTAGCCCCAGCAGAGACTCCTATAGTATAATCAAAATAAATTTTATTTTCTAGAAAAAAATCAATAACTCCAGCAGTAAAAGCACCACGCATACCGCCACCTTCAAGTACAAGCCCAAAATTTTTATGCTGCAACTTAAAAACACCTCATCTATTTAACTTTTTCTATATCTTTTCCGAAAGGCATCAGAGATAAATATGCAAGCTTCAGACTCTGCTTGGCAAATGGAATTCCAATAATAGTAATTCCAAAAATAAAGGCAGAAACCAAATTAGCAAAAGCTAGTTCCCAGCCAAACACAATAATCCAGATAATATTTGCAATTAAACCGATTGAAGAATTGTTTTTCTCTACAACTTTTTTGCCAAAAGGTGCAAGCTGCATTTTTGCCAGTTTAAAACACTGTTTGCCAACTGGTATTCCAATTATCGTAATTGACCAGAGCAGTCCAGCAAACCACCAGCCAATAGCATGAAATAAGCCACCAAAAATAAACCAAATAATATTTCCCAGTAGAGTCATAATAATTAACCCCCTATTTATATCTTAAAAAATAATTGCTATTACTAAAGTTATGGCTGTAAAATAATTTATAATTACAAAATTCTTAACTGATAAAATAAACGTATCTTTTTTACTCTGATGTTTTTCAAACTGTTTTAAATTTTGTTCTACTTTAAAAATTGACAGAAGTGAAAGCAAAGATACGGCAGGCAATATCTTGATCAAAACTGCTATCAAAATGCTAAAATAGGAAAAATAATATAACAATCTAAATAACTTAAGACTTTTACTGCGCGAAATATAAATTGGAAGAGTAAATCGTTTGTTTTCCAGATCATCATCAATATCACAGATATTATTTGCAAGCATAATGTTGGCAATTCCAAAAATAAGAGGTAATGAATAAATAAATATTTTAATAATTTCTATATATTTTAATTTTGCTATTAATAAGTTACTATTAATAACTAAATCTACTAAATCCAATTTATGGACATAAATTGACAGAAAAGTAATAAAAAACCCCATCGTAAAACCAGAAAAAATTTCTCCCAGAGGGGTTCGCGAAATTGGAACCGGACCAGAAGTATATAAAATACCAATTATAAATGAACTAACACCAATTATTAAGACTATAACATCAGTATTTTTATAAAGCAGTAAACCACTTACTACTGCCAGGAAAAAAAGCAGTAAAATTATTATTTTTACATCTCTTTTACTTAAATTAAAGTTTACAACTGCATTATGTTCTTCATAATTATAACCCTGCTTTTTTTGAGCTCTAATAAAATCCTGATAATTATTAACTGCTGTTGTACCCATATCAACACAGAGCAAAGAAAAAAAGAGCAATAAGAAATTTAAAATATTAAAATTTGAATAATGATAAAGAAGATATAAATTTCCCAGAACAAAGGGAGTAAAACTGGCAATTTTAGTTCTAATTTCTACCAGTTTAAAAAAGGCAGCTAATGACAAATTATTCACCCCTGATTTTCTACCGCAAATTTATTTCTCAGTTTTTTATAAACAAAATTAGGAACAAGTTCTTTGATATCTCCATCAAAATAAGCTGCTTCTTTGATTACACTGGAACTCAAAAAAGCAAATTTAGTATCTGTCATTAAAAAGATTGTTTCGATTTCCTGATCCAAATGTTTGTTCATCGAAGCCATCTGAAACTCCCCTTCAAAATCGGAGACAGCCCGCAAACCTCGTAAAATGGCCTCACCACCAATAGAATGAACATATTTGGTTGTTAGACCAGAAAAAGAGTCTACTTTTACATTTTTAAACTTTTCAGTTGCTTTCTTTAACATCTCAACCCGTTCTTCCATAGAAAACACCGGTTCCTTATTAGGATTGCAAAATACAGATACAATAACCTCATCAAAAATATTGGCCGCTCTTTCAACTATATCAAGATGTCCATTTGTAACAGGATCAAAACTACCTGGATAAACAATTTTTTTACTCATATTAACTACCCCTTATAATTTATTTTAGTTTATAGATTGTTAATAATGAATTTCCGTAACGTTTATTTTTAAAAATACTCAATTCATTAAATTCTTCAACTTCTTCAGCAGCTGATTTTTCGCTAATAATAAGACCATTTTCTTTTAATAACTTGTTGTCCAAAATCAATTTTATAGCTTCTGAAGTCATATTTTTTTCATAGGGAGGATCCATAAAAATCAAGTCATATTTTGTACTGCAATTTTTTAAATATAGATAAGCATCCTGTTTAAAAAGTTCTGCTTCATCAAAAAGCCTGGCCTTTTTTAGATTATCCTTTATTATATTAAGATGAGACTTATTAATTTCTACAAAGTCTGCCCGCCCTGCTCCTCGGCTCAAAGCTTCAATACCAAGACTGCCAAAACCACTAAATAAATCCAGAACTTCAGCTCCTGGGAGATAAAATGCAATAATATTAAACATTGACTCTTTGACCCGATCGAGTGTTGGTCTAACATCTTTTCCCTTTAAACTTTTCAATTTTAAGCCACCAGCTTTACCGGCAATAATTCTCATTAAATAATTCCTCCAGATATAATTAAATCTTTAATTCTATTTCCGAAATGTTCTTTGCTAATTTTTTATAATGCTGCTGCCAGTTATCAGCTTTAACAATTAGTTGTGCTTCCTCCCTTGCCTTAACCAGAAGTTCCTGATCTTCAGTTAAACTGGCCACCTTTAGATCATCAATTCCATGCTGTCTGGTACCGAAAAATTCGCCGGGTCCTCTCATTTTCAAATCTTCTTCCGCAATCAAAAAGCCATTATTGCTCTTACACATAATTTCCAGCCGATAAGCAGCATCCTCTCCTGACGGATCAGAAATTAAAATACAGTATGATTGATGACGTCCTCTCCCAACTCGACCCCGTAACTGATGCAGCTGGGCCAGCCCAAATCTTTCTGCATTTTCAATAATCATAATACTGGCATTACTGACATCCACCCCAACTTCAATTACAGTTGTTGCAACCAGTATATCAATTTTACCTTCTCTGAAACTCTCCATGATCTCCTTTTTTTCAGCTGCAGCAATCGAGCTGTGGATTAAAGCAAGCTTCTGTTCTTTAAAAAAACCACTCTTTAAATCATTAAATAATTCTTCTGCAGATACAAGCCCTGGCATTTCTTCTGATTCCTCAATTAAGGGACAGACAATATAAGCCTGTCTGCCTGCTGCAATTTTTTCTTTTAAAAAAGAATAAATCTGCTGTCTTCTGTTTTCTCTTCTCCAGAAAGTAGCAATTTCCTTTCTTCCCGGTGGCATTTCATCAATAACCGAAAGATCAAGATCACCATAAATCAGCATTGCCATTGATCTTGGGATCGGCGTAGCAGTCATGATTAACAAATCCGGACTGTCACCTTTTTCTTTTAAACTATGCCTCTGTTCTACACCAAAGCGGTGTTGTTCATCAATAACTATTAAACCGGGGTTATTATAACTCAAACCCTCCTGGAAAAGCGCATGAGTACCAATAATTAAATCTGTTTTGCCAGTTTCAATATCCGCTTCAATTTTCTTTCTGGCAGCTGTTTTGACACTGCCGGTTAATAAAATGATATTATAATTAAAATCACTTAAAAGTTCTTTAAAATTTAAAAAATGCTGTTCGGCAAGTATTTCTGTTGGAGCCATAAATATTCCCTGAAAACCATTGGCAATAGTCTGCAAAAGTGCCAGGGCAGCGACCACAGTTTTACCAGAACCTACATCTCCCTGCAGTAATCGAGCCATAGTTTTTTTGGATTCCATATCCCTTCTAATTTCTAAATTCACCCTTTTTTGAGCATCTGTTAGCTCAAAATCAAGTTCTGAAAGAAATTTTTTGTTCTCTTCCGCCTTAAATTGATGCTGAATACCCTGAAGCTCATTATATTTTTTCTTTTCTTCCAGAGCATAAAGCTGGAGATAAAAAAATTCTTCAAAAGCAAGTCTGTGGCGAGAAAATTTTTGGTGTTTTTCATTTTTAGGATAGTGCATTCCCAAAATAGAAGTTTTAAGATCAGGAAAGTTATATTTTTTTAGAATTGATTTCGGTAATTGCTCCTCAATTAAAGCAGCATGACTTTTTAATGCATTAGCAATTACCCGACGCAATCTGCGCTGTGTTATTCCCTCAGTAAGAGAATAAATAGGCACAATTCTACCTGTATTCAATACAGACGCCTCAGAATCCAATTTTTCATAAACTGGATTATTAATCTCTTTCCTTTTATATTTACGCCAATTTTTTTCGCTAATTTTACCGCTGATTATATATTGATCCCCTTTTTCAAATTGTTCTCTAAGATATGACTGATTATACCAGATTCCATTCACTACATCTGTGCCATCAGAAAAAGTTACCCGCAGCAGGTCAAGATTATATCTAATTTTCTGATATTCAGTCTTTAAAACTTCAACTTTAAAATTAGCCTGTTCTCCAACAGCAGTATATTTTATCTGACTGATCTGACTGCGGTCTTCATATTCCCTGGGAAAATAATATAAAAGATCTCGTACAGTTTTTATCCCTAATTTTGAAAGGCGCTCGGCCCATCTGGGCCCAACACCTTTAATAAATTGCACTTCATCTGAAAGTTTTTGCTTCATTATTCCAGTAATTCTCCTCTGTAAATAACAATTCCATAGACAAGAGGACCGGTATGAGAACTTAAAACAGTTCCAATCTTGTTTTCAAGGATTTGATATTTAAAATTATTCTGAGCAGCTAATTCTGATTCAAAATTATTTTTTAACTGCTGGTAATTATCACTATCCTTACCATAAATATAAGCAAAATTAACACTGTCACTATCTACCGCAGCATTTAGTGCCAGATCTGTCATCTTCTGATTTGTTTTTTTATAACCTCTTATTTTTTCCTTGGGGATAATCTTACCTGTGTCAGCAGAAAGTTCTAAAATTGGATTAAAATTAAAGATACTGCCTAAAAAGGCCTGGGCTTTACCAATCCTGCCTCCTTTTTCCAGATAAGTAAGTTCATTAACAGTAAAATATATTGTTAATTTTTCTCTTTCCTGTAAAATAGTATCTTTAATTTCCTCAATATCTTTACCTGCTTCTATCATTTTGGCAGCCAACAACACCATAAATCCCAGACCCGAACTTGTAGACTTAGAATCAATTATTTCAACCTCCAGTTCATCCAGCTGAGCAGCAGCAAGTCTTGCCGACTCGCAGGTCCCACTTAAAGCAGAGGATAAATGAATAGAAATTACCTGATCATAGTCTTCTGATAACTTTTGATATCTATCCATAAATAATCCAACTGATGGCTGAGAAGTTGTTGGTAATTCAGCCGCAGATTCCATCATTGTATAAAATTCTTCACTTTCTAAATCAACTTTATCATAGTAAGTGTCTTCTTCAAAATGAACAGTTAATGGAACAATCTCAATTTGATGTTTAGCAAGAATTTCTGCAGGTAAATCACAGGTGCTATCTGTTACTAAAGCGATCATATTAACACATCCTATTCTAGGGAAATTATAAAGGGATAGAGTGGCTGTCCCCCTGGATAAATCTCTATCTCATCAAAATCAAAATTTTCTTCCATAATATTTTTGACTTCCTCTGCTTCAGCCTCAGTTATGCCTTCTCCATAATAAATAGTAACTAATTCCTCATCTTCAGCGACTTTGTTCAATAAATTAATTACTGTTTCTCTTTCTGTTTCAGCACTAACTAAGATATCTCCATCCTTTAAACCAATATAATTATCTTTTTTTATTTCCAGTCCGTTAACCTTAGAATCTTTTACGGCCTGTGTTATTTCTAGTGTTTTTACATATTTAATTTCAGCTTCCATTCTTTCTTTAAGTTGTGAAGGAGAAGCCTGATCATCATAAATCATTAAAGCTGTTACAGCCTGGGGAATAGACCTGGTTTCAATAATCTCAATATTTTTATTACTCAATTCAGAAACCTGTTTAGCTGCAGAAATAATATTTTTATTATTAGGCAGAATAATTATTTGATCAGTATTCATTCGTTCTACTACCTCTAAAAAATCATTGGTAGAAGGATTCATTGACTGACCACCTTTTATAACATAGTCAACTCCTAGCTCTTTCAGAATATTAACTACACCTTCGCCATTAGCTACAGAAATAATACCAGTGTTTTTTTCTACCACAATTTCTGAATCTTTTTGCTGATTGATTTCTTCTGCCTTTTTCCTGTCATTATCTTCAGTCTCTGCAGGTTGATTATCTTCTTTAATATCAGTGTCTGAAGCTGATTTTTTACCCTGATGAAACTGAGAATGATCAAAATCAGAGTCATTTTCCCGCTGTACTTTTTCCTGATTCTGCTTGCGCATATTATCAATTTTTATATCAAAAACTTTTCCCTTTTTTAAACCATATTCTAATAAGACACCTGGATGATTGGTATGAACATGTATCTTAATTACATCATCACTGCCAACTACCATAATTGAATCACCATAACTCTGCATGTCTTTTCTGATCTTATCAATCATACGATCAATATTTGATTTACGGCTGTCAATTTCAATTAACATCTGGGTGCAGTAAGTAAACTTTATATCTTCCGCAAGTTCAGATTTTTTTCTTGTTTTAGCTTCAGCTGTTGCAGCCTGATATTCTATTTTTTCCCCTTTTAAACCTTTAAGCATACCTTCAAGAATTGTTAGATATCCCTGTCCACCAGCATCTACTACTTCAGCCTCCTTTAAAGCAGCAAGTAATTCTGGAGTACGTTCTAACGATTCTTCCGCCGCTTTAATTGTTATTTCAAACAATTCTACTAAATCGGCAGCAGAATCTGCTTCCGCCAGAGCTTTTTCAGCCGCTTCTCTTGAAACAGTTAAAATCGTCCCTTCCACAGGCTTTAACACACCATGATAGGCAACTTCAGATGCTTTATTAAGAGCACTTGCTAAATCTTTAACTTTCAGCTTGCTCTTTCCTTTTAAGGCCTGTGCAAAGCCTCTAATTAACTGAGAAAGAATTACTCCTGAGTTTCCACGAGCTCCCATTAAGGCACCTTTAGAAAGTGCAGAAGCAAGTTCGGAAACACTTCTTGAGTTTTTATCCTCCAGAGTGGATACTGCCTCCTTAAAAGTTAAATACATATTTGTACCGGTATCACCATCTGGCACCGGAAAAACATTTAAAGAATCAATAAATGATTTTTGCTCTTTAAGCCAATGTAGTGATGTAAACATCATATCTTTAAATTTCTCTGCATCTACTGCAGTAATTTTTTCTTTATTATTAATTGGCATCGCCAACCCTCACTCCCCTTACATTAACATCTATCTTAACAACTTCAATTCCAACTTTATTTTCGAGGGTATAGCGAACTCTCTCCATTACATTATGAGCTACTTCGTGAATATTAGTTCCGTATTCAACAATTATATTTAAATCCAGATGAACCTTATCTTCACTAATATCAATACCAACACCCTTACTAATATTGTCCCACCCTAGAAGATCAGCAAGACCATCCTGCATACTTCTGGAAGACATACCAACAAGACCATAGCATTCCATTACAGCAATACCTGCTGTCTTAGCTATTACCTCTTCATCAATAATTATTTTCCCAAGTTCATTTTTTAATTCTTTTTCCATTCTTTACACCTCTTTTCATACATAATTATTCTATCTTATATAAAGCCTCTATGCAAGAATAAAATCCATAGAAATAGTTAAATTAATACTCATTTATTATTTATTTCAAGATAAATTTATACTTTCCTGCATATATAGATTTATATTTTTTAGAATTGTAACTTGCTAAAGGATGTTTATCTATGTTAAAATATAATCTGAGATAAATTTTATCAGAAAGCGCTCATAATCTTAATTATTAAATTTTTAAAATCTATGGAGCGCCGCCCTTTTGGGTAAGTGCTGAAGTGAATAAATTAAGGAGGTGTTTTTCTATGTCTAGAGTCTGCGAAATTTGTGGTAAAGGTGGAAATAAAGCCAATAGCATACAGCGACGTGGTAAAGCTAAGAAAAAAGGTGGAGTTGGTCGTAACATTACAAGTTCTACAAAAAGAACTCAGCGTCCAAATCTAAAAAAAGTTAAAGCAATTGTTGATGGTTCACCAAAAAGAATAAAAGTGTGTACTCAGTGTCTTAAATCAGGTAAGGTTGAAAGAGCTTACTAATTAAGATTTAAATTAAGAAGGGAGCAGCGATTTTAAAATTGCTGCTCCCTTTAGTACATTTAGCTAGTTTATTTCTCCAGCTTATTTTCAATTTTTTGTTTTAATTCCTGCTCACTTAATTCTATCCGGGCCAGGTTAGTTTTAATGGCATTTTTAGCAACTGCAAAAGCAACTGCTGGAACCACTCTCTGATCAAAGGGATCTGGAATAATATATTCAGCCGAAAGATCATCAGCAACCAGTTCAGCTATAGCTTCCGCAGCAGCAATTTTCATCCCTTCACTGATCTCAGAGGCCCTGACATCGAGAGTGCCCCTAAAAACCCCGGGAAAAGCCAGAACATTATTAATCTGATTTGGATAATCTGATCTTCCTGTTGCAATTACTGCAGCACCTGCATTTAAAGCAGATTCTGGATCAATTTCAGGAGTCGGATTTGCCATCGCAAAAATTAAAGGATCATCAGCCATTTCCTCTACCATTTCCTCCTTTAAAATATTACCTACAGACAATCCAATAAATAAATCAGCATCTTCAACTGCTTCCCTTAAACCTCCATTTAAATTATCTGGATTCGTCCTTTTTATTAAATCCTGTCTTAAAGAATCATACTGGTCCAGATTGGATGAATTTAAAATCCCGATTTTATCGTTGATTATCAAATTATGAGCCCCTGCATCCAAAAGCAGTTTTGATACTGCTGTTGCGGCTGCGCCAGCTCCATTAATAACTATTTTTATCTGATCAATGCTTTTATTTACAAGTTTTAAAGCATTGATTACTGCTGCTAAAACAACAATTGCCGTTCCATGCTGATCATCATGAAAAATAGCCATCTCTGTTTCTTCTTTCAGCCTGGCCTCAATTTCAAAACATCTTGGAGCAGAAATATCTTCTAAATTTATACCTGCAAAAGTGGGTTCCAGTAATTTAACAAAATCTACTATTTGATCAACTTTCTTTGTTCCCACACACAAGGGAAAAGCATCTACGTTGGCAAATTCTTTAAATAAGACTGCTTTCCCCTCCATAACAGGAAGAGCAGCTTTTGGCCCAATATCCCCCAGACCTAAAACTGCTGTACCAGAGGAGACTACAGCAACCTGATTCCCGTAAGCTGTATATTGATAGAGCTTTTCTGGATCTTGATTAATTTTCCGACAAGGCTCTGCTACTCCCGGCGAATAAGCAAGGCTCAATTCCTCCCGGCTGCGTACCCTGACCTTTGATTTAACTTCAATCTTTCCCTGATGATCACTATGTAATTTTAATGCTTTTTGATAAATATCCATTATTACCTCCATTTACTCTCTGCTATCTACTCTAATTTTTCTAATACATAAATCAACAAACCGCTCTTTAGTTCAATTAGTGCTCTTTCATCCTCAATTAAATTACTAATACCCCGGCTTTGTGAACGAAAAATATCCTGATTTTTTAAACTATATTTACAGCCTTTAATAGTCAGACCACAAACTGTTTTACTTTGAGGAAGCAAAGAAAGACGATAGCCCCTTTTTGATAAAAACTCTTTTTTTTCATTCTGACCAATTAAAGCAATTTCAAGATTCAATGAAATCATCTCTGCTCGTAAATTCAATTCATAAATATATTCTAAAAGATTTAAATTTGCCAGCTGCTGATCTATTCTACCGCCCAGAGCTGCAGTTAAATATAATTCTTCAAATCCATTTTTTTGACAGTAATCAACTGCAATTTCACCATCTGTCTGATCTTTTTCAACCGGATATTTTATTATATTAACATTATGCTGGTTAAAATAAACTTTGTTTTGCTCGGTTAATGAATCCAGATCACCGATAATCAAATCCGGTATTAGCTCTAAATCTCTGAGTTTATTAGCACCACCATCAACTGCAATAACACAATCTATTTCTTTTTTTGAGATAAGCTGTTTTAAATCGGATTTCTTAAAATTTAGCTCACCATTAAGCACTAAAAGAGCCCTTTTTTTAGACATCAGACGCAATACTCCTCATTTCCAACAGTGCCCGGGCTGGGTCAGCTGCACCAAAAATTGCAGAACCAGCAACTATTATATCAGCACCAGCATTTACAATTTCTTTTAAATTATGTGTTTTTATCCCACCATCAACCTCAATCTGGCAACTGTAATTATTTCTTTCAATCATTCTATTCAAACTAGCAATTTTTGCTGTCATCTGAGGAATATATGATTGCCCCCCAAAACCAGGATTAACTGACATAATTAAAACCTGATCAAGTTCGGGAAGAATATATTCTAAATTCTCTAATGGAGTGGCAGGATTTAGGGAAACACCAGCTTTTATTCCCTGTTCTTTTATCAGCTGAATTACTCGATGAATATGGTCTGTTGCTTCCAGATGGACTGTTAAAATATCAGAACCTGCTTCTGCAAATTCTTTAATGTATCTTTCGGGATTGCTAATCATTAAGTGAGTATCAAAAGGAAGCTGACTGTGCTTTCTTATAGAACTAATTAAGCCGGGGCCAAAAGTAATATTGGGCACATAATGACCATCCATTACATCTAAATGTAAATAATCAGCATCTTTAACCAGCTGAATTTGATCTTTTAACTGACTAAAATCAGAGGCCAGCAGTGAAGGTGCAAATTCTGTTTTCATTAGTATTTTCTCTCCTTTTCTTTTAATTCATTATATAACTGTTGATAACTCTGATACCTGCGGGCAGATATTTCACCAGCTTCTACCTTTTGTTGAACCACACATTGAGGTTCATGGAGATGAGTACAGCGATTAAATTTACATTGATTATTATATTCTGCAATCTCCGGAAAATACCAGGATAAATTATCTGCCTCAATCTCTAAGTTGAGTTTTGACATTGAAGAAAAGCCAGGAGTATCTGCTACCCACCCCTTGTTTGGTAAAGATAATAATTTCACCATTCTTGTGGTGTGAACTCCTTTTTTTAGTTTTTTACTTACAGCAGCCGTTTTTAAATCAGCATCCTCTATAACTTTATTTAAAAATGAAGATTTACCTGCTCCAGATGGGCCAGTTAAAACATTGATTTTGTTATTTAATTTTTTAAATAATCTATCTAGATTTTTATTTTCTTTAACACTGATAAAATGAAGCTCATAGCCTGCATTCTGATATTCTCTAAATTTTTCTTTAAAACTGACTGCAGCCTGGTCAATCTTATTAATTACTATCAAAGGTTCAAATCCAGAACTTTCTACAAGTAACAAAAATCTATCCAGTAATGCAGGCTTAAAATCGGGATTTTTAAGAGAATGCATGATCACAACCTGATCTACATTTGCTACCTTTGGTCTTTTAAGTAAGTTTTTCCTGGAATAAAAATCTTCCAGAATTTTATTTTTTTTATCTATTTCTACATAATCTCCAGGATAAATTTTTTCTCGTATTTTACCTCTTATTCTACACTGATAAATGTTCTTTTCCTGATCAGCTACGAAGAAAAACCCCCCTATTGATTTAATTAAAATCCCTTTCATCTAAAATATCAGCCTCCAAAGCTTTCTGACTTAATTAACTGATCATCAAAGTAAATTTTTATCTCTGTTTTTCCCTGACTTCTAATGTCTCTGACTATATTATCTCCAGGTTCATGAATAGCCTGATAAACTTGATCTCGCCCATTATCATCTTCAACTACAATTCGTACCTCTCGGCTTTCAGAACCCGTCACATTTACAGAAATTCTATTAAGGGTATAATTTTCGGTCGCAGTAGTCGCTCCACCTCTACTAACAACAAAATCAACCGCAATCCCCCTGGGAAGATATTCGCCAGCTTTTACACTCTGTGAGATTACCTGTCCATCTGCAAAACGATCTGAAGTTTCCACACTAACCTGACCAATATTTAAACCTTTTTCTTTAATTAAATCAAAAGCTTCCGCCTGGGTTAAACCAGTCAAATCGGGCATACGAACAGATATATCTCGCTCTCCTCGGCTTACAAAAAGAGTGATTTCGCTTCCCTTTTCTACTTCAGCTCCAGCTGCTGGAATTTGATTGATAACTGTACCTGGTTCTTCTGATAACCTAAATATATACTGAATGTCTCCACTTTTTAAAGAAAGATTATCCAGCTCAATTAAGGCCTCACGTAATGAATTACCGATAAATTCGGGTATTTCGATCAACTGGGGGCCTTTACTAACAGTAATATTTAAAGGACGACTCTGCTTAACCCTTTCTCCTGCAGCAGGCTGCTGACTAACAATATGTTCAGCCTCAATTTCTTCACTAAAAACTCTTTCTTCATTTTCAACCAGGTTAAGGCCTACTTCTGAAGCAAGCTTTCTGGCCTCAGTTAAGCTTTTACCCTCTATCTTTGGCACCTGGACAACCGGCACATTTGTATATTGATTGAAAAAGAAAACAACCCCACCCAGTGATATCAATAAAAATAATATAACTGCTCCTGTAATAAAAAGGGGTTTTTTATATTTTTCCTGATCACTATTATCTCCAGATCTGTCCTTCTTTGAACCATTTTTCTTTTTAATTCTAGAATGTTTTTCACCCTGTTTGAGACCATTTATATTTTTTAAGCTTTTTTTGTTTTTAACTGGTTCTTTATTTTCATTTTTTTCATCATTAGTTTTACTAACTTCTGCATTATTTTTACTAGAATTATTTAAAAAATCAAAATCTGATTTTTTCATAACCCTTGTTTCATCAGCATTAAAATCAGCTTTTTTTTCTGAATTTACAATATTAGATTTTAGATTTTTTAAACAGTAAGTAATCTGCTGTCGCATTTCGTAAGCATCCTGAAAGCGATCTGCCGGATCTTTTGCTATTGCTTTCATAATCAGATCATTAACCTCTTCTGGTATATCCTTATTAATTTTTGCAGCTTCAACCGGCTGCTGTTGTATATGTTTTAAAGCAACTGAGATTGGACTCTCTCCATGAAAAGGAAGTTCTCCAGTAGTCATTTCATATAAAACCACACCCAGTGAATAGATATCAGAATAGGCTTTAATTTCTCCCCCTTTTGCCTGCTCAGGAGAAAAATAATGAGCACTTCCGACAACAGTTTCTGTAACCCTGACTGTTGAATTACTAACAGCTCTTGCAATTCCAAAGTCAGTAACCTTAACCTCATGGTCATCATTTAAAATTATATTATGAGGCTTAATATCACAGTGTACAATCTGATTACCATGGGCAACAGAAAGCGCAGCAGCAATCTGTCTTGCTATCTCTAAAGATTCAGCAATAGATAGTTTTTTTCTTTCTTTTATTATATCTTTCAATGTTTTACCTTCAACTATTTCCATCACAAGATAAATTCTTTCCTCATCAACAACAATATCATAAATACTCACCACATTAGGATGAGATAATCTGGCTACAGCTCTCGCTTCCTGTCTGAATTTATCAATAAATTCATCATCAGACTTATATTCCGGACGCAGCATTTTAATTGCTACTCGTCTTTCTAAAAGAGTATCACGAGCGGAGTAAACAATTGCCATTCCTCCACGTCCTATTTCCTTTATTATCTTATAACGGTTATTTAAAATCTTACCCTGCATAAATTCACCTCAATTATCATCAAACAATAATTATTATCCATTAAAACCAGCAACTATTAAAGTTATATTATCAAAACCGCCACTGCTCAGTGCTTCCTGAAGAAGCTCATCGGCCACTTTTTCTACATTATTATGTTTATTAAAAACTGCTTTAATTTCTTCTTCTCTGATCATATCTGTTAAACCATCAGTACAAATTAATATATACTCATCGCCAGAAATATCAAGCTGTCCTTTATCTAAATCCAGTTCAGATTCCAATCCTAAAGCTTGAGTAACTATATTTTTTTTAGGATGATTAAAAGCTTCTTCTTTAGTGATTTTGCCTTTCCTTAACAAATCAGCAACAAGCGAGTGATCCTCAGAAATTTTCTTTAAGGTTTTATTACTTTTATTATAAAGATAAATGCGGCTGTCACCTAAATTAACATAATAAAGCCTCTGATTACAAACAATTACAGCAGCAAATGTAGTTCCCATCCCCTGATAATCAATTTTTTGCTCACTTTTTTTAATAATAGCCTGATTTATTTCAAAGGTCAAATCGCTCAGACTTGCCAGTGGATTTGAAAGTTCAAAGTTAAAATCTGCTGCAAAATCTACTGCAGTCTGACTTGCCACTTCTCCAGCAGCATGTCCCCCCATACCATCAGCAACCATAAAAAAATCAATATCACTATTTATAAAATAATTATCTTCATTTGCGCTGCGTTTTTTCCCTTTATCAGTTAAAGCTTTAAACCGCATTTTTTTCCTCCTTAAAATTATAAGCTATTTTCTTTTCTTTTAAGCTGACCGCAGGCTGCATCAATCTGAGTTCCCATTTCTCTTCTTAGAGTAACCTGAATACCATTATTAGCCAGAGTTTCATAAAATCTATCTATTACTTTCTGTACAGGTCTTTCAATACCCAGTTCTGGCACTGGATTCGCAGGAATCAAATTTACATGACAGTTTATTCCTCTGAGTAATTCGGCCAGCTGAACAGAAAGCTCAGGACTATCATTAACACTGTCCATTAATACATATTCAAAAGTAACTCTTCTTCCTGTTTTTTCTATATACTCCAGAACTGCTGTCAGCAACTGATTTATATTATATTTTTTATTGATCGGCATTATTTTATTACGAAGACGATCATTTGGGGCATGCAGAGAAACAGCAAGACCAATTTGATCGTTAACACGGGCCAGCTTTTTTATTTCAGGCACCAGGCCGGCTGTTGAAATAGTCATTTTTCGCATCCCAATATTCAGTCCGTTATCAGCATTTAAAATTCCTACCGCTTTCATTAAATTATCAAAATTTGCCAGTGGCTCACCCATTCCCATAAATACTATATTGCTCAACCTTGGCTCAGCAAAATTTTGACCGCTTATATCCTTCTGTACTTTAATAACCTGATCAACTATCTCTCCAGTGCTTAAATTTCTCTTTAAACCATCAATTCCTGTGGCACAAAAAGAACATCCCAGTCCACAGCCAACCTGAGTCGAAATACAGGCACTGTGACGTCCTGATTCTGGAAAAGGAAGATAAACCCCTTCAATATTTTGATCATCTTTTAACTGCCATAGATATTTAACTGTGCCGTCAACTGCTACACTTCTTTTGATTTCTTCAATATCTGTTAAAATGTAATTTTCATCAAGAAATTTACGCATTTTTTTTGGAATATTTTTCATTTCCTCAGTACTGGAAACTCCATTTTTATAAAGCCAGTTAAAAACCTGTTCGCCCCTATATGAGGGAAAACCTGCATTTTTTAATTCATCTATTAGTTCACTTCTATTTAACTCTTTTAAATCCTTCATCTTAAATTTAATCACTCTCCACTTTTTTTAATAATGCAAAAAAGAAACCTTCCGAATCTACCTCTCCGGGTAAAAGTTCTAAATATTTATTTTTATTCTCTATTGTAAGACCGCTGATTTCATTTAATTTTAAATTCAAATCCATCAGTTTAAAATTACTATTTTCCTGCAGAATTCTTTCAATTAAATCTTGATTTTCTTCCCGCGTTAGAGTACAGGTAGAATATAATAATTGCCCATTTTTTTTAAGTTTAGATAAATTATTATTAAGAATCCGGTATTGAAGATCTGCCATTTTTCTAATAACTGAGCGATCCTTTTCCCATTTAATTTCAGGTTTTGAAGAAATGAGACCAAGTCCTGAACAGGGAAGATCTGCAAGAATTCTATCATATTTTTTATCATCTTCATATTTAGCAGCATCAGCAATTTTTAAGCTAACATTCGTTACTCCCAACCTACTTAAATTATCGCTTACCAGATTAAGACGATGTTGACTGATATCTAAAGCAGTAATTTCACCGGTATTATTCATAATTTCAGCTAAATGAGTAGTTTTGCCACCTGGAGCAGCAGCAAGATCCAGAACCTGCATTCCCTCTTTTACGTCCAACAGTAAAGAGGCAAGTCCAGCAGATGTTCCCTGAATATATGCCCCGCCTTTTTTAAATACTTGAGTCGCTGCAGGATTATTTATTTTTTTTAACCTAAAAAAAGAATCTAAAAAAGTTTTTTCGTATTCAATACCGTCAGCTTTCAAAAACTGAAAAAATTCCTCTTCAGTCATTTTCAACGAATTATGACGGTAAGTTACCTCAGAACGTTTATTACCAGCGTTTAATATTGTTTCTGCGCTTTCAAACCCATACTGTTGAACAAATTTATTAACCATCCAGATAGGATATGAATACTTAACTGATAAATATTTTTCGGGATTTTTAGCTTTAGCTGGAAGCTCCAATTTATCATGCTGACGGTTAATATTTCTTAAAACTCCATTAGTAAAAGATACAGCTCCTTTTTTAGAGTTTGGAAGAATTGTTTTGACTGCCTCCACACTCTCATAAATAGCAGCTCTTGCAGGAACTTTATCAAGAAAAAAGAGCTGATAAACACCAATTCTCAGCCCCATCAATACTTCTTTATCCATTTTATCCAGCGGGGTTCTGGAATAATTATCAATTATAAAATCTAAATAAAGTTTATTTCTAATTACCCCATAAAAAATCTCTGTAAAAAGACTTTTATCCCGCTGATCTTTTATTTTTTTCAATTCGGAATTCAGCAGCAAATTAGAATAACTGCCCTCTTCAACTCTAAGTAGTGATTGTAAAATTTTCAATCTTAAATTTGACAATTAATCATCACCCAGCCCTGCCAGTAGTAAAATTCTAAGCATATTGGCCAGTGCAACCAGAGTCGTGGCGACATAAGTAAATGCAGCTGCTTTTAATACTTTTTTGGCACCTTTAATCTCTTTATCAGTTAACACATCAGTACTCTTTAAATTGCTAATCGCCCTATTGCTTGCATTAAACTCAACCGGTAAGGTTACCAGGTGAAATAAAAACGCTGCCGAAAATAGTACAAATCCAGTCATGATCAAAAAATCTGCTCTGATAAAAAATCCAAATATTGCAAGTGGCAGTCCAAAACTGGAGCCTATATTTGCTGCTGGGACCAGAGAAGCTCTTAAAGAAAGCGGCCGATAATTTTCCTTATCCTGGATTGCATGACCTACCTCATGAGCTGCCACACCTACAGCTGCTATAGAGCTATTATTATACACATCAGATGAAAGATTAAGTGTTTTATTTTTTGGATCATAATGATCACTTAGTTTTCCATCACTTTTTCTGATTTCTATATTTTCCAGATTATTAAAGGCCAGAATTTTCCGAGCAGCCTCAGCACCGGTTAAATTAGCACTTAACTGAATTTCATTATATTTATTAAAAGTATTTTTAACTTTATATTGAGCATAAACCGCAATTAAAATAGCGGGTAAAATCACAATCATTGTTGGATCAAAGAAAAACGGATACATAATAATAGACCTCCCTTTCTAAATTAACACTATAATTCAATTTTAATTAATTTCAAACTTATTATTTTCTTCCAGTTGATGTCCATTTAAGAAATCATCAACATTAAGTCTTTTTCCTCCTGGCAGCTGCAGTTTTTCTAAAGATAAAACTCCATCAGCAGTCTGGACAAGGATACCATCACTTTGATTGGCTCTAATAATAGTGCCGGGCATAAGTTTAGAATCTTTATGCTCAGAAACACTGCTCTTCCAGATCTTTATTCGATCTCCGTTGAGCTCTGTATAAGCACCAGGCCAGGGATTTACACCTCTAATCAAATTGTGAATATCCTCCGCACTCTGCTTCCAGTTAATTCTTCCCAGTGATTTATCAATTTTATAAGCAAATGTTGCCTCAGGATCATTCTGAGGAATTCTGGGTGCTTTACCAGCTACAATATCTTTTAAAGTTTTAACCAGCAAATCTGCTCCCTGCTCAGCCAATTTATCATGCAGTTCACCTACAGTCTCATTATCTTTTATTTGAACCTGCTGCTGATAAATAATATCTCCTTCATCCCAGCCTTCATCCATATACATTGTTGTATTACCGGTAAGCTTTTTACCATCTATTATTGCTCTATGGATTGGGCTGGAACCCCTATATTCAGGCAGTAGAGAAGCGTGCAGATTGATACATCCATATTCAGGTATTTCAAGCAGTTCAGCACTTAATTTCTGACCAAAAGCAACTACTACTATAAAATCAGGTTCTATATCTTTTAATTTCTTTATAAAATCATCCTGATTAACATTTTCACTCTGCATAACATTTAAATTTAACGCAAGAGCTTTCTTTTTAACATCTGAATAGTGAACCTGCTGACCTCTCCCACTTTTTCTATCAGGTTGAGTTACCACAGCTTCAATTTCGATCTGCTCATCATTATATAAAGCCTCTAGAGATGGAACTGCAAATTCGGGTGTTCCCATATAAACTATTTTCATCAAATCACTCCGCAATTTTTACAATTTTATCAACAAATAATACTCCATTCAAATGATCAATTTCATGTTGGATAGCTCTAGCTTCAAATCCTTCAGCCTCAAACTCTACCATCTCAGCATCTCTATCCAGGGTCCTTACTTTGATTTTTTCCGATCTAATAACATCACCGGTTTCTCCAGGAATACTCAAACAACCTTCTTCCATAATTGCTTTTCCTTCTTCTGCAATAATTTCTGGATTAATCAATACAATTTTGTTACCCTCTCTAATATCTACAACAGCAATTCTTTTTAAAATTCCTACCTGAGGAGCTGCCAGACCAACTCCATCTTCTTCATACATTGTATCAAACATATTAACTATAAGTGCAAGGGTTTTTTCATTTATTTTATCTATTTCCTTAGCTTTACTTCTTAATACTGGATCTCCAATTTCTCTAACCTTTAAAAGAGCCATAATATCTACCTCCTAAATTATATTATAACATTTGATAGGGATCTACATCAATACGAATTTCCAGTGATTGATCACCATTAATTTCCATAAATCTCTTTTCAATCAGCTGAATAATATATTCTCTATTTTTAATGGAACTAAATTTTAAAATTAACTGCCATCTGTATTTATTTCTAAGTCTGCTCAACACAGCAGGAGCTTCTCCAAATTTCTCTAAATATCTATCACTGTAATTATCCAAAAAAGCAGAAAGCTGCTGGCTGTATTGAGCAGTTTTTTCTTCGTCTTGACCACTGATAATAATATTTAAAAGTCTACAATAAGGAGGATAATTCCTGTTTTCCCTAACTGTATTCTCTTTCTGATAAAATATTTTGTTATCTGATTCTAAAACAGTATTAATACTATAATGTTCCGGCTCATAGCTTTGAATAATAAAATTACTTTCCTTACTATTTACAGATAAATTTTTTAATTGTTTTAATAAAAAGTAATTGTTTTCGGCTGCCCGGAAATCAGCACTATTTAAAGCAGTATCAGCAGAAATTACAGCTAAACATTTTAATTGATCATAAAACTGATTTTTTATCAGAATTGAGGTCCCAACTAAAATATCAATTTTCCCTTTTTTAAATAAATTAAGTCTTTTTTTAACTTCACTGCCAGTCAGATCGCTATCTACTCTGGAAATTCTTGCCTTTGAATATAATTCTTTTAATTCTACCATAATTTTTTCTGTTCCAATCCCGGCCTGCGAAATAAAGCTGCTTCCACATTCCGGACATTTATCAGGCAACTCTTTTTCCATTCCACAGTGATGACAGAGTAATTTTTGCTGTTCCTGATGATAGTTTAAAGAAATATCACAGCTGTCGCATTTAATTACATGTCCACATTTTCTGCAAATTATATAATTAGCTGAACCCCGTCTATTTAAAAACAAAATAACTTTATTGTTATCAGTAAGTTCTTTTGTTATTTGCTGTTTTAATTTTTGACTAATATCACTAAGATTTCCTTTTTCAATCTCTTTTCTCATGTCAATAATTTCTGTTTTAAGCTGACTCTTTTCAGCTTTAAAATTCAAATAATTATATTTGCCTTTTTGGGCAAGATATTTGCTTTCCAGTGAAGGAATGGTTGATTCTAAAACCAATAATGAATCCGAATTTTTAAGTCTTTTAACTGCCAGCTGACGAGCATGGTAAAGTGGATGTTCCTGTGATTTATAACTTTCATTATTTTCTTCCATTATGATTACGGCATCAACACGTTTAAAAGGAGCAAAAATAGCAGACCTGGCACCAGCAGCAATCTGAACCTTAGCTTTTTTTATTTGCTGCCACTGATCAAATCTCTCAGCCGGAGAAAGACTGCTGTGTAAAAAAGCAATTTTATCTGCAAAAAAATCATTTAATTGTTCTAAAAAAATATGATCTTTTTCGATTTCCGGTACTAGCAAAATAATATTTTTTTCGGCTGCAATTAATTCCTGCACCAATTTTATTATAAATATATATCTTCTTCGATTATTATTGGTCTCAAGTAGAAATGAATTATTATTTTGATGATCTTCTAAAATTTTTGACAGTATTGATTTTTCCTCTTTATTTAACGAAATATCAATTTTTGCTTCTGCTTTCAAATTACTATTAATGTTTATCTTTCTCAGCTTATTATCAGTATATAATTTAATTAAACCTCTGTCTATTAAACGGTAAACAGTTTGTCTAGAAGTTTCAGCAATATCTAAAACTGCCTTTAATTTATGATCTTGATTCTTATTCTCCAGCAGATACTTGAGAATTAAATACTGTTTTGGAGCTCTTCTTTCAATTTTCTTAAGTTCAGATTTAAAATCACTAACTTCTGGATTCAATTTAAGCATCTCAATCTGCTTTTTTTTGATTTTACCGTCAGTTATGCCTGGTGGCAAAGCACTTTTAATAACCTGAGCTAGATAAGCATGATAATAAGAAGCAGTCCAATAAAAAAGTTCCAGTAAATTCTGGTCAAAAAAACTTTCTTGATAAAGTAGAGATTCAACTTTTTTTAATTTTGACTTATCTACATCGGATCTGGCATCCGTTTCCACCACAAAAGCTGTAAGTTTACGTCTTCCGAATGGAACCCGAACCAGCTGCCCAATTTTAATCTTTGAATTTAATTCCTCAGGCAGCAGATAATCAAACTCTTTATTTAGTTTCTTTAAAGGTAAATCAACTACAACCTTGATTATTTGCTCCATGAAATTCCCTTTCTTAAACTTTATGAATTTAATATTTAAAAAGCCAAAGGCGGAAACCTTCGGCAGCAAATCAAAAATTTTCTTTATAATTTATTCTAAACCAGCTTTTTTCCTTAAGTTATCCACTCTATCAACTTTTTCCCATGGTAGTTTGAGATCATGTCGACCAAAATGACCATAAGCAGCTACCTGTTTATAGATTGGGTTTCTTAAATTTAGATTTTTAATAATCTGAGCCGGCCTTAAATCAAATTCATCTTTTACTATCTTTTCAAGTTGAGCTTCAGATATTACTGAGCTTCCAAAAGTATCGATCATAACAGAAAGTGGTTGAGCAACCCCTATTGCATAAGCAATTTGAACTTCACACCTTTCTGCCAGCTCTGCTGCGACAATGTTTTTGGCAATGTATCGAGCAGCATAAGAAGCTGAACGATCAACTTTCGTTGGGTCTTTACCGGAAAAAGCCCCTCCACCGTGGTGAGCAGTTCCACCATATGTATCTACAATAATTTTTCTGCCTGTTAATCCAGTATCTCCATTTGGTCCTCCAATAACAAATCTACCGGTTGGATTAACCAGAATTTCAGTCTCTTCCTTTAGTAAGTCTGGGTCTATAATTTCCTTAATAACATGTTTAGTTATATCCTCTTTGATCTGATCCTGAGTCACTTTAGGATGATGCTGAGTAGAAACTAATACTTTATCAACATAAGCAGGTTTGTCATCTTCATAAGCTACTGTCACCTGAGTCTTTCCATCAGGCCTCAGATATTTAAGGGGTCCATTTTTCCTAACCTCAGCTAGTCTGCGAGCCAGCTTATGAGAAAGCATAATTGGCAGAGGCATTAATTCTTCTGTTTCATTAGAAGCATAACCAAACATTAACCCCTGATCTCCTGCTCCTAAGTCAAATTCTGATTTACCCTCTTTTTCTTCCAGAGAATGATCTACCCCCATTGCAATATCTCCGGACTGCTCATCAATAGCTGTTAAAACTGCACAGGTTTCACCATCAAACCCATATTTTGCTCTGGTATAACCGATTTCTTTGACCGTCTCTCGAGCAATCTTTTTTAAATCAACATAACAGGAGGTCGTTATTTCTCCTGCAATTAATATTAAACCTGTAGTAACCATAGTCTCACAGGCTACCCGTGCATCTGGATCTTTTTCAATTATTGCATCCAGGACAGCATCAGAGATCTGATCAGCAACCTTATCAGGATGGCCTTCAGTAACAGATTCTGAGCTAAACAAATATTTCCGTGTCATAATATCACCTTTCATCTATACTTATTCAAATCTAAAAGCAAATTTTGCTAAATATAATCAATAAATTTAGTTTAGCATATAAAATTTGAGCTGTCAATTTTGCTGGATTAATTTGATTTTCTAACTTTTCTAATGTAGTAAATCAAGGAAACTCCAATGAAGATAAGTAATAAACTTATTAGCCTGGCAACCTGAAAATCAAAAATTATCAAACTATCTGTTCGCTGTTCTTCTATTAAAAATCTAAAAACAGAATAAATTATTAAATAAAACGAAAATACTTCACCATTTTTTTTATAATCAGAACGCAAATAAAAGAACAATATCAGAAAAAGGAAAAAATCTACTATCGATTCATAAAGAAAAGTTGCTTCCCTATATGCTCCTTTAATATACATCTGCTTTTTTATAAATTCTGGAAAAAAATTATAATAACTTTCAGCAACAATCTTGCCATATGCTTCCTGATTAATAAAGTTACCCCAGCGTCCTATTGATTGAGCTAAAGCCGTTAAAGGAGCGAGATAATCCAGAGCCAAAAAAAAGTTTTTATTTCTCTTTTTAGTCAACAGATAAAGAATCAAAACCCCTACTATTATACCCCCATGAATTGCCAGACCACCTTCATTAATGGCTATAATCTTTTCAGGGTAGTTTAAATAATAATCCAGATTAAAGATCACATAATAAAGCCTTGCGCCTAAAACACCAAGGGGAAAAGCTATTATTATGAAATCAAGGAAAAATTCGAAATCAAATTCTTTTTCACTTCTCAATAATAAGTTTAAAATAAAAAGCGAGATTATTAAGGCAGACACAATCAAAAAACCGTACCATCTTACTTCTAAAGAAAAGAATCTTATCAAAACTGGATCAATAATTTTTATCACCTATCTTAATAGCTTAAACATTCTTCATTTTTGGATCCAGTGCATCTCTTAAGCCATCACCAAGTAAATTAAAACCTAAAACACCAAAAATAATTGCCAGCCCGGGAAAAGTTGCCACCCAGGGAGCCCGCTGCAGAGAACTTCGGGCATCACTCAACATTGCTCCCCATTCTGGAGAAGGTGGTTGAGCTCCAAGTCCCAGAAAACTTAAAGCTGCAGCTTCTAAAATAGCTGTAGCAATACTCAGTGTTGTCTGGACAATTAAAGGTGCCATTGCATTTGGAAGTAAATGTTTAAAAACAATCCTTAAATCTCCTGCCCCTAATGCTTTTGCAGCACTTATATATTCGCTTTCTTTAATCGAAAGCACTGATGACCTTACAATTCTTGCAAAACGAGGAACATTAATAATTCCAATAGCAAGCATTGCATTTTTTAACTGTGGCCCTAAAATAGCAACAATTCCAATCGCAAGTAAAATACTGGGGAAAGCCAGCATAATATCCATAAATCGCATAATAACCATGTCTATTTTACCACCATAATAACCAGCAAGAAGACCAAACCCCACTCCAAAAACCAGAGCCAGTGATACTGAAACAAGGCCAACCTGAAGTGAAATTCGGGAACCATAAATAATACGACTCAAAATATCTCTTCCCATTTCATCTGTTCCCAGTAAATGTTCAGAAGATGGTGCTTTGTATCTTGCCAGAATGTTCTGCTCAAAAGGGTTATATGGGGCTAAAACTGGCGCCAGAACAGCTACCAAAATTAAAAATATTATAATACCCAGTCCTGCAATCCCAATCTTACTCTGTAATAATCTTCGCCAGGCTTCAAACCAGGGATTGGTATTCTTTTTCATTACTTTATTCTTTTTACTATCTGACATCTCGATAATCTCCTCTCCTACTCATACTGAATCCTTGGATCTACTAAAGCATATGATAAATCAACAATTAAATTTACAATTACAAAAACTCCTGCAAAAAATAAGATTCCTCCCTGTACTATCGGAAAATCTCTGGCATAAATTGCATCAACCAAGTATTTACCAAGTCCAGGCCAGGAAAAAATTGTCTCGGTCATTACAGCTCCACCAAGTAAAACTCCAAACTGAAGTCCCACAACTGTAATAATTGGTACCATAGCATTTTTTAGAGCATGCTTAAAAATTACAACTTTCCTCTTTAAACCTTTAGCATAAGCAGTCCGAATAAAATCTTTTCTCAAGACTTCCAGCATAGATGAACGAGTCATTCGGGCTATAATTGCCATCGGGATTGTACCCAGTGCAACTGCCGGTAAGACAAGATGATGTAAAATATCTTTTAAAGCTGAAAAATTCAACTGGAGAATGCTGTCAATAACATACAAGTTTGTTATTGGAGTAAAATCAAGCCCTACACCAATTCTTGATGAAGGTGGAAACCAGCCCAACTCAACCGCAAAAAGCCAGATAAACATCAATCCAAGCCAGAAAATTGGCATTGAAACTCCCATTAAAGCTATTAACATACTTAAGTTATCAAACCAGGAATTCTGGTTAATAGATGCAAAAATTCCGGCCGGTATCCCCACCAGAACTGCAAACATTATAGCAAAAAAAGATAATTCTAAAGTTGCCGGAAATCTCTGTGCTAATTCTGCACTAACAGGATTATTACTCATTATTGATCTACCTAAATCTCCTCTTAATAGATCTTTAACATAACGCCAAAACTGTACCGGTAGAGGATCATTTAAACCCATCTGTTCTCTCAGCCGCTGTAAAGCCTCATCGGTAGCCCTCTCTCCCAGCATAGTCTGAGCAGGATCACCAGGAATTAAATGAACAATTAAAAAAACTATAACTGCTACTCCAATTAAAATTGGAATTAAAGCTAGTAATCTTTTGATAATATAGTTAATCATTTCCTAATTACACCTTCCTATTCAAAGTTAATCTGCGGCTTTCCAGCCGCAGATTAATTTTTTGATTCAATTTTAATTTCTTTATTCTTCTAACCAAACTCTGTGTAACTTTTCAGTTCCTGTTGGGTTTGGTACATAATTTTCAACATTTGATTTTAAAGCAATTGGTGGTGTTGAGTGAACTAAAGGTACCCAGGGAGCATCCTTATGGATGATTTCCTGTGCTTCCATATAAAGCTCAACTCGTCTATCCTGATCCATTGTTTTTTGTGCTTCAACTAATACCTCATGCAGTTCTTCACTTTCATATGCATTATTACTATTAGTTTTATCTAAGAGCACATATAAGAAATTATCTGGATCACCATTGTCACCTGTCCATCCCAACATGTATGTTGGAGCTTCCTGATGTTCAGTCTTATCAAGGTAGGTACTCCAGTCATAAGTTACCAGATTAGCTGTAACACCAATTTCACTTAAATAACTTTGAATAGCCTGACCAATAAATTTACCCTGTGGAATATATGGTCTTGGTACCGGTAAATACCAGAGATCAAATTCAAAACCATCTTCATAACCAGCTTCAGCTAATAATTCTTTTGCTTTTTCTGGATCATATTCATAAGGTTCTATATTATCATTATAACCCCAGATAGAAGGTGGCATTGGGTTCTTTGCTGGTTCAGCTAAACCAGCATAAAAAGCATCAATAATTGCCTGCTTATCAATTGCATGGTTAAAGGCTCTTCTAACTCTTACATCATCAAAAGGTTCAAACTTAAAGTTCATTGCAAAATAACCAACATTCATACTTGGTCTTAAGGATAGTTTTAACCCATCAGAACTTTTCACTGCTTCTACATCTTCTGGACTTACTCCATCCATCATATCAATAGTTCCGGACTGTAATTCCATAAAACGAGCTGAGTTATCAGGTATTGAACGGAAAACAATTTCATCCAGATAAGCTCTTTCTCTCCAGTAATTTTCGTTTGCCTTCAGGATTACTCTATCTCCCTGACGCCATTCTTCAAGAGTATAAGCACCAGTACCTACAGGATGTTTAAAATAATTTTCCCCATATTCTTTGACAGCTTCCGGACTGGCAATTCCAAAAGGAACCATAGCCAGGTTGTTTAAAAATGGAGCCTGTTTTTCAGAAAGAACGAATTCTACTGTATATTCGTCTACTACATTAACTTCCTGAATAATTCCCGGGAAACCCTGGAACATATAACCATAATAGGTGAATTCTCCACCAATATGATAGGGATGATCTTCCAGACGCCAGCGATCAAAATTCCATTTTACAGCTTCTGCATTAAATGGATTTCCATCATGAAACTTTACGCCTTCACGTAAATTAAAAGTCCAGGTTAATCCATCTTCAGATACTTCCCAGTCTGTTGCCAGAGCTGGTTCTACTTCGGTTGTGCCAGGAGTATAATCAACAAGGGTATCATAAATCTGCTGAGTTACTTTAAAAGATTCTCCATCAGTCACCTGAATTGGATCTAAACCTACTGTATCTCCTCCACGGCCAAAAACAAGAGTTCCACCCTGTTCCTGTGCCATTACCCCTGTTACAAATACCGACATTACTACTAAAATAATAAAAGTTGTTAAAATTAATTTTCTCATACTAAGCTTCTTCCTCCTCATTTTTGTCTGTAATATCTTATTTTCGGGCCTTACAAAATGTTTTTATCACCTCCAAAAATTAATTGAAAGAATTTTTACAATAATAAATCTATACTTATATTTATTATATTTGATTTTTTGAATTAAGTCAATTATTTCGCAATAATATTTTCAATTAAATATAATAAATGTAAATTAAAATTACATTTATTTCCTTTCTGCATCAATTATATAATCAAATATTTTATGAGCCAGTTTTCCTTTTTCAAGCAGAGGTAATTTAGCACTTCCCTCTTCGCTTAATATAATAACCTGATTTTTATCACTGCCAAAAGCAATATTTTTATCACTAATATCATTTGCAATAATATAATCAGCCTGTTTTTTACTCAATTTAGCCTGGGCATTATCTAACAAATTTTCACTTTCAGCAGCAAAACCAATTAATAGCTGGTTTTTATTTTTGTTTTTGCCCAGTTCCGCCAGAATATCAGTTGTTCTTTCCAGTTCGAGTTTTAAACTGCCTTTTTCTTTCTTGATCTTCTGCGGGTTATACTTCTGAGGACGGTAATCTGCTACTGCTGCAGCCATAATTATTATATCAGCACTCTCAGCTTCTTTAAATACCTCTTCTTTCATATCAGCAGCGCTTTCTACTCTGATAAGTTCAACACCTAGAGGTGATTTAAGTTCAGTTGGGCCAGAAATCAATTTAACCGCAGCACCTCGATAAGAAGCAGCCTGGGCCAGAGCGTAACCCATTTTGCCACTGGAATGATTAGTTAAAAAACGGACCGGATCTATCGACTCCCGAGTTGGACCAGCAGTAATAAGAATTTTTTTGTTTTTAAGATCCTTTTTTAAAAGTTCCCGTTTGATTTCTTCAACTAAACGTTCAGGATCAGGCAATCTTCCCTGTCCAGTATAACCACAGGCTAGATAACCGGCATCAGGGGTAATAATTTTATAACCTAAATCCTCTAAAGTCTGCATATTTCTCTGTACCACAGGATTCTCAAACATATGCACATTCATAGAAGGTGCAATCATTATTGGAGCTTCTGTAGCCAGAATTACTGTTGTCAGCAAATCATCTGCAATACCTGCCGCTGCCTTAGCAATAAAGTTTGCTGTTGCTGGTGCAATCAAAAACAAATCCGCTTTATCGGCCAGACCAATATGTTTTACTTCACTGGTAGTTGTGCTGAATAATTTACTTTCAACCGGTAAATGTGTTAAAGAATGAAATGTAATTGGTTTAATAAATTCAGTTGCCGATTCAGTCATAATTGTATAAACATTATGATTTAACTTGGTTAAACTGCTTGCAACCTGCAGTGATTTATAAGCTGCTATTCCTCCGGTTACTCCCAAAACAATATTTGCAGACATTTTTCTACCCCTTTGTTTTTAAATATGTTTAGTCAAATTTTTTATAATTTTCAGGTGCTAGACTAAATTATTTCTCTTTTCATAAGTGATTTTATCTTTTTCAATTTCTTCTAAACTTTGAGAAACTAATTTATGACTGCGGTATTCTTCTAATATTTTCTGACCGCTTTCATTGAGATGTCTTGCTCTTTTTGCCGCTAGGATAATAACTGTATATAAACTATCGGCTTTATCTACCAACTGTTCTGCAGAGGGTTCAGTAATCATTTTGAATCTCTCCTTTTTTGTTCCTTTATAATAATTTTTTTTATTTCTCTAACTGCATCTGATAAGCTATCATTAATAACTTCATAATCGTATTTATGTACTTCTTTTAATTCCTGGCGTGCATTTTTCAAACGTAGACTTTTACTTTTATCACTCTCTGAACCACGTTTATCAAGTCTATTCTCTAATTCTTCCAGAGAGGGTGGGACCAAAAAGATATAAACAGCTTCCGGATATTTATCTCGAACCTGTTTTGCACCCTGGGTATCAATTTCCAGAATGATATCTTCTCCATCTTCTAATTTTTGATCGACAAATTTTTTGGGAGTCCCATAATAGTGACCGTGTACCAGAGCACTTTCTATAAAACCATCATTTTCTTCAATTTCTTCAAATTCTGCTTCCGAAATAAAGAAATAATCCTCTCCCTCAATCTCACCCTTTCTTCTTTCGCGGGTAGTTGCAGAAACAGAATAGGAAACCCCATCAAAATTTCTAAACAGTTCGTCAAGCACAGTATTTTTCCCCACACCTGATGGCCCGGATAATACAAATAATAACCCCTTTGACATTAATTTATACCTCCACTTTATTTTTCGTCTTCTAAACGGTGTGAGACAGTTTCTGGCTGAATTGCAGACAGGACTACATGATCACTATCTGTAATAATAACCGCTCGTGTACGACGTCCATAGGTAGCATCGATTAACATTCCTCTTTCACGTGCTTCCTGAATAATTCTTTTTATAGGTGCTGATTCTGGACTAACCACTGCAATCACTCTATTTGCTGCAATAATATTACCAAAACCAATATTGATCAAGTTGACATCCATTATTTATACCCCCTAAAGTCTTATTTATCTAAAATAACTTCGCTCCTTATCTTTATTAATGATACCACAGCATTACTTTTTTGACAAGGGTTGAGCTGAGTCTTTGCTGCAAACGATTGTTTATTTAATTGACTCTCAGCTGAGTTTCTTTTATACTTAAATAAATATATTAAAGATTGGAGTGATCTGTATGGCCTTTGATGGAATTATGTTATCTGCTTTTAAGGATAATTTAAAGCAAAAAATCATCGGCGCCAGAATTGAAAAGGCTTATCAAATAGATAAAAAATATTTAATTATTCGTTTAAGAAATAATAATCAAAACTTAGAACTTTTAATTTCTACTGATCCTCAGGGAGCAAGAATCAATTTAACTGAGCTTGATTTTGACTTTCCTTCCTATCCACCTGATTTTTGTATGATGCTCAGAAAATATTTAAAAAATTCATATATTCAGGATATAATACAGCCGGATTTTGAAAGAATGATTAAAATTGAGATTGAAAAAAGAGGAAAAAAATACTCGTTAATTGCTGAACTAATGGGGAAATACAGTAATGTCATTCTTCTGGATGATAATGAAATGGTACTGGATGCAATGAAAAGAATTACTGAAAAACAAAATTCAGAACGACAGCTATATCCGGGTATAAAATATGAAAAACCTCCAGCACAGGATAAATTAAATCCTCTTAGTCTTACCAGTAAAGAAGAATTCCGGCAAATTATAAGCGAAGACTTTTCTCAAGCTGCTTTTAGAGCGGTAATGTACAATTTTAGAGGTATTGGACCATATTCAGCCCGCGAAATTGTCCATCGAGCTGGAATAGACCCTGCAGAAAATTATAATAATCTAATTAATTCTAAAAAAGATAAAATTGCCGAATCAATGCTGAATCTTTTTAGCGAATTTAAAAAAGGAGTCTACAGGCCAGTAATTGCCACTAAGGCAGGTGAGGTAGACTACATTTCTGCCTTTATTCTTAATCACAGAAACCCCGAAAAAATTGAGGAATTTGATGATCTTGATCAAATGATGGATTATTATTTTGAGGAATTTTTAAAAGATAAAGAACTAAATAAAAATATTAGAGAATTAAATAAAGTAGTTAATACTTATCTAAACAAAAATCTTAAGAAACAAAAAAAATTAAAAAAACAGCTTAAAGAAAGTAAAAATGCTAAAAAATATAAAAAAATGGGAGAACTGATAACCGCCAATATTTATCAAATTAACCGGGGAGATAAAAAAGCTGTGGTAAATGATTATTATAGTGAAGATCAGAATCAGATAGAAATAAAACTTGATCCTGCAAAATCTCCTTCCGAAAATGCTCAAAAATATTTTAAGAAATATAATAAATTGAAAAAAAGCGTAAAACATTTAAAAAGAGAAATAGCCAAACTAAGGCATGAAGAAAAATATTTAAAACAGGTAAGTATGAATATTGAGCAGGCTGAAACTTTAGATGATCTGGCAGAGATAAAAGAAGAATTAAAAGAAGAAAAGTATATTAAAAAGCAGAAACAAAACAAAAGAAATAAAGGAAGTAAAAAACTACCCCCACGTAAATTCATTTCCAGTGATGGATATCAGATATTGGTGGGAAGGAATAACAAACAGAATGATAGGTTAACTAAAAAAATGGCTAATAATGGTGATATCTGGCTGCATACCAAAGTTATTGCAGGCTCGCATGTGATAATAAAAAGAGACACCGATAAAAACCTTCCCGATAAAACTCTGAGACAGGCAGCAGCCATTGCTGCTTATTTTAGCAAAGCAAGAGAATCCACAAATGTTCCTATAGATTACACGCCTGTGGAAAATGTCAATAAACCTAAAGGGGCTAAACCCGGACTGGTCTATTATGAAAAGTATCAGACAATCTACATCGATCCAGCTGACAAAGAATTATTAAAACAATTAGCAGCAGATTAATTTCTGCTGCTCCATTTATTTTTAATTACTGCAATTGACTTAATGATAACAATTAATATAAAAATGGCAATAATTATTTTTATAATTCTCAGAGGATATTTCTGATAATAACTTGTTTCTTTCCTTAAAGTTAAATTAATCGGCAGAATATCATTTACAAGCTCTGTCTTTGCCAGCACCTTTCCTCGTTCATTTATATAGCCGCTTAAACCTCCACTTACTGCTCTAATTAAATCTGTTCTGCTTTCTGCAGCCCTGAAAACAGCAGCTGCAAAGCTTAAATTATTATATACCTTAGAAGCAGCTTTTTCTTCGGCAGCTACGTTAACAATTAAATTCATATCCTGAATCTGGTTGTTTTTTTTATTAACAACTGGAATAAAAATTTCTTCAGCAAAAAGATTAATGTAAGCTATATTTTTCACATCAATTTCAGCAGCTGAAACTGGCTGTTTTAATAAGTCAGGTTTATAGTTTAAATAATCAGCCATCAGCCTATTTATTTCTTTAAGATAGGGAAAATTAATTCCTGACATAATATTGCCCTGCTTATTAGTTCTTTTAATCATTTTCATATCTCCGGAAAATAAAAACAGAGAATTAAATACTTCTGCCTGATAATTTTGATCTTTAGCAGCTGCTGCTCCTAACTGAAGATAGGAAGTACCCAAACTCTCTTTTAATCTGGAAAAAAGCTGATCTCTATAATAATTATTTCTAATCAGATCAAAGCTGATACTCTTCTCTGGCATAAATATAACTTCATTTTTACTTTTTTTAACTAAATCTGTTAGATTATCAATTTCTTTTGCTATTTTATCAAAAAAACTGTCATCTCTAACAGAATCCGCTACCAGTAAATCAACTTTCTGTCTGCTGATGTTTGCTTCCAGATCTGTTTTGGTAAAAAAAGGAACAGCTGCCACCACTATAAAAATCAAGATTAAGGGCACAATTTTTTTCCAGGCTGGCTCCAGATAAATTTTAACCAGATAAGAAGCAAATAAAACTGTAATAAATGAGACCAAAAAAACCCCACCATAACCAGCATACTGAACAACTAAAGGAAAAGCACTCTGGGTATAGGCAAAATAATTAAAGGGATTAAAATTAAAAAATTCAAATCGAAAATACTCCAGCACAGTCCAGCTTAAAGCAGCAATAAATGGACTGTAGGAATTTTGTGGCTGTAGAAATTTGTTTATAATCACCCAGCCAGCAAGCGGAAGTGCTGAAAATAAAAAATAAATAAATAAAATAACTAAATTAAAAGAAAAGGGCATTTTAAGAGCTGTATTAAGAGGTTGATAAAGCCAGTGCAGTGAAAAAACTGAATTCAAAAAACCAATCAATAAAGCAATTATAAAAGAATGACTGTAATCATAATCATTAACAAGATAAATTAGTGGTATAAAAGCAAACCAGCTCAAGAAAAATAAAGCTGGATAATAATATGGTGCTGTAAATAAAATTGATGATAAAATAATTAAAATAAATTCCATATTTCTGCCTCCAGAAATCATTATATAATATAAACTGAAAAAAGACCAGCTATAATAGCCGGCCTCATGCATTCGAGCTAATTTTATTTACTTATGTTTAAGACTTTTCTCTCTTAACCTGTTCTATTATTTTATCACTGATATCTCCCGGAACTTTGTCATAATGAGAAAATTCCATATCAAAAGAACCATAACCACCTGTAATTGATTTCAATTCTACAGCATAATTAAACATTTCTGCCTGTGGTACTTTTGCTTTAATTATCTGTACTCCATCCTGAGGATCCATACCTTCAATTCTACCACGACGAGAATTAAAATCTCCCATTATATCTCCCATAAAGTCTTGAGGTACTGTAACTTTAACGGACATAATTGGTTCCAGTAAAACAGATCTGGCCTGTTCTAGCGCTTTTCTAAAAGCTTTTGAAGAAGCGATTTTAAAAGCCATTTCGGAAGAATCAACATCATGATAGGAGCCATCATATAAGACTACTTTAAAGTCTACAACTGGATAACCTGCCAGAGCTCCCTCTTCTTTTGCATCTACAATTCCTTTTTCCACTGCAGGAATATACTGACCTGGAATTGCACCACCAAATATTTCTTCTTCAAATTCAAATCCTCTTCCACGAGGCAATGGTTCAACCCGCATTAGCACATGACCATACTGTCCACGTCCTCCGGATTGCTTTTTATATTTTTCTTCTACATCGGCTTTTTTCTGAATAGTTTCCCGGTAAGCAACCTTTGGTTCCTGAGTTGTAAAATCAACATCATATTTGCGCTGACATTCTTCTTTGATCATAATAAAATGAATAGTTCCCATACCATCACAAATTAATTCTTTTGTCACTTTATTATAATTAACTTTAAAAGTTGGATCAGAATCACTGTAGCGCTGTAAAGCAGAAGCCATTTTTTCTTCATCTATGCCGTCAGCTGGATATGCTGCTCTGCTGTACATTGGCTTTGGAAATTCAAGCTCATGATAATAAATATCTGTTTCAGGATCACGCATTGTATAAGAGGTAACCAGCTCATCCAATTTAGCCACAGCGCCAATTTCTCCTGCTGTAAGATCATCAACATTATCCTGATCTTTACCATTAAGTTTATAAAGTTTGGTAACTTTAATTTCTTCATCAATATTTGGAATATAAATCATATCATCCCGCTCTAATTTACCTGAAAAAATTCTAAAAATCGATAGTTTACCAATATAGGGATCCACCATTGTTTTGCAGACCTGAGCACTAAATTTGCTTTCTGGTTCAGGGCTGAGAACTTCTCCAGATTTAACTAGATGATCGGAATGAACTTCAGATGCTGACGGGAAAATCCTTGTTAAATCATCCAGGAATTTAGCTACTCCACAATTTTGTAACGCTGAACCTGCAAAAACTGGAACTAATTCCTCACCAGCAACTTCTTCTTCAAAAGCTTTAGTTAACTCTTTAATGGTTATTTTCTCGCCATCAAGATATTTAATCATCAAATCTTCTTTTAATTCAACTATTTCTTCGGTCAGTTTTAATTCATAATCCTCAACTCTCTCTTTTTCGGAATCCGGAACGGGAAAAGATTTTAATTCCCCATCAATATTTTTATAAAGTTTCTCATCTAATAAGTCAATGATACCTTCAAATTTACCATTTTCATAATAAGGAATAGTAACAATTGCAAAACTGTCATCATATGTAGACCGAAGTTCTTCGACAACTCGATCAAAATCAGCATCTTCCTTATCTACTTTATTTATAAACACAGCTTTTGCCAGATCATTTTTATCCGCTAATTCCCAGACATAACCTGTATTAACTTCAATACCGGCTGCAGCATCAACCAGCAAGACAGCACTTTCCACCATTCTCAGTGCACTGATAACCTCGCTGCGGAAATCTGCATAACCAGGGGTGTCAATAAAATGAAATAATTTATTATGCCATTCAAAATTAAAGTAACTGTTGTGAACTGAGTGTTTATGTTCTTTTTCAACTGCATTAAAATCAGAATGAGAATTTCCTTTATCAACACTGCCTGGTTCATCAATTACACCTGCATTATAAAGCAGCATTTCAGTCAGTGTTGATTTACCCGCACCTCCATGTGATATAAAGCAAAAGTTTCTAATGTCTTTACTAGTAATTTTACTCAATTTTTCCACCAGCCTTTCATATTATTGAAGTTTATTTGATTTGTTGTCAGGATAATTGATTTAAATATTCTGACATTATGCTTTAAAAAATTTTCTGTATTTTATTACTTCTACAATAGTTATTTAAATTCCTTTAATTTTGTGAATATTATTTTAAAAAATTAATCTACTCTGGCTATTTATTTTAAATTATAAAACAGCTGCAGAGTAGATTATTTATTTTTAATTTAAAGCCTATTTAACAGTTAATTATTTTCCTTTACCTTACTAGCTACATTCTCTCCCAACAAATAACATTTTTCCAGAATATCGCCACTCGGTGCAAATTGAGATTCAATTACAGGTTCTACCAGATTGCAGTTAACTTTTTCTTTAAAATCTTTAAGACGATCCAGAGCTCCACCACTCCAGCTGTAGGAACCAAAAATTCCAAGTACACGATTTCTCAAATTTCTACTTTCTAAACTTTTTAGTAAATATTCCATGGGAGGAAAGATCTCAGTGTTATAAGTACAGCTTCCCAAAACAATACCATTATACTTCCATATATCATTAATGATATATGAAATATCTTTCCGGGAAACATCAAATAATCTAATCTGTTCAATACCATTTTCCGATAAGGATCTCGCTACAGTTTCGGCCATAATTTTTGTATTACCATACATTGACCCATAAACAACAACTACCCCTTTTTCTGTCTGCTGCTGGCTCCATTTATCATACTCATCAATAATATGAGCAGGATCCTCTCGCCATACCAGTCCGTGAGTAGTAGCAACCATTCCAATCTGATCAATTTCCTTGCGCAATCTGGAAATTGTTTTATGAACAACCGGCCCATATTTACCAATAATATTGGAAAAATATCTTCTAATTTCATCTTCAAAATACTCAATATTTACCTCATCATCAAAGAGGTAACCATTTAGAGAACCAAAGCCTCCAAAAGCATCTCCTGCAAATAAAATTTTATCTTTTTGATCAAAGGTCATCATAGTTTCAGGCCAGTGAACCATTGGTGTCAGATAAAATTTAAGTGTTCTTGAGCCTAAGTTAAGTTCATCTCCATCTTCAATTACCATTGTCCCTTCGGTAATTCCATAAAAGCCTTCTAAAAAGTTCATAGTCTTGGCATTACCAACAATTTTCATTTCTGGAAATGCTTCTCGCATTGACTTAATAGAACCGGAATGATCAGGTTCCATATGATTAATAATTAAATAATCAACTTTTTTATCACCAATCACATCTTTAACTTTCTCCAGATATGTATCTGTATAATTAATTTTAACTGTGTCAATTAAAGCAACTTTATCATCATTAATCACATAAGAATTATAAGATATTCCTTCTGGCAGAGGCCACAAAGACTCAAATAAGTCAGTTTCTTTATCATTTACTCCAACCCAGTGAACATTTTCGCTAAGCTTAATTGAATTATACAAAATAACCGCCTCCTAAATTAATTTTCTTCTAAAATTGAATTTTTCCTGCAGTAAAGTTAATTTTCTTTTCTTAATTCAGCCAGAACATCTTTAAAATCAGATTTCAGTTCAGCTTCAAACTCCATTTTTTCCCCACTTACTGGGTGGTTAATAATTAATCTCTTTGCATGCAAAAGCTGCCTTTCAGCTTTAAGACTATTTTTAGAACCATATTTTTTATCCCCAACAATTGGATGTCCAAGATAAGAAAAATGAACCCTAATCTGATGAGTTCTACCGGTTTCAATCTTTACTTCAACCAGCGTATAATTTTTAAACTCTTCAATGATTTTGAAACGACTAACAGCATTTTTACTGTTTCTTTTACGAACAGCCATTTTTTTGCGATCATTTGGATCTCTTCCAATTGGAGCATCTATCTTACCTTTTTCATAGGCCAGATTTCCTTCAATAAGTGCATAATAATATTTTTCTACCCTTCTTTTTTTAAATTGCTGGGCCAAATTTTTATGGCTCCTATCATTTTTAGCAACAATTAACAGCCCTGAGGTGCCCTTATCAAGTCTGTGAACAATCCCGGGTCTTTTTACTCCATTAATTGCTGATAAGTTATCGACATAAGCCAGCAGTGCATTAACAACTGTATCATTGTAGTGACCTGGTGCAGGATGTACAACTCGATCAACCTCTTTATTAATCACTATTATATCCTGGTCTTCATAAACTATATCCAGCTCCATTTCGACCGCTTTAACTTTAGCATCTTTTTCTTTAACCTTAACTTTTACAAAATCCCCCACATTGATCCCATAACTTTTTTCAACTGAATGACCATTTACAGTGATCTCTTCTGCTTCAATCAATTTTTGAATAAATGATCGCGATAACTCAGAAATTTCCGCTGTTAAATATTTATCAATTCTTTTCCCCTGATCCTTTTTTTCTACTTCTAAACTGTATTCTTTCATTTAAACACCTCTATCTTCGTCGATCATTAATTGAAAAATCAAAATTAAGACTCCAAAAAATATAAATATATCTGCAATATTGATAACTGGCAGCTGGTAAAAATCAAATAAATCTACAGCAATAAAGTCCGTCACATAATGCATTAACATACGGTCAATCAAATTCCCCAGACTTCCCCCAAATAAAAAACTAAGAGCTATTTTTACAGAGAGTGAATCTGATAATTCCCATTTATAAAGATAAATAATAAATATTAAAAATAATACTGTAATCAGAATAAAAAATCTGTGCTGACCGCTTAAAATACCAAAGGCAGCTCCCCTATTTTTAACAAAAGTTAAATATAGATAATCTCTGATCAAAAATATTTTTTGAAACTGCTCAAAATTACTTCGAATTAAATATTTACTTAACTGATCAATTAAGATAATTACTGTAGATAAAATGACAATGAACATAAGCTCAACTCCAAATATAATTTTAACATATTGAAATAACTTAGACAATTACTAATTACTCTTTTATATTCGCGAATTATATGCTAAGATAAGAATTGGATGATTATTTTTGTGTCCTCTCAAATCCAAATATATAAATATAAACAAAGGATGAAAGATTATGAAATTAAAATTAACTAAAAACAGCAGCAGAAGAGCAAAAGCTATTTTTGTACTTGCTCTACCAGCAATGTTGGAGATGTCTTTAAATACTCTGGTAGGAATGGCTGATACAATAATGATTAGCCGTTTTATAGGCAAGGAAGCACTGGCAGCAGTTGGCTTTGCTAATCAAATTATTTTTACTCTGATTTTTGTTTTTTCTGCTTTTAATGCAGGTGCAACTGCAATGGTTTCTCGCAGTTATGGTGAAGGTAATAAAAACCGGATGAATAAAATTATGAATGAAAATTTAACCCTGAATTTAATTTTGGGAATAATTGTTACTTTGTTCACCTTCTTTTTTGCAGACCTAATTTTGAATGTATATGACATAACCTCAGTTGTTAAAGCATTTGGAACTACTTATCTAAAATACATTGCTATTGGACAGGTATTCATGTTCATTTCTTTTGCTTCGGCAGCTTCTTTAAGAGGGGCCGGGGATACCAAAACACCAATGTATATAACAGGAATTGCTAATCTTTTAAATATAATTGGAAACTATATTTTGATTACAGGATTCTGGATTTTCCCAGAACTTGGTATAGCAGGTGCAGCAATTTCAACAGCTTTCGCCCGCTTTATTGCGGCAGCACTTTATTTAGTTTTATTTGCCAGCAACAGAGGAGTTTTAAAACTACACCCTGGCTGGATGAGAATAACAAGTAAAATATTTAAACCTCTAATCAGTTTAAGTTATGCCGCCGGTATTGAACAGCTTTTTATGCAGGTAGCTTTTTTTGTTAATGGAATTTTCATCTCTAAACTGGATACTACTGCAGAGGCATCATTTAGAATTCTCTTAAATATAGAATCTCTGTCATTTATGCCGGCAATTGGGATTGCCATAGCCGCTACCACAATTGTTGGTAAGCATCTAGGAGAAGATAATCCTGAGGAATCATTAAAAAGTGGTTTGACTGCTGCAGTTATGGGGGCATTACTGGGAACAACACTGGCCCTAATTTATCTTATTTTCCCTGTCTTTGCACTCAAAATTTTCACAACAGAAGCTCAGGTCATTAATTACTCAGTTCCTGTTTTAAGAATTGTGGCTTTAAACCAGGCTTTTCTCGCCTTTGTAGTGATTATGGTAGGTGCATTAAGAGGTGCAGGAGACACAAAAGGTGCTATGTATATTACAATTATTAGACTCTGGCTCATCTTTATTCCGCTTTCTTATTACTTAATTGTTGTCTCAAATTACGGTGTAGCAGGGGTATGGATTGCCGAAATTATCTCCTTTATAATTGTGGCTTTAATAGTAATTAGAAGATTTATTAAAATGGAATGGGCTGAAATTGAATTTTTTGCAGAAACTTAAAATATTAAAATAAACCTCTCCCGGGCAGTACATCCGAGAGAGGTTGTTTTTTATAACTTTTTTTTAAGCAGCTTTATTCTAAAAAACTCTTCTCTTTCTTTTTCTTCCAGCCGTTCTTCTATAAATTTCACTGTATTTTTATAACGAGGAATTAAAATATTATCTAAAGCATTTGCTCTTTTTTGAGTCTTTTTAATTGAAGTTGCAAGTCTGTAAACAGAGGTTTCAATTTCGGCGAGTCTACTGATTAAATAGACCACTCTTTGGAAATTTTTATAGGCTCTATCTAAAGCCAGATTAGTTTTATAAAAACTATAGTGAGGTGATATTTCTTCTGATAGTTCCTCCACTTCCGGTATTTCAACCCCCATTACACTGTAAGTTCTGATCTTTAAATTATCTATTAAATCAATACCGGCCGCGATTTCTTCAACAGTTTTTATACCCTGAGTAATATCCACAATTTGCAGTGCCTCATAAGCATTATAAAAATACTGATTGATCTGAGATTGTATTTCTTTTGCTTCATCTATTCTTTCCATCATCTCTTTAATTAAAACATTTCTTTTCTTATCTAAAAGTTCATATCCTTCTTCCGCCAGCTCAAGAGAATTTTTTGTAGATAAAAGATTGCTTTTAGTTGGAGATATTTTAAGTTTCTCCATTTTCATCTTTCCTCCTGTAATATTTGTCGATTAACTCTTCTGATAATCTATCCAACTCATGTTCTGGAAGCTCTGAAACAAGATCCCAGGCTAAAGAAAGAGTTTTTTCAATGTTACGACTGGTATTTTTATCCTGATTGAGGAACTCCTCTTCAAATTCACTGCCAAATTCAAGGTATTTTTGATCTATTTCTGAAAGCTCATCTTCTCCAATTACAGAGGCTAATGACTTTACTTCATTAACATGCGAATAAGCGGCATATAATTGACTTGATATATCTGCGTGATCTTCTCGAGTATATTCAGCTCCAATACCATCCTTCATCAGACGAGAAAGAGAAGGTAAAATATTAATTGGTGGATAAATATCTCTTTGAAATAAATCTCTTTCTAAGACTATCTGACCTTCTGTTATATAACCAGTTAGATCAGGTATTGGATGAGTTATATCATCATTGGGCATTGTTAAAATTGGGATTTGGGTTATTGAACCATCCCGTCCTTTAATCATACCAGCTCTTTCATAAAGACTGGCTAGATCACTGTAAAGATAACCTGGATAACCCTTTCTCCCGGGCACCTCTCCCCTTCTTGATGACAGCTCTCTTAAAGCTTCAGAGTAACTTGTCATATCAGTCATTACAACTAAAATATGCATATTTTCTTCAAAGGCCAGGTATTCAGCGGCAGTCAGTGCCACTCTGGGGGCAATAATTCTTTCTACAGAAGGATCATCTGCTAAGTTGACATACATAACAACATTCTGCAGTACTCCGCTTTCTTCAAAACTATTAATAAAATATCTGGCTTCATCATGTTTTATTCCCATTGCCACAAATACAATTGCGAATTTTTCATCTTCTTTACCCAATTTTGCCTGTCTTGTTATCTGGGCAGCAAGCTGATTATGAGGCAGACCATTACCAGAAAAAATCGGTAATTTTTGACCCCTAATTAATGTCATCAATCCATCAATTGCTGACACTCCTGTCTGAATATAATTTCTTGGATACTGTCGCGAATAGGGGTTCATTGGTTTAGAGTTTATATCATATTTATTCTCCGAGTAAATCTGTCCACCATCATCAGTTGCTTCACCAACACCATTAAAAACTCTGCCTAAAATATCCTTACTCAAAGCTATTTTCATTGGTTCCTGCAGAAATTTAACTCTACTTTCGTTAATATTTAAACCCGTACTACCTTCAAAAACCTGAACTACAGCTCTATTTGAACCCACCTGTAAAACTCGCCCTTTTCTCACCTCACCATCGGGAGCAGTCACTTCTACCATTTCATCATAAGCTACATCATCTACATTTTCTACAACAATTAGTGGACCATTAATATTAGCAAGTCCAGTATATTCTTTTTTTAACATTATATACTCCCCCACTATTATTGATAATCATCAGCAAGCTGCTGATAAAAATCATCTATTTCATTCTGAAAATCTTTTATTTTATCTACTTCATCATTAGCGACTGTACTCTTTAACCTTAATAATTTGTTAAACAACTCATTATTTTTTAACTGACTGATTGGAACACTTTTCTTCACCAGCGGCTTTGCCTGATCATAAAGATAAAGTATTATTTTTAAAAGCCAGTACTGTTTTTTTATATCAGAATATCTGTCAATATCATCAAAAGCATTCTGCTGTAAAAAACCAATTTTTATCAGTTTTGCTACTTCTAAAATTAAACGCTGATTATCGGGTAATACATCTTCTCCCACCAGCTGAACTATATCCTGCAATCTTGATTCTTCTTTCAATAAAGACATTGCCCGGCTTCTTAACTCAAGCCATTCCTGATTCACGTTGTCTTTAAACCAGGGCTCAAGGTCTGTTAAATATTCGCTATAACTATCAAGCCAGCTTACTGCCGGAAAATGTCTGGAAGCTGCCAGCGATTTATCGAGAGCCCAGAAACAACGAACAAATCTTTTTGTATTCTGAGTAACCGGTTCTGAAAAGTCTGCACCTGGAGGAGATACTGCTCCAATTAATGATATTGAACCTTCATTTTCACCGGCAAGAGTTTTTACGTAACCTGCTCTTTCATAAAATTCTGCTAGTCGAGTTGGAAGATAAGCTGGAAAACCCTCTTCAGCAGGCATTTCTTCCAAACGCCCCGAAATTTCTCTCAAAGCTTCCGCCCATCTCGACGTAGAATCAGCCATAATTGCTACATTATACCCCATATCGCGATAATATTCTCCTAGAGTAATTCCGGTATAAATACTGGCCTCTCTTGCAGAAACAGGCATATTTGATGTATTAGCAATTAAAACTGTCCTTTCCATCATTGATTTACCAGTTTTGGGGTCTGTTAATTCTGGAAATTCTTCTAAAACATCCGTCATTTCATTTCCACGTTCTCCACACCCAATATAGATAATTAAATCTGCATCTGACCATTTGGCCAGCTGATGTTGAGTCATTGTTTTACCGGCTCCAAAACCTCCGGGAATAGCAGCTGTACCACCTTTAGCAATTGGAAAAAAAGTATCAAGTACCCGCTGACCTGTAAGTAATGGTTCTCCTAATTCAAGTCTGTCACTATAAGGCCTTGGTTTTCTAATCGGCCATTCCTGATAAAGTTTTATTTCAGTTATATTTTCTTCTTCATCCTTTATTTTAGCGATTACATGATCAATAGAATATCTACCATCAGGTACCAGATCAATGATTTCTCCTTCTTTGCCTGGGGGAACCATAATTTTATGAACAATAACTGAAGTCTCATCAATTTCTGCTATTATCTGACCTGACTCAAGATAATCACCTTCTTCAACCAAAACTTTCAATTCCCACTCTTTATCCGGATTTAAAGCACTGACTTTGGCACCTCTTTCTATAAAGGGGCCACTTTTTTTCTCTAAAAAAGGCAGAGGTCTCTGAATACCATCAAATATATTTCCAATTATACCTGGACCAAGCTGAACTGAAAGTGGATGGCCGGTAGAAAACACTGGTTCACCCGGCTTCATTCCACTCGTTTCTTCATAAACCTGAATAGTAGCCGAATCTCCATCAAGTTCAATTATTTCGCCAACCAATTTTAATTCTCCAACATAAACAAGCTCTCGCATAATATAACCGGACATACCTTCAGCCTCAACAACCGGGCCATTTATAAAAGTTATTTTTCCCTGTTTTTCCATACTCACCAACTCCTAATCCATTTATCCTACTTCTGTGTTAAAATATTATTCTTTAATTCTATGGCTATCTCTTCCCTAAATGAATCAATTAAAGCCGCAAAAGTATTTTCTATCATCTGCTGATTGTTTTTTGCTTTAATTATAAAGCCTCCGGATTTAATTTTCTCAGTTAGTCTCATCTCGAATTGGTAATCATCCATTTCTTTTTCCAGCAATTCCTCTAAATCAGACTTGAATTCACTGTCCTTTTCTCTCAATAAAACAGTAAACTCCTGATCTGGCAATTCTTTAGCGGCTGCTTTTATAGAATTAAAAATAAATAAACAATAATCTTTTTCAGCTGTAAACTCATCCAGTTTTTCATGTAATTCCTGAATAAAGTTATTAATCGAATCATTTAGTTTTTTTCTCTTGAGATTTTTTTTCTCCAAAATTGCTCTTGAGATTATTTGTTCTCTTTTTTGCTCCGCCATATTTTCATAATTATTTATAATATTTTTCTGTTTATTATCCAGCTCTTCTTGAAAATTATCGTATCTTTTCTGTAATTCTTTACGTTTCTTTTCAATCTGATTGTTATTTTCCTGCTTAACTTCATCAATAATCTCAGTTTTAATGGCCATAATTTTTTCTGCAATATCCACTCATCTCTCACCTCTTTTGCTGAGTTTTCTTTTATAGACGAAAGGTTAACTCTGCATTAATGCATCGAGCATGTCATGCTGAGTTTTCTTTTATAGACGAAAGGTTAACTCTGCATTAATGCATCGAGCAAAGAATGCTAATCCTTATTAAATCTTAATACCAATCGATTCCTGGACATATTTTGTAATATATTCTGGCTCTTCCTCAGGATCAACATGTCGATCAGGAATCTCCAGCACCAGAGGAAGTTCTGCAGATAATTTCAGTTCATCAATTAAATCAGGTACCAGCTCTGCTAATTTCCTTGTAATTAAAAGAACACCTATATCATTTTTTTTCCTAACCCTGTTAATCTCTTCTATAACTTTTTCTTTTTCATGAATAACAACTCCATTTATTCCAACTAATCTTAAACCTATATTTGTGTCAATATTATCGCTAATACAGTATATTTTCATACTATATCACCTATAATCTTCCCAGAATCATAATTGAAATTATTAATCCATAAATTGCAATTCCCTCTCCTAAACCAATAATAATTAAGGCTCGACCTAAAATTTCAGGTTTTTCACTAATTGCTCCAATAGCAGCTGAGCCAGCAATTCCAACCGCAATACCGGCACCAATTGAAGCAATACCTACTGCAAGTCCTGCTGCAAGATATCCCAGACCTAAGTTAGAAGATGTATTAACAGCTGTATCAGCAGCATATACTCTTGCTGGTAGAGCTAAATTTGAGCCCAGAATCACCAGAGTAAATAATAAAATTAAATTAATACTTAAAATTGAATACTTCAACCATTTCTTATTTGTTTTCTTAAACATAATTATTCCCCCTATAAGTGCTGTAATAAATAAACTTAATAAAGTTAATGTTAAAATCATTTTATTTCCTCCCATCATAATATTTATAATTTTAACGAGTTATTTTAAAATCAAGAGCTTAAATAACTCCTAAAATTATTCAATCTTAAGTGGTTTTAATTCTCTTCCACTGCCACTGTAGAATTTTGCAAATATCTCAAAAAACTCTAATCTTAAAATTTGAATTCCTACAACAACACCTTCCAGAATCATAATAACAATGTTCCCGACAACTAAAACCAGCAGGCTACCAGCATTATTATTTATCATTTCTGACAAAATAATTACTGCCATTGACAGTCCAACATGATTTAAAGTAAAAGCTCCAACCCTCAAAAAAGACAGGGTATTACTCAAATAACTTAAAACTGTATCAAAAAGTTCAAATGCAGATTCCAGTATATACTCAGATATTTTTTTATCAATACTAAACTTCTGCTCTGTCAACAAATTACCAAGTGGTTCTTTAAGAAAGATAAGCAGTAATAATATTATAAAGACTGCTGCGATCACAGGTGCTGGCATTAGAAGTTTATTCTGAATCCCATAATAGGCTAAATTGCTAAGTAAAAATAGATATAATATTAAACCACTTAAACCACTATCAGAAAATAATGCTTCTGTATAATCTTTGTTTTTAAAAGTATTAAATAAGTTGAAAATCATAGAAGTAATTAAAAGGAAAATACCAATCATTACAGTAAAACCAAGCCAAAACATAATATTATCCATTGGTCTAATTATAAGAGCAGGTATCAGGTCCTCAAGCCCAAAAAGACTTCCATAAAATATACCAAAGACCATTGAAGAAAATCCAATTGAAATTAAAATATAGGCAGCATCCTTGTTTTTAATAAAATCTATTTTATTTTTATAAATAGCAAAGCCCAGACTTACAAAAACAAAACCCTGGCCTAAGTCTCCAAACATTATCCCAAATAATAAAATATAACTCAGAGCAAAAAATAGTGATGGATCAATTTCCCCGTATTTAGGCAGACCGTAAAGCTTAACCAGAGATGTGAAAGATTTTATCCACTCTGGATTTTCAATAATTGTTGGGGGATTTTCCTCTTCAGCATTTTTTACTTCCTGGCTGCTGTATATTACTTTTGTATAATTATCTGAAATCAGTTTTTCAAATTCTTTTTCATTTTCTTCACTTATCCAGCCAGTTGTAATGAAAAAATAATTGCTTTCCCCATAATAACTATTATTAACATCTGTAATTTTATTAAAAACCAGCATCTGCTGATAATAATCTAACAGCTGATTTTGATGACGATGCTTCAGTTTTTTAAATTCTAAATTTATTTGGTCTCTAATAATTTCTATTTTATCAAGCCTGTGTCTGGCCTGATTTAATATCTCTTTTGGCGATTCTTTTACTCTATCAGGTAATTCAATTCTCTGGAAATTTGCTGAGTTCAAAATATCAAGTGCTTTTTGTTGATAATTCTTTTTAGCAAATGTAAAAAACCAGACTCGATCCTGATCTCGATTAACTTCCAGAACAAGCACCGGTACTTCCGTAACATTCTCAATTAATCGCTCATATCTTTCCTGACTTAAACTACCAAAAATAAGAGTGATATAGGATAGATTCTTTAGGCTCTGAAGTTCAATATCAATATTTCTCATAACATAAACATGTTTAATCAGATTATTTAAGCGTTTTTCTTCTGCATCGAGTTTTTTGGTTATTCTTTCCAGCTTATTAATCTTTTTCTGAATCGGTTGAACAAAATCCTTGAATTTCTCTAGATTAACTTTATTGAGCTGATCAAAATCAATATTTTCAATTGTTTTACTTAAATTCAAACTATCAAGCATCCGATCCAATTCATTAAAGCAAGACTTATAAGAGTTTTTTATTTGACTGCTTTTAAAATTTTTATGATATTTTTCAGTTTTCAAAAGTTCTATCTCACTATTTCTCATCATCTCCTCAGTTATAGAATCAATATCTCTTTTTAAACCGAGAATCTGAAACTTTTTCATTTTTTTAATTCCCAAAATCACACCTCCTTTCGAATTAAGAAATTTTTAATCCTGTCTTTAGGAAGTGAATATCTAATTCCCTCCAGAACAGTAATTATATCTCTTAATTCATATTCTCTAATATATAAATAAGCCAGTATATTAGAGATCGTAAAAAAGCTTTCTGTTTTAATCTGCTGTAATTTTTTAAAAATATGGTTCAAAAAGAATCTTTCAAAAATAACATTTTCATCTTTAATAGCTTTCTCTAAAAGCTGCTGATATGGTTGATAAGCAATATGTTTTACTAAATTTTCCGACTTATTTTCCTGACTCATATTTTGCAGTTCTTTTCTTTTAACTTTAAAATGATAAGGAATAATATAATTTAAAATTTCACCTGATGATAAATTATAATATCTTTTAATTCTATAAACCCACTGGATATTAAGTAAATCAATGTGGGTTCCAATGATTTCCTCAAAATACTTTTTATCTTTACTGGAAAAGTTCTCAGCCAGTTTATTAAGTTCCGAAAAATAATAAAAATCTAAAGTCATTTCAATTGGAAATAAATTTTTGTTTTTCTGATACTGATCCGAAAATTCATCTAAAATTTCGGAATAATGAAGATTTTTTAGTACTTTTTTAATCTCATTGTAAGAAGACGCCTGAATAAGATTATTAAAATCAATTTTTTTATTTCGATCTATATATATTAAATTATCAGTAAGATAACTCTCTTCACTATCCATTAAAATAGTTCTTAAAATGATTTTTAAATCTTCGATTTCAAATTTTTTAAAATAATGCTCAATAAAACTTTTCAAGTCAGAGCTTACATATTTTTTCAGAAAATCTTCTGAAAGCACAAGACTTTTCTTAAGATTAAGTTCAAGCTGCCGCCGGTGAATTTCCTGACCTGAAAATTCTTCTAAATGTTTTTGATAATAGGTATTGTTATAAAGATAATTAAAAGCTTCCTGAACAGAGTTTAACTCTATTAACTTTTGAAAGTCTTTTTCTTTAAGCATACTGCTACTTAAAGCTTTTAATTTTGCATTTACAGCCGGATACTGAAAAAAAGCTGGCATTATTTTCACCTTCCTGAACTAATTATTTTATCAAAATATTTCTTTAATAAATCAGCTTTCACTTTTTGATAGTCATTTTCAATCTTTTTGATCTCATTTTTACTTTCTTCTTCCAAATTTGCCGCAAATCTTTCTGCTCCAGCTTTACTTTCTGCGAGTATCTCTTCCCCTTCCTTTTTACTTTCTTCAATCTTCACTTTTTCTTCCCGAGCCATTCTTTTTTCATATTTTTCTTCTAATTCTTTAATTTCCTCTGCCAGATCATCTTTCAAACCCTGTGCCTGCTGCTCAATGTTTATAACTTTTTCGATTAATTCTTCCTGCAAATTAATCACCTCCCTTATTTTTTAGGTAACATTACCCTGAATTTAGTACCATTTCTAAGAGAGCTTTCAACATTTATTTCTCCCCCATGAACTTTAACGATCCAGCTGCAGATTGAAAGTCCAAGACCGGTACCACCATAATCTCTTGACCTGGATTTATCAACTCTATAAAAACGTTTAAAGATATTATTCAAATCTTTTTTAGGAATTCCTATCCCATTATCAAGGATATTAATTTCATAATAATTATCAAGATTTTTTAAAGTGATTTTAATTTTCCCTTCATTAGGGGTATACTTTATTGCATTATCTACCAGATTTAATAATAACTGAGTAATCAAACTCAAATCAGCTTTGATTCTAAAATTGTTTTCTCCAATTATTTTTTTTGTAATTAAAATATTTTTTTCAGCAGCTAAATTATTCATTTCTTCTATTACTGTATCAATAACAATCTCCAGATCAAATTTTTCTTTTTCCAGAGTAAAATTTTTTTCATCTGCCTTGGCCAAAATTAGCATCTGAGAAATCAAATTATTTAACTGATCAATTTGTTTTTTTATTGTAGTCAAAATATCCTTTTGTTCAGAAGTTAATTTTTGATCTGAATCCAGTGCTTCCTCAACCTGAGCTCTAATAACAGAAATTGGGGTCTTTAATTCGTGGGAAACATCTGCATTAAATTGTTTCTGCCTGAAAAAAGATGTCTCAAGTCTGTCCAGTAAGTTATTTAATGTTTTACCCAGCCTTCCTATTTCATCTTCACGACTTTCTGGAATATCTATTCTCTGGGAGAGATTGTTCTGACTTATCTTTTCAGCAGTTGAAGAGATTATATCAATTGCTTTTAAAGCCTGCCTTGCCAAAAAATATCCACCCCCACTGGCAAAAAGTAGAGTCAGTGGAATCATAAATATTAAAATTATTATTAACTTATCCAGCATTTTATCTTCCTTATTAAAAGAATAAAGAAGAGTAATATAACCATTAGAAGCGGAAGATTTAGAATTATCTAAATTATAAGCCTCAGTCAGCAGCGCCCACTTTTGATCTTTATATTCTTTAATTGTAAATTTTTCATTATAGTCAGCAGAAATAATATTATTAATTAAGCCCTCTTTAGAGTTATCATTTAGCAACTCTCCCTGATTATTATAAAAAAAGGCTTTAATATTTTGATCACCAGTATTATTTAATATTTTATCATCATTTATAAAATCTGCCTTTATTTTGGTTATTTCGATTTCTAATAAATTATATACTTCTTCTTTTAACTGGTCTTCTAAATAAAAATACAAGATTGAGCTAAAAATGATTAAGACCAGAAACAAAATGATCATATACCAGACTGTTAAATTAAATTTTAAGGAATAATTTTTATAAGTAAAAGTCTTATTCATCTTTGATAACCTTCATTCTATATCCACGACCTCGAACAGTCTCCAGCAGCTTTATCTCGTGCTGATCATCAATTTTTTTTCTTAAAAATCTTATATAAACATCAACAATGTTGGTGTTATTACCACTCATATAACCCCAGACATGTTCTTCTATCTGAGATCTACTTAATATATGGCCTCGATTTCTCATTAAATATTCTAAAACAGCATATTCTTTGCTGGTAAGTTCAATTACTTTATCTGCTCTCTTAACTGAATAGTCAATAGTATTTAAAATCAAATCTCCATTTTTTAAAATATTACTGTGTTCTTTAACCCCTCTTCTAAAAATTGTTTTTATTCTCGCAGTAAGTTCTTCAAAAGCAAAAGGTTTGGTTAAATAATCATCTGCTCCCATATTTAAGCCTTTAACCTTATCTTCCAGACTATCTCTGGCAGTTAAAATAAGTACAGGGGTTTTATCCTCCCAATCTCTTAATTCTCTTAATACTTCCAGTCCACTTTTTTTAGGAATCATAATATCTAAAATAATTAGATCATACTCATTAACAATAGTTTTATCAATTGCTTCTTCACCATCATAAACAATATCAGCTGTATAGTTTTCTCTTTCTAATCTTTTTTTTATTATTTTAGCTAAATCTTTTTCATCCTCTACAATAAGAATTTTCATTAAAACACTTCCTTCAATCTAAAGTTTACAATTTTTATAAATGACTGGAATAAAGTATCCCTTATTATTAATTTATACTTTTAGATAATAAATCCTTTATCTCAAAAGACAAATCTTAACATTTTATTTAAAACATGTTATATTTTTTTGATTTCCTATTTATTATTTAATGAGTATAGCAGCGGAATATTAAAAAATGATTAAAAAAAACAGCCCTATAATTAGGGCTGTTTAAAAACAATTATTTTAGTCTGCTATTTTTTTATTTTTCAGCTTCAATAACGTCAGCACATCTCTGACAGATATCTTCATGTTCTTCTATTTCACCAACTGTTTCGTCATATTTCCAGCAGCGATCACATTTTTCTCCTTTTGCCTCACTAACTCTAACTAAAACAGAACTTTCCTCGCCCTGATGAGAATTTTCAGCAGTTAGTTGGTCATTAAGTTCAGCCTGAGAAACTATAAATAAATCTGCAAGCTGATCTATTTCTGCTCCCAGAAGTTCCTGCTGCTCTTCATTAGCAGCTTTTAATTCGACCATGGCTTCTAGAGAATTCCCAATTTTTTTGTCAGCTCTTGCAAGTTCAAGAGCCTTCGAAACATCTTTTCTTAAAGCAAGTAATTGATCCCATTTATCAATTAGCTCCTGATCATAAAAACTTTCCTTTATTTCCGGCCAGTCAGTTAAAAACACACTTTCTTCAGCTTTCATTTGTTCTGGTAGGAACTGCCATACTTCTTCTGAGGTATGAGGAAGTACAGGTGCTAGAATAACCACCAGACCCATCATGATATCATATAAAGTACTCTGAGCTGAACGGCGGCTTAAAGAATCTGTCCCATCTGTATACAGTCGGTCTTTTGTGATGTCCATATAAAGTGAACTCATCTCAACTGTACAGAAGTTATGAACATCATGATAAACTCTATGATATTCATAGTTTTCAAAAGCAGAGGTTACCTTTTTAATCAGATCCTGTAAACGAATCATAATCCAGCGGTCTAATTCTCTGCGGTCTTCATATTCTACATAATTTTCGTCACTATCAAAATCACTTATATTTCCCAGGATAAAGCGGTAAGTATTCCGAATTCTTCTATATGCTTCAGAATTCTGCTTTAAAATATTATCTGATACTTTAATATCATTTTTAAAATCAGAAGATGCAACCCACAGCCTCAAAATATCAGCACCGTATTGATCAATAACTTTATGGGGAGAAACTACATTCCCCTGTGACTTGGACATCTTATTTCCTTTTTTATCAACAGTAAAGCCATTGGTAATTACCTCATTATATGGTGCTCTGCCTTCAGTAGCCACTGCAGTAAGTAAAGAAGAATTAAACCAGCCGCGGTACTGGTCAGTACCCTCTAAATATACCTGTGCCGGCCAACTTAAGTTTTCACGAGTTTCCAAAACAGCCTTGTGACTGGAACCAGAATCAAACCAGACATCCATTATATCTTCTTCTTTAGAAAAATTATTACTATCACAGTGAGGACAGCTGTATCCTGCTGGCAGTAAATCCGCTGCATCTTTTTCATACCAGGCAGCTGATCCTTCTTCTGCAAAAATAGCTTTAACAGAATCTAAAGTATCATCATTAATTATTGCTTCACCACATTCATCACAGTAGAAAATAGGAATTGGTACTCCCCATTTTTTCTGGCGTGAAATACACCAGTCTGAACGCTCAGAAATCATATTGCTCATTCTTTCTTCACCCCAGGCTGGATACCATTCCACATCTGCAATAGCCTGCAGTGCTTCTTCTTTAATTGCATCAATAGAAGCAAACCACTGATCTGTCGCTCTAAAGATTAAATTACCCTTACAGCGCCAGCAGTGTGGATACTGATGGTCAATAAAATCAAGATTCATTAACAAATTCTTTTCTTTTAATTTATCAGTAACCATAATATTAGCTTCATCATAATGTTTGCCTGCAAATTCTCCAGCTTCTTCAGTAAAATGACCCTTGTTATCCATAGGTGCATAAACATCTAAATCATATTCCTGACCAACTACAAAATCATCATGTCCGTGTCCAGGTGCAGTATGTACACAACCTGAACCCTGTTCTAAAGTAACATGCTCTCCCAAAATTAAAAGTGATTCACGGTCAACTATTGGATGCTGCGCTTTTTTATTTTCCAACTCTTTGCCGCTAAATTCTTCACTTATGATTTCGTAATCTTCAATATCAGATTGAGACATTACTGAATCTACTAGTTCTTTTGCCATAACCAGCTTTTCACCTTCTGCCTCAACTACTACATAAGGATAATCAGGATGAAGAGCAATTGCCATATTAGATGGAATAGTCCAGGGAGTAGTTGTCCAGATAACTATATAGCTGTCTTCATTGCTCAGCTTTACCCCACCAACTTCGACCTCATCAATCATCGGAAATTTAACAAAGATTGAAGGTGCTCGATCTTCACCATATTCAACCTCTGCTTCAGCCAGTGCTGTCTCACAGTGAGGACACCAATGTACAGGTTTTTTACCTCGATAAAATAAATCTTTTTTTGCCATTTCTCCGAAAACTTCTATCTGTTTTACTTCATATTCTTTATTTAGGGTTAAATATGGATTTTCCCATTCTCCCCAGACACCAAGACGCTTAAACTGTTCTCTCTGGCGATCAACATATTTTAAAGCATAGTTAGTACATTTTTCTCTCAATTCAGAGATAGAAAGATCTGCTCGTTCCTGATCACTCATTTCACTTGTAACCTGATGTTCGATTGGCAGACCATGGGTATCCCAGCCAGGTACATAGGGAGAATAATAACCTCTTAAGGTTGCAAATCTGGTTACAAAATCCTTTAGAATTTTATTTAAGGCATGACCAATATGAATATCTCCATTGGCATATGGAGGACCATCATGCAAAATAAAGGATTCATTACCCTCTCTATTTTCCACTGCTTTTTCATAAATTTCTTTTTCCCGCCAAAGTTTTTGAAAATCAACTTCTCTTTCACTCAGATTTGCCCGCATTGGGAAATCTGTATCAGGTAAATTAATTGTCTCCTTATAACTCATTTACTTATATAACCTCCTGTAAAAATATATTAAAAATAAAAAAAGTCTCCTGTCCTGGAAGGGACGAGAGACCGCGGTACCACCCTAATTAAAATAAGTAAGCAGATAAATTTTTTATTTTTAAGCTCACTAATTTTATCTCAGCAATCTTTAACGCAGAAATACGGGTATACTACTGAATTCATATACCGACTCCAGGGTGATCTTCTCAATTTTCAGTTTCCCGGCTTCCACCATCCCCGGTTCGCTGTAAACTATTAAAAATTGATACTCTCCCTTTCAAAATCAATTTATTTATATAGCATTTTTATCAATTATAAACTATCACTCTAAATAAGTCAAGTTCTAAAAATAAAGATAACTTTTTGCAATAACTAATACCAGCAAGCTGATTTAATTATTTTCTTCCAAATCAGTTTTGCCTTCTCTTCCTGCTTCAACTTCAAAACTAGAATCATCGAAATTTCCTCTCAATGATTCTTCACCTTCTTCATTCAACATCTCAAGATGGCTTTCCAGAAGTGTCTGAAAGCGGATCTTAAAGAAATTTCTCTGCTCTCTCAACTGCTCAAGTTTCCGTTTCTCTGAAGCAACCTGATCACGCGCATTTTCTTTTATTTTTTCTGCTTTTATTCTTGCTTCTTTAATAATCATTCGAGCTTCATTATCTGCCTGCTCTATTCTTTCAGAAATAGTACCCTGGATAGAATCAAGAGTATTCTGCAGCTTATCTTCCATATCTTCATAGTTTTCTATTTTTTCATTCAAAGCTTTATTTTCTTCCTGAAGATTGTTCAAATCTTTAAGCAGTCTTTCATAAGCAACGCCCACATCATCCAAAAATTCATCAACCTGAGTGGTATTATAACCAAATGTTGACTTTTTAAATTCCTTATTATATATATCAAGTGGGTTTAACTTCAAAATATCCCTCCTTCTAAAATCAGGTTAATCTTTTTAAAGTTAACTTGATTCTTCCTTTATTCGAAATACCTCTTTCGGCTTCAACCTTAACTCTACCCCGGCCCCTCACAGAAATGAGATCCCCTATTTCTACCTCTGCAGCCGGATCAGTTTCTATTTTCCAGTTTAATTTAACTTTTTCATTCTCTATATCTCTTGACATTTTACTGCGGGAATCACCAAAACCAGAACTGGCTACTGAATCCAACCTCATAGAAGCAACAGTAGTTAAAATTTCTTTCTCATGTTGTACAGGTTTAACAATTTCAGACTCTTTAATCTCTTTAACTTCTATGGGTACCTGATGTACTTTATCCAGCTTCAATTCAATAATATCTTCAATTTCAGCTGCCACTATAATCTGAGCAAAATCTGAATGAACAAGAATATCACCAATCATTTTGCGCTTAAGTCCCAGCCCCATTAGAGCCCCTAAAAAATCTCTGTGACTAAGTTTCTGAAATGCAAAATTACCATTTAGTTGATAAATTTTTATCTGCTTTTCTACTAGGTCTGGAAACAAATATTCTGGAAAAATAACCAGTCTTTTTCTTTCTGCTCCAGGATAGCCTCCCTCTTTTTTAAAATTGATTTCAGCAATCTGTTCAATTAAAGGAATCGCAATCTCAATCTGATAGGGGTTTAAAAAATCTGTTGCCTGAGTTTTATGATATTTTAAAACCTGTTCACATTTATCTAAAATATGTGAACCCAGTATTCTATCTTCTTCTCTATATAAATGATTTAATAGTTTATCTTCGTCAAACATATGTCCCCACCTTAAATTACAATATTAATCAAAAAATTTCTAATTATTGAAAGTGCAAACAGAGCAATTAAGGGTGAAATATCAATACCTAAAATTCCACCTCTGGGCAGCAACTCTCTAATCGGTCCCAGAATTGGTTCAGTTACATCATAAATAAACTTAATTATTTTGCGCCAGCGCATATCACCAGGATTAGGTCTAACCCAGGAAATAATAACTCGAGCGATAATCAATAAATTTAAAATTTCAAAAATAGCGCTAATTGTTCTTGCTAAAATAAACATTATTCTTCCTCCAGATTCTAATATTCTCTTTCGCCAAATATTGCTGAGCCAACCCGGACAATGGTAGCCCCTTCTTCCACAGCAAGCTGATAATCATTTGACATGCCCATTGAAAGTTCTTTAAGAGGAATAACCTCTTTTGAAAGCTGATCAAATAATTTTTTCATATCTTTAAAATATGAACGTAATTTTTCAGCATCATCTAAATATGGTAAAACGGTCATTAGACCTTCAACTTTAAGATAATCGAAATTAGTTATTTTCTTTAAAAAGTCTTCAGCTTTTTCAGGGGTTATTCCAAATTTATTTTCATCCCCTGCAATATTAATTTCAATCAAAACAGGTATCTCTCTTTTATTTTTTTTAGCTCTTTTGTTAACTTCTTTGGCCAGTCTAAAACTATCAATTGACTCTATCATCTTACAATTTTTCATTCTCATTAGATATTTTACTTTATTTCTCTGCAAATGTCCAATAAAATGCCAGTCCAGGGTAATATTTTCCGCTGTTAACATTTCATTTTTTTCTTCCAGCTCCTGAACTCGATTTTCACCAAAAAAATTGATGCCTGCTTCAGCTAAAATTTTAATGTCGTCTAAACTCTGATTTTTACTTACAGCAAGTAGAGTTATATCCTGATAATTCCTGTTAGCTCTACCGGCTGCTGCTTTTATATTTTCTTTAACCTGATTAAAGTTAGAAATCAACTTTTCTTTCTCCATTAACCTAAGCCTCCCTACCATAATCAAAGTCCTCAGGATTTGTAATTATTTCCTCACCTATATCCAGACCATTAACTATTACATACTGAGAATTTCCATTTAAAATTACTACTTTCTGAAATTCATATTTGTTATAACCACTGACTTTAAGTACTCCCTGACCCGAAGGTTGATTAAAAACTGCTTTCCTGGGAATTTTAATACCACGATAAATATTTTTAATAATATTTATATTAATTCTTCTTCTATTAATCCAGCGAGAAATAAATTGATCTAATTCAATAACAAAAAAGGTATTATTTAAATTATGACGAATATCAACAATTTTTGCCTCAATAAGTTTATCAGAATTTTTCTGTTCTAAAAAGATCAACTCATTAGTTCGAAATCTTTTTACCTGAGAATTTGGGATTTGGGCTACTAAATAAAGTTTAAAATTATTAATAATTCTGTATAATGGCTCTTCTTTTTTTATTCGGTCACCGGACAACAGATGTCTATAATTTCCCTTTAATTCTTCAAAATTACTTAAATTTATTTGTTTTAAATCATTAGCATTAACTTTATTTTCCAGTCCATCAACCGCAAAACTAACTATCCCTGCCTCTTTATTAAATATTTTCTGCAGCTGATTAGAAGATTTAATTTCTGCCAATTTAATTCCCGAAGCAAGTCGATCACCTTCTCCAACCATAAGTTTGACTTTCCCTGATACTGGGGATTTTATAACTTCTTCATCCCGGACTATTAAGGCATCAGACCAGAAACCATCAATAACTTCCCCCTGGGCAGCCAGTATCGTCTCAAATCTAGCTGCACCAAAAAGCTGGATTCCAATAATTAAAGTAATTACTAATATAAATATTATAACAAAGGGTTTAAAACTTGTAGAACTTTTTTTTGCCATCAGCATCACCTTAAAAGAAAAAGATAATTTAAATCCTGATGTTGCAACATCAGGATTTAATTATTATTATCCTTTTTTATTTCTTAAAAAAGCTGGTATATCAAGATCATCACCAGAAAAACTTTCCATTTCAAAGTCTTCTTCTGGCATTTCTTCTCCCGCGGAACTGGAGCTATTCTCAACTCTCTTTTTAGGAGAACCAGCATCAAAACCAGTTGCAATAACTGTAACCTTAACCTCACTATCAAATTCTTCGTCTATTACAGCGCCCAGAATAATATTTGCATCCGGGTCAGCTACTTCCTGAATAACTCTAGCGGCTTCGTTGGCTTCGTGAATACCTAAATCCATTCCACCTGTTATATTTAATAATACACCTCTGGCTCCATCAATAGAAGCCTCCAGCAAAGGAGAAGCAATAGCAAGTTTAGCCGCCTCTGTTGCTCTATTATCACCATCAGCTCTACCAATTCCCATTAAAGCAGAACCAGCATCAGTCATAATAGTCTTAACATCAGCGAAATCCAGGTTAATAATACCGGTAATTGTAATTAAATCGGAAATACCCTGTACACCCTGCCTCAAAACATTATCAGCAATTTTAAAGGCATCCATTAGGCTTGTTTGTTTTTCAGCAACCTCAAGCAAACGATCATTTGGAATTACAATTAAGGTATCAACCTTATTTTTTAACTCTTCAATCCCTGAAATAGCATTGTTCATTCGTTTTTTACCTTCAACTGTCAGCGGTTTGGTTACAACTCCAACTGTTAGCGCTCCCTGCTTTTTTGCTGCTTCTGCAACTACAGGAGCTGCTCCAGTACCTGTTCCTCCACCCATACCTGCAGTTATAAAAACCATATCTGCTCCATCTATAGCCTGGGAAATTTCTTCCTTATTTTCTTCTGCAGCCTCAAAACCAATTTGCGGATCTGAACCCGCCCCCAGCCCTCGGGTTATTTTTTCCCCAATTCTGATTGTAACACCTGCATTAGATGCCATTAAGGCCTGAGCATCAGTATTTACAGCTATAAACTCAACTCCATCCAGTCCCTCTTCTATCATTCTATTTACGGCGTTATTACCGCCTCCACCTACACCAACTACTTTTATATTTGCAAACTGTTCAATTTCTGTTCCAATATCAAACACTAATTTTCCCTCCCCGTTAAGGATAATATGTAAGCTTTAAGAATACTTCCAGCTGGCATTAGAAAAATTCACTAAACCAGTTTTTTAATTTACTAAAAAACCCACTTACAATTTCTTTGCTATTATTACTATTATTACTACTTAACTTACTATTCTTTGCATCTTCATTTTCTAAAGCAAATTCAATTAAACCAACAGCTGTAGAGAATATAGCTCGTGGTATAGTATCACCCTTTTTTATATATACGGGATTATCAATAACATTAGACAGTCCACTAACGTAATCAGGCTCACCAATTCTTACAGGTAATTCTGTAATATCAGAAGCTAACTTTTCAGATCCTTCCAATAAAGAAGCTCCACCTGTTAAAATCATTCCAGCCGGTGTAAGATCAGCTGATCCTGCACTATTTAATTCCTTTTTTACCATTGAAAATACTTCTGTCATCCGCGGCTCAATTACCTGACACAACATTTTACGAGATAATTTTTTTCTTTCCTTACCACTAGCTGCCAGAACTTCAATTTTCTCCTGTTCATCAATTTCGGCCGGTAAGACTGAACCATGCATAATTTTAATTTTCTCAGCTTCAGAAACCGGCGTTCTTAAGCCTACAGCAATATCATTACTTACATGATTACCTCCAACAGGTAAAACTGAAGTGTGAGCTATACTGCCTTCATGAAAAACAATTACATCAGTAGTTCCCCCACCAATATCAACCAGAACGGCACCCAGATCCTTCTCATCATCTGATAACACAGCCTGACTGGAAGCCAGCGGTTCTAAAACCACCTCATCCACACTTAAACCAGCTCTTAAAACACTTTTTACCAGATTTTGAATTGAAGTAGAAGCTCCTTTAATTATATGAGTTTCCACTTCCAGACGCACCCCTGACATCCCCAGAGGGTCCTGAATCCCGGGACTTCCATCTACAATAAATTCTCTGGGAAGTACATGTAATATATCTTCCTCAGCTGATACCGGAACAATTCGGGCTGCATCAATTACTCTTTTTATATCACTTTCTTTTATTTCTTTCTCGTCTCCAGTTACTGCAACTACTCCATGACTGTTGATAGACTTGATATGTGAACCAGCAATACCAACATAAGCAGAGTCAACCTTTTGACCGGCCATTCTTTCTGCTTTTTGAACAGCACTTTTTATTGCATGGCTGGTTTTATCTATATCAACTACAATTCCTTTGCGGAGGCCGTTAGATGGAGCTAAACCAATCCCGACAATCTCTATATTATTTTCTCCACTTACTTCTGCTATTAATGCACAAATCTTGGTAGTACCGATATCAAGTCCGGTAACTATTTTTCTTCTTTTCACAACAGTCTACCTCCTTTCTTATCCAAACACTTATTATTATAAACTTTTTTATTAATTAGGCTCAATTTAAATAATTCAATATAAAATATATTATTCCTTTATTATAAAGAAAATAATATTTATTTTAGTTTAATCACAGGGTGTTTAGTAACCTGCAAATTTATATAATCAATTTCTTTATCCTGATTATTTTCTAATATAGAGTTCAAAATAGCAAACTTCTCTTCCAGCTTGTTATTTCTGCCCAGATTAACTCCGCCTCCCTTTCGCAGATAAAGTCTATAAATATCATCTCTAAAATCTACTTTTTTTATCTTTTTTAAATAATTTGATTCCAGATCATTTAATACTTTAATCATGTCATCTGTATAATGAGGAAATTTTATTTTATTACCGGAAAAATAATAAGGGAAATTTTCGAATTGAGGAACAGATAGTTCTTTATCCAATTTTTTTTCTCCTAAAATAATCCCGTCGGCAGAAAAAATTAACTTGTGCTCATTATTCTTAAGCCAGGCAATAGCCGTTCTTTCCTCTATGACAACATGTACTGTTGAAGGAAATGATTTTTCTATTCGAACAGATGAAATCAAATTATGTTTTAATAAACTTTTTTTTAATTCTTCTTCATTTAAAAATAATAAATTTTTACCATAGAATTTATTGATATTAGTCCTCAATTCATTTTTATCAATTTCTGTCCTAGAATGAAAAACAAAATCCCTGACATCAAAAAAAGGAGAAAAAAGAAATGAAATGAATGTTAAAAGTATAAAAAACAAAATTAATAATACTATTTGATATTTTTTCTCCATTAATATCCCTCACATGATTAAGAATCAACACTGGATTAATTCTTTTCTAATAGTTGATCTGAAAGCTCAGTAATATCTCCTGCTCCAACAGTCAAAATAATATCTCCAGCTTCAGCCTCAGTTAATAGTTTATCTTTGATTTTCTTAAAGTCAGAACAATACTGACATTCTACATCTGAATTTTTAGCAATTTTGGCAGCAAATTCAGTCAGAGAAATTGGGTGAGATTTCTTTTCAGAGGCAGAAAAAATATCTGTTAAATATACCTGATCTGCATTAATAAAAGAAAAAGAAAATTCATCTAAAAATTTCCTGGTTCTGCTGTATCTGTGAGGCTGAAAAACAACTCTAATTTTTTTATAATTCATTTTTTTTACTGCTTTTAAAAGTTCTCTGATTTCAGTAGGATGGTGAGCATAATCATCTACCAGATCAACTTGAGAATTTTTTATTTTTCCTTTTAACTCAAACCTGCGGCCAACTCCACTAAAATCTTTTAAAGCCAATTTAATTGCTTCAATATCAATATTTAGTCTGTAAGCTGCTGCCGCTGCCCCAAGAGCATTGTAAAGATTGTATTCTCCAGGAACAGAAAGTTCAATTTGAGCTATAAAGTTATCCTGATAATAAAAATCAAAAGAACTCTCAAAGTTATTATATTCAATATTTTTACCAGTAAACTCTCCATCTGATAGAGAAAAAGTGCTGATTTTTCTTCTTTTTGCAAAGAGGGAATTCAAATTATTATCGTCTTTATTATATAATAGAATTGATTGCTTGTCATTCTTATCGGCAAATCTTTTAAAAATATTCATAAATTCATCCAAATCCTGATAAAAATCAGGGTGATCCAGTTCCAAATTATTTAATAAAAGTAAATAGGGATCAAAATAAAGAAAAGAGCCATCACTTTCATCAGCCTCAGTAATAAAATATTCTCCTTTACCATCTGCTATATTACCATTAAGTTCTTTAAGAAAACCTCCCACCATAACTGCGGGGTCTTTTTTAGCTTTTTTGAAAATTGCAGCAATCATTGCTGTCACTGTTGTTTTGCCATGAGTCCCAGCAACAGCAATAGTTTTTTTATCTCTCATCAGATAGGCAAGCATTTCTGCTCTCTTTACAATTTTTATCCCCGCTTTTTTAGCTGCTTTAATTTCGGGGTTATCAGCTGGAATAGCACTGGTTTTTACTATTAAATCTGCTCCTTCAATATTAGCGGCTACATGACTAATAAACAGCTCAACATCATATTTTTTTAATAAGTCCAGATATTTGCTGTATTTTAAATCTGAACCACTTACTTTATAACCTCTTTCAGCCAGGATTTCTGCAATACCACTCATAGAAACCCCACCAATACCAATTAAGTGAATATGCGAATTTTTATTAAGCAAAATAATCACCCTAAACTATATATTATATAAAAATATTGAATAAAAGTATTCTTATTCTGATGTTAATTTTTCAATTACTTTAATTAATTTTTTGAGAGAATCTTCTTGAGAAAGAGCCCCAGCTGCCTCTGACATTGAGCGCAGCTTTTCCTCATCTTCAATAATCTCCCTAACTTTATCTAACAAAATCCTCCCACTAAGCTCTGATTCTTCCAGCAAAACTGCAGCACCATTTTTTTGTAGTGCCTGAGCATTAAGCAGCTGATGATTTTCTGCTGCTCCTGCAAAAGGAATTAAAATTGACGCTTTTTTTGAACTAGTAATCTCAGAAAGACCTGTTGCCCCCGCTCTAGCTATAATTATATCAGCAGCTGTTAAAGCATATTCCATCTCATCTAAATAATCAATAATCTTTAGCTGAGGTTTTTCGGGATCAATACCCCATTTTTTAAGCTGATCAATAAGCAAGCTGTAATTTTTTTTACCACTTAGATGAATAATTTGAATGTTGTTTTGAAGCGCATATTGGTAAAGTTCTACAACATTCTGATTAATCACTTCAGCTCCCAGGCTGCCTCCAGTTATTAAAATTGTTTTTAACTCAGTCTGTAAATTTAATTCCTGATGAGCACGCTCCGAATCTACATTAAATATTCGAGGACGGACAGGATTACCTGTAATTCTTATTTTTTTTTGGCTAATATTAAAATATTCACCTGCTTCTGGGAAATTCAAACAAACTCGGTCAACCACCCTGGCCAGTAATTTATTTGTAATTCCAGGATAGGCGTTCTGTTCATGGATTACTGTTTTTTTCCCTAACAGAGCTCCAGCTAAAACAACTGGTCCAGCTACAAAGCCTCCAGTACCAATTATAACATCTGGCTTAAACTCTAAAATTAATTTAATAGCTCTAAAAAAAGCCTTAGAATTATAAAATATTGAAGATATAATTTTAGTTGAAATTTTACGAGGAAGTGGTCTCACAGCAAGCCCTTCAAAATTAAAATTTGCTGCTGGAACAATTTCTGATTCCATTCGATAATCAGATCCAAGATATAAAATTTCCCAATCTTTATTTTTTAATTCTTCAGCAACAGCAAGAGCTGGATAGATATGTCCACCTGTTCCACCACCTGTAATAATTGCTTTCATAAATTTCTCATCCTTCAACATAACATGATATATTTAACAATAAACTTAATGCCACTAAGTTAATAACAAGTGAAGAACCACCATAACTAATAAGCGGCAGAGTAATTCCGGTAACTGGCATCAAAGAGGTTACGACTGCCATATTTATTAAAGCCTGAATAACTATCATTGAAGTTATTCCTACAGCCAACATTGATCCAAAAACATCATCAACTTTAGCTGCAATTTTCAAACCACGCCAGGCCAGCAAAAAATACAAACTTATAATAAACAAAGTCCCCAGCAGTCCAAATTCTTCTCCCAGTACAGCAAAAATAAAATCTGTACCCGGCTCAGGTAAATACAAAAACTTTTGATGACTGTTTCCGGCACCAACTCCAAAAAGTCCTCCAGAGCCCAGGGCCAGCAAAGATTGAATGATATGATAACCGCTATCTAAAGGATCGAGCCAGGGGTTTAAAAAAGTTAATAATCGCTCACGACGATAGGGTTCAGTTATAATAGCCCCCAGTGAAAGCAGAAAAGAAATTAAACCCAGAAAAATAAAAACAGAAATTCTGATTCCACCTATAAAAATCATAACAGCTGCAACCATTGCCAGAGTAACTGCTGTACCAAGATCAGGCTCCAGTAATATTAAAAAAGATATTAAAGCTATCACAAGCAGGGGAGGGAGAATTCCTTTTTTGAAATTTTTCATTTTATCTTTATTTTTATCTATATACGCAGCTAGATAGAGCACAATTGTAAATTTAGCAAGCTCAGATGGTTGAAAACTAATCGGGCCCAGAGGCAGCCATCGTCTAGAACCTCCTGCTATTTTTCCGATACCTGGAATTAAAACCAGGATTAGTGTTCCCAGTGATAGCAGTAAAAAATAAGGGGCCAGTTCTTTTAATTTTTTATATTTTAAATTATAAATAATTATTGATAAAACAAGAGCAACAACCAGATATTTTAGCTGATTTATAAAAAAGTAATAACTATTAGAAAAAAGTTGCTCTGCTTTGACTGAGCTGGCTGATAAAATCATAATTAGACCACTTAGTACCAGAGCCAGAATTGTAAATAATAAGATTAAATCGGGCAGCTTTTTTCTCATAACTTCTCCTTAATCAACATTTTTTAAAACACTTTTCTTAAATATTTTACCGCGCTCTTTATAACTCGAATACATATCCCAGCTTGGACAGGCAGGAGATAATAACAAAGTTCTATTTTGACTTAATTTAGCAACTCCTAGTTCGACAGCCTTTTCCAGACTCTTAACTTTAATTAATTCCAGTTCACTGTCTTTAAATAATAGAGCTATTTTTGCTGCAGTTTCTCCTACTAAAATTAAAGTTTTAACTTTTTCCCGGATTAACGAGGCAAGTTCAGTAAAGTCAGCATTTCTATCCTGGCCTCCTGCTATCAGAATTATATTATTTTCCAGGCTTTTTAAAGCTTTAATCGTAGCGGCAGGATTTGTAGCCTTAGAGTCATCAATAATTCGATAACCTCTCGAGTTATCAACTAATTCCATTCTGTGTGCCTGCAGTCTGTATTCTTCAGCTGCCTGCTGGATCTTTTCTAAACTCTGACCAGCCAGATAAGCTGCCAGTGCTGCGAAAGCAGCATTTTTCCGATTGTGTTCCCCAGGCAGATTAATCTTGCTAAAATCAAGCAGCCTTAAATCATCTTTTTTATAAAAAGCTTCCTGTTCAGTTATTATTAAATCCGCATTTTGAGATTTAGAACTGATACCAATAACATTAACCTTTAATTCCTGCTGTAGTTGATAAAGATAGGGGTCATCAAAATTAATAATTGCCTGATCATTTTCTTTTTGATTGACAAAAATATTTTTTTTGGCCTTTTTATAATTGTCTTCATTGTGATGGCGATCAAGATGATCCGGACTATAATTTAGATATAGAGCCATATTTGCTCTGAAATCCTCAATCGCCTCCAGCTGAAAAGAACTTAATTCTAAAATCACCTTTTCTCCCGGCTGGAGCTGATCTATAATTGAAATAAAAGGAACTCCAATATTTCCTGCTACTTTAACCTCTTTTCCATCCAGATCTTTTAACATAGCTCCCAGAAGTTCGGTAGTAGTGGTCTTGCCATTGGTTCCAGTAATCCCAATTATTTCAGCCTCAGACTGTCTAAAAGCAAATTCTATTTCACTAATTGTCTCAATACCTTTTTTTCTCGCCTTTTTTAAAACTTCCAGATCATAAGGAACTCCAGGACTTAAAATAATCAAATCACTTTTTAAGATCTCATTTGTTCCATTTCCAAGTTCATATTTGATTTGATCACAATCCACCTGAGCTATTAAATGATCAAGCTCTTTTCTAGTTTTAGAGTCTGAAACAATAATTTCCAGATCAAATTTTGCAAGATATTTCACAACTTCAAGACCAGTTCTCGGACTAAAACCAAAAACTGCGACTTTTTGATAATCTAAATTCAATAAAATCTAACTCCTTTAAAATTTATATTCAATTACATTAATGAACTAATTGCAAATAAAGACAATATAATTGTAATAATCACAAAGCGAAATACTATTTTATTTTCTGCCAGTCCGCTGAGCTCAAAATGATGATGAAGAGGCGTCATCTTAAAAATTCTTTTCCCACCAGTAATCCTAAAATAAGGAACCTGAATCATTACTGAAATAGTTTCTATTACATAGATTCCACCAATAATAAGTAAATAAATTTCTGCTCCAGTTAAAACTGCTACAGCTCCCAAAAAACCTCCTATCGCCAGTGAACCAACATCTCCCATAAAAATTGAGGCCGGATTAGCATTAAACCAGAGAAAAGCCGTAGTTGAACCAGCCATTATCAACATTAAAAGACTATAGTCCTCAAGACCCTGAAAGAAAAATATTAACGCAAATGAAGCAGAAACAACAGCAGTTATCCCTGCCGCCAGTCCATCCAATCCATCAGTTAAGTTAACAGCATTAGAACTGCCTATTACAACTCCAAAAGTCAGAAAAAATTTAAAGAGCCTACCTATTTTTAAGGCACCAAAAAAAGGAATAATTAAACTTTGCTGCTCGGATATAAAAACTGCAGTTACTGCAATCACCAGGGCTGCTATTGTCTGTAAAATTATCTTATGCCAGGCCTTTAAACCCAGAGATCTTTCCAGTTTTATTTTTAAAAAATCATCTAAAAAGCCTGTTAAAGCCATAATGCAGGTTGATAACAAAACCGCAGCAGTTTCAAAATTCAAAGATACAAAAAAAAGGGAAACTAACAAAAAAACAGGTATAATTAACAGCCCTCCCATAGTTGGAATTCCTGCTTTTTGCAGATGACTTTCCGGACCATAGTCACGTACCTGCTGGCCAAAATTAATTCTCTTTATATAATTAATAAAAATATTCCCACCAGATATAATTACTAATAGTGGCAAAAGATAGGCTAAAATATATTGCATTTTAAAGCTCCTCAGTTTTCAATGCGGCAACAATTTCTTCCAGGTGATTGGCACGTGAACCTTTAATTAAAACTAAATCTTTAGCTTTTATTTCAGAAATGAGAAATTTAATACACTCATTATTATCTTTTAAAATAACTATTCTTTCTGAATTCATCTCTAAACTGGCACCAGCCGCAATTTCTCTTCCCTCAGGACCAACTGTCACCAGTAAATCAATCCCTTTACCGGCAGCATAAGCTCCAATTTCTCGATGTTTACTGGAACTCTGATCCCCCAATTCCAACATTGAAGCTAAAACAGCAATAGTTCTCTCTGATTGATGTTCCATCAAAACATCCAGAGCAGCTTTAACTGCAAGCGGATTAGCATTATAACTGTCATTAATTATTCTGGCTCCACAGTTCAGTTCGACAAAATCCATTCTATTAGAAGAAAATTTAGTCTTCATCAAACCCTGCTGTATTTCCTCAAAACTAAGGCCATATAATAAGCCAGTTATAATAGCAGGCATTGCATTATAAATATTATGTTTGCCGGCTTTATTGAAGTTAAAAGAGTAATTGTCATCCTTATATTTAATATTAAAAGTTAAAATTTCATTTTTACTGTCAAAATTATATTTAATAGTCTGCAGATCAGCTCCACTGCCAAAACCGAAATATATTACCTTAGCAGCTGTTGTTTCCCCCATTTTTTTAGTATACGAATTGTCATAATTCAAAATCGCTGTACTTGAAGGCTTAAGCTGATCAATTAATTCTTTCTTTGCTTGAGCAATATTTTCCAGACTACCGAGCTGTTTTAAATGTGCTGCTGCAACATTTGTAATAATTCCAATGTCCGGTTCTGCAATTTCTGCCAAAAGTTTAATTTCTCCTGCTGCACTCATTCCCATTTCTAGCACAGCAACATCATTATCTGCAGTTAATTTTAATAAAGTAAGAGGAAGTCCAATATGGTTATTATAATTTCCTTCTGTTTTTAAACAACTAAATTTTTGCTTCAAAACAGAGTAGATTAAATCTTTGGTAGTAGTTTTACCTGCACTGCCAGTAACTGCAATAACTTTTAAATCGGAAAATGATTTTCTGTAATTATGAGCTAAATCCTGAAGAGCCTTTGTAGTATCAGCAACTTTTAAAACTGCTGTTTTAGAAGACTGCCCAAGCTCAGACTCAATTTTCCGATCAACAATTACCGCACTAGCGCCATTTTTTACAGCATCAGAAAGATAGAGATGACCATCCTGGTTTTCCCCAATAATTGCAATAAACAAATAGTTATCTTTAACATCCCTGCTGTCAATAACAACCTCTTCTATCATCTGATCTTTATTTCCCTGCAGCAGTTCTGCTTCTGTAAAATCAATAATTTGGCTTAAACTTAAATTATGCATTTAAATCCCTTTCATTTCCACTGCCGCCTGATGGGCTATCTGACGGTCATCAAGTTTGATCTTTCTATTTTTTAAAATCTGATATTGCTCATGTCCTCTCCCCAGCAGCATTACTAAATCATTCTTCTCAGCAATTTGGATTGCCTTCTCTATTGCTTTTTTGCGATCGGGAATAATCTCATAAGCATTAAATTTCTTGCTAAAACCTTTCTTTATTTCAGCAAATATGTTTTCTGGATCCTCACTGCGTGGATTATCATTGCTCACAATTGTATAATCTGCATATTTTTCTGCCAGAGAAGCCATTACAGGTCTTTTGCTACGATCTCGATCACCACCACAGCCAAAAAGAACAATTAATCTATTTTTTTCCATAGCTGAAGCAGTTTCCAGAACATTTTTCATACCATCAGGAGTATGGGCATAATCAACAACAATTTGAAAGTCTTGTCCAGCATTAATAATTTCAAAACGACCTGGAACAGAAGAAATTTTAGCCAGGGCATTTTTAATTGTATCTTTTTTTATCCCCAATAATTTAGCTGTAAGTATAGAAGCAAGCGAGTTATAGATATTAAAAATACCACCCAAATTTAATTCAAAAAATGTATCTAACTTACCTCCGGTTCTGTATTCCATACCTTTTTGGTGAAGTTCATAATCAGTAGTATAAAGATCTGCAGTTTTCGCATTCAGACTGTAAAAATAATTTTTTCCACCTGATTTTTCTTTTATGTAATCAGAATTGGAATCATCAAGATTAATCACTGCAAATTTATCCTGAGAAAGTTGAGCAAATAATCTTGCTTTAACTTCTCTGTAGTTTTCCAGATTTTTATGATAATCAAGGTGTTCAGGACTAATATTAGTAAAAATAGCAGCAGCAAACTTCATACCGTGAACCCGATATAAGTCAAGTGCATGAGAAGAAACTTCCATAACACCGTATTTAACTTCTGCTTCCCTCATTTGAGAAAAATATCTATATAAATCAACAGATTCTGGAGTTGTCCGGCTTGAGTCAAGCTCCTGCTCCCCAATTATATTCTTGATTGTTCCAAAAAGAGCAGCTTTACCTTTAGCTTCCTTTAAAATATTATATAATAAATAAGAAGTTGTTGTCTTACCATTGGTTCCTGTAATCCCAATCAGCTTTATATCTGTTAGAGGATTCCCAAAAAAATTCTTTGCCAATTCTGCCATAACTTTTCGGCAATTATCGACTTTGATATAACTAATTCCAGCCTGATATTCTGATAGATCTTTTTCGATAACTACAGCAGCAGCTCCATTTTTAATGGCCTGTTCAATAAATTGATGTCCATCTACTTCAAATCCGTTAATTGCAATAAATAAATTATCTTTTTCAATTTCTCGTGAATCATATTTTACTTCTGTGATTTTTTGATTTAAGTTCCCTTGTTTTAACTCAAAATCTATATTTTTAAATAATTGTTTTAACTCCATATCAAGATAACCTCCATAAAATATAATTTTAACTAACGGAGTTTTAAATTTATTTTATTTGAACTTTTAATTCTGCGGCCTGGATAAACTGACTGACCAATAACCTTACCTGAACCGCTGAGACTAACCTGCAGCCCTTTTTGTCGGGCAAGTTTTACTGCTGCAGTTCCCTGCATACCCCGAAAATCAGGTACTGGTATTAAAATGTTTTCTTTATCTTCTTTTTGGCTGAAAAGCCAGACTGTAGAATTGTAATTGCTCTCAACTCCGGACACAGGCAGCTGAGTTCTAACTGTTTCTCCATCTCCAATTAGTTTAACATTAAATCCAGCTTCTCTCAAACGTCTTTCAGCATTTAAAAAACTTTGTCCTGTTAAATCGGGAACAGTTACTTCTTTTTGTGAATTATTATAAACAAAATTTGCTTCCGGATCCGGTTTAATATTTAAGTAATTTAAAATATTTTCAGTTAAATTTTTAAAAACAGGCGCGGCAGTCTGACTGCCATAATAAGTTTCCCCTTTGATATCATACAAGATAGTCAAAATCACTAAATCTCTATCGCCAGCTGGAACTATACCAATAAACGAAGAATCATAAATATCTTCATTATAATGCTTGGCAGTACCTGTTTTTCCGCCAATTTCGTAACCCTCAATCGCAGCATGAGTTCCTGTCCCACTCTCTACGACCTGTTTTAATAATTCCTTTGTCTTATCAGCTGTGCTTTTAGATATAACTCTTCTGACAAGCTGAGGCTCATTGATAATATTTTTAGTTCCTGCACCAGTATCAACCTCTTTAACCAGCCTGGGGCGCATTAATTTACCCTCATTGGCAACTGCAGAGATGGCAGTTGCCAGCTGAATTGGTGTCACAGAAATTCCGTGACCAAAAGAAAAAGTTGCCAGTTCGACAGGACCTATTCTCTGATATTCAGGGATAATGCCTCTGGCTTCTGCAGGCAGTCTAATCCCAGTTTGTTCTCCAAAACCAAAAGCTTTAATATAGGAATAAAAAGTCTTTTTATCCATTTTCATTCCTACTTCTACAAAGCCGGGATTACATGAATTTTTAATAACCTCAGCAAAGGTCTGTTTTCTATGTCCTCTACTGCTCCAGCAGTTTATCTCTTCATTTTCGACATATATATGTCCGGGATCAGTTAAAATATCATTTTCAGTGATCACTCCTTCTTCCAGAGCCGAAGCAGCAGTTATAATCTTAAAGGTTGAGCCTGGTTCAAAAACATCATTAATAGCTCTATTTCGCCAGTTTTTTTCAGGATAATCTCCAAATTGATTTGGATCATACAGCGGAGTATTAGCCATTGCAAGTATGTCGCCATTCGAGGAATCCATTACAATCACCGAACCACCAGAGAAATCAAATTTATCAGCAGCATCTTTTAATTCTTTTTCTGCCATATATTGAATTACCTCATCAATAGTCAGATAAACATTATAACCATCTCTACCCGGTACAGCTTCTCTAATTCCATTCGGGATAGTCTTTCCCTGAGCATCTTTCTCTATAATCATTTTACCTGCTTTGCCACTTAAATAGTTATTATAAGATAATTCCAGTCCACTAAGTCCATTATTATCTACTCCAGTAAATCCAATAATATGGGATGCCAGCTCTCCTTCAGGGTAATAACGTTTGCTTTCTTCAGTAAATGTAATCCCTTTTAAATTTTTTGCTTCGATTTTTTTATATAATTCATCACTAACTTTTCTCTGTAAAAAAATTGCAGCTGCATCAGAAGTTATTCTACCATAAATAGTTTTATAATCAATATTTAAAATCTTATCCAGTTCAGCCGCAGTTTTTTCAGGATTAATAATATTATCCGGCAGAGCAACTACAGTCTTAGCTGGTAAGCTGACTGCTAGTTTCCTGCCGGTATTGTCATAAATTATTCCTCTTTCTGAATCAACTACAAATTCTCTTATTCGCTGGTTTAGAGCTTTATGTTCATATTCTGCACTATTAATGACCTGGATCCAGACCAGTCTTAATGCCAGGATAATAAAAAGTATAAATATTATAGCAAAATAGAATATTATTCTATTTTTTGCGCTTTCTTCAAATTGCTGCAAATTTAATCCTCCTACTCAAGTGATTCAGCCTGAACAGTAATAACTTCTTTTATTATTTTATCATAAATTTGCGCTAAGAAAAACTTTTCTTTTGGAAGATCAGCCATATATTTTTCTTCTTTTTTTAACTGATTATTATAAACCAGAGTTTCTTTTTCACTTGGTTCTACCATATTTAATTCTTTTTTAGCAATTTTTTCTATTTCAGCCAGTGAAGTTTTACTTGCCAGTTGAACTTCAAGCCTCTCGTTTCTTGATTTAATAGCTTCCAGTTTAGATTCAAGACCCAGCAATCTGGAACTGCTTTGATTAATATTTAAAATTTGAGAAACATATAACAAAATTGAAATACTAACAAAAACCAGCATAAATATGTATAAAATTGTGAAGGCCTGTTTTTTTACATTAGTAAAATTATAGGATGATTCATTAAGATAACTGCTTTGTGAAGCGGAATTAACATAATCCTGACCCTGATACATTTTACTACCTCCTTTTAATTAAATCTTCTCAGCTACTCTCATCTTGGCACTTCTCGAGCGTGGATTTGCCTCTTTTTCTGTTTTAGAAGCTTGAATCGGACTTCGGGTTATGACTTTTACTTCTGCTCTTTTATCACAGACACAAATTGGAAAATCCGGTGGACAGGTACAGTCGTTTGCCAGATCTCTAAATTTGTGTTTAACTATTCTATCTTCCAGTGAATGAAAAGTAATAATTACCAGTCTGCCACCGGGATTTAGATAAGAAACTGCCTTATCAATTAAGTTTTTGAGTTGTGCCAGTTCATTATTAGTTTCAATCCTTAATGCCTGAAAAGTTCTGCGAGCAGGATGACCACCACTCCTTCTGACTGCTTTTGGAATAGCTGCTTTAATAACTTCAACCAGATCACTCGTTGTGCTGATTTCTTTTTCTCTGCGCATTTTTACAATGAATTCTGCTATTCTGGCAGCCCAATTTTCCTCTCCATATTCAGAAATTATTTCTTCTAACTGCTTTTTAGAATAATTATTTACTATATCCCTGGCTGATAACTTCTGTTCAGGATTCATTCTCATATCAAGTGGACCATCATTTTGATAACTAAAACCCCGCTCAGGATTATCAAGCTGTGGTGAAGAAACACCTAAATCAAAAAGCATTCCGTCAACTGCTTCAATCCCCAATTTGGCAAAAACTTTGTCAAAATCCTGAAAATTAGAATGTTCCAGAATTAGTCTATCTTCAGCTGGGAATTTTTCTCTAACCTCCTTAATAGCAGCTGTATCACGATCAACTGCTACTAGTTTACCTTTTTGAGAGAGGTGTTTTAAAATTTCCGAACTGTGACCTGCTCTCCCCAGAGTTCCATCGAGGTAAGTCCCGTCTTCTTTTATATTAAGATATTCAACTGCCTCATTTAATAATACTGCCTGATGTTCAAATTCCATATTTGTCCTTTCTAGATTCCCAACTCTTCCATTGCATCTGCAATATCTTCATAAGAATCTTCTACATCATCCATGTAGCTATCCCATTTTTCTTTGGCCCAGAGTTCAATTCTATTTGCCAGACCAATTATTACTATTTCATGTTCAAAATCTGCATAATCTCTTAAATTTATAGGTAGGGAAACTCTTCCCTGTTTATCTAATTCACATTCGTTGGCTCCTGAAAAGAAAAAGCGGACAAAATTACGGGCATTTTTGCTTGTCATAGGTAGGGAAGTTAATTTTTTTTCTAGTTCTTTCCATTCATTCATGGGATATAAAAACAGACAATTATCCAACCCTCTGGTGATGACAAACTGCTCACTCAAGTCATCTCTAAGCTTAGAAGGAATAATTAAACGTCCTTTTTTATCCATATTATGAGTGTATTCTCCCATAAACATAATATCACTTCCCACTTTCCACCCTTTTACTCCACTTTCCACCACTTAATAAATTTATTCTACATCAAAGAGAAAACTCCTTTATATTTTCAAAAAAAAATTATAAAATTTTACCAGCCAGAAATAATTACTAATAAAATTGAAAAAACCCACCAAATATGGTGGGTAATTAATCATTATTTAAATATAATTTACGGGCACGTGATATTTTATTAAATCCATATTTTCTCTTCAGCTCGTCAATAGTCTGATCCAGCTGATCTTCATTAGCTTCAGCAAATAAATTCAATTGTTCCTGTCCTTCCAGACATAAGTTAGAAACTCCTATTCCAAGCAAGCGAAGTGGTTTATCCAGTAAATTATTTTGAATTAATAAATTTTTTGCCCGCTGATAAATTTCTTCACTGCTATTTACGGCAACTTTAAGAGACTGCTGCCGGCTATAAGTACTAAAATCTGAATATCTAACCTTAATAAAAATAGTCGCGCCTTTAATTGAATTACTATGAAGACGAAAAGAAACTTTTTCGCTCATTTTAAATAAATAGGCAAACAGCTTATCCCGATCACTTATGTTCTCAGCAAAGGTTTCCTCATGACTGACTGATTTAATTTCATTTTGACTTTTTACATCTCGATTATCTATTCCACGCGAAAGAAAAAAGAGCTTGACACCTGCTTTCCCATAACTTTTCTTTAATTCTTCCAGAGAATATGGCCAAATATCACTGGCTTTATAAATCTTTTTTTCAGCCAGTTTTGCTGCAAAAACATCCCCCACTCCCCATATTTTATCAATATCAAGATTCCGCATAAACTCCTTAATATCTTTTTTTCTAATTACAGTCAGCCCATCGGGCTTATCATAATCAGAAGCAAGTTTAGCCAAAAATTTATTTATTGAAACACCTATTGAAATTGTTAAATCAGTTTTTTGCTTAACCTCAGCTTTTATTTTTTCTGCAATTTCAATAGAATCTCCATATAATCTCTCACAACCTTTAACATCCAAAAAAGCCTCATCAATAGAAAGTTTCTCAACTAAGGGAGTATATTTTTTTAATATCGCAAAAATTTCCCCGGACACTTTTTTATAAAGTCCATGTCTTGCCGGAAGATAAATTCCAGCCGGACAGAGCTTTTTAGCCTTAGCAATTGGCATCGCTGAATGGACTCCAAATTTTCTAGCTTCATAAGAAGCCGTAGAAACAACTCCCCGGTTACTTAAACTTACCCCGCCAACAATTACAGGCTTTTTTTGCAGTTCGGGATTTTCTCGCTGCTCCACAGCTGAAAAGAAAGCATCCATATCTGCATGTAAAATATGAAGTTTACTCATTTATTTATCCTTTTTTAAGGCAAGTTCTATCAGGTTATCTAAAAGTTCAGAATATGAAATTCCACTTTCCTCAAAAAGCAGAGGATACATACTAAATTTTGTGAATCCAGGCATAGTATTAATCTCATTTACTAAAATTTGATCCTGTTCTTCATTTACAAAAAAATCAAGTCTTGAAATTCCTTCAGCTCCAACAGCTCTAAAAGCTTGTACAGAAAGATTACGAATTTTTGCTTTAGCAGCAGGAGAAAGTTTAGCTGGAATAATTAGTTCAGTGCTCTGGTCTTCATATTTCGCCTGATAATCATAAAAATCATGAGTAGAAATGATTTCACCAGCAGCAGAAACTTTAATATCTTTTTCACTACCGAGAACAGCTGACTCAAGCTCTCTTCCCTCAACGTTACTTTCTAAAATTAGTTTTTTATCAAATTCAAAGGCTTCATTAACTGCCCTGGCAAAGGACTGCAAATCATTTACTCTGCTGATTCCAATACTCGATCCCATATTAGCTGGTTTAATAAAAAATGGCAGACCTAAATTTTTAGCAAACTCATTAAAAAAATTAGATCTTTTCTGCTGACTGTAATCCATTTTTTTTAAAATTTCAAACTTACTCTGAGGAATACCATTATAAGCAAAAATTTGTTTCATATATGCTTTATCCATTCCCACTGCAGAAGCACGGAGATTACAGCCAACATATTTAATATTTAAAACATCTAAAAAACCCTGAATCTTCCCATCTTCACCAAATGGTCCGTGCAGAACTGGAAAAACTAGATCGATTTTATTTTCTAAAAGATTAAGAATTCCCTCTGGCAAAACATTTGTCCTTTCGACTTCTGGAACTCTTTTATCTTCACCAAATAAAATCTTTTTTGAAACAGCTAAAGACCTGAAATACCCATTCTTACTAATAGCAATCGGAAAAATATTATATTTATCCTGATTAAGAGCCTGAAAGATGGAGCGAGCAGAGAGCAGAGAAACCTCATGTTCAGCTGATCGTCCCCCAAAAAATAGGGCAATGTTTATCTTTGATTCAAACAATAAAATCTCCCTCCAGTTTACTTACTAAAATAATCGATTTTCATAACTTCTCTGACTTTTTTCATTGTCTTTTGTGCCTCTTCTCTAGCCTTTGCTGTACCATCCATTAATATCTGATCAACAAGTTCTGGATTCTCAAGATATTTTTTTCTTCTTTCCCTCATTGGATCAAGGAAAGCATTTAATTTTTCCGCCAGCCGCTTTTTACAGGCAACACAGCCAATTGTTCCTGCTCTACACTTTTCGGCAATTTCATCGGATTCTTCACTATTAAAAGCTTCGTGATAATGATAAACAGTACAAACTTCTGGATGACCGGGATCATCTTTATGGATTCTGGCGGGATCAGTTTTAGCCTGCATAATTTTTTGCTGTACTTCTTCCTTACTGTCACTTAAATAAATTGCATTATTTAAACTTTTACTCATTTTATTCTTTCCATCAAGCCCCATCAACCTTGGGAAATCACTAATTAAAGCTTCAGGCTCCGGGAAAACCTCACCATACATATTATTAAATTTACGAACAATTTTTCTAGTCTGTTCAATATGTGGTATCTGATCTTCACCAACTGGAACCAGATTTGCCCGACAGAAAGTAATATCTGCAGCCTGACTTACTGGATAACCTAAAAATCCATAAGACATTTCTTTATAGCCATACTGTTCAGCTTCAGATTTGATTGTTGGATTATGGCGCAGCTGATTAACTGTAACAATCATCGAATAAAAAATAGTCAACTCAGCAATTTCTGGAACTAAAGACTGAACAAAAATCGTTGTTTTTTCTGGATCGATTCCTGCTGCTAAATAGTCTCTTGCAACCTGTCTTACATCTTCACTTAATTTCTCCGGCCTATCAAAATTTGTAGTTAAAGCCTGTACATCTGCAATTATTAAAAATGTATCATATTCATCCTGCAGCTCGACACGATTCTGCAGACTACCAACATAATGGCCTAAATGTAATTTTCCGGTCGGCCTATCTCCAGTTAGAATTCTTTTTTCTTTTTTCTTTGACAAGATTATCACCCTCTGTTATATAATAAATTTTACTTGAATATCCAAATAATTTCTGCTAAAATTAAATAAAAGATAATAATGATTATTAATTAAGCTTAGGAGGAATAAAATGAGTAAGAAAACCAGAATGACTAAACAGCGTAAGGCAATATTGAGAGTTTTAAAGAGTACAAAATCTCATCCTACAGCTGATTGGATATATGAAAAAGTAAGAAAGGAAATACCTAATATCAGTCTGGGAACTGTTTATCGTAATTTAAATGTTTTAGCTGAACATGGTGAAATTACTGTCCTGGACTATGGAAGCAATCACAGCCGCTATGATGGCAATCCTGATCATCATTATCATTTTCGCTGTGAAAAATGTGGCTCAGTATATGATTTAGATATTGATCTAAGTTCAGACTTAAATAATAAAATAAATACTGAAACAGAATTTATCGCACATTCACATCGTTTAGAATTTAGTGGTATCTGTCCAAAATGTCAGCAGAAAAATTAAATTTTTTCTGCTTCTTTTTTTGCCAGTGTATCAACTTCCTCGTTATATTGATCACCGCTATGTCCTTTAACCTTTTTATAGCATAATTTAAATTTTGAACTAAGCTGATCAAGTTCCTGCCATAAATCCTGATTGGCAACTGCATTTTTACTAGAAGTTTTCCAGCCATTTTTCTTCCAACCTTCAACCCAGCTTGATAAACCATTTATAACATAACTAGAATCACTATGGAGTTCTATCTTTTTATTTTCGGGAATAACTTTTAAGGCCTCTATTACAGCTCTTAGTTCCATTCTGTTATTTGTAGAATCCGTTTCTGCCCCAGAAACAACTTTTAATTTTTCTAAATTAGAATCCAAAATAATTGCTGCATATCCGCCCGGGCCTGGATTTCCAAGACAGGCTCCATCAGTATATACTTTAAACTCCTGATAGTTAGTCAGGTCAATATCTCTTTCAATGTCTTCAATTATTTTTTCTTTCTCAGATATACCCTTTTTTTTGCCAGCTTCAACTTCCAGTTCTTCTAAAAGTTCTGCTGCCCTTCTCATATGGGGAATTACAATTGATCCGCCAACAATCAGAGCCACATTTAAAGCTTCATAGATTTCTGCTTTACTCCAGCCCGCTTGATAAGACTCTATAATATGATATGTAATGCAGTCATCACATCTTAAAACCATTGAAGCAACAAGCCCCAGCAGCTCTTTAGTCTTCGCAGGAAGCTCTCCATCCTGATATACCTTATGATCGAGATTAAAGAACCTTTTTGTATTTAAATCTCCTTCCTGTAAAATAATATCATTCATTTTTTGACGAAACTGATTAAACTCTTCCTTTTTTCTGCTCATAAAAACACCTCAAACTATATCATTTAAAATCAATAAAAATTTAAAAGAAACCGGACAGCAAAAAGCCGTCCGGGATATTTAAATATAAATATTCAATTTGCCAGAAGTTTATTATTTCTTTATCTTATTTAAATAATCTTTTACATCGGCAACTGTTCCTAAATTAAGAACTTTTTTGCTTACTTCTTCTGCTTCACTTAAAGTCCATTTGGTCAGAACCTCTTTAATTTTTAAGATTGAAACAGCACTCATACTGAACTCATCCAGACCGGCTCCCAGCAAAAATGGAAGTAACAGCTCTTCTCCAGCTGCTTCTCCACACATACCAACCCAGATATCTTCGGCATGAGCTGACTCAATAGTCTTTTGAATCATCCTCAATACCGCCGGATGGTAGGGAGTATGCATTTCCGCAATCTGTTCATTCATCCTATCTACTGCCACTGTATACTGAATTAAATCATTGGTTCCAATGCTGAAGAAATCAACCTCGCGGGCAAGTTTATCAGCTATCATGACAGCTGCAGGGATCTCTATCATCATTCCCAGATCAATATCTGGATTATATTCCAATCCTTCTTCTTTAAGCTCAGCCTTAGCCTCTTCTACTTTTTCTTTAGCAGCCAGAAGTTCATTAAGAGAAGAAATCATCGGAAACATAATTTTCAGATTTCCATAGCTGCCGGCTCTTAACAATGCCCGCAACTGCGGTTTGAAAATATCATCTCTTTCTAAACAGACTCTAATAGCTCTATAACCTAAAAACGGATTCATTTCATCAGGAAAATCTAAATAGGGCAGTTCTTTATCTCCACCAACATCCAGAGTCCTGATAATTACTGGCTTATCTCCCATCTTCTCTGCAACTTCTTTATAAACCTCAAACTGTTCTTCTTCAGTAGGTAATTCGCTACGATCCATGTATAAAAATTCGCTTCGGAAAAGACCAACACCTTCCCCACCATTATCTAAAATAGGTACAACATCTTTTAAATTACCCATATTACCAACAATTTCTACCTGATGTCCATCCTTAGTTTCTGCTTTTTTATCTTTAAAAGCTTTTAATCTTTCCTGCTCAGCTTCATATTCTTCTAATTTTTCTTCATATTTATCTAATGTCGACTTATCCGGATTAAAATATATCTTTCCACTGTTGCCATCTACAATAATCTTCATTCCATTTTCAGCTTTTTCGATTAATTCACTACCCACTCCCACAACGGAAGGAATTCCCAGCGAACGAGCCATAATTGCAGAGTGAGAAGTTCTTGAACCCTCTTTTGTTACAAAAGCTAAAACTTTTTCCGTATCCAGCTGAGCTGTATCCGAAGGTGTTAAATCATCTGCAATAATAATAACCTCTTCGTCCATTTTATCAGCTATATCTTCAATACCAAGTAAATTTTTGATAACTCTCATGCCGACATCTTTAATATCAGAACCACGTTCTCTTAAATATTCATCATCCATTGCCGCAAACATAGCAGCAAATTCATCAATTACTTCTTTAACTGCAGCTGCTGCATTCAGCTTATTATCTTTGATCTTATTTTCGAATGCAGGTATTACCTCGGGATCATCTAAAATCATTAAATGAGCAGCAAAGATTTCTGCTTTTTCTTCTCCGAGTTTTTCAGCAGTTTCTTCTTTTAACTCTTGCAACTGTTTTTTTGATTCAGTAAGAGCATTATGTAACTTTTCAATTTCCTGCTCAACCTGATCATTTTCAATATTTTCTTTATCAATTTCAATTTCTTTTTCTAGCTTGAGTAATGATTTTCCAATAGCAATACCAGGGGAAGCAGCAATTCCTTCCAATAAAATCACTATTCGTCCTCCTTTGCCATTTCAACCTCAATGAAATCAACAAGTTCTTCTACTGCTTTATCAGCATCTTCACCGTCTGCTCTGACAGTAATTTCATTTCCTTTTCCTACTCCCAGGCTCATTACACCCATAATACTCTTTGCATTGACCTCTTTTTCTTCAAAAACTATCTCAATTTTTGAATCAAATTTACCTGCTTTCTGCACAAACTGAGCTGCAGGCCGGGCGTGCAGACCGGTCTTATTAGTGATTATAACCTTCTTTTCTTTTACCAATCTGATCATCCTTTCAAAATTTTTTATTAATACTACTCATCTATATATTTTAACATAAATGTAACATTAATTTCATCCTTTTTTACAAATTATTTTTATTTAATATTGATTTTTTTTCAATTGCTGCCAGTACTTCCTCCAAATTTTTTCCTAGACTGGCTTCCACAGCGGCTAAAACAGCACCCTCTACAATAGGAGCATTAGCAAGTTTTATTTTTTTCTGCTTATCTTCAGAAAGCCATTCTTTAACCATGTTAAAGCTCATTACAGCACTACCAAGATCAGCTAGTACTACTATGCCGTCCTGACAATCCATGCTTTTTAGCTTTTTTTCGATCAAATCAGCATCTGTCCCCATTTGACCATCACCAGTGCCGCCAGCTACCTGAATATCAACTTCAGCCTGTTTCATTTCTTCAGCCAGTTCCTTCGTTCCCTCAGCAATTTTTTCACTGTGGGAGATAATTAAAATATTAACCATTATTACACCTCATCTTTTTATTTTAAAGAATTCTTTATAAAGGTTTCAATTATTAAATAGGAAGAAGTCGCCCCTGGATCCTGATGTCCGATACTGCGTTCTCCCAGATAACTTGCCCGACCTTTAGTAGCCTGCATCTCTATTGTATTTTCCATTCCAGCAGCAGCGGCCTGTAGACAATTTTTTAAGGCTGTATCCAGATCAAGATTATTATCCCGACTCTCTTTGAGTGATTCTGAAGCGGGAATTAAAGTATCCAGCATTGTTTTTTCTCCAGCCTCTGCCCTACCTCTTTTCTGAATTCCAGCAATTGCCTCTTCTGAAATTTCTACTAAGTCCTCCAGATCAAGTCTACTATCAGCAATCACTTTTGAAATATTTAAAAATGCTGTACCATATAATGGTCCTGAAGCACCACCTACGTTGGAAATGAGAGTCATTGCAGTTAATTTAAATACTTCACTTCTACTTTCAAAACTTCCGTTCTCCAATTTATCTTTTAATTTTTTAAAACCCCTGGCAAGATTTACACCATGATCACCATCACCAATAGCTGCATCCAGTTCAGTTAAATAATTCTTATTTTCAATTATTACATCTGCAGTTTTCAAAAATAATTCTTTTGTTTTATTAGCCATAATTTTACCTCAATTCTATTTTAATAAATTAACTTCAGTCTCTGCTTCTAATAAATTAGTCAGATCTCCATCTAATTTCAAAATAGTTAGCGAGAGCCCCTCCATTTCAAGAGAAGTCATAAATTCTCCAACATAATTTTTAGATATTTTTATACCTTTATTTGATAGAAAATTATTTGCCCGTCTATTTGCTATATAAAGTTCCATTAGTGGTGTACCGCCCATGCCATTTACCATCAATGCAACTTTATCATCTTTTTTTATTTTTAGATCTGTTAAAATATCTTTTAACAACGAGTCAACTATCTCATCTACTTTTTTTATTTTTACTTTTTCGGTGCCAGGCTCACCATGGATTCCAATCCCCATTTCCATTTCGTCTTCAGCCAGACTAAAAGTACTATTTTCTGCTGCTGGCAATTGACAGGGATTAATGGCAACTCCTTTAGTTCTGACATTTTTTATTACTTTTTCAGCGCTTCTTTTGACCTCTTTAAGTTCTGCGCCCGAAGCTGCTTTTGCACCAGCAATTTTATGCACAAAGACTGTACCGGCAACCCCACGTCTGCCAGTTGTATAAAGGCTATCCTCTACTGCTACATCATCATTAACAATTACCTGCTCAATTTCTATACCTTCAGCTTCAGCCATTTCGGCTGCCATCTCAAAATTCATTAAATCTCCTGTATAGTTTTTAATGATCAGCAGAACTCCATTCCCACTATCAACTGCTTTAACCGCCTCAAAAATCGCATCCGGAGTAGGAGAAGTAAAAACATCCCCAGCCACAGCAGCATCTAGCATACCCTGCCCTACATAGGCAGCATGTGCAGGTTCATGGCCACTTCCACCTCCACTTACCAGGGCAACTTTTTCCACAGGTGCATCTTTTCGAAGTACAATATTATATCCATCTAATTTTTCCAGGCGGTCATTACTTGCCATTACTATACCTTCAATCATTTCCTTAACTACATTATCTGGATCATTAATCAATTTTTTCCCCATCTATATCACCCTTTTAATTAAAATCCCATAACTTATAATCACTTGTTGAAACTGCAAAAATACCTTTTTCTTTTAAATCAGCAACTTCTTCCATCGATTTTATCAAACCACCTGCAATCACTGGATAGTCATATCTGCTCTTTTTTTGTCTATTGATAAAATATGGTGCTGCAATTCCGGGCAAGATTTCAACTGCATCAACAGTTTGAGGATTAAGAGATTTTTCTGCACTGAGAAGAGAGGCTGAATCCAAAAGAAAGACTCTCTGCACAGTCATCAGACCATGTCTGGAGGCTTCTTTAATTAAATAACCTTTTGTAGAAATTATTCCATCACAGAGATTATTTTCTGCTAAATATTTAATTCCTTCCCTATCATGAGCGATTCCACTAACCAGATCAATATTTACCATTAAAATTTTATCACTGGCATGAGCCAATTCCATTGATTTTTTTAAATCAAAAATTGAACCAGTCAATAAGAAAATTAATACTGCTTTTTCAATATTCATTGCTCTCTCTAAATCCTTTATTTCCCGAACTGCAGGAATAATAGGATAATTTTTAAAATAACCAACTAGATGTTTCAAATCTCTTCCTCCCTAAGAAAACTCCCAGCCATCTGACCGGGAGTAAATAATAATTACTTTAAGAATTTAAATCAAATCTATTAACTAATTGATTCAAATTAGCAGACATATCAGCTAGAGAATCAGCAAGTGAAGTAATTTCTTCTATTGACGCATTCTGTTCCTGACTTGCAGCAGCTACTTCTTCTGTATTGGCAGAAGTTTCTTCCGAAATACTTGCAATTTCCCCAACTTCCTGTACGATTTTTTCACTATAATTATCTACTTCCTCCACAATTTTGATTGAAGAAGCTATACCGGTGGAAGCATTTTTTATTTTACTTTCTATATCAGCAAAAGAGTCTTCAGCACTACTTACAACTCTTTCTCCATTTTGAATTTCTTCAATACCATCATCCATCCTCGAACTTGCTGTTTCAGTTTCAATTTTAACATCCTCTACCAGCTTTCTGATTTCACCTGCTGAATTTACTGATTCTTCGGCCAGTTCTCTAATCTCATCTGCAACTACTGAAAATCCACGTCCAGCCTCTCCTGCTCTTGCTGCCTCAATTGCCGCATTTAAAGCAAGTAAATTTGTCTGTTCGGCAATATTATTAATAATATTTAAAATCTCATCGATTTCATTCGAAATTGATTCTAAATTAGAGATACCAGAAGCAACTTCCTGGATAGCATTTCTAATCTTTGCCATCTGGCTGCTAACCTTATCCATTTCTGTTTTACCACCTGCAGCTGCTGTTTCCATATCTTCAGCCAGAGATTCAACTTCCTGATTCGACTGTTTTAATTTTTCAATATCATTTGCCAGAGTTTTAATTTGCTGATTAATATTATCAACACTGGCAGCCTGATCATCTGCACCAGAAGCAACATCATTTATTGATTGTGCTACTTGAGTAGAAACATCTCCAACTTCTGTTGATACTTCCTTTAAATAGCTGGAAGATTCTTCAACTTCATCTGAAGCCTGATTAATATTTAAAATTACCTGCTTAAACTCTTTAACCATATTATTAAAAGATTTACTCAATTTGCCTATCTCATCGTTTTTATCTGCACTTTTAGTTAATAATATTTTTTCACTTAAATTACCTGCAGCCAGTTCATCAAAAGCCACAATTAAACTATTTAGTGGTTTTAGCTGCCAGTTCAATAATAAATAGTTCGCAACAAATAAGACAATTACACCAATTAAAGCAATAATTAAAATTATATTTCTAACATTATTTACAGGACCATTAATTACTTCCTGAGGTACATCAATTCCCATGTAAATTCCATATTCTTCACTTATCTGATCAAAATAACGAGTTCTATTATCTCCTACTTTAACTGCAGATGTCTTTTGATTATTTATCTGTTCTGTAAACCAGGGATCTTCAATTTTAGTTCCCATTAATGATCTATCCAGATTACTTAAAATATATCCATCAGAATTGACCAGGCTAAAAGCAGAGACATTTTCCAGTGATTCCAGAGTATTACTATAAAACACATCAAGATTTGTGGCCATTACATAATAGCCAATCACTTCTTCTTCCCCATCTGCGTTTTCTTTTGTGATTTCAGATCCAAATAATACATGTGGTTTACCATTTATAATATGTACTTCTTCACTAGAAATATTTTTATACTGGTCTTCCGGTAATGTTTTCCCGGCATATTCATAAATATTATTCTCACCCTCTACCCGAGAATCAACTAAGACAATACCACTGGCAGTAGTGACATAAGAAAATTGAGTTTCTTTAAACATTCGGTTATTATCTCGGAGCAGAGAAGCTCTATTAGTAAAGGTACTCATCCAGCCACCACCAGCCAGATCAATTAGTTCTCCCTCTTCAACATAATAGTTACTCATATTAACTAAATTATAAACATCTTCAAAACTGGCAAAATAGTTTGTTCTCTCCTTGAGCCGATTTAATTTGCTTAATATTTCTTCTTGCTGATTATGTCTTATTACATCTATCCTCTGATCAATTTGATCTGACATAATATTCTGAGTATAACTATAAGTAAAAAATGATACCGCAGACATAACTATGATCACAATAATTGTTAAAATAATACTTATTTTCCACTTCAAATCCATATTTTTTAGCAACAGCAACATCCCCTATTTCTTTTATTTTTTTAAGTTTTAACCCTCTATAATAATACTTTGATTTAAAAAGTTAAAATCCTGCTTAATTAGAGAGATTTATTATAAAAATAATAGAAAAATACCAGAAGATAAAAAATCTTCTGGTATAGATAAATTATTTTTTTATAATTTTTCCTGCATATCCCTTGTAGCAACAATATTTGCTCCAGTGCCGAGTATATCCTCTATCAAAACATCTCCCATTTTTATTGGCGCTTCAACTTCCTTTTTTCCTATAATTTCCATAGCCTTAAACATCTTTTCTAAGGGAATCTGTTTTGTTGTCTTTACAGGACAGAGAGCTAAAGCTCCGTTCTTAACTCTTATAGTTGTCGGTAAAATTCGGGTTGGGGCTACTATCTCCTCTTCGGCATAACTCTGTCCCTGAGGACAGGCATTGCCTTTAATATCGATTATCTCATCACCTTCGTATTCAACTGTAACTTCACAACCTTTAGGACAGGCTACACAGGTGAGGGTTTTAGTTTCTATCATTTTATTCTCCCTCCTTTTCAATAATATCAACTTTAATCTCACTTAGATTATCTAAATCATCCAGTGTCTTTTGAGCAAGAGGTACACTTATCATCTCTCCCGGTTTAGCGAAAGGTTCAGAAAAAGAATATAATTTCTCTCCGTCAGCATATAAATTAATATCAACTGCTGTTAAAGGAGTTGATACCCTCATATAAAGCGGAATCCGCTTCCTATCTCCCGACTCAAGTTCAATTTTTTGAGGAATAACATAACTTACATTTTCCCCAGCTTTAACTTCAGCACATTTACCTGTTTTTTCGAAATTATCTTTGATATACTTGGCAGCATGAGCACCTGCAATTTGAGATTCTTCTGTTACCCAGTCTACTAAATCATGTACATGCAGCACATTTCCACAGGCAAAAATTCCTTCAATATTTGTTTCCCGACCTTCATTAACTATTGGTCCCCCTGTGCGGTCATCTAAAATCACATCCGCCTTTTTAGAAAGCTCATTTTCCGGAATTAGACCAACTGATAATAATAAGGTATCTGCCTTAATTGTTTTTGCAGTTTCTGGAATAGGTTTTAGATTTTCATCAACTTCAGAAATTTCAACTGCCTCCAGGCGGCCTTCTCCTTTAATTGCAGTTACTGTATGGTTTAACATCAGAGGAATATCATAATCTTCCAGACACTGAACAACATTTCTGGTTAGACCACCTGTATAGGGTAAAAGCTCACAGACTGCTTTAACATCAGCACCTTCCAACTTCATTCTCCGGGCCATTATTAAACCAATATCTCCTGAACCCAGAATTACTACTTCATCTCCCGGTACAAAACCTTCAATATTAGTATAGCGTTGAGCTGTTCCCGCAGTGATAACTCCAGCCGGTCTGGTACCCGGAATACCAATTGCTCCTGCAGTTCTCTCCCGACATCCCATTGCCAGCACTACAGCTTTAGCTTCTATTTCTAAAAAACCCTCTTTTTTATTCATGGCATAAACTTTTCTATCTTTTGTAACATCTAAAACCATTGTGTCTAATTTTACTTCAATATCTCTTTCCTCAATATCATTAATAAATCTCTGTGCGTATTCCGGTCCGGTAAGTTCTTCCTTAAAGTGATGAAGACCAAATCCATTATGAATACACTGGGGCAAAATTCCACCAAGTTCAAAATCTCTTTCTAAAATCATTACATCATTTATACCATCATCATAAGCTGTTTTAGCAGCAGCCAGTCCAGCCGGACCTCCACCAATTACGACTAAATCTTTTTTAACTTTAAGCATTATTCATCACCCTGCTTCCAAGTAATTCTTTAATTTTATATTCTAAAATTTGAGAATTTCCTTCTTCCTGTTTAACTTCAGTTGGATCAATACCGAGCTGCTCAGCCAGAATATCTACAACTCTTGGACCACAGAATCCACCCTGACATCTCCCGGCTCCAGCTCTGGTTCTGCGTTTAACAGCATTTACCGTTCTGGCTCCAACCGGACCGTTAATTGCATCCAAAATTTCTTTATAGGATACAGTTTCACAGCGGCAGATTATCTGACCATAATCTTTATTCTGATCTACCATTTTTGCTCTTTCTGTATTTGACATTTCATAAAATCTAACTGGTTCTTCTCTAGTTTCAATAAAATCTTTCTTTTCTGATAAAATTAAACCTTCATCTTTTAGAATATCCGCTGTATAACCTGCTATAGCGGTTGAAGAAGCAAGACCAGGGGATTGAATTCCAGCTACATTGACAAAACCTTTAACATTCTCTGCAGCTTCAATCACAAAATCTTCAGTGTCATCTGCCGCTCTTAAACCGGCAAAAACTCTAATTGTATCTCTTAAATCTAGTTCAGGATAAAGCTTTTTGGCTCCATTATAAACTTCTTTTAAGCCTTCTCTAGTTGTAGCAAGGTCAGTTTTACTTTCTACATTATGAGAAGTAGGCCCAATTAAAAGATTATTCTCAACTGTTGGAGTAACTACAATACCCTTACTGATTGGAGTTGGAACAGGAAAAACAACATGATTAACCTCAAAATCTTTAGCATGATCATATATATAATATTCTCCCTTGCGAGGAGTAATATTAATTTTTTCAATTCCTACCATTCTGGCAATCTCATCAGCATAAAGACCGGCCGCATTGACTACATAGTCAGCAGCAAAGTCTCCCTGATTGGTTTTTACACCAATTACTCTTCCTTCATCAACTAAAACATCTTCAACTGCGGTTTCTAATTTCACTTCTGCCCCATTGGCTACTGCATTCTGAGCCATAGCCAGTGCTGCCTCCCAGGGAGTTATTACACCTGCTGTGGGTGCCCAGAGAGCTTTAACAGCCTTTTTAGATATATTTGGTTCGTGCTCCAATAACCACTCACGATCAACAATCTCCATATTTTTAACATTATTTTTTAAACCCTTTTGATAGAGTTCATCAATAACACTTAAGTCATCATCTTCAAGTCCTACAACCAGTGAGCCAATCTCTTTATAAGGGATATTTAATTTTTTGGAAACCTCTCTAATTTCTTCATTTCCCTTAACATTTAAACGTCCTTTAAGTTTATCAGGATCAGCATTATAGCCTGCATGCATAATTGCAGTATTTGCCTTTGTAGTCCCTGTCGCTACATCCGCTTCTTTTTCCAGAAGCAAAATATCCAAATTATATCTGGCTAACTTCCAGGCTACAGCACAGCCAGAAATTCCGGCTCCAATTATTATTACATCATATTTTTTATTCAATGAATTTCCCCCCTAAAATATTATAAAATAATTTTATAGTCGTATATATACTTCTCTAATCATAATAAAATTTAAATATTAACTTCATTATCTATTCTTCAGACCAGTTTTTAGAACGCTCAACTGCTTTTTTCCAGCCTTTATATAATTTTTCTCTTCTCTCAGCAGCCATCTCAGATTTAAAATCTTTATTTTTCTTCCACTTTTCAATCAACTCTTCTTTATTTTCCCAGTATCCTACAGCCAGTCCCGCTAAATATGCTGCTCCTAAAGCAGTGGTTTCATTAATTTCGGGTCTTTCTACTTCTGAGCCAAGTATATCTGCCTGGAATTGCATTAAAAAATCATTCATTGCTGCACCACCATCTACTCTCATTTTTTTAAGTTCTATCCCCGAATCAGCTTCCATTGCTTCTAAAACATCTCTACTCTGATAGGCAATTGATTCCAGAGTAGCCCTAATGATGTGATCCTTAGAAGAGCCTCTTGTTAAACCGACAATTGTACCCCTGGCATACATATCCCAGTAGGGAGCTCCCAGTCCGGCGAAAGCTGGAACTACATATACCCCACCTGTATCATCAACCTTCCGAGCATGTTCTTCTGATTCTGGAGCAGAATTAATTAATTCCATCTCATCTCGAAGCCACTGAATTGCAGCTCCAGCAATAAATATTGAGCCTTCTAAAGCATAATTAACCTTGCCATCTACGCCATAAGCTATAGTTGTTAAAAGTCCATTTTCCGACTTCACAGCCTTTTCTCCAGTATTCATTAGCATAAAACAGCCAGTTCCATATGTATTTTTTGCCATTCCCTCTTCGTAGCAAACCTGACCAAAGGTAGCAGCCTGCTGATCGCCTGCAATACCTGCAATTGGAACATTTTGACCAAAAAAATGATAGTCAGCTGTTTCTCCGTAAACCTCACTTGATTGTTTTACTTCGGGCAGCATTGAGGCTGGAATTTCTAAAATGTCAAGCATCTCCTGATCCCATTCTAAATCAAATATATTATAAACCATTGTCCTGGAAGCATTGGTATAATCAGTTACATGTGTTTTACCACCTGTCAGCTTCCAGATTAACCAGCTGTCAATGGTTCCAAATCTTAATTCCCCATTTTTGGCTTTTTCTCTAGCACCCTCCACATTATCCAGCAACCATTTAATTTTTGTTCCAGAAAAATAAGCATCCACTACAAGACCAGTTTTACTTTTGATTGTTTCTTCTAAACCCTGTTCTTTAAGTTGATCACAGATTGCAGCAGTTCTTCTATCCTGCCAGACAATAGCATTATGAATAGGTTTGCCAGTTTCAGCATCCCAGACAACTGTGGTTTCTCTTTGATTGGTGATTCCAATCGCTGCAATTTGAGAAGGATTAATATCTTTTCTCCCCATTGCATCTGCCATTACAGCCAGAGTAGTACCCCAAATTTCATCTGGATCATGCTCAACCCAACCCGGCCTGGGAAAATGCTGAGTAAATTCTCTCTGTGAAGAAGTAACAATTTCTCCGTCATGATTAAAAACTATTGCCCGGGAACTTGTGGTACCCTGATCAATTGCTAAAATATAATCTTCCATTTTTATATTCCCCCATTTATTTTTATTTAATACCTTAAAAGATAAATGAATATTTAAACTCTTATAATCAATTTCTAGATTCTAATTCATTTTTCCTTTTAAAATACAAAAAACCTTATTGAAATTTAGATAAAATTGGGTAAACTACCCCCTCTAAATCTCAATAAGGTTTTCTCTTCGGCTCAACCTCTTTTTTTATTTAACTTTAAACAAAGTATAGCATTAAAAATAATTATTGTCAAACACTTTACAAAGTTTAATTAATAAACAAATTATAAAAAGGAAATCTCTTAACTAGAAATTCCCCTTTTATATTTATTAGACTAAATATTTGATCTAAAAAGATTTATTTTTTCAATAACTTTATTTTTTACGCCTTCCCGAGCTGCTCCCATAATTTTTGTACATTCAATTTCATCAGGGTTTTCTTCCCAGACACCCTTAATTCCCTGATTAAATGCAACCTTTAATTCAGTACCAACATTCACTTTAGAAATCCCAATATCTATTGCTTTTTTGACACTTGCTTCTGGCACACCAGAACCTCCATGTAAGACTAATGGTACATCAACCTTTTCTCTAATTGCCTCCAGCCTCTCAAAATCTAATTTGGGTTCTCCATCATAAAAACCATGTGCTGTACCTACTGCTACTGCAAGTACTGCGACTCCTGTTTCTTCAACAAATCTTTTGGCTTCTTCCGGATCAGTTAGTGCACTTTCTGTTGACTCTTTTCCATCTTCAATCCCCTGCAGTTTACCTAATTCTGCTTCTGCGTATATTCCATATTCTGCTGCTTTTTCAACCACTTTTCTGGTATTTGCTATATTTTCTTCAATTGGTAAATGAGAACCATCATACATTACTGATGAAAAACCGGCCTCAATGCACCTAAAAACTATCTCTAAATTATCTCCATGATCTAAATGTAAACAAAGTGGTACTGAACAATTTTTTTCTGCTGCTTTTACTGTATTAATTAAATAATCTATTCCATAATATTTGAGAGGGCGCTCTGTAATTGCAATAATTACAGGTGACTGTGTTTCTTCGGCTGCCTCTACCACTCCCTGAACATATTCCATATTATGTACATTAAAATTACCGACCGCAAAACCATTTTCTGTTTCTGCTAAAATTTCCTTTAGATTTATCACTTATACCTCTCCTATTGCAAAATTATTTTAAAATATTAATATTTAACGAAATTAAGAAAATTTAAGTTCAATATTTATCGTATTTTAATTTATAAAATATATAATTATAAAAATATTATTCATTTAAAAATAATCCCGGATAACCTCTTAAAAATTCAATCATTTCATTTCTTTTAGGCGGTCTTCCATTTCTAATATAATACCCTGCTGTTACACTTGCAACTGCAAGTTGAATTTCTCTATCAGCTGAAAGTAAAAGCCCCAGTATATATCCTCCATTAAAAGTATCTCCTGATCCAGTTGTTAACAAAGGTTTTTGACAGTAAGGTTGTTTTAATTTTTTTACACCGTCAGCCGCTGCACTTACCGCAAAACTGTTCGTATGCAGCACAAAATTAGATATTCCCATCTCAGCTCTTATTGCAGCTGCCATCATTTTATAACTTTGATTATCATTATTATTTTTTATAGCCAGGGCTTTAGCTGTATCTAGAGCTTCAGTCCTATTTAAACTTACCGTAATTTTAAAATATTTTTCAAGTTCAGATAAACTTTTAGCAAACATTCTCAAGTCACTATCACTTCTTTTTTTAACGTTACCAAAATCCATAAACAAATGTCTTTTTTTTCTACTAATTTCAGGAAGTATTTCTTCTTTTATGCCTTTAATTATTTTATTATAATAGGGCATATTAGCCCAATAACCAAAAGCAATAAGATCTGATCTCTCAAATAATTTTATCAATTTGTCTAATCCTACTTTATATTTTATTTGAGTCCAATCCAGATTTCTCACATTTTCATTATTAGGAAACATTAATTTTCCATCATTAAATTCAAAAATCTGGGCACTGCAGGGTTCACCTAAATTTATAATCTCTGATTTTTTTATTATATCCTTAAAAATTTCTTCACCTTCAAAAAAGGCCATCAAGGTTGGTTTTAAATTAAACACTGTTAAAACTCGAGCCGTGTTAGCATTAAACCCCCCTGCTCTTTTATCTTTCCTCAATATTTCTGTGCTCAATCCTCCCCCGGCTGACTCTTTTATCCTCTCATTTAAAGTCAACATTGACTTCATTAATTTATAGTCTTTAACTGAGTTTCTTTCTTCAACCAGAGACCATACATTATCTACAAAACCATCAAAACCAAAGAGTATTTTTGCTTCAAATTCTTTCTCTTCGATATCTTTTAGTCTCTTTAATGTTTTTTGACTTATTTTTTTAATCTCATTAAAAGACAATATTACACCTCCAGAATGCCAAATGATATTAATTACTTTTAAACTAAAATTTAATTCGAGCTCTAAATTATAACTTCAGTATTTTCACCATTTATAGCTGGCTTGGCACCTTTTTGAATTAGATCTTTTTTATCAGAATGAACTAAAAGCCACTTATTTTTTGCAAAAAGATATGGATCATCATGTCCCTGATAAGCTAACGGCTGGTTAGTTCCATCAAGCAGTATTACCGCACATTTAAAACCTTCTTCTTCAGTCCGACAGGGAGCAAAATGAAGACTGGTACCATAAAGTTCTATAACATTTCCTTCTTTTAAATAAAAAGCCTCTATATTTCTAGAATTATAACCGTTTGCTTTAATATCTTTTTTCTCTCCTAAAAGCAATATCAAATCTGTAACTGCGATATTAATTTCTGAGCCATTGTGATATTCAAGACCATTAAGATAAGAATTTTTACCATTACAATAACCTATCTCAATTGACATTTCTCCATAATAATCTCTCTCTATTTCTTTTTTTATTTCTGAATCACTAAAATATTCTAAATCTGCCTGATATATATTTCCTTTTTCCGGAATTTTAGTTTCAGAACTTAAATAATTTTTTATTTTTTCAAATCTTTGATCAACTATTTTCCTACCATATTTTTGAAATGACTCTGATTCTATGGTTTTAATCTCTAAAGCTGGATTTAGCATTTTTAATCTTTTTAAATTTTTTTGACCGCTCATGAAATTTCTGCTGCCTCCTTAAACAGTTTCTTATACTTTGACTCTTTTCTATAAAACACCGGTGGTTGACCCAGTGGGGCTTTAACTTTAATTTCTCCACCACTGTATTCTTTTCCATTCCAAAAGTGAATCCAATTATCTTCCGGAAGGTAGAGACTCCATTCCTTTTTGTTTTTTTCATATACTGGAGCCACCATAAGATCACGGCCAAGTAAATATTGATATTTTAAATCATAGACTCTTTTGTCTTCTTCGTAGTGTAAAAATAAAGGTCTCTGTACGGGAATTCCTCTTTCTGCATTTTCTTTAACCGCATCCTTTATATATTTTTTAAGTTTAGTATAGACATCAGTCATTTTACTTAGATGCTCTATAGCCTCTCTATCATTATAAAACTGAAAATTATCATCTGGTCTATTACCCTCATGGGTTCTCATTACTGGAGTAAAGGCTGCCATTTCTGCCCAGCGCATAAATAATTCTTTACTCCTTATATTACCGTGCAGACTTGTATAGCCACCTATATCACTGTGATGTAAACCACAGCCGGTCATCCCCATTGAAAGGGCTGCCGGAATAACTGAGGCCAGACCATCGTCCAGACTCCAGTTAACACTCTGATCTCCTGCCCACATTAAAGTACAGTATTTCTGATTTCCTGTAAATCCTGCTCTCATAAAATATAAAACTTCCTCTAATTTCCCTGCCTCTTTAACTGCTTCATAATTCAATCTGGCCCAAATTGCAGGCCAGGCATTATGCATAATTTCAGCACTTTTACTATTATTCAAAACACAGTCGGTTGGCAGATATTCACCAAAATCAGCCATCCAGCCAGCAAGACCAAAATCAATTAAATTTTCTTTGATTACTTCTTTATACCAATTAAAAGCTTCAGGATTTGTAAAATCAACTACCCCACAGTAAAATTCACCGAAATCAACTAAATAAATCTCACCTTCACTGTCATAAGCAAGATAATCATGCTCTACTGCCTGTTGATAAAGACTTTTACCTTCCAGAACATAAGGATTAATATACCCCATAAAACGAATATCTTCTTCTTTGAGTTCTTTTATTTTTTGATCAAGTTCTGGATATAATTCTTGATTCCATTCCCAGTTCCAGCTCAGTCTTTTACCAAAACTAGTATGTTTTACACCTTGCCAGTCCTGGCACCATAAGGCAGAAAGTTTAAGCCCTTTCTCCTTTAGCTCATCTTTTTTATCAAAAACAAATTTTGTTCCTCCCTGTATACCTAAAATTAGGCCATTATATACCCAGTCAGGAAGTTCTGGCTGTCTACCTAAAAAAGCAGTCAGTTTTTCTATTATCTCAAGATAATTCTCTCCTGTTTCAAAAAGAAGATATTCTGGTATCTCCCAGACTTCAAGTTCATGAAACCCTTCGTTTTTAAAGTTAAAATCAAGGTAAGCAGTACTCTCCAGATGACAGTAATACTTCTCAGTTGAAATAAAAGTAGGCTGAGGATAATTGGTAGTATAATAATCCCCTCCTGCTTTATCTTTAACATCAGCCTGCCAGGTTGTATATGTGTTTTTATTTCTACCTACACCAGGTTCTGAAGTCCAGAGCGGAAAGTTTTTCCCTCTCAAGTTAAAATAAGATAACTGTTCCCCACAACCATATATCTTTTCTTCTTTTTTAGCATTAACTCTCAGCCAGATTCGGTTGGCATTTATATTATTTTCAAGAAATTCTATTTTTAGCTGTCCTTCTGAATGTCCAACCTTTAATTTGAGGCTGAACTTTTCTTCAGGACATTTTTTCAACTTGATTAAATAATCGTTATCTTCTTTTGCAATTACAAAATATTTTAATGGTATTCGGCTTTCTAAATAATTTTCTATATCAAAATTACCTCTATACATATTGTATTCTGCTTCTCCCTGCCCAATAAATATAAAAGGAGATTTATCTGAATGCTTAATTAAAGTTCTTCCATTAAATTCTATTTTAAACTCATTTTCTTTTTCAAATAAATTTAGCATAAAAGTTTTCCTCCAAACCTATAATGAAAATAGTAAATGCTAATATATACTACATTATTTTCAGCAATTTTTTGATTAATCAATTCCTCCTACAGCAAGTCCGGAAATAATATACTTTTGTAAAATCAAGGCAAAAATGAAAATTGGAATTAAGATTAAGCTCCCAGCTGCTGTCATAGAACCCCATTTAGGTCCAAACTGACCAATAAAACCACTAACAACTATTGGAGCGGTTTTTAGTTCAGAACCTGCTAAAATCAGAGCATAAAGAAAATCATTCCAGGAAAAGAGAAAACTAAAGGTCGCTGAGACTACAAGACCAGGAGCCACCAGTGGAACAAATATTTTATAAAATGCTCCAAAGCGAGAACAGCCATCGATTAATGCAGCTTCTTCGTAAGCTTTTGGTATTCCCTGAAAAAAAGGTAGAGTCATCCAGATTACATAAGGCATAATAAAACTAACATGGGCCAGTATTAAACCGAAATATGTATCAAGTAAGGCCACCTTTCTCATTAATAAAAATAAGGGTACGGAAAGAGTGATTGGAGGTATCATTCTGCTGGCTAAAATTGCCAGTCCTATTTTCTGATCACCTTTAAAATTAAATCTCGCAAAACTGTAAGAAGCCATAACTCCAAAGACAACTGAGATAGTTGTAGTTACGAGAGCTATAATCATACTATGTTTCAAATTATTTAAAAAAGTTCGATCAATCAAGACTTCCTTATAATTATCTAAAGTTGGCATAAAAGCCGAAAATGGATTTGCATTAAAAATATCGATTTGTGATTTAAAACTGGTTAAAAACACTAAAATAATCGGAAACAATTCTATCAATAATAATATTAAAACTGAAATATAAAAAATAGCTTTTTTATTCAATTTCCACTTACTTACATCTTTATTTAGCAATTATATCACCCCACTTTAAAATTCAAATTGTGTTTTAACCAGATAAATTGAAAATGCGAGTGCAATGGCAACTAATACATAAGAGGCTGCCGCTGAATATCCCATTTCATAAAAATCAAAGGCATTTTTATAAATAAATATTGACATAATACTTGTAGCATCACCAGGCCCCCCATTTGTCATAACATAGATCTCAGAAAACGCCTTTAAAGCATTCACAATTCTTAAGATAACAGCTATAACTATTGAAGGCTTAAGCATCGGTAAAGTCACATGTCTAAATACCTGCCATTTAGTAGCTCCAGAAATAGCAGCAGCTTCATATGGAGATTCAGGTAAGGAGCTCAGACTGGCATATAATATCATAAACATAAAAGGCCACATCCGCCAGACATCCTGAATAATAATTGCTACAAAAGCAAAGGTAGACTTACTTAGAAATGGTACTGGATTAAAACCAAATAATCCAATTAACCAGTTAATTGCTCCGTATTGTGGATCATACATAAATCTAAATGTTAAGCCAGATACTACGGGTAATATAAAAACAGGCAATAATAATAGAGCCCTAACAACATGTTCACCAGCAAAATTATGATTTAAAAGCATTGCCACTCCAAGTCCAATTAATAATTCCAAAAATACACTAATTGCAACAAATAAAACTTGAAGTCTAACTGAATGCCAGAAGGCACCATTGCCAAATAATTTTATAAAATTATCCAGAAAGACAAATTCAGCCCCTCCAGACTGCGTCATATTCCAGTTGAAAAATGATAAAACAAATGAATAGACTAAAGGAAAAAATAGAATTCCGCCAAGTATTATTAATGCAGGAGCCAGAAATGCATAAGGAATAATATCATCCTTTTTTTCAAGGAAGCCCCATTTAATGAGGCTCCCTTCAATAGTATTTTTTAACTTCTTAATCATTCTTATATTCCTCAATTATATTTTCTATCTCTGATTTCATTTCTGTCATAGCTTTTCTGGGCTCCATTTCATTATTTATTACTTTGGCGAAATATAATTGAACTTTATCAGATACTTTCATATATTCAGGGAATCTCGGTCTGTGAACTGCCGCTTTATCTAAATTAGCAAGTACTGATTTATACCAGGGGTGATCTTTCTGAAGCATAGGATCTGTTAATAGGTCTTTACGAATTGGACTCATACCAGCTTCAACCAATTCTTTTCCAGATTCATAACTTCCCCACCAATAGGCAAATTCAGCAGCTGCCTGTTTATTTTCTGAAACTTTAGGCATTGTTAAAGACCAAACACCAGTAATTGCAGCTCTTCCACCTGGACCTTCAGGATTTAATGGATAACCAAGTTTGCCAGCAACTCTTGATTCCTTTGGATTTTCATGTCCAGCTATAATAGCAGGCCACTGAAGTGTAGCAAATACATTACCGGCATTTACATTTTGAATAGTCTCCGGATGACCCATACTTAATTTAGAAGGAGGTCCAAATTCTAATATTTTCTTATAATAATCAAGAGCAGCAACAGCCTTATCAACATCGAGAACTACATTTAGATTTTGATCTAAGATATCAACTCCAAAGCTTTTAAAAAGCCACATTGCTTCAACCGTAGCTCCTTCAGATTTTACAGTAAATGGTGCATATCCATACATCATTTCATCGGGATTATAAAAGAATTCTGCCATATCATTTAACTGCTCTAATGTATCAGGAGCCTGTAATTCATATCCATACTCATCTTTAAATGCTTTTTGGTTTTCTTTATTTTCAACTAGATCTTTTCTATAAATCATAATATATGCATTAGCATTTATAGGAAGACCTTTAATGCTATTATTCCAGGCTGCAGCAGTAACAGCTCCTTCGGGGATTTCTGATAATTGAATTTTTCCATCCATAACTTTTGGAGCTGGCCAATCTTTGTAATCAAGGAAATACTCAGCAAACTGAGGAACATATGGCTCATCAACTGCAACTAAATCATATTTACCAGTCTCAGTTGTAACATTCATTGCCATTTTTTGAGTTAGTGACTGAGTTGGAAGATCATCAATTACTACATCAATACCTGTCATTTCTTCAAATTCTGATACTCTTTCTTTAACAGCTTTTGTATGTGCATCTCGCCAAACTAAAACATTAATCTTTGTTCCTTCATAGGGTTTATCCTGAGCAGAAACTGACCCAAATACTAAAAACATACTACCTAAAATCATAAGTAATGTTAATGAAAAAATAATTGACTTTCTGAATAACATTTAACTTCCCCCTTTAATTTTTTATATCGAAAAAACAAACTTATTTTATTATCACCTCCAATAATTGTAATTAAAATAAAGCAAACTATTCAATAACTTTCCACTTTTTAATATCAGCAAATATTTTAAAGGCTTCAGTATAATGACCATAAACAACTGATATGTGATGTGCAACTCCATTATTTACAACTGTATCTAAAACTTCGTTAATATTCTTTTCAAAACGTCCTTTGAAATATGTTCCTTTGAGATCTTTTTCCATTGGTATTCCTTCACCTTTTTGCAGAAAGACTCTATACTCTCCCTGGGCTGAATCAAATCGTAATACAGAAAATTGATCACTCTTCATCACAAAGTCCGCTGTTACTCCTCTCCCTCCAGCAAAATAGCTATCTAAAGAGATATTACAACTGCCATCCCATAAATTACAGGGAGCAACTCCACAATGCCATAAGAGAGCGTAATTTTCTTCTAGATCCACCTGAGATAAATCAGCCAAGAATGGTGTTTCTGCACCAACTGCTTGATGTGCCAGCATTGACATAGTTCCTTCAACATCACCTTCACAACCTAAAATATAATCTTCGGATTGTAATAATGACATTGCTGCACAGGGCGAAATTCCAAAATTATCAGCAAATTCGGGCCAGCATCTAATTGCTAAAGCAGATAGTCCCTTACTATCAACAAAATTCTGAAGTTTAGCACTTAAACTTGCTACTTTATCTAACTGCTCAGTTGAAATATCACTTACATCAAAAACTTCTTTTAATTGTTCACGCCTGGCTGCTATATCTTTATCTGATACATCAAATTCCCATAGCTCTTTTAACTCATAATGGTCTATTAAAGCACCAGTTTCTTCAAAGGCTCTCAATTCATCAAAAGATAAATTAAAAAATCCTTTAGCTCTGTAACCTATAATACCTATTTTAGCATTTTCAAGGGCAGATTTGATTCTAATGGCATCTATCCAATTTTCATCAACCTGATCACCTATATTAGCATAATATTCTCTATTACCTGACTTATAAAGATTAGATGAATTCAGGTTAACACCACAAACTGAATTTAAGCGAATTTTACCGCCATTATAAGGAAGCTCATTTAATCCCCAGAGTAAAATTGGTTTATCCACAACTTTATCTAACTCCAGCACCAAATGACCTAAATGAAAAGTACCGCTGATAACTATTAGCCCATCAACATTTTGACTGCTAATTCTTTTGGCAGCTGTCTGTGCTTCTTCTACTTCAATTACTAAATCTTCGATTATTGTATAATTAACTTTTTCAATTTTTTTTAAATCATTTTTTATATTTTCATAGATTCTTTCGGCTGCCTGATAGTCAAATGTTTTTCGTCCTAGACAAACCACACCTAAATTAATTTCTTTCTTCATAGTTTTATCTCTCCCACTTAATTGAAATATTCTAAATTGATAAAAAATTAAAAACAGCCCATAACAAAGTAAAGCTCATTATATTTGTTAAATTTACAATACTGGCAGATAATTTTAAATTCAAATTATTTTCCAGAGAATAAGGTATCACTGCCATTCCAGTTGGCATTATTAGTGAAATTAAAATTACAGCTCTATATAATTTTTCAAATGGTAAAATATAATATAATGATATTCCTATCAACAGGCCAAAGATATATTTAAAAGATATAACCCTAAAAATTCCTTTAATTTCTGATCTTTCTAGAGAAAAATCAAGATAGAGACCAAGTATCATTAAAACTAACGGACCATTGATAGTGGCAAACTTTTCGAGTATTGAATAAATAATTGTATTAGAAATATTAATATTTGTTAAACTTAAAATAAGTGCTAAAAAATAACTCATTAAAGGAATGAATCTTATAAGTTTTTTGAATATTGTTTTGATAGAATATTCAGCTTTCTGTTCATTATAAAAGCTGGCAACTATATAAGTCAGACCAAAAATAATAACTGCATTTCCCATATCAAAAAAAGCAATATATTGTAGCCCCTGGGTTCCCCAGATATTTTCTACAAACGGATAGGCAAATAAACCTATATTAAAACCCAGTAAAGATATGACTAAGCTTCCCTTATTATATCTTGGTAACTTTATAAAAATTTTTCTTGCTAAAAGCCATGATATCAGGCCATAAAGAATACAAATCAGAGGTAAAAATATTAAATTAACACTTAAATCGATATTCGAAAACACAGTAATTATCAATGAAGGTAAAGTAATATTCATTACAATTTTAACTAATGTATTTCCATCTGTTTGATCTATAATACTCACTTTTTTAAATAAATATGTTATTAAAATAATTGAAAGCGATATTAAAAAAGTAAAATTAATTTGACTCATTTTAGTTTCTATTTTCTATAACTTTAATAGTAGCAGAAAAATCCTCACCAGCATAACCTAAATCCATCGCCTCATCATAAACATTTTTTACTAAGTCAATACCAGGTAAATAAAGTGACATATTTTCTTTTATTGTTTTTGCTATTCCAACATCTTTATTCATGTTTTCAACAGAAAAAGCTGTAGTAAAATCTCTTTCCTTTATACTTTGAGCTTTAGCATCTAAATAAAAATTTTGTCCTCCACCATAAGAAATAGCTTTAGTGAAATCATCAATATTAATTTCAGCCTTTTCTGCCATAGTTAACATTTCATTAACTCCATTTTGTATCTGACCAACCAACATATTATGACAGATCTTCATTACCAGACCTGATCCATTATCACCTAAATATATTATATTTTCTCCCATAGTTAATAATATTTCTTTAACTTTTTCAAAAATTTCTTTTTTACCACCAAAATATATACCCAGTGTACCACTAACAGCCGCTGATTTACTTTTCACAACTGGGGAATCCACCATATAAGCTCCTCTTGCTTTTACTTTTTCTGCAAGTTCTTTGGAAACTGAGGGTTTAATAGTACTCATATCAATCCATAGTTTAGCTTCTGTTAATTCATCTTTAATATCTTCGTAAACAGCTTTTACATGCTCACTTTTAGGAACCATTGAAATAATAATATCTGATTTAGCAGCAACTTCACTGTTAGATTTAGCCGCTTTAGCACCTAGCTCAACCATCTGCTCAACTTTTTTCTCAACAATGTCATAGACAATTACATCTTCATCTCTTTTTTTTATTAAATTTTCACACATTGACTCACCCATAATGCCAAGTCCAATAAAACCAATTGTTTTCATTAATTATCACTCCCATCTGATATTTAATTAACTCTTTTAATTAAAACCTTAAAAAAAATAATTTTTAATATTAATTGCTGTCATAATGGTCTTTTTTATAAATATTATTTAGTTAACTCTTTTAATTAACTCACATTTGTCATTATAATACACCAAAAACAGTTTGTCAACATAAAAATCAGATAATTTTAAATCTTTTAAATTGTGCCGCCTGATTTATAAAAAAATTCATCTATTGCAATTGAAATACCACTGATATAGTTTTCTTTTAAATGACTTTTAATTATTAAATTATTCCTATTAATTTTTGGAATAATATTTTTTAATTCTTCTTTTATCTGATTTGTAAAGATATCATAACTAAAGGCTTTACCATGGAGAATAACTTTTGAGGGATCATAAATCGAAATAACATTACTAATACCCAGGGCAATAAAAAAGGAGACTCTATTCATTGTTTCTATTATTTTATCCCGAGATTTATCATATTTTTTTATTAGATTTTCAAAATCAATTGTACTTTCATGATAATCAATTTTTTCTTCAATCTTTAAATCTTCAAAAATAGCATTTTTAGAAATAATACTTTCCAGACAACCGTTTTTTCCACATCTACATTTTTTACCTTCATAATCTAATATCATATGTCCGATCTCACCAGCATTATTATGGCTTCCATAATAAATACGATTATTAATTATCAAAGAAGATCCAATTCCTGGTCCGTATTTAATAAATAAGATATTATCTCCTTTAACTTCAGTGTTGTTATTAATTTCAGCAAGAGAAAGAGCTCTTACATTATTATCAACAATTATTTTAGTTTGAAAAATTTCATTAAATATTTTTTTGATATTGACATCATAATCCCAGATACCATATGCCTGATGACTAATTCCAGTAATAGGATCAACAATACCAACTATGCCTATTCCTATCCCGATTATATTCTCTTTAGATAAATCATTATGAAATAAAAGTTCCATAGTTTTTTTGGCAATAAAATTCAAAAATTCTTTCGCCTGAATATCGGTATTGGTTTCAATCTCGATTTTCTTTTCGATAACTCCATTTAAATCTGATATGGCAATTTTAGTACAATTAATACCAATATCAATACCAACTACTTTTTTTATTTTATAATTTATATCTAAATGTATTTCTCTCCGGCCAGATTTTTTTATTTCATTTTCTACTTCGCCCTTCTCCTGAACTACTTTTTCTTCTATTAATTCTTTAATTAAATTGCTAACAGCAGCAGGAGTTAAACCAATTTCTTCAGAAATATCTTTTCTAGACAAAGGCCCACTTGAATTAAGCAATTTAAGTATTGAACTTCGATTATTAATTTTAACTTTTGACATATTTATTCCAGACAATAATATCCTCCCCTTATAATAAAATAATTTTATATTTAAATAAAAGAAGATCCTAATTAATTAGGATCCTGTTAGAATTAAAGATAATTAAACCTTTTAATTAAATATTATAATTTAATATAACATAATTAAGTAAATATGTAAAACAAATCTCAAATAAAATTTTCTAAGTTAATAGATTTAATATTTTGACTATTATAAATAAAAAAAGGACCGGCAGCGACCTACTCTCCCACATCGTTACCAATGCAGTACCATAGGCGCTGGAGGACTTAACTTTTGTGTTCGAGATGGGAACAAGTGTTGCCCCTCCGCTATTACCACCGGAAAT
>Ga0182234_10006_pt1 | contig 153057 bp, 148 predicted proteins | sample hydfratesGB_TM_A_FD_145595 | JGI IMG/M metagenome (GOLD analysis project Ga0182234, IMG submission 145595) | Subsurface microbial communities from deep shales in Ohio, USA - hydraulic fracturing test GB_TM_A | ecosystem: Environmental > Aquatic > Deep subsurface > Shale gas/oil reservoir >...
AATTTCATAGATTAATCTGGTATAATTAGTCACGGTGAAACAACTCCTTTTGGTGTTTTTTGTCTGCAAACTAATTATACCAAAAGAAGGAGCTTGTTTCACCTTTTTTGCGTAATCTGTGGATAATTTATTTTAAGGACTTCTAAGAGCTAATTATCCACATTTTTTACTGTTGATAACTTTGAGTTTTTGCTATTTTAAAAAATGGGGAAACTACTTTAAATAAAAAAAGAGGTGTTAAAATGTTTAAATTAAATGATACAGTGGGTAATATTGTAACTGAATTTCCGGGTGCAGCAGAACTTACCCCGTCTTTCTGAGCTGACTAAAAAAATTCTGCGAGCTCATCGTGAAAATCATGGTGAAGTTTTAAAGAAGGTTCACCGCTTATTTAGTACTTTAAAAATGGAATTAGAAGAACATTTAATTAAAGAAGAGGAAGAAATATTTCCCCTAATTAAAGAATACTCTGAGCAGGAAAATGATATAAAGAATAAAGAAACTCTGAATGCCATCCTGGAATTAGAATCCGAACATGATACAGCTGGTGAGATAATCAAGGAATTGAGAGAAGTTACAGCTGATTATCAGCTGCCCAAAGATGCCTGTAATTCATTTAAGCTAACTTACAGTCTGCTTAAAGATTTAGAATCAGATTTATTTTAACATATTCATCTGGAAAATAATATTTTATTTGCCCGTCTAGAAAATTAAAACTTCTAAAGTTATAAAAAAGTATAAGCTAATAATAAAACCCCCTGCCTTAATTAAATAGTTAGCAGGGGGTGATTAATTTAAACTAATAAATCAAGAAATTTATAATTTTATTCTACTTTAAAGTTAGAAATCATATTCTTAAGATTATCTGACATCTCTGATAATCGGTGGGCAGCAGATACTATTTCTTCAGTGGAGGCAATTTGTTCCTCACTGGAGGCGGCAACTTCTTCTGCATTGCTGGCAGCTTCGTCACTGACTGCGGCAACATTATTAATCATATTATTAACATCTGAACTCACTGCTGCCATTTCTCCAGTTTCGATATCAATTTCAGTAATTAAACTGCTTAATTGAGTGACTGCTTTTTCGATATTATTAAATATTGCTCCAGTATCTTCTATTACTTCTACACTATTATTAACTGCATCTTCAGTTCCATCCATTTTCTGAACAGCATTATTTACCCCGGCCTGAATTTTATCTATCAACTTAGAAATATTGTCTGTAGCTTCGGCAGATTCTTCAGCAAGCTGTCTAATTTCATCTGCTACTACCGAAAAACCTCGCCCAGCTTCCCCAGCTCGAGCAGCTTCAATAGCTGCATTTAAAGCAAGTAAATTTGTCTGTTGTGATATATTATTAATTAATTGAACGATATTTCCGATTTCTTCTGATAAATCACCGAGATTATTAATTGTAGAACCGATTTCTGCAGAATTATCTTTTACTTTATTGACCTGTTTAATTGAACTCTGCATTGAATCAGTACCATTTTTAACATTTTTAATAACTTGATTAGACGAATTATCCATTGCTTTTGATTTTTCCCTGGTAGTTTCTATTTTGGAGATTAGTTGATTGACACTTTTACTGGTCTCAGAAATTTGGGCTGACTGCTCTTCGGCTCCTGAGGCAACATTTTCTATTGCTCCTCCCACCTGTTCGGCAGCTCTTTCTACTTCCTGCCCGGAAGCGGCAAGTTCTTCACTTTGAGCACTTAGCTCACTGACTTCCATCTGAATTTCTCCCACCAAATCTTTTTGAGCAGCAGCAGTTTTATTATAAGCGCTGGCTAATTTACCAAGTTCATCCGTGCTCTCTATATCTAGCCTGTAGGTTAAATCTCCTGCAGCCATTTTGTTCATTCCAATTAATATTTTATTTATATTTTTAGAAATATAACGAGAAATAAATAAAATTATAAGTGTAAAAATAACAGCAGCTATAATTAAAAAGACAATTAGAGTATTAGAAATATTTCCAATAATATTTTCTAACTCATTCCTGACCCCATTGACCTGATTATTAATTATACCTTCATAAGTACCGGCCCCAATAAAAAAATCAGTATTATTTATTGGTGCAACATAACTTATCTTATTTTCATCTTCTCCCGTATTTGGATTTGCATAAATATAATCAACAAAACCGCCTCCACTTTCAGCTGTTTCAGCCAGAGAACGCAAGATATACTTGCCATTAGCATCCTGCAGATCCCATCTGTTATTACCTACAACTTCTGGCGATGGAGGAAGAGAGATTGTATTACCATCATAATCATAAATAAAGAAATATCCTACTTCTCCAAATCCAATATTTTTATTATAATTTCTAATTAGTTCCTGTAAATCCTGCTTACTTAAATCATTATTTGAATTATTTAACTCACCCAAAAATTGTGAAGCCGTTTCTGTAGCATTTTTAATTCTTTCTTTTTCTAAATCCAAAAGATAACTGCTAACGGTATTTGTATTTTCTTTTTGCAGACTATTAAACTGCTGATTGAAAAAATATCCCATTATTAGTACTAAGATCAAAAAACTAAATCCAATTACTAAAAATATTTTTTTAGCAATATTCAAATTTTTAAAAAACATATAAGAGCCTCCCTGTTTTGATTAATTGTGCGAAAATTGTTTAAAAAAGTAAATCTTTGACTAATTATATCATACTAAGGCAAAAAGAAAAATAATATTGATAACTATTATAAAATATAAATATTTTAAATTATAATTAAAAATATAATTTGCAGTCAATATTTACGGATTGAAAAGCAGGATTACTTATATTGATCTAGAAATAATATAAGTGAAGTAATCATATTTAAAAACGGGGGAATTTTTTTATGCTTAAGATTGGGATTATTGGAGCAGGAGCTGGTGGTGCTTCTATATTAGAAACATTTTTGGATATAGATGATGTAGATGTAATAGGTATTTGTGATAATAATAGTAATGCCCCAGGAATAAAAAGAGCAAGAGAAAATGGGGTACCAGTATATGATGATTTTAATGATCTGCTGCAGCTAAATAAAGAGAAAGTTATTTTGGAAGTGACAGGAAATGACATAATTTCGGAGAAAGTTAAAGAAGCTGCAGATGAAAAAACTAAAATAATTGATTCTGAAACTTCTTTAATTCTTTTTAAAATCGTAAATTCCAGAGAAGAAATGTTAAAAAGAATGGAAGTTGAAGCTGATAAACTCTGTAATCTGGCTGTGGATATTGGTGGAACTATTGAAGAAATTAGTGATAGTAATAGTGAAAATATTGAAGAATTAGATCAGACTGCCTCTAAACTGCAGCAGGCATCAGAAAATAGCAAAGCTAATCTTGAAAAGACAAATGAAATAGTTAAATTTATCAAAACTGTTTCTGATCAGACAAAAATGTTGGGCCTGAATGCTGCAATTGAAGCAGCCCGAGCTGATGTTAAAGCTAATGGTTTTAATGTGGTAGCTGATGAAATTAGAAAATTGGCAGATGAAACAGGAGCTTCAGTTAAAGAAATAACCGGATTTATTGAAAAGTTAAATGAGTCAACCGAAAATACTAAGATAAATATAGATAAAATGAATCAGAAAGTTGATCAGTTTACTGAAAATGAAAAAATTATGACTGAGAAATTACATAATGCAGCTGATCAGATTACAAAAATGGCAGAAAGTTTATCTGAACTTATTGATTAAAAAGTTAATTTAAATGGAGGAAATAAAATGAGTGGTAATTTAATTGATGTTTTTGTTGAGATTCCAAAAGGAAGTAATAATAAGTATGAGTATGATAAAGAGAAAGGCAAATTCAGATTAGATCGGGTAATGTATTCACCTGTATATTATCCAGCGGATTATGGATATTTAGAAGAAACTCTGGCTGATGATGGAGATCCACTTGATGCAATGGTTTTAACTACTTTCCCAACTTTCCCTGGTTGTATAATTACTGCAAGAGTAATTGGGATGTTTATTATGGAAGATGAAAAAGGTCGGGATGAAAAAATATTTACGGTTCCTGAACATGATCCAAGATTTAAAAATACAAATACTCTTTATGATCTTGAGGAACATCTGCTCAAGGAATACGAACACTTCTTTTCTGTATATAAAAATTTAGAAGAGAAGGAAGTAAAAATTATTGGCTGGGCGGGAATTGAAGAGGCTCTGCAGGTAATTGAAGAGTCCAAAGCTGCTTATCAGAGAAATAACTAAAATTGCTTATTTTTAAGTAAATTAACTAATTGAAAGAAACATGTCTATATGAAACTGACAGGAATATATTTTTAATTAAAAAATCCTGAGCCAGTATTAATGGCTCAGGATTTTCTTATTTTTTAACTGTAAATATCGTTTTTTAATTAATTATTTTTCGCTGTTAAATATAATTCTATTAACTGAGGGGCTAAAACTATTCCCATCATAGTTAATACTATTAGTAAATCTCTCATTGTATTAACCCTCCTTCTTCTTATATTCTTATAGTCTTATAAAAGGTTATTAACAACATTATATAGTATTATTTGTTTATGTCAAGTAAAATAGTTAACAATAATGGTTATTATTAAGTTTTTATTTAGGTATATAATTTAATTTGATCAAGTTTATAAATAATAATTTTTTTGCGAGAGGTTTTAATTAGATCTTCACTTTCAAACTGCCCCAGGACGCGGGAGACAGTTTCCCGACTGCTGCCAATCATGCTGGCCAGTTCCTGTTGAGTTAAAGAAATATCTAAAATAACTCTATCTTTATTTTTTTTACCATACTTTTCAGCCAGAAAGATAAGAAGTCCTGCAACTCTAGCAGAACTATCTTTTAAGGCCAGGTCCCTAACATTTTGTTGAGCTCGACGCAGGCGTCCACTCATTTCTCTAAGCAGTTTAACTCCAATAGAGGGATGGTTTAAAATAAGACTTTCTAATTCTGATTGATCAAATACAATTACTTCAGTATCAGTCATTGTTATAGCTGAAGCAGGATAATTACCTTTATCAAAGGCAACTATTTCTGCAATTATATCATGGTCACTAAAAATATTCAGGATCTGTTCATCACCATTTTTTATCATTTTAGTTAGTTTAACCTGTCCATTTTTAATAATAAAGAATTTATCTCCAGCTTCACCTTCAAAAAAAATATATTCTCCTTTTTTAAATTCTGTTTCACTGGCAATCTCGTCAATTAAATTTAATTCTTCTTCTGTAAGCAGACTAAAAAAAGGTATTTCTTTTACTACACTCATTTATTTTCCCACCTCAAATTTATTCTATATATTCTATAATAAGCAATATTTTTTTAAAAATCAAGTAAACTGCTCAACTTTGAAAAATATTTTAACTTTATGTGATTTATAACTCAGAAAATTTTAGCCGGTACTGGTATAATTAAAATATTGTTTCCATATCATTTTAAGAGAAGACAAATTTTTGATAAAAAAAAATAAGCTGAGTGAGATAGGTCACAGAACAAACTTGAGTAAAATGCTAAACTTTAAATAGTAAATAATATAAGTACAGGTTATTCGCAAGTTATTTTTAGATAATCGGTATAATTATCAATAAAGGAGTGTTTATAAAAATGGAAAGAAAAATTGATGTTAATAAAAATTTATTTGAAATAACTGAAGCATATCCGGAAGTTATTTCTGTACTGGTTAATAAAGGTTTTAATCAATTAGATAAAGAGGAAAAAAGAAAAAGTTTTGGTAAACAAATTACTTTAAAACAGGCTGCCAGGCTTAAAAATTTGGATCTGGAAAAGCTTATCGAACTGATGGAAAATGAAATAGCAAAAAAATCTGTTACAAAAACTGAGGGAGAGAAAATTAAAGTTGCTGGTTCTTTACCCTGTCCGGTAAAAATTCCAATGACAGAAGAATTGGAAAAAACAGCTGCCGAACTGGATTATGAGGTTGAGCTCGATCTTAAGTCTGCTTCTCAGGGGCTGGAATGGCTTCAGAATGGTTTTGAGGAAATCAGTTCAGCTGCTGAACTCTCCGATATCTTTATTTCTGCCGGTTTTGATCTTTTCTTTGATAAAAATTTGATGGATCGCTTCCGCCGCCAGGATGTTTTTAAGGATGCAACAGGAATTACAGAATTGAACAAAGATTTTACGGAAGCCGGTGTTGATCTGCTGGATCCCGAAGGTGATTATTCTGTTTTAAGTATTGTACCGGCAGTATTTTTGGTAAATAAAGAAGAATTAGATGGTAGAGAAATTCCTGGAAGCTGGGAAGATATTTTAAGTGAAGAATTTGCCAACAGTGTCAGTCTGCCAGTTAGTGATTTTGATCTTTTTAATGCAATCTTATTAAATATTTATAAAGCATATGGTAGAGAAGGGGTTCAGAAGCTTGGACGTTCAATGAAAAAAGCTCTTCATCCATCTCAGATGGTTAAAGATGGAGGTCGTAAAGCCGATGATCAGCCAGCGATTACAATTATGCCATATTTCTTCACCAGAATGGCAAAGCGTTTCCCCCATATGGAATTTGTCTGGCCTGAAGATGGAGCAATTGTTTCTCCAATCTTTATGCTGACTAAAGCGGAAAAAAATGAAAAGATGAAACCTTTAATTGATTTAATGGCTTCAGAAAAAATGGGTAAGATTTTGGCTGAACAGGGATTATTCCCCAGTGTACTGCCAGAAGTAGATAACGGACTGCCCGAAAATGCTCAATTTATGTGGCCCGGTTGGGATTTCTTAAGAGGGGAAAATCCAGGTGAACTCTTAAAAGATTTAGAAGCAGAATTTAACAAAGCTGTGGAGGTGGCTGCAGTATGAATTTAGTCACCTTCTCCGGCCCACCTTCCTCTGGTAAAACTGCTGTTATTTTAAAGACTATAGAAGCAATTCAGCAGCGGGGACTTAATGTTGGGGTTGTCAAGTTTGACTGTTTATATACAGATGATGATGAACTCTATCGTAAAGCGGGAGTACCGGTTAAAAAAGGTTTATCAGGTTCTCTCTGTCCGGATCATTATTTTGTTAGTAATATTGAAGAAGTTGTTCAGTGGGGTAGAGAAAAAGAACTTGATCTTTTGATTACAGAAAGTGCAGGCCTCTGTAATCGCTGCTCTCCTTATATTAAAGATATTAAGGCGATTTGTGTAATTGACAATTTGAGTGGGATTAATACTCCTAAAAAAATTGGACCAATGTTAAAGACAGCTGATATTGTGGTAATTACCAAGGGAGATATTGTTTCTCAGGCAGAAAGAGAAGTTTTTGCTTCCAGAGTCAGTACAGTAAATCCTGATGCTATGGTGATGAATGTTAATGGTCTGACAGGACAGGGCGCTTATGAGTTTTCGACTTTACTGTTTGATGAAAATGATCATATAGATACAGTAACAGGTAAAAAATTAAGATTTTCTATGCCTTCTGCTATGTGTTCTTACTGTCTTGGTGAAACAAGAATTGGTGAAGAACATCAGTTAGGAAATGTTAGAAAAATAGAACTGGGTGATGAATAATGATCATTAAAGATAAATTGAAAAGTTCGACAGTAAATGAAATTATTGAGCAGTATCCCTATACCGAAAGTTTTTTTGAGGATCAAAAGCTGGCAGTGGATGATCAGGAAAAAACTCTTAAAGAAATTTATGCCGGATTAACAGTTGAGGAAAGAGAAGATGTGGTATTTGATTTAGATCAATTTGCAGACAGTTTGAGTTCACATATAAAAAATATGCAGGAGTTTTTAGGGGAGAATGACTCTGTAGTAGCAAAGCTCTCTATTCTTGCCGGTAATAATAAGGATGGAAAAAAAGAAAATTATGATAAGCTGGATATACACAGTGGAGAAATTATCTCGATAGTTGGGCCAACTGGCTCAGGGAAAAGTCGTCTGCTGGCGGATATAGAATGGACCGCCCAGGGAGATACACCAACAGAAAGGCAAATTTTAATAAATGATGAGGTACCGGATAAAAAATGGCGCTTTACCGGCGGTAAAAAACTGGTGGCTCAGCTTTCACAGAATATGAACTTTGTGATGGATCTTTCGGTAATTGAATTTTTAAATCTACACGCTGAGAGCCGTTTAATTGATAATCAGGCAGAGGTTGTAGAAAGAATTTTTAATGAAGCCAATCGACTTGCAGGTGAGCAGTTTGGCAGAGAGGCTCAGATCACGAGCTTGAGTGGTGGTCAGTCAAGAGCTTTAATGATTGCTGACACTGCAATATTAAGTTCATCTCCGATTATTTTAATTGATGAGATCGAAAATGCTGGTATTGATCGTGAAAAAGCACTTGAGCTGCTAGTTGGTGAAGAAAAAATAGTTCTGATGGCTACCCATGATCCAATCTTAGCTCTGATGGGAGATAAAAGAATTATTATAAATAATGGAGGAATTAAGGATATAATTGATACTACTGCAGAAGAAAAAGAATTAATGCAGGAATTAAAGGTTCTGGATAAAGTTCTAACTGATTTAAGAAATGATCTGCGTTATGGTAAGAATTTATCAAGAATCAGTGAAGAACTGGCTGCAGTTAAAAATACTTAAAGGTATAATGACATCCCGGTACTGTTCTGCAGTCTACCGGGATGTTTATGTATCTAGCTAAATTTTTTGAAATGTATTGATATATGCTGAGATAAAATAGTAGACTGCTGTTCCCAGCAAAATCAGAGGAATCAGATTTAGTTTTACAAAGACAGCAGTGGCCGCGGCCAGAATTATTATTAATAGTTTTTCGAGATTAAACTGAGATATTAATTCACTGTTTCTGGTACTTTCTTTTTTGGAGTTGATTTTTTTGTAGTGAAGATTATAAGCTCTATTTAAAATTGCATATAAGATAGCGGTAGTTAAGATTAATAGATAAAGATAGCTAGAACTCAAACTAAAGTTATTATAGATTAAAATTGCTGTGGTTAAAGTGATAATCCCTAAAAAAAATTTTGAAAGAATAACTATATTTTTTAACTTCATTTTGGGAAGCAGTATGTCCATTTTTCTGGAACTCAGGTAAAAGACTAAAATAAAACTGCTGCAGAGTAAGACAATTTTAGGCAGCTTAATGTTTAAACTACAGAGATAATAAATTACAGAGCTGATAAAAAGATAAATACAGAGATTTAGTAAAACAGAAGCAGGATAATTAAATTTTACTGATTTTGGCATACGAGTCATTTTAACTCCCCCTGATATTAATTTGATAAAAATCTAATATATAATATTTAGATAAACATCTAATATAATTTTAAAAAAATTAAATTAGATTATTAACGGCTTTTAAAACAGCTGTCTTAAATTTGTTTTTATTTAACTTAAAATATAATTTATTTTCTTTTTTCTGTGCCTGAATAATATTATTCATTAATAATTTACTGACATGATGGGAAATAGTAGCATTCGAAAGATTTAATTTTTCTGCAAGCTCATTACCATACATTGTTTTTTCAGCCAAAAGCGCGATAATATTAAGTCTTGTTTCATCAGCCAGTGCTTTAAAAATTTCCAGGCTTCCTAAGAGACCTTCTTCATCAGCAGCAAAAATTTCAGGAAAGCGGAAACCGATCAAATAGAAACTATCGCCATTATTTAAACTACTGTTTAAAATTCTAGTTTCATAAAAATAGGAGAAGGCTATATAATTTTGCTCTCCACTTAGCGGATTATCAATTAACTTGCTTAATATATTTTCCAGATATTTTTTACCATAGCGTTTGATATTTTCCTGGTAATTATCATTAATTTTTTCTAATTTATTTTTTATCCATTCCAGATTACTGCTGAATATGTTTTTATAATACCACTCTAAAAGTTCAATAAATTCATTTTTCATTGCCTCAGGTTCAAAATAAAACTGCAGTAAATTCCATTTTTGAGCAGAAGAAAAATTAAGTTTTTCATTAACAAATTTTGCAGCCTGTTTTTCATTTTTGATTAGATTCTTAACTTTTGCCAGATCAATTTTCTCTGAAGGAGCTGGACCATATCCTGACTGAGTAAATCGATAAAGAAAATCTGAAGCTTCTTTTTCTCTTAAATAACTTAAATAATCTTCCATTTTATCTATCTCAAGTACTGGTATTTCTGAAATTAGGCAGAGGCCAAAATAGCTTTCTTCATTAAAGTATTTTGTAATTGTTTCTTTTTTATTTTCTGGAATTTTTTCCAGTGTTTCTGCAGTCCAATTAACTATTTCTTTATCAAGTTTGATTTCTTTTTCTAATTCTAAATCTTCTAAATTGATTGTTTTATTGTTATTTAATCGAAAAAGACTTAAAAATACCTCATAAATAATTGATCGATCCAGAATATAATTATTACTCATCATAACAACTCCTTTAATAAACTTCTAACTATAGTATAATTAGATATCTATCTAATGTCAAGTTTATTTCTAAAATCTTTAGAAAATTGTTTTAAATAACTTTCAATTTTTAGCATTTAAGGATATAATAAATTTAACAGTAAAGATTATTAATTTGATCAGGCAGGAGGAGATAGGGATGAAAATAACTTATCTTGATGGAAAAAGATTATATTATGCTTTTTTATCTGGAGCAAAAGAAGTTATCGCCAATAAAAAAGAATTAAACCGCATAAATTTATTTCCAGTTGCAGATGGAGATACCGGTAGTAATTTATCGAGAACTTTAAGTTTTGTTAAAAATGAAGCAGTAAAGGATAATTCTTTAACTATAACTTTAGACTCTATGGGAGATGCTGCATTGAGAGGAGCAATTGGGAACTCTGGTATTATTTTTGCTCAGTTTATTAATGGTTTCAAAAGCAGTGTTGATCGGGCAGAAAGTATTAATGTAAATAAGTTTGCTTTAGCAATAGATAGAGCAGTTAAGCATACCTACCAGGGAATTAATAATCCAGTTGAAGGAACAATTTTAACTGTAATGAAAGACTGGTCAGAATCTTTAAAAACATTAAAAAATAAGAGCAGTGATTTTGCGGAAGTAATGGAAGAATCTCTTAAAATCGCATCCACTTCTCTGGAAAATACCAAAAACCAGCTTGAAGTTTTAAAAAAGGCAAATGTTGTAGATTCGGGAGCTCAGGCTTTTGTATTATTTCTAAAAGGAATTGTAGATTTTATAAAAAGAGGAGACCTAAAAGAACTTAAAATTGATTCAGCAGCTAAAATTGAAGTTATTGAAGAAGAAATAGGTCAAGAAGAAGAGATTAAGTTTCGCTACTGTACAGAAGCGTATTTAGAAAATTTAATGATAGAAATACCCAAACTGAGAAAAGAAATTGAAGATCTGGGAGATTCTTTAATTATTGCCGGGGATAAAAATAAACTCAGGGTTCATATTCATACCAATAATCCACCTGAGTTATTTATTAGATTAAAACAATTTTCTCATATTTTAGACCAAAAGGCGGATGATATGCTGTTACAGCAGGGAGTGAAGTATAATAAGCGGTCAGAGATTGCTATCTTGACAGACTCAATTGCAGATTTGCCAGAAGAATATATAGATAAACATCAGATTCATATTTTACCACTAAATATTCTGCTTGATGGAACTAATTATTTAGACAAACTTACCATAGACAGTAAGAACTTTTTTGAAATTATTGATGATGCTGAGGAATATCCATCTTCAGCTCAACCGGCAGTTAAAAAGATTGAAGATCAGCTGAGTTACCTGGCAGAACATTATAATTCAATTATTGCAATTACAGTGTCTGCTAAAATGAGTGGCACTTATAATAATTTAGCCAGAGCAGCAGAAAATGTCAGCCGGGAAAATAGTGAGCTTAAAATTGAAGTTATAGATTCCAGAACAAATTCGGGAGCTGAAGGACTTTTGGTAATAGAAGCAGTAGAGCAGGTAGAATCAGGGAAAAGTTTTGCAGCAACAACAGCCTATCTTAAATCAATCAGAGAAAGACTCTATATTTATGTCAGTGTGAGTGATTTTAAATACATGGTTCGCGGAGGACGGGTCAGTCCTCTCAAAGGAAGACTTGCTGGATTTCTTAATCTAAAACCCATTATTTCAATTGATCGAAAAGGTAACGGAATTGCTTTTGCTACAGCATTCAGTAAAAAAGGTAATTTCAAAAAAATCAAATCAATTTTAAAGGATCATCAGCAGGGAAATGGAATTAAACGCTTTGCAGTTGTACATGGGGATGATCTGGAGCGAGCTGAGAGGTATCGGGATAGTTTTAAAGAATTACTGGGTATAGAAGCTGATTTTTTGGAAGCGATTTCTCCAATTGTGGCAATGAATGCTGGACGTGGAAGTACTGCTGTTGCATTACTAGAAAAAAATTAAGGGGTTGTTAAAATGATAAGTTCAATTTACTTTCAGTTATTTCTTTTGGTGCTGCTTTATTTTTCACTTTTCTTTGTGATTGCTGTCTTAAAAAAAGATAATTCAATTGTTGATATTGGCTGGGGTCTGGGTTATGTTTATACAGCAAATATGGCTCTGTACTTAACTAATAATTATAATCTGCGTTCTTTTATTATAACTTTTCTGGTTAGCATCTGGGGATTAAGATTAAGTTATCACATTTTTAAGCGAAATCTTGGTAAGGGCGAAGATTTTCGTTATGCCAAATGGAGAGAAGAATGGGATAATTTTTATTTAAAGTCATTTTTAAGAGTTTTTATGCTGCAGGGAGTATTATTATTTATTATCTCAACCCCAATAATTAAAATTATTTCTTCGCCTTATCAGAGCTTAAAAATTATAGATTTTATTGGTTTATTTATCTGGGGGATTGGCTTTGCCTTTGAAGCAGCTGGGGATAAACAGCTTAAAGATTTTAAGGCTAAATCTGACTCTGAAAAAGATGGACATATAATGAAAGAAGGAGTCTGGAAATATACCAGACATCCTAATTATTTTGGTGATGCTCTGGTCTGGTGGGGATATTATATTATTGCCCTGGCTGTAAGTGGCGGCTGGAAATTTATTTACAGTCCTCTAATAATGAACTATTTGCTTCGTTTTGTTTCGGGGGTACCGCTATTAGAAAAGAGATATGCTGATGATGAGGAATATCAGCAATATGCAGAAGAAACAAATATATTCTTTCCCTGGTTTCCTAAAAAATAAAGATAAAAATAGGAGTGATTTATTTTGAGAGAGTTTAGAAAACCAAATCTAATTTTAAGTAAATGTCTGGAATACTGTAAATGTCGGTATAATGGAGATTTGATACCGGACAAATTTGTGCGGGCTTTAGAAAAACATGTTAATTATATTAAAATATGTCCTGAAGTTGAAATAGGACTGGGGGTTCCCCGTAATTCGGTTCGTTTAATAAAAAAGAGTGATCAATACAGACTTGTAGATTCTATGACAGGTGAGGATCATACGGAAAAAATGGATGATTATATTGAAAGCTTCACTTCAGAATGGAAGGAGGAAGAAATAGAAGGCTTTATTGCGAAGAATCGCTCACCATCATGTGGGAGTAATGATTCCAAAGTCTACTCTAAAGCCGGAAAGGTACCAGCTCTGGGAGAAAAACGAGCAGGTTATTTTGCCGATAATTTAGCTCAAAAATTTTCTTCACTGGTTATTGAAAATGAAGGTCGACTCAAAAATTTTAAATTACGGGAAAACTTTTTAATTAAGATCTTTTTGCTGGCAGATTTGCGGCATGTTATTGAAGGTAAAAATATCAAAGATTTAATTGATTTTCACAGTAATAATAAATACTTAATAATGTCTTATAATCAGGAGGGTTTAAATAAACTGGGAAGAATTGTGGCAGCTCATGTAAGAGGAAAGACTGAGGAGACAATGCAAAAATATAGAGATCAAATGTTAAAAACTTTAAATGTGCTGCCTGATTCAGGTAAGAGGGTTAATATGCTTCAGCATATTTTTGGTTATGTATCATCAGATATTAGTCGAGAGGAGCGGGAATACTTTTTAGAAACTCTTCAGGATTTTAGAAATGATAAAGTGCCATTTTCATTACCTCTTGCCTTGCTCAGATCCTGGATTATTAGATTTAAAGTCGATTATTTAATGCCACAAACAATTTTTAAACCTTATCCAGAAGGATTGATTGACTTAAGTGACTCGGGTAATGGCAGATTTTAAAATCAAATCAAAAAGGTGCTCCCCTTTTTAATTACGGGGGAGCACCTTTTTTAGATATTTAATTAAAAGTAAAATCATTTATTATAAACTTTTAAATAACTGGAACTATTATTCCCATTCAGTATGGAAAGTTCCTTCCTGATCACGACGCTGATAAGTATGTGCACCAAAGAAATCACGCTGGGCCTGAATTAAATTGGCTGGAAGTTCTTTTGCTTTTAGGCTGTTAAAATAATCAAGAGCAGAATGAATTGCAGTTAATGGTACTCCCGCTTGGGCTGCAGTAGTAATTAATTTGTCTATTTTATCTGCAGCTGCATTAAGCTGTGATTTAAACTGGCGAGCAGTAATTAAAGAATTTAACTGCATATCTTCAGCAAAAGCAGCCTGGATTGGTTCCAAAAGCCCGGAGCGGATTATACACCCATCCTCCCAGATGCGCGCAATCTCTTTATAATTTAAATTATATTCATATTCATTTGAAGCAGTTTTTAAAAGCTTAAATCCCTCTGCATAAGCAATTACTGAAGCAAAGTAAAGAGCAGATTTGAGCAGGGGCAGCAATTCTTCTTTATTAACTACAGGTCTGGAACTGCTTGCAAATTGGGCAGAGTTTTCAACTCTTTCAGTTTTAATTGCTGACATTAAACGGGCATTTACACCTGCATTAATAGTGGGAATAGCTGTGCCAAGATCTAAGGCACTCTGTACACTCCATTTACCAGTTCCTTTATGTTTTGCTTTATCCAGAATTAAATCAATTAATTTTCGCCCAGTTTTAGGATCATCCTTCTGCATGATTTTAGCAGTTATTTCTACCAGATAAGAATCAAATTCCTGATTCCATTTGGCAAAAATATTTCCCATTTCCACCGGTTTTAACTGCATTACCTTACGCATATAGTCATATATTTCGGCCAGCACTTCCATAATACCATACTCAATTCCATTATGAATCATTTTCACATAATGTCCGGCTGACCGGGGACCTAAGTAGCTGACACAGGCCCCTTTTTCGGTCCTGGCAGCTGCATTTTCCATGATATCAGAAACCTCTGCATATGCGTTTTCATTGCCGCCAGGCATAATGGAAGGACCGTGAAGAGCACCATATTCACCACCGCTGATTCCTACTCCTAGATACCGGATTCCTTTTTCATTGAGATTTTTTAACCTTCTATTTGTATCCTCAAAATGAGAATTTCCACCATCTATAATAATGTCATCTTTTTCTAAATAGGGCAGTAGACTGTCAATAACTAAGTCTACAGGTTTACCAGCCTTAATCATCAACATTATTTTACGAGGCTTTTTAAGAGAACTTACAAATTCTTCAAGTTCATAGGTAGCTTTAACATTTTGATTTTGTACTTTATTTTCCATAAAATTTCTAATTTTACTTTTTGTACGATTATAAACTGCAATAGAATGATTGCGAGCAATATTTAGAGTCAAATTCTGACCCATGACTGAAAGCCCAATCAATCCAATTTCATATTTCTTCATTAATAATTACCTCCTTAATAACAAAACTTAAAAAAATAATTTATTTAAATAATTTGAGCATAGTTTCAATTTCTCCAGGCTCAAATAAATAAGCCCTACCTGGTAAACCATCACTATCTGCAATTTTTAGAAGAGAAAGTAATAAAATATATTTTCCGGCAGGAACTTTTTTTAATCGCAGTCCTTCTAAAATCATGATTTTTTCTCCCAGGAGTTTTTTATGGGTTGGATGTTCTGATTGAGCTCGTTCTATTCCATTTGTGTCAATACCTACTCCCTTTATTTTTTTTGTTGCCAGATATTTAGCACCACTTTCTGCCAGATAGATAAATTTTTCAGGAGTCTTTTCCAGAAAACCAGGTTCGGAGTTGCGTGTTTTTAAAATTAAAAATGAGTTTTCTTCAATAGTATATTCTTTTAGATCTGCCGCCGTAATTTTTTCATTAAGCTGAGTTAAGTCCAGCAGTTGAGCCTGATAAAATGGATTTTCAGCAAAAAACAAATTGGCATTTTCTCCATCCTGCAGCATATGCAGTGGCGCATCTACATGAGTTCCAGTATGGACATTCATCTGTAATTCAGATTCGTGTGCGTCTCCTTCGGAAAAATCCCTGACAGTTTTGAGACGGGGTCTAATTTCGTCTTTACCTTTATAAACCAGCATATTTTTTCTAATTGTCATTGAAATATCATACATAAAAATTCCCCCTTAAATAATTTACAACCGTTAATATTAAATTATATCTATATCTTTTACGACAATTCTTTGTCCAGCCATTTTCTTCCATCTGCTTCCAGCAGCCGGTCAGCTGCTTCAGGGCCTTCGCTTAAGGCTGGATAATTATGGAGTTCAATATTTTCTTCTTCACATTTTTGTTGAATCTTGTCTATAAACTTCCAGGAATATGAAACCTCCTCCCAGCTTGTGAAGAGAGTTTTATCCCCCTCTATCATATCATAGATTAGACCTTCATAATTTTCAGGAGAGTTAAAGAACTGTTGGCAGCTCTGACAGAATTCCATTTTAACAGGAATAATTTTGTTATTGCTTGCCGGTTTACGAGTATTAAACCTGAGTGAGACACCTTCTTCAGGTTGGATTTTAATTAGCAAAAGATTGCTGTCCAATTTCTGATTTTGAAGATAAGAAGAATGAAAATTATCTTTAAATTCAACTGCGATTGCAGCTTCTTTTTTATTCAACCTCTTACCTGATTTCAGATAGATAGGTACATTTCGCCAGCGATCATTATTTAAAAACAGTTTAAGTGCCATAAAGGTAGCGGTCTGAGATTCAGAATTAATCTGCTTTTCTTCGCGATAAGCTTTGATTTTTTCTCCATTAACAGTATTTGAGTCATACTGGCCCCGGACAATATGTTTATCTATATCGCTTAAATCATTGTCAGCCAGTTCTTTGAAAACCTCTACTTTTTTATCTGAGATTTCCTGAGCACTTAAATTAGCTGGTTCTTCCATAGCAATTAAGGATAATACCTGTAGAATATGGTTTTGAAACATGTCTTTAATTACCCCGGTATCATCATAGTATTTGCCGCGGTCTTTAACTCCTTCTGATTCATTTAAATAGATTTGTATATTATCAATATGCTCTTTATTCCAGAGAGCTCTAAAAATTGGATTGCTTAATCTGATCACCATTATATTCTGGATCATTTCTTTGCCCAGGTAATGGTCTATTCTAAAGATATTTTTTTCAGAAAAAATATCATTTAGAGTATTATTTAACTTTTTGGCAGATTCAAAATCATGTCCAAACGGTTTTTCAATGACCAGTCTCGAATCACTGTGTTCAAAACCAGCATTTAATAAGTTAAATTCCTTTAGTTTTTTTGAGATTTCAGCAAAAAACTTAGGCGCAGTAGCCAGATAAAAAATCCGATTGGAAATTTTATCTTCTTTAGACTTCTGCAAAAGTCTTTTTCTAAGTCTTTCAAAGTCATTATTTTCCTTAAAGGAAAGTTGAAAATATTCTATATGATCTGCCAGTGACTGCCAGATTCTGTTATCAATTTTCTCCTTTTTATTTTCAATTGAAGAATATAAATTATTAAGATATTCATTTTTATTATCATAGCGACGGCCGGTAGCGATTATTGTATAATTATCTGGTAAAATATTTTTGGCTGCTAAGTTATAAAAAGCAGGGATAATTTTATTATGTGCCAGATCACCAGTACCACCAAATAATATAAATTGAAAATTGTTTTCAATATTTTTATCTTCAGGACTTCTATATAGTCTATCTGCTGTTTTGTTCATTGAAAGCACCTCCCATAACTATAATAAACTTAACACAGTGATCTAATTATTACTGTAAATAGATTAACATTTTAAAATCCCAGCTCTTCTCCAACTAAGATAACTTTAATTCTTCCTTTATGGCGAGAACGACGGGTAATAACAGTTTGACAGCAGATAGTATCTTCAATCTGGCAGCTGCTGCAGTGGCCAGTTTTAGCACAGGGAGTTTTTTGATCTAGTCTGACTGAGTTTGCAGGTGCTGCCTGATTACGAACTCTTTTAACTGCACTTTCCTCATCTGCGGTAACTTTATTCATGCCTGCTACAATAATTACATTTTTTGGTCCATAAATTAAAGCTGCCAGGCGATTGCCGTTGCCATCAACATTTACCAGCTTGCCTGACTGAGTAATTGCATTAGAACTCATTAAATAATATTCTGCACTTAGTGCCTGATGATAGATTTTCTCTTTTTCAGTTGAATTTTGGGCAGTCGCTCTATCCAGCAAATTATAATTACCAGTTTTTAAGTCACTAAAAATCCCGATTTCATCTAGAGTCATTGAGCCTCCCCAGGAAACAGAAGAGTTTTCTTGAATCAGGTCAAGAATTTTTTCTCTGGCTGCTTTTGAATTTTCTACATAAAAACCTTCAATATTTCTCTTTTTAAAATTTTTAATAATATTCTCTGCTTTAATTTTGTAGTAATCTTTCTTAATGGTCATCATAATTCTCCTTTCAAAATTTATTCTCTCACTAGTAATAATTGTACAAAAGTACTCAAATTACCTTCTTTATTTAATTAATTACTCAAAATAGTGGAAAAACAGCATAAAATCTGCTATTATTAAACTACTAACACTGTTAAATTTGAATTAATGGCAGAGGAGTTGATATTATGAGCAGTGTGAACGCTGCAATGCAGAATCAGATAGCAAGTATTCAGCAGGCTTTAAGTATTTCTGGCATGCAGAAGGCTATGGGTCAGAGTGCTGATCAGGTTTCTAAACTGGTTGAAGGTATGAAAGAAACTTCACAGGCGGTACAGCAGGCCAGAGCCGCAGGGCCAGGTAGAGGTCAAAATATTAATCTGATGGCATAGTTTTAAGATTTAAACTTAAAGATTAAAGGCCTTTAAAAGGGCCTTTTTTTATGTGTTATTTACAGTTTTTGCAATTTTTAGATAGATGAATAAATTTGTGGGGTGACAAATATTGTTTGCTCAAAAAAATAAAATTTTAATAATTTTTATTTTAATATTGATTACTTTTTTTAATTTGCCGGCAGCGGCAGAAAATATTGATCAGCAGGAAGACCAGAAAAATGAGCAGGAAATTACTATAGCATATGTTCCAAGATCACTGGATAATCCAATTTTTCTTGATGCTTATGAACATGCTCAGGAGAAAGCAATTGATCTGGGGATTAATCTCGAATGGGTGGCTCCTTTTGCTTATGATGCGGAAGAGCAGATAGATATTATTGAAAGTCTAATTGCCAGGAAAGTAGATGGAATGGTAATTAGTGTTAATAATACACCTGAATATATAAATGTAATTAATAAGGCGGTCGAGGCAGGAATAGCAGTTGCAACTTTTGATGCTGATGCTCCTGATAGCAAAAGACTTTTTCACATAGGTATTAATAATTATAAAGCTGGCAGAGTAACTGCAGAAGGACTGCTTGATGTCTTAAAAAATAATAATATTGATTACAGGCAGCAGGGAAAATACCTAAATACAATGATTATGACAGGAGTCAGAGGGGCTTTAAATTTAGATAGTAGAATCGAAGGTTTTCTGGATAGGGTAGAAAATACCAATATAAGAGTTAAAGATATAATTGAAAATCAGGATAGTGTCAATCTTTCGGTGGAATTACTGGAGCAGTATTTACAGCAAAATCCAGATATTGATATTATATTTTTTGTGGGGGGGTGGCCCTTTTATGTTCCTGCAGAAGCTTTACCTAATTTTCAAAAGTGGGCAGAAGATGGAGGTATTGCAGTTGGGATAGATATTTTTTATGATGCTCTATTATTACAGAAAAGAGGTCTGCTGCAGTACTTAGTGGGACAGGATATGGCAACTATGGGCTCTAAAGGTTTATCAACATTGTATAATTATATAATGTATGATGCTCTTCCTCAGGAATATATTGAAACCGGAGTAGAAGTTGCTAACGAACAAAATTTAGAGAGGCTTCTCCAGACTCATCGCCCCTGGAGAGTAAAATAAGGTGGGAATTAATGTTTAATAAATTTTTCAAAAAATTATTTAATAGAATAGAAATTCATACCATTAGAACTAAATTAATTATTTCTTTTTTGATAATTGGTCTGCTGCCTATTTTATTATCCGGGCTGCTTTCTTTTAATATTTATCGAGGTGCGATTAATGATCGCATTAGTGATTACTCACAGGAAATGGTAAACAGGATGGAAAGAGATCTGGAGGATTATGTTAGTGAAATAGAAACTTTTTTAAGTAGAGAACAGGATTTTTATATTAATCAGTTTATCAAGCTTACCCAGGCAAATGATTTTAGAAATAATAGAAAATATGCTTTTCGAATCTGGGAGGATTTTAATAATTTAAAACAGATGAAACCCGGCCTGGAAGATATTGCAATTACTTTTCAGGACGGCCGCAGAATCAGCAGCTATGGTACCTTTAGTATAGATATAAATGAATTTAAAAACAGGATGTATTCAAATTTAAGTGGAGATATATTTTTCACACCACCCTATAGCAATTATCTGCAAAAGGAAGTAATTACAATAGTTAGTTCATATTATCCAGAAATCGCGGAAGAAAATGTATTAATTTCTGCTGATATTGATCTGGATGTACTGGCAAATTTGACAGATTTTAATCTGGGAGAAAAGAGCTATTTTTTAATTGCTGATCAAAATGGTGATATTGTCTATCATCCTGATCAGGAAAAGATTGGCAAGCGGAGTTTGCTTTATAGTGACGGTTTTCCTAATCGCAAAGTAAATTTAAATGGAGAACAGTATATTCTAACTTCCACTTTTTCTAAATCTACTGGCTGGTATATAATCAGTATGGCTTCGGCTGATGAAGTAGAGGCAGAATTGAATTATATTACTGATATTACAGTATATTTAACTTTAGTAGTACTTTTGATTATTATTTTGCTGACTGTTTATCTTTCTTATTCTCTTTCGAAACCAATTCAAAAACTGCAGGAATTAACACATCGTGCTTCTGAAAATGATCTTTCAGTAAAAATTGATATCAGTGGTAATGATGAGATTGCTGAGCTCGGTCAGAGTTTTAATAAGATGATCAGGCGAATAAATAAGTTAATGGAACAGAATGTTAGAGAACAGAAGCTTTTGAGAAAACTGGAAATGGAAAGTCTGGATAATCAGATCAAACCTCACTTTATATATAATACACTTGATTTAATTATTGGTCTGCTGGAAAATAAAGATTTTGATAGAGCAACTCATATGGTGGAAGCTCTGGGTAAATTCTTTCGTTTAAGTTTAAGCCACGGTAAGGAAATGGTCTTAATCAGAAATGAAATTAAACATGTAAAAAATTATTTGTTTATTCAGCAGTTTAGACATGGAGAAGAATATGAATATATAATTGACATTGAGGATTTTGAAATAATGGAAAAACATATTCCTAAACTAATACTGCAGCCAATAGTAGAAAATGCTATTTATCACGGTTTATTACCGGCCGAAAAAAATGGCCTGGTAATCGTTAAAGGTTATCGGAAAAATAAAAATATATATTTTAAAATTGCGGATAATGGGGTCGGGATCCCAACTGCCAAAGTGAGGGAAATTAATAAAATATTAACTGGTGAATTAAAAACTGATGATCAGAAAAAATATTTTGGTCTTCGTAATGTGGATCAGCGTTTAAAATTAATGTATGGTGGTAGTTCAGGTCTTACTGTGGAAAGTATTGAAGGTGAAAAAACAACGGTCATTATTAGGATTGATCAGAGGGGAGGAAAGTAATTTGGAATTTAAATTACTGCTGGTTGATGATGAAAAACCGATTAGAAAAAAATTAATTAATAATACAGACTGGGCCGGAGAGGGCTATCAAATATTTGCTGCTGCTAATGGCAGGGAAGCTTTAGATATTATTAAAGAAAAAGGAATAGATATTCTGGTTACTGATATTCAGATGCCTAAATTAAGTGGAATGAATTTAATTGAAGAAGCCAGAAAAAATAGTTCTCATTTAAAAGTAATTGTTATTTCAGGTTTTGCAGAATTTGAATACGCTCAAAAATCGATTCGTTTTGGGGTTAATGATTATTTATTAAAGCCTTTTCGTTCAAAAAAATTATTAGAGGTGGTTAATAAAGCTAGAGATGAGCTCATTAAGGAAAAAAATGATGAGCAGAGGCTTGCTGTTTTAAGAGGAGAAATATCCAGTTATATTAATGATCATAAACTTAACACAATCTATAACTGGTTAATTGATGATCAATTTTTTCAGCATCAGTCTTTAATAATGGACCGCATTGATTTAAACGCTGTTTTAAAAAGAGGTAGTAGAGATGATATTTTAAAAACCGTAAATAAAATTATTGAGGAACTAAAAAGTGTAAAACTTAACAAAGAAAAATTATATGTGGTATTAAATAATCTGATTTTAGAAAGCTTTAAAATTATTAAAGATCTGGATTATGAAGCGGAAGATTTGATGGAGATTATTAACAAGAAGAGAATTGAGGCTTTAGATTATAATGATTTAAAAGAAATTGAAATTTTGCTAAAAGAGTTTCTGTTGAGATTACATGATTTAATTTCTTTTAGTCCGGGAGAAAAAAATGCTGAAATTATTAGTGAGATGAAAGAATATATAGCAGCCAATTATCAGGATGGGATCACCTTAAGTGAGATGGCCCGCAAATTTAATTTAAGCACCGGTCATTTAAGTAATCTTTTTCATGAGGAAACGGGAGAAAGTTTTAGTGATTATCTTAATATGATCAGATTAAATAAAGCAAAAGAACTTTTAAAAACAACTGATGATAAAATTTATCAGATTGCCGATCAACTGGGGTTTAATGACGCCTACTATTTCAGTTCCTGGTTTAAAAAACTGGTCGGAGCCTCTCCCACAACATATCGAGATAACATTAATCTTTTGTAATAAACGTATTTTTGGTAATTACTGAAAATATAATCAAGAAATAATTAGAGTCCTCAGCTGGAATTTTAGCTGGGGACTTTCTCTATTTTATAAATTCTTGTCATATTTTTATTTTAATGAATTTAGTAGTATAATAGTTGCTTTTAGAAAAACATTCATATGAGCCTAAATTAATCAATACAAAAAATATTCAAGGGTTTAAAAAAATATTCTATGGTTAATGCTCAGATTATTATATACAATTTAGATAAATCAAATAACTCTTTGAGAATTATAAGCAAATATAAGTTAATAATGGTTCACATTGAGAAAACTATTAGGGGGTTAATAATGAAAAAATTAAGTATTTTGTTGGTAGTAGTTTTACTTGTTTCCTCAATCTCAATGGCGGCTTTTGCTCAGGATGGTGGCGGTTGGTTGGATAATCTTCTTGGTAATAACAAAAAAGAAGATGATGGTCTAATCAAAGTTGGCTTCCTTCTGAAGACAATGCAGGAAGAAAGATATATTAAAGATAGAGATGCTTTTATTGAAAAAGCAGAAGAATTAGGTGCTGATGAGGTAATTTTTGATTCAGCAAACAATGATGAAAATATTCAGCTTTCTAAGTTTGAAAACATGTTAACTCAGGGTGCTGATGTTATAGTATTACAACCTGTTAATACAGGTACAGCAAGTAATATGGTAAAAATGGCTCATGAGTCTGGAGTTGCAGTAGTTAACTATGACTCTTTAATTATGAATAGTAATGTAGACGTGTTTTTAACTCAAAACAGTTGGGCTGTTGGTGAACTGCAGGGTAAAGCAATGGTTGAATGGTTTAAAGAAAATCGTGGTGAAGTCAAAGGTAATGTTGTTTTATTAAGAGGACAGCCTGGTGACTCCAATGCCAATGCTTTTTCTCAGGGAGTTCTGGACACAGTAGCTAAATATGATGGTCTTAATTTAGTAGTCGATCAGAGTCATGAAGGTTGGTCTCCAGACCTGGCTATGGCTACAACTGAAAATGCTTTAACAAAATATGATAATAATATTGATGCTGTTGTAGCAAATAATAGTGGTCTTGCTTCCGGTGCTGTAAGAGCTCTAGAAGCTCAGGGTATGGCAGACAGTGATCAAGTTTTTGTTGCTGGATCTGATGCTGATTTATTAAATATTAGATATATAGCTCAGGGTAAGCAGACTGTTGAGATCTTTAAAAAGATTAAACCTTTAGCTTATAGATCTGCTGAAGTAGCAGTTTCTTTAGCTAAGAATCCTGATAAGCCAATTGATGAAATTGTAAAAATTGATCGCTATGTTGACAATGGTAAGATTGAAGTACCAACTGTAATTACAGAAATTGTAGTTGTTAATAAAGATAATATCATGGATACTGTTGTAGCAGATGGATATCATGAAGCAACAGAAATTTTCAAAGATGAGTAAATATAAGAATATATAAGAACAAATAATATAGCAGTCCCATCCATTAGGATGGGATTGCTCTGTAAATAATCAATTCTGGAGGTAAAATAGATGGCTGAAGTAATTCTGGAAATGAAAAATATTATTAAAGATTTCCCCGGTGTGCGAGCTCTAGACAATGTTAATTTTACTCTGGAGCAGGGAGAAGTCCTGGCTCTGGTTGGAGAAAATGGTGCCGGGAAATCAACATTGATGAAGGTTTTGAGTGGTGTCTGGCCCTATCCTACCTATGAAGGAGATATTTATCTTGATGATCAGCTTGTTCGTTTTGACAATACCAGAGAAGCGGAAGAAGCCGGAATCGGAATCATTCATCAGGAATTAAATTTGCTGCCTGACCTATCTGTTGCTGAAAATATATTTTTAGATAGACAACCTTTAAACAAATTTGGTGGAATAAAATGGGAAGAATTATATCATAATGCCGAAAAGGTACTGGCAAGGTTAAACATGGATATTGACCCGAGAATAGAACTTGGAGATTTAACTGTTGGTAAACAGCAGATGGTTGAGATTGCAAAAGCACTTTCCTTAGATACCAGAATTTTAGTTTTTGATGAGCCTACTTCTGCACTAACAGATTCTGAGGTAAATGAACTCTTTACAGTAATTAATGAATTAAGAGCCAGTGGTGTTTCAATAATTTATATATCTCATAAAATGGAGGAAATAGAAGAAATAGCAGATTCCGTCGTTGTTTTAAGAGATGGCTCAACTATTGGTGATAAAATAAATATTGATCAGGTTACTCTGGATGAAATTATTGCCAGAATGGTTGGTCGTGATATTGAAGATCTTTTTCCCAGTCATGATTTTAAACGGGGAGAAAAAACACTGGAAGTAAAAAATATTTCAGTTCCTGATCCGTTTAACCCTGAGAAAAAACTGGTAGATGATGTTTCATTTTCTGCGCATAAAGGAGAAATTCTTGGTATTTCAGGTTTAATGGGGGCAGGTAGAACTGAGCTTGTAAATGCTATTTTTGGAGTTTATGGAAAAAAGCGAGAGGGAGAAATTTTTCTAAATGGAAAGAAACTGGATATTAAATCTCCTGCTGATGCAATAAACAATGGAATAGCTCTGGTCACTGAAGATAGAAAAGAACTTGGGCTTCTTTTAGATAAGAATCTGGTAATGAATATGACTTTACCTTCAATCAAAAAATTCAGTTCTAAACTGGCAATGGATAAGCATGCCGAAAGGGCTGTAGCTGAAAAATATGTTGATGAACTAAATATTAAGACACCTTCTCTGGATGTATTCGTGGAAAAATTAAGCGGTGGTAATCAGCAAAAAGTAGTTATTGGTAAGTGGCTGATTACAGACTCTGATGTTTTGATTTTAGATGAACCGACCCGGGGAATAGATGTTGGAGCTAAAACTGAGGTTTATAGATTAATGAATCAGCTGGTTGAACAGGGAGTTACAGTAATTATGATTTCTTCTGAGCTGCCAGAAATTATGGGAATGAGTGATCGGATAGTTGTGATGTCCGAAGGTAAAAAGACTGCTGAGTTAGAACGATCTGAAGCAGATCAGGAAACAATAATGAAATATGCTACCGGTAATAAAGGAGTTGAATAAATTTGAAGAAGTTTATCAAGAATAATGGTACATTTATAGCTTTAATTTTTTTAGTTATTATATTAAGTTTTTTATCACCTTCATTTTTAAGTTCAAGGAACTTAACTAACCTGGTGCGTCAGGTAACAATTAATGGGATTATTGCAGTTGGAATGACTATGGTAATTTTGCTGGCTGGTATTGACCTTTCTGTAGGTTCTGTAGTTGGACTATCCGCTGTAACAGTAACTCTTTTAATGCAGGCTGGATTTGGTATGTGGCTCGCAATTTTGGTTACTCTGATTGGAGTAGGTGGTGTAATTGGATTTTTCAATGGTTTTATGAGTGCAAAGTTTGATATTCACCCCTTTATTATTACTCTGGGTATTATGACTATTGCTAGAGGTTTAAGCCTTGTCTTAACTCAGGGAGTTTCAGTTCCAGTTACTAATTTAACTTTTGCGGAAATAGGTAGTGGATATATTCCTAAATTACCTTCTCTAATTATTTTAGTAGTCGCATTAGTTCTGGGTATTTTTGCTGTATTTAAAACCAGTATTGAGTTAAAAAATGGTGAAAAAGTTAGAAATAAAGCTAGATTAACAGGTGGAATAATTTTAACTATTGCTGGATTTATTGCCGGATTCTTTACCTTTATTGGCTATCAGGGAATTCCGATCCCAGTAGCTATTTTTGCAGTAATTGTAATGGCCGGTATTTATACTCTGCGTAAAACTCGCTTTGGTCGTAAATTATATGCAATTGGTGGGAATGAAAAAGTAGCCTGGCTGTCTGGTATTAATATTTTAAAGTCAAAAACCATGGTATTTGTAATCACAGGTGTTTTAAGTGCTGCTTCCGGTATTTTGCTTGCTTCGCGATTGAATGGTGCATCTCCTAACTTAGGAGACGGTTTTGAGCTTGATGCTATTGCCTCAGTAATTATTGGAGGTACCAGTTTTATGGGGGGAGTTGGAACCATAACCGGAACAGTTATTGGTGCCATAATAATTGGAGTTATCAATAACGGAATGAGTTTACTTGGTATTAATACGTTTTATCAGATGATTGTCAAAGGTTTTATTATAATTCTGGCTGTTATGATTGATGTTTTAAACAGAAGAGAAACAGCATAGAATATAACCCTAAACATAAAAATATAAATTCTGGAGATAGCCCGACGATTATTTTGTGGCTATCTCTTTTTCTTTTCAGATTAATCAATATGTGATAAAATAGTAAAAAAGAGGCAGATATTAAATCTGGAGAGGTTGTTATAATGAATAAAAATAATGCTCATTATCGAGAAGCAATGAAACTTATAAAAAATAATAATGTATCAGATGCCATTGATGAATTAAAATTATGTTTAAAATTTAATTCCAAGAGTGTATCTGCTCTTAATTTACTTGGTCTGGCCTATTATCTTAAGTGCAGGTTTGATAAAGCAGAAAAAACATGGCGGAAAAGTTTGTCTCTGCAAAAAGATAAAAATAAAGCCAGAGATTATCTGGAATTAATTACTAAACAGGATTTTAAAGAGATTAGAAAAGAATATAAAGAGATTCTTTTTAATGATGAAACAGAAAAGAACAGGAAGATTAAATTTTTAAAAAGATTAATTGAAGAATATGATGAATTAATTGAACCTTATGTTATTCTTGGACTTTTATATAAAAAGGAAGAAAATTACGAAGAAGCTTTAAAATATTTTTACCAGGCATATGAGCTGGATAGTGGTAATCAGAATATAAAAAATTATATTATGCAGTGTGAAAAAGAAGATGAAAATAGCAGTGCATTTAATTTTAAATCAAAGACAAATAAAAAGAGTGCTTTAATTGCAGGAGTGATAGCTCTAGCTTTATTTGCAATTTTTCTAAACTTAAGTGGGGTAAGTCCTTTAAACTGGATTGAAAATAACCTTCAGGGATTTGAATTCGCAAATTCTGCTAAAAAAGAGGAAAGTGAAAATCAGGCTTTAAATCAGAATTCATCTGGGGAGGTTAATTCATCTCCGAAAAAGATAAAAACTTCAGAAGAGAGTAATTCTTTGCAGGATAATGATTCTAATGAAAAAAGCAAGTTAGAACAGAGTAAAAAGGAGGAGCTAAAGACAGGCAGTACCAATATTTTAACAAAAAATAAGCTGCTTGATTATCAGAAAGATTCTCCGTTGATTTCCTTAGAAAATATCAGAGAATTAAAAGAAAAGGAAAGAGAAAAAGATAGATTGGAAGCAGCAAATACGTTTCTGGAAGATGGAACCGAACAGCAGCTGTTTAATTTGGGAATGGATTATTTTTCCCGACAGGAATATCAGGATGCAATTGATATATTTAATAGTATATATAATTTAACTGAAACAGACTATTTAAGGCGCGAAAGTTTATTTTTACTGGCCCGAAGTCACGAAAAAATAGATAATTATCAGTCTGCAGAGCATTTTTATCGTATTTATTTAAATGAATATAAGGAAAGCAATTATTATGATGAGGCTCTTTATAATCTTGGTTTAATGCTTAATGAGGCCGGGAAAGTAGAAAAAAGCAAAGAGGTATTAAAAAGATTAAGAGAGGAAGAGCCTTACAGCGAGTATAATAACTCACAGGTTTATGAGATTTTAAATTAATAAGCAGAGTTTAAATCGATCCTTCTGGGAAATGGTTATTAAGCTATTTTCCAGAAGGATTTTAGTTTTAATCGATAATTTTAATTCTATAAATTTTGGGCCATAATTTTCCTGTAACCAGAAATGTTTTATTTGTTGAATCATAAGCAATTCCATTTAAGACATTTATTTCGCCTGTATAGTCTGTTTTCAAAATTCCACTCAGATCAAGATATGCTGAAACTTTACCACTTGCAGCATCGATTTTAATAATATAATCTGTTTGCCATATATTTGCATAGATAAAACCATTTTGATATTCTAATTCATTAATGTTTTTTATCAGCCGGTCTTTAGTTCTGACCTTGATTTTTTTGGCTAATTCGAATGTGTCTGGATCTCTAAAATATAGATATTCACTGCCATTGCTCATGATCAGGTATTTTCCGTCATTGGCTAGCCCCCAGCCTTCTCCCGAGTAGTTAATTTTTTTGATTAAATTAAAATTAAGATCATAGACGAAAGCTATATTTTCTTTCCAGCTGAGCTGATAAATTTTATTATTTAAAATAGTAATTCCTTCCCCAAAATAATCCGAACTTAGATTTATTTTATCTAAAATTCGGCCGCTTTTAATTTCGAGCTTTCTTAAACTTGATTTACCATAGAGACCTGTACCTTCATATAAATTGTTATCAAAAATTTCCAGCCCCTGGGTAAATGCTTTTGGATCGTGTCGATAACTTTCTATAACCTGGTAATTTAGTTCTGTTACTGTTTCAGTTTCCAGGGCTGAAACTGGATAAGTAAGTATAAAAAGCAGAATAAGTATTAAAAAGATAATTTTATTTTTCATTTTCAGTCACCTCAAAATTTTTTAATTGCATATTTTATTTATTCGCTATTAATATTTCAAAACCTTTTTTAGATAATAATAACTGGGAGTAAATTGAAGTATAACATATTTAAGTTGCTTTAATCTTATATAAGTGTATTTAATTCAATTTAATATTTAATCCATCATTGCCGATGCTTAAATTAAGAGAGGATGTGATCTAATGCTGCAGAATTTAGATTTGCAGATTGATAGTTATCCATCCAGAAAAGCAATGGGTTTTTATAAATTGAAAGATAGTACAAATAATTTTTCAAAAAAAGGAATGGAAACCGCCAAAAAAGCAGCAGCTTTCTATGCAGCAACCGGTGATAAATTGAGTGATTTTAAAAATTATAAAATCTCAGATCTGGGTGCAGAAATTATGTACAGTGAGCAGAAGGAACTGGTTATAGCTTACAAACCGGGACCAAATATAAATTTCAAGGCTTAAAATATTAGTAAGTTAAAATTGGAGGTATTTAAATGGAAATAATGACCCGTGATTTTGGAAGACTGGAAATAGCAGAGTCAGATATAATTATTTTTAAATCAGGTTTACCTGGTTTTGAGAATTTAGAAGAGTTTGTTTTACTACCGCTGGGGGAAGAATCTCCTTTTATAGTTATGCAGTCAGTTGATAATCCGGATATTGCCTTTGTAACTGTGGAACCAGGGAATTTAATTCAAAATTACGAATTTGAGATCAGCGATAAGACTGAAAAGGAATTAGAAATCAAAAAAGTCTCGGATGTACTGATACTTAACATTATTACTCTAAAGAATGAGATAAAAAAGAGTACTGCCAATCTATCAGCACCAATAGTAATTAACATAGAAGATAAATTGGGAAAACAGGTAATTCTTGATGATAGCCGCTATCAGGTTAGATATAAAATATTTGCTCCTGTAGAAGAGGTGGCAGAATAATGCTGGTATTAACTAGAAAATTAAATGAAAAAATTGTTATTGATGAGAGGATAGAAATTACTGTTGTTGGAATTGAGAATGGTAAAGTACAGCTTGGGATTGAAGCTCCTCAGGAAATTGAAATTATGCGCAAAGAGCTGTTGGAAGATGTTAAAGAAGAGAATAAGAAAGCTGTTAAAAACAAAAAGTTATTGGAAGAATTAAATAATATTAAATTTAAACTCTAGATTTATTGCTATTTTAAGCAAAAAATTATAAAATATGTTTAGGAGGTAATTTTTATGCAGGGAAGAAGCGCCGATCAGTACAAACAGATGCAAATTAAGACAGCAAGTCCGGGTAAGCTTCTGCTGATGCTTTATCAGGGTGCGGTTAAATTTATGAAATTAGCAAAAAAGAATATAAAAGAAGGAAAAATTGAAGAAAGCCATAAAAATATAATTAAGGCGCAAAATATTATTTTAGAATTACAGAGTACTTTGAATAAAGAACAGGGTGGAGAAATCGCTGTTCAGCTCGAAAGTCTCTATGATTTTATCTACAGAGAGTTAATACAGGCTAATCTTAACAAAAATACCAGACACCTTGATAATGTAATTCCTCTGGTAGAAGAATTATTTACTACCTATAAAGAAATTGTAATTAATCAAAATTCTGGCGAAGATAAACGAGTAAATGTTGGTGTTTAGGCTGGAGGTTGATAATGAAAGATTTATTTAAATTATATCAAAAGTTAAAATCACTGACTAAAGCAGAGGCAGATCTGATTGAAGCTGGTGATTTTGATATTTTACAAGAAAAATTAGCTAGTAAAAATGAGGTCATTGCAGAGATTGATAAGGTTGAGCAGGAAGATTACTTTGCTCAGCTTGCTTTATCTTTAACTAAAGATGAACTGCAGCAGAAAAAAACTAAACTTCATAATTTATTAAAGGAGATAGCTGAACTTCAGGCTCAAAATATGCAGGAACTGGAAGAGAAAAAGAAAGAAAATAAAGAAAGAATGATTTCTCTATACAGTCGGGAGAAGAGTATTAAAGGCTATCTCAATTCTGATAAATATGAGGCAAAGTTTTTTGATCAAAAAAGTTAATAATTTTAATAATTAAAATCAGGGGGGAAGTTAATGCAGGATAATGGTTATTTAGATATGTTTTTTGATGAGGCAAAAGAATATGTTGAAACCCTTAACAACGGTATCTTAACCCTCGAAAATAATCCCGGGGATAAAGAAACTATAGATGCAGTATTTAGAGCAGCACATTCTCTTAAGGGGATGGCTGCGACTATGGGGTTTGAAAATTTAACCGAGCTGACTCATAAGATGGAAAACATGCTTGATCGAGTTAGAGAGGGTAAACTGGAAGTTAGAACAGATTTTATAGATCTTTTATTACAGGGACTTGACAATATTCAGTTTCTGGTAGAAAAAATTAGAGAAAATGAAGGTGAAGAACCTGATGGCATTAATTTAGAAGGCTTTATTAAGGAACTCGCCAGTTATGGACAGTCAGCTTCGTCTTCTGAATCTGATGCTGGAACAGCTGGTTTGGATGCTGATGAAGAAAGTGATTTTAGAGTTGGACTTAACCAGCAGGAAAAAAAGGAACTTGAAAGCCAGAAGAAAGACAAAGAAAGAATTTATCATTTAAAAGTTGTTTTAGATGATCAGGATTTTCAGAGTGTACGTGCTTTTATGGTTCTTAAAAAAATTGAAGAGATTGGAACATTATTTAAATCTGTACCTGCAAAAGAGGAAATCGAAGATTCTGAAGAGTCAATTTCTGAGCTTGATATTTATGCTTTAAGCTGGCTGCCGACAGATGAATTTAAAGAAGAACTGGCTGAAGTTTCTGGAGCGGAAGTTCTCAATTTTGATGAGATTGAAAACTTAGAACTGGATAAAGAAAGTGCGGCAGATGAACAGGGAAGTCTGCATGCTGAGCATAAGGTTAATTCTTTTCAGAGTAGTTCTACAGTTAGAGTTGATATTTCTAAACTTGATACTTTAATGAATATGGTCGGGGAACTTTTAATTAATAAGACCCGGCTGCAGTCACTTGATATTCAAAAATCAAAATTTAATGAGATTATTCCTCAGCTGGATAGAGTGACAATGGAGCTGCATCATATAGTAATGCAGATTAGAATGGTTCCAGTAGGTGTAATGTTCAGTAGATTTCCAAGAATGATTAGAGATCTTTCTAATAAAATGGAAAAAGAAATTGATTTTGTTATGGAAGGTCAGGAAACTGAACTGGATCGTTCGATAATCGATGAATTATCAGATCCGCTTACTCATTTACTGCGAAATGCCATTGATCATGGAATTGAAAAGCCTGAAGCCAGAAAAGCTAAAGGCAAAAATGAGGAAGGTCGAATAGAGCTTAGAGCCTATCAAAAAGGCAGCGAAATCATCATAGAAGTTAAAGATGATGGAGCGGGTATTGATGCTGAAAAAATTGGACGTAAGGCCATAGAAAAGGGAATAGTGACTGAAGAAGAACTGGAACAGATGGAGAGAAGAGATATTCTTGATTTTGTCTTCCATCCTGGTTTTAGTACTGCTGCTGAAGTTACAGATGTGTCTGGCCGTGGTGTTGGGATGGATATAGTTCGTAATGTAGTTAAAAAACTTGATGGACAAATTAGTATTGAATCTGAACTGGGTCAGGGAAGTACATTTACAATTTCTCTCCCTCTAACTCTTGCAATAACTCAGGCGCTGATGATTACAGTAGATGGAGACACTTTTGCAATTCCTCTGAATGCTGTAAGTGAGACACTTACAATTAGCCCGGAAAATATTAAAAAGGTAAGAGGTAAGGATGTAATTGTATTAAGAGAAAATACAATTCCACTTGTTTCGGCTGCCGAAATTTTTGGTCATGAAAGCCTTGATTCATTTAAAAAATCAGAGTCTGACCTTTCGGTAGTGATTTTAAAAAGTGGTGATCGTTTTATTGGTCTCATTGTAGAGGAACTATTAAACCAGCAGGAGATTGTAATTAAATCTCTAGGTAATTATCTGCAGGATACTGAGTATATCAGTGGTGCGACAATTATTGGTGATGGTGATGTTGCTCTAATTATTGATGTAAGAGATATTGTTGCTTAAATATAAAAATAGGGGAGATAAAAAGATGGACCTTAGTATCGATAAAATTAACTGGCAGAGTATCAGAACAAAATTAATAATAATTATAAGTATTTTAGTTTTAGCCTTAATTTTACTTTCTTCAGTTTTTACTTATTTTCAGTCGAGGAGTATTCTGGAGGAAAGTATTTATCAGTCAGCTTTAGACAAAGTTCGTAATAATGCCAGACAGCTGGATATGGTTATTGATCAGAGCATAAGTTCAGTCAAAAATCTGGACCACAGTTGGTTTGACAGCCGCACAACTTTGGATACCGAACTGGCAAGACAGCTTTATTTTAATATGGGTAATAATGAACATTTTGCAACTATAGTGGAAGAACACCCTTATCTATCTTCACTTTTTTTAATTGATTTAAATGGACAGATGAGTACAACTTATTCTGACGAAGAAATAAATGTATCAGAAATGGATTTTTTTAAGAGAGCTCTAGAAAGTAAAGAAACTTTTATTAGTGATCCGGTGCAGACCCCGGGGGCTGAAGAACAATCAGTTTTAATAATCGAGCCCTACTTTGTAGGCGAAAATTTAACCATGATTTTTGGGGGATCAATTCCTCTTTCTGTATTTAATCAGATGAGTACTTCAATGAATATAAATGGTGAGGGATCTGGTTTTATAATTAATGAAAATAACCATGTGATTGCTCATGAAAATCCTGAATATCAGGGAAACCAGTCGATACTTGAAGCCGGTGGACCGGAGATGAAAGTTTTATTTGAGCAAATGCATTCAGATGCCAGTGAGATAGAATTCTATGATCTGCTGGGAGCTGAACGTGGAGTTGCTTTTGCTCCCTTAAAATCTGCCAACTGGGCACTTGCAATTCAGGCAAAAAATGCTAATGTTATGGCTCCAATTACCACAATGCGCTATATGAGTTTATTAATTGGCATTATTGCAGTGATTATCGGAATTGTGGTTGCTTATTATATTGCGGGGTATATTGCAAAACCAATCTTAAAACTACGTGATTCTGCAAATGTAATAGCCGGTGGAGATTTAACAGAAACTGTTAATATTGATAACAAAGATGAAATTGGCGAACTTGCAGATGCCTTTAATCAAATGGTAGCAAACATTAAAAAACTGGTTATAAACATTAATGATTCTGCTTTAAAAACTGATCAGACAGGTGAGGAGTTAAAAGCAACCGCTGCTCAAACTTCTGAGTCTATTGATAATGTTGCTGCTACAGTAGAAGAATTTTCTGCTTCAATTGAGGAAGTGGCTGCTTCAGCAGAGGAATTTGCTTCTTCAAGCACTGAGATTAACGAAAATGTTCAGGGGATTACTGATTATACTGATCAGGTTAATGATCTGGCAGAAAATGGTCTGGTAGAGATGCAGAAAACAGAAAAAGAGATGGAAGAGGTAATGGAAGTCTCTGCTGAATCAATTGATAAAATTAATAACCTTAATGAGTCTGCCGGGAAAATTAATGGGATTGTTAATATGATTTCTTCAATTGCAGAACAGACAAATCTGTTGGCTTTAAATGCTGCTATTGAGGCTGCTCGAGCAGGAGAAGCCGGGCGAGGATTTGCAGTAGTGGCAGACGAAATTAGAGAATTAGCTGAAGAAACTAAGGGATCAACCGATGAGATTAAAGGCCTAGTTGATAACCTGCAGGATGAAATAAAGGCTACAGTTGGTGTTATCAATAATACCAATGACCAGATTAAAACAGGAGCAAATTCTGTTTCTGAAACTGGTAAAACCTTCAACAATATTACTGATAAAATTAAGGATGTTGTTGCTCAGGTTAAAGAAACAGCTGCCTCTGTTAACGAGCTTTCAAAAGGAAGTCAGGATATTTCTAAAGTTACAGAAGAGCAGGCAGTTAATAGTGATCAGATTTCCGATTCTGTTCAGCAACAATCAGAGTCGATGGAAAATCTTAACCAGGCAGTTGATAGTCTGACTGAGATGACAGTTGAATTAAAAGAATTAGTTGGAGAATTTAAAATTTCATAAATGGGGTGTGATTATGGAGACAGCTCAAGAACGCGTAGATTTAGAAAATGCTAAAAATAATAAAAAAAGCGGTCAGGCTCAATATGTAGTTTTTAATATTGGAGAAGAAGAATACGGGATAGAAATAGAATATACTCGAGAAATTATCAAATCTGCTCAAATAACAAATGTTCCCAATACGGATGAACATGTTGTAGGTGTTATTAATTTGAGGGGGATAATTGTTCCAGTTGTTGATCTGCACAGCCGCTTTGAAATAGATCAGGATAGTGGAGATTTTGAAAAAGATGAACAGCGAACTATTACCGTGGAAGTTAACGATATGTTGCTGGGAATCCAGGTAGATCATATTGAAGGTATTGTCTGGTTAGAAGAAGATAGTATTACTCCGGCTCCTGATGTGGAAAGTGGATTGCGTCAGGATTACCTGCGCGGGGTCTGCGCTCGTGATGAGGATCATCTTTTGATTCTGCTGGACTTAGAAAAAACACTTTTTACCCAATAAGTTATTAAGAGCTTTCCTTTGCTAAATTTTTAGCTGATAAATGAAGCAGAGGAAAGTTTTATTCTGAAAAAAGGTTTTATAAATGTACAGGAGGTGATGGTGTTGGAGCTTAAAGAAATAACCCGGGATAAAAAACAGTATGTTATCTTTTATCTGGCAGACAAAAAATTTGGAGTAAATATCAATCAAACAAAAGAAATCCTTTCTAATACAGAAATGACCTTTGTTCCTGATAGTCCAGATTTTATCAGCGGAATAATTAATTTAAGGGGAGCTGTGGTTCCGGTTGTTGATTTAAAGTTGCGTCTTAATATTGAAGGGCAGAAAAAAAATAGAGAAGAGAAAATAATAATTGTAGAGCTGGATGGTTTAACTGCGGGGATGATGGTTGATGATGTTAAAGAAATTGAGCCTTTAACCAGAGAAAATATTGTAAACCTTCCTGATTTAGCCAGAAAAGTAGATAGTGATTATATTGAGGGAGTTGGTAGAGCTGATAAAGATGGTGAGCTTCTCCTGCTTCTTGACCTAAAAAATGTTTTAAGTAATCGCGAAATAGAAGAACTAAAAAAAGTCGATAGTTAAAATAAATAATGCCAGGAGGAGGAGTTTATGGAATTAGATAGGACCAAAAAAGATATACTTAAAGAAGTAGCAAATATCGGGGCGGGAAACGCAGCCACTGCTTTTTCAGGGATGATTGGTCATGAAATAAATATGACTGTTCCTAAAGTGGAGTTAATTGATATCCAGGATTTACCTGCAATTACCGGTGATGAAGAAGAATATATTGCCTGTATTATGATTAATTTTTCTGGAGAAATATCGGGTAAAATTTTACTTGTAGTTGATATGGAAAATGTTGAAAAAATGTTAAAATTAATTTTTTCTACGGATGATCTTCCCGGAAAAGAAATGCAGAATTCTGCTCTTAATGAATTGGGAAATATACTAAGTGGAGCTTATTTAAAAGCAATCAATGATTTTACTGATTTAGACCTTGATCAAAGTGTACCAGCGATGGCTTACGACATGGCTGGAGCTGTTTTAAGTTCTTCTGTTATTGATTACAGTCAGACTGAAGATTTTATTTTGCTTCTGGAAACAGAATTTGTTGCTGGTAAAGAGAAATTGGAACTCTTTTATTTTTTCATTCCGGAAAAAGATTCCCTGGATTTTCTTTTTCAGCGACTGGCAGGTGGTAGTTTTGCCTAGTTCGGATCTGGTAGCAGAAAAAATGGTTGTTAAAATGGCAGATCATGCCATAGGTGATGAAAATACAGTTTTAGCAACTCTGGGACTTGGCTCCTGTATTGGAATTGCGCTTTATGATAAATTTTCTAAGGTGGGGGGACTTGTCCATATTATGCTGCCTGAAAATCCAGGGGGCAAAAAAACTGTAAAATATGCAGATACAGGGATTCCTTTTTTGATTGAGGAAATGGAGGCTGCAGGTGCCAAAAAAAGGCGGCTTTCAGCTAAGATTGTAGGTGGGGCAGGAATGTTTAAGTCGGAAAGTGGAGACTCAGTAATGAAGATTGGTGAAAGAAATATTGAAGCAGTTAAAGAAGTTTTAAAAAATGAGGGAATAAAAGTTATAGGTAGTGATGTTGGCAAAGATTATGGACGTTCAATGTATTTTTATCCTGATGATGGTCGAGTTGAAGTTAAATCATTCAGCAGAGACTTGATTACCATATAAATTTATTATATAGTAATAGATGGAAAAAAGACATTATTAGTATTTTTAGATAAATTATTTTTTTACTATTGTAAACAAGAATCATTTCTGTTATTATATAATATAACAGTAGATATAATCTAGAGGAGGTAATTTTTAAATGCCTAGGGTGTTAATTGTTGATGATGCAGCATTTATGAGATTAAATTTAAAAAATATATTAAAAGATGAATTTGAAATAGCCGGTGAAGCCGAAAATGGAAAAGAAGCAGTTGAATTATACCAGGAATTAAATCCCGATATAGTTACTATGGATATTACAATGCCAGTTATGGATGGACTGGAAGCTATTAAAGCAATTCAGGATATAGATCCCAGTGCTCAGATTGTTGTTTGTAGTGCTATGGGTCAGCAAAAAATTGTTATTCAGGCGATTGAAATGGGAGCAAAAGATTTTATTGTCAAACCATTTAAAAAAGATAGGGTAATGGAATCGCTTAAAAAGCTGCTGTAATATTGAATTATAATATTTAATAAATCTTTGATTATATTTATTTTTAATATATTTAAATATAAATTATTTTTTAAAAAATTAATATATGTATTTAAAATATTAGCAAAATTAGCGAAAGCTAATGACGCAAAGTTATGGGTCTAAGATATTTTGTATTATGATTGCCAGACTGCACATTCAAAAATCTATAGCTGTGACTGTAGATTTTTTTGCTTGAAAGGGGTTTAAATATATGGACAATTTAGAAATTATAACCAGAGCACTTAATGGTTCTGCTCGGAGAGGTGAATTAATTGCTAATAATCTGGCAAATGTGAGCACCCCGGGCTACAAAAGACAGGATATTGATTTTAAAACTGCCTTGAAAAAGGAAATAAATTCTTCTAATTCTATTAGTCTGAAAACTACTCAGAGTAACCATATAGCTTTTAGTAAACAATATACTTCTGTTCGCAGCGGTCAGAATAATAGGAATAGTAGAAATGACGAAAATAGTGTGGATGTTGAGGTTGAGATGGCTGAACTGGCAAAAAATAGTATTTATTATAATGTAATGTCAAATAGAGCTGCCGGACATTTTTCCACCTTAAATCAGGTTATTCAGCAGGGAGGTAAATAATAATGTTTAAAGGAATAGATATTAGTGCTTCCGGTTTAACTGCTCAGAGATTAAGAATGGATACCATATCATCAAATATTTCTAATGCGGAAACAACCAGGGATGAAGATGGCAATACCTACAGACGGAAAGTTCCGATTTTTAGACAAAAAATAGAAAATCAGATGGGATCTGGAATTAATTCTGATAATCTTAAATCGGCTGGAGTAGAAGTTGCAGAAATAGCAGAAGATCAATCTCCATTTCGCCTTGAATATCGTCCTGAGCATCCAGATGCGAATGAGGACGGTTATGTAGAGCTCCCTAATATTAGCATCATGACCGAAATGGTTAATATGATAGACGCAACCAGAGCATATGAGGCAAACATACAGGCAATTTCTAATTATAAGAGTATGGCAAATAGTGCTTTAAATATTAGTACTTAATTAAGGAGGGAAGAAAATGGAGATTAATCCAGTTAAATTTCAGAGTGGATTTGAAAACTTTTCTCTTGAAAATGAGAATAAAAACAAAAAAACCGAAGCTTTTTCGGATTTGTTTAGAGAAAAAATGAACGAAGTTAATCAGCTGCAAAAAGATTCGCAGGCTATGACAGCCAGTTTTGCTGCTGGAGAAACAGACAATATACATGATGTGATGATTGCTGCCGAGAAAGCTAAGGTAGCAGTTAATCTGACAACTGCAGTTCAGACCAAAGTGATTGATGCATATAATGAAATTATGCGTCTGCAGGTATAGTATAAGATGGTAAAACAAAGAGTATTTATGGAAGAGGTATAGTGATGGCCGAATTTTTCGCAAAATATAAAGAAGAGATTCAAAACACGTGGCAAAAATTGAATAGAAACATTCAAATCTTAATTATTGTTCTCACAATATTAATGGCTGGAGCTTTTGGCTATCTTATATTTAGAGGAACTTCTACAAACTATCAACCTCTTTTTACCAACCTGTCTACAGATGATACTGCAGCTATTGTAGAAAGACTGGATGAAAATAATGTAGATTATCAGCTTGGAGGTAATGGTAATACAGTTTTAGTTCCAGAAAGCGAGATCTATAGATTAAGACTTGATATGGCTTCGGCAGGTCTCCCGGATCAGGGAGTTGTCGGTTTTGAAATTTTTGATAATAGTGAATTTGGTACAACAGAATTTGAAAGAAGAGTTAATTACTATCGCGCACTGGGTGGAGAATTGAGCCGTTCTATTCAGTCAATTTCAGGGATAGAATTTGCTCGTGTTCAGATCACACCACCAGAGGAAAGTCTATTTTTAGATGAGGAGAAGTCGGCTACGGCTTCAGTTATGGTTAAACTGGCTCCTGGATATAATATGAGTGCAGAAAGAGTTAATGCTGTTCAGAATCTAGTTGCAAGTGGAGTTCAGGATTTACCTTTAACAGAGGTGACAGTTGTTGACACAAACGGAAACCTGCTGTCTCATCCCTCTAATCCTAATAGTGATCAGTGGTCTGATCCCCAGAATTTTGCAATGCAGCAGGAATTCGAATCTGCTTTAAAAAATGATTTAAATACCCTGTTAACTAAGGTTTTAGGACCAAATAACTTTGCAGTTCAGGTTAACGCAAGCTTAAATTTTGATCAGAGGGAGTCAGAAAGCAAAATATATTCACCTGTAATTGATGAAAGTGGAATTGTTCGCAGTGAAGAAATAAATACTGAAACTCAGCAAAATGGAGCTTCAGGTGGTGCTCCGGGCACAGATACAAATATTCCTCAATATCAAGGGAATGGCAACGGAGAAAATAGCAGTTATGAGAAAAAAAATAATATTACTAATTATGAAATAAATGAAAGAATTGAACATCATGTTTATGCGCCAGGTGAGGTTCAGCGTTTATCTGTTTCTGTAGTTGTAGATCAGAGTACAGATGAAGAAACTATGCAACAAATTAGGGATGCGGTTAGTGCAGCAATTGGCTATAATGAGCAGCGAGGTGATGTTTTAAATATCAGCTCGATGGCTTTTGACGATTCACTTGAACAGGCAGCTCAGGATGCTATTCAGGCTCGTGCAGCAGCGGAAAGAAGACAGATGTATATTTATGGTGGCCTTATATTATTAGTTTTATTACTAACATCTGCTTTAATTATTTATTTATATCGCAAAAAACCCGCGGCAAACAGAGGAAGTAAAGTTGATGTTTCAGTTGAAGAAGATGAAGAAGAAATTGATTTATTTGAACCAGATGCAGACCAGAAAAAAAGAGCCAGAGTTAAAAATGAACTTGAAAATATGATTCATTCTGATCCAGAAAATGCAGCTAAGTTGATACGCAGCTGGTTAGTTGATGAATAAATGTCAAAGGGGTTTTTGTTATGAGAGAAGAGTTAACAGGAAAAGAAAAGGCGGCTATTTTGTTGATTTCACTGGGACCGGACGTATCTTCTGATATTTTTAAGCATTTAGATGACGAAGAGGTTGAGAAATTAACGTTAGAAATTGCCAATCAAAATAAAATTGATCCTGAGACCAAAAAGAAGATTCAGGAAGAATTTTTGCAACTGCAGAAAGCAAATGATTATATTAATTCTGGTGGGATTAATTATGCCAAGAAAATACTGGAAAAGTCATTTGGTAAGGATAAAACCCGAAGTATTATCAATCGTTTAACTGCTACTCTTCAGGTACGGCCCTTTGATTCAATTCGCAAATCAGACCCCACTCAATTGTTGAATTTTATTCAGGGAGAACATCCACAGACAATTGCTCTGATTCTTGCCTATATTAATCCAACTCAGGCTTCTCAAGTCCTATCCTCACTTTCACCAGAAATTCAGAGTGAAGTAGCAAAAAGAATAGCTGTTATGGATAGAACTTCTCCGGAAATAATCAAGGAAGTTGAGTCCGTCTTAGAAAAGAAACTTTCATCAGTTGCTGCTAATGAATATGCTAGTGCAGGAGGAGTCCAGTCAATTGTTGATGTTTTAAATCAGGTTGACCGGGGTACTGAAAAGAATATTTTAGACAAATTGGAAGAGGACGACCCGGAACTGGTGGAAGAGATTAAAAAGAGAATGTTTGTTTTTGAGGATATTGTTCTTCTATCAGATAGAGCAGTACAGCTTGTATTACGACAGGTTGAAACTCACGACCTTGCATTAGCTTTGAAAACAGCCAGTGATGAGGTTGAAAATATTATAACTGGAAATATGTCTCAGCGAGCAGCAGAGATGTTGGAAGAAGATATGGAATTTATGGGACCTGTAAGAATTAGAGAGGTCGAAGATGCTCAGCAGAGAATTGTTAACGTGATTAGAGAATTAGAAGAAAGTGGAGAAATTGTTATAGCCAGAGGTGGGGAGAGTGAAGTAATTGTCTAAAGTTATTAAGGCATCTCAGGTTACAGGTAAATATAAGATAAGTCAAAAACCTAAAACCATTTCTTTAAATAATGATGACAGAGATGAATCTTTTTCGAAAGAGGAAAATAAAGCAAATAAAATTAATAGTAATAAAAATAAAATTTTGAGCCAGGCTGAAAAAAAAGCAGATAAAATTATTAAAGAAGCAGAAAAAGAAGCGGAAACAATTATTGAACAGGCAAAATCTAAAAAAGAGAAAATACTGTCTGAGAAAGATAAAATATATCAGGAAACTAAAGATGAAGCCCGAAAAGAAGGTCTGGCAGAAGCAGAATCTCAAATTGAAAAAAAGGAAAAGCAATTAGTTGATTTAATTTCCAGTTTTGAGAGAGAGTTTGAAAAGGAAAAAAGTAGTATTCGCAAAGATGTGATTGAACTGGCGGTTAAAATTGCCAGTATTGTTATTGACGTTAAATTAGAAACAGAGCATGATATGATAAATAATATTATTTCTGATATGCTGAGAAAAGTAGACGATAATCATCGAGATATTGTAGTCAGGGTTAATCCGCAGCTGCTGCCATATATTGAAGAGAATCGTTTTTATCAGCATATAAATCAAAAAAATATTGAATTTATTTCAGATCCAGAATTGCGAAAAGGTGATTGTGTAGTTGAAACTAATCTTGGTGGCAAAGAAGGAAGTCTTGATCATAAACTTGATTTAATAAAAACTGAGTTGTTAAAAGAGGTAGAACAGCATGATTGATTTAGATATGTCAAAATTAGAGAATAAACTTAAGGATATTAATATGACTCGTAATTTTGGTCATATCAATCGGGTGATTGGTCTGGTTATCGAATCTATTGGACCCCAGGCATCACTGGGAGAGCTCTGTTTGATCAAAGGAGAACAGGGTGATATTAAAGCTGAGGTTGTTGGTTTTGATGATAATAAAGTTTTAATGATGCCGATTGGTGAGATGGAAGGCATTAAGCCCGGAGCGAGAGTTGTGGCCACTGATTCGAAATTGAAAGTTAAGGTGGGACGAGAGCTGCTTGGTAAAATAATTGATGGATCAGGAAATGTAATTACCGACGCTGATCTTGGTGGTTTAAGTGAAGTTCCCGTTAATCGTAAACCTCCCAATCCATTAACCAGGGAAAGAATTAAAGAGCCACTGTCGTTAGGGGTTCGCTGTATTGATGGTTTTTTGACCTGCGGTAAAGGCCAGCGAATGGGTATTTTCGCAGGTAGTGGTGTTGGAAAATCTACTTTACTTGGGATGGCTGCTCGGAATACCAATGCTGATATTAATGTTATTGGTCTTGTGGGTGAGCGGGGACGTGAGGTCAGAGACTTCATCGAAAAAGATCTGGGGGAAGAAGGCTTAGAACGCTCAATTGTAGTAGTTGCTACCTCCGACCAACCGGCTCTGCTGAGAGTTAAAGCTGCAAATATTGCCACTGCAATTGCAGAATACTTTAGAGATCAGGGAGAAGATGTGCTGTTAATGATGGATTCTGTAACTCGGGTTGCTATGGCTCTGAGAGAGGTTGGGCTGGCAATAGGAGAACCACCAGCTACAAGGGGTTACCCACCCTCTGTTTTTGCTGAGCTACCCAAATTATTAGAGAGAACTGGGACCAATGATCGGGGATCAATAACTGCTCTTTATACTGTGCTTGTTGAGGGTGATGATTTTAATGAACCTGTTTCAGATACAGTGAGAGGTATTTTAGATGGTCATATTTCGCTTTCGCGAGAACTTGCAGAAGCAAGTCATTATCCTGCTGTTGATGTTCTAAGCAGTGTGAGCAGAATTATGGAAGATATTGTGAGCGAAGAACACAGTCAGGCTGCAGCAAGCTTGCAGAAAATGATTGCAACTTATAATCAGTCTGAAGATTTAATCAATATTGGAGCTTATGAAAAAGGTTCCAATCCTGAGGTGGATAAAGCAATAAATAAAATAGATGAAATTAATGATTTTTTGACTCAGGGGGTTAATGAATCAGCCAGTTATGAGCAGACTGTAAAACGGTTAATTGAAATAGCTAATAATTAGATATATAGTTATTGAGGTGGCTTAAAATGAAGGGATATAAATTTAAGTTTGAAAAAATCTTAAATTTAAGGATCAGACAGGAAGAACAGGAAGAAGATAAATATTTAATCTTAAAAAAAGAGTTAAATGCTCTTAAAAATAAGATTAAGACACTGGAATCGGAAAAAGAAAATATTTTTAAGCATTTAAGAGATCAAGAAAATGATCTTGCACTAAATATCAGCCTCAGGCGTTATTTGAAAAATTTAAAACTTAAACAAGAAAGAGTCCGTAAAGAAAAAAAGGAAAAAAAGAAAGAAGTAGATGAGCAGCTTGATATTCTACTGGAAAAGAAAAAAGAGCGAAAGACTTTAGAAAAATTAAAGGAACAGGAAATTGAAAAGTTTGTTAAAGAATTTCTGGAGGATGAGCAAAAAGAACTTGACGAGTTGGGACGACTTTATTCTATGGGTGGGAGATGAACTTGATAAAAAAGATTTTATTTTTTCTCTTATTATTTTTAATATTATTTGCTATGTTATCCTGGTCTTTTGATGCACTGGGAATTATTGATATTAAGGCGACTGTGAGTAATCTTGCTAATAATACTCCGTTTGTTAAAGATTATTTAATTACTCAGTCAGAGCTTGATTCTTTAAAAGAAGAAAATAATTCTCTTAAAAATACAATTTCTGAAAAAGATAGTAGAATTGCGGAATTAGAAACTCAAATCGAAGAATTAAATAAAAAATTAGCAGAGCAAAATAATCAATTTGCAAATTTAGAATCAGATTATAAGTCTTTAAAGACTGAAAAGAATAATCGGGAAGCAAGGTTAGAAAAAATCGCTAACATTTATCGCCGGATGGAACCAGGATCAGCAGCAGCTGTAATTCAGGAACTGGAAAATAATCTGGCAGTTGAAGTTTTAAGTAGATTGAAAGAGGAACAGGCTGCTTTAATATTAGAGTCTATGCCCCAGCAGCAGGCTGCAAAGTTTATCAGCCAGCTGGGTTTAGAATAAATTAATTCTGAAAGTTAGGTATATATAAAGAAAACTTAGTGTGACGGGCTCAATGCCCAAATACAAAGTTATCATTTTGTATATAAAAGAAAACTTTGTGAAAGGAGGTGAATAAATGACAGAAGCGATAGTCAATAATATAATTCAAAGCTCAAACAAAGACTTTTTTTCGCCAGGTAAAGAAAATCTTGAATCCGGGCATTCTAAAAGTTTTGCTAAGACTATGCGTGAAATTAACAGTCAACCTCAAAAAAGAAAAACTTATTCTGCCAGAGAACCTATATCCAGTCAGAATAAAAAGGCTAAGCTTGATGAAAAGGGATTCTTTAAAAAGTTGAAGAAAATTTTGCAGAAAGACAGCACAAAAGTTCCTTCAGAACTTCTCTCAATGCTTCAGAATGTTAGTTTGAATAGGGAGCAGAGAGCAATGTTGGGACAGTTAATGCTAAATTTGCAGAATAATAATCTTAGTATTTCAGATCTCAAGTCATTACTGAAAAAAAACAGTAACAGATTAAATCTGGAAGAGTCCAGTCTGCAGTATTTATTTAATGAAACTGAAGGAAGTAAGGATCTGTCTTTTCAGTCATTGAATATTGAAGATTTAGAAAAGCTGTCTTACTTAATGAAAAATGGGATAGTTAAATTATCTGAAAAAGAAAATTCTGAACTGAAGAGTGAAATAAATAAACTGAGTCAAATTTTGTCTAATCTGGATAGTAGGAAATTAAAATCCAATTTAAATCAAACTAAAGCAGCTGACAATGCTGATAGTAGTTTAGAGCATTTAATTTCTGTTTTAAAATCAGTTGATCTGGAAAGTGATTCACTGGGCCAAATTTCCAGGCTGGAAAATCTCGAAACACCTGTTTTAAGCAGCTTACTTGATCAGGATAATTCTGCTTTGTCAGAATCGGTCAATATGGTTACTTCTGGTGATGGAGAGTCATTATTTGCAGAATTAAGTGTTCAATTAGAAGAAATGCTTAAACAGCAAGACTCACAAAGCTCTGCTAATAATTCAGCAGCTAAAACTGATCTGCTTAACTCAGAACTTTTTTCTCTAAACTCGGATCTGTCTTCTGTTTTTGATTCTGCAGGGAAATTAGAAAATCAAAATAATTTTTTTGATTTAGATAATTCTAATTTGCTTTTTAATTTTGGGCAGGAAAATCAAAATCTTAACGGAAGTGTTAATACAGAGCAGTTTAGTTTAAATAATGAGAACAGAGCTCAACTTGCTGAAAGTGCTGATTTAAGATCACAGGTTGTGGAGCAGTTTAAAGGAGAATATTCCCCGGAAACAAAAGAAATGCAGATTCAACTAAAACCAGAATCACTTGGTAAAATTGATATTAGTCTTTCTTATGATAATCAAGAATTAACAGGTAAAATGCTGGTTGAGAGTGAGCTGGTGAGGGCACAGCTGGAAAATAGTCTTAAAGGACTAAAATCAGATCTGCTTAAACAGGGAATCAATATTGAACAGTTTAAGATTGAAACTGCGAAAAATGGCCCCCAGCAGGTTGATAAACAGGAAAACTTTGTCTTTGATCAACAGAACAGTGGTTTTAGTGATGGGGAAACAGGTCAGAATCAGGAATATGAGCAGCGTCAGTTCTTTCAGGGACAGTATTATGTTCGAAGACATAATGGTAGCCCTGACTTAGATAATGATAGTTTAGTAATGAGGCAGCAGGAAATTATTAATAGAGCGGCTTTTTCTAATGAAAAGCTCAATTTGCTTGCCTAAAGGAGGTAGTTAAATGTCTGATATTACCGGTGTAACAGCCGCTCAAAATACTCAATATGAACAGGAAACGGAGAGAGGCAGTCTAACTGGTGACAATGGTCTGGGTCAGGATGCATTTTTTAAGTTATTAATTACCCAGCTTCAAAATCAGGATCCACTTAATCCAATGCAGGATCGTGAGTTTATATCTCAGATGGCAGAGTTTTCTTCACTGGAAAAAACTGAAAAACTTTATTCTCTGCTGGAAAACAAACTGAGTTCCAACCAGGTGATTGATAACAGTAATCTAATTGGAAAAGAAATTACAGCCAGCGTTGAAGGCGTTGAACTTAAAGGGGTTGTTGAGGCAGTTAAATCTTCCAAGGATAAAGTTTTAGCAGTTCTTGATACTGGATCTGAAATTGAAATCAATAAGATTACTCAGGTTAAAAATGTTGAAGTTTAAAGCTAAAAGAGGTGTTAATAATGGATAATCGACTACAGATCAATCAACCAATACGACCTCTACCTAAAACACAGCAGCCAAATAAGACTGCTCAGAAAAAGAAAAATAGCAATTCTCCTTCTTTTAAAGATGTTCTGGGAGAAAAGATGAAAGGAAAAGAAAAACTTTCTTTTTCGAAACATGCACAGAAAAGAATTAATTCCCGTGCTATTCCAGTTACTAAAGCTGAACTTGATAAGCTTAATAATGGAGTAGAAAAGGCTCGCGATAAAGGAGCAAGGGATTCTCTAGTGATGGTTAATAATGTGGCTTATATTGTGAGTGTGGAAAATAATACTGTAGTTACTGCAGTTGATGAGGAAAGTATGGATGATAATGTCTTTACAAATATAGATAGTGCAGTTTTTATGAAATAAAAGTGAAATAATATTTGAGATTAGGAAAGTTAATTGATTTAATTTAAGCTAAAAATAATAAAACTAGCTTAAAATCGGATATGAGCTGGACCTTTTTCAGGAAGCTCTGTCCTGCTGTCGATAACAGCAGGACTCCGATAAATACTGAAGGAGGAAAAATTATATGTTAAGATCGATGTATGCCGGTGTGTCAGGTTTAAATGCACATCAGCAGATGATGGACGTGACAGGTAACAATATTTCCAATGTAAATACTATTGGTTTTAAAAGCAGCCGTGTCACTTTTAAAGAAATGTTAAGTCAGACAATTCAGGGTGCTTCTGCACCACAGGCTAACCGGGCCGGTACCAATCCACAGCAGGTTGGACTTGGTGTGGGAGTTGGAAGTATAGATAGTGATATGTCTTCCGGTAACCTGCAGTCAACAGGGAAGACTTCTGATGTTGCAATTCAGGGAGATGGATTCTTTGTTTTACGAGATGGCAACAATCAGGTTTATTCCAGAGCAGGAAACTTAAACTTCGATGAAAACGGAAGGTTATATTCATCCAGTACTGGAATGCTGGTTCAGGGCTGGATGGCAGATGCCAATGGAGACTATGGAGATTTTAATGCTCAAAATATTGATGACATTACATTAAAACAGGAAATTAATGCTCAAGAGACTGACAAAGTAAAGTATGGGAAAAATCTTGATGCTGGAGCAATGAATAGTCTAGAAATTTTAGAACAGAATTTAGAATTATCAACTGCATCTGGTTATGGAGAAGAATTATCATTTAGTCTACAAGAAACAGAAGAATTTAATGTTTGGGATTTTACTTTGAATGCGAGTAACTCATCAACTGAATTTAGTTCAAATGGAGAAACTTTTGATGATACTTTAAAAGGTAAAATTAAATTAGATAATAATGGCAATATTACTTCTTTTGAAACAAATGAAGGATTAGCAACTGAAGTTGATTTGTTGACAAATCCTTTGGTAACAACTATTGTTGACCCAAGCGGAACTAACCCCGATGAAACTTTGTCTCTATCATCAACTGATGTAAATAATATTTTTACTAACTCAACAGGAGTGAATGATGCAAATGTTGATCTTGCCTTCGAACAAACAGCTAAAAGAAACATTGCTGTTGATGTTTTTGATAGTCAGGGCGGCAAACATACTGTAGTGCTTCCACTTGAAAAAACAGCTAATAATGAATGGCAGATAAGTGATAGTGACGAAGATTTTTCTGTAGATGGTATTACTGGTACTGCTAGTTTGGGTGGAGACCATACAATAACCTTTGATGCAAATGGTAATATTGATGGTGGAGAAACTGTTGAATTAACTTTTACCCCTGCTGGTCCTGATATGGAACAAACTGTTGAACTCGATTTTAGTGCAGTAACTCAGTTTGATGGATCTATGACTGCTAATTTTACCAATGTTAATGGTTATGAAGATGGTGCATTAGAATCGTTCTCCTTTACAGAAACAGGAGATGTTGTTGGTTCTTATAGTAATGGTTTAACACAAACTCTGGCTAAGTTAGGATTAGCAAACTTTTCTAACCCGGCTGGATTGATGCGGCAGGAAGGAGTTTTCCAGACTACAAGTAACTCCGGTGATCCGGAATTAGGTGCTGCGGCTCAGGGTGGTTTTGGTTCTCTGGCTCCAGCAACACTTGAAATGTCAAATGCCAACCTTTCTCAGGAGTTTACAAATATGATTACAGCTCAGAGAGGTTTTCAGGCAAGTTCCAAATTGATTACAACCTCAGATGAAATGCTGCAGGAATTAGTTAATTTAAAAAGATAATTTTAATTAAACTGTCAGGCTGAGACCTATCACAGGTTTCGGCCTGATAGATAATAAAGTTCTTTAATAAGGAAGTGTATGATGATTAAATTGACCAGAACCAGTGGAAAAGAATTTGTATTAAATGCTGATCTGATAGAAGAAGTACAGGAGACTCCAGATACGGTAATTACTCTTACCAATGGCAAGAAATTGCTTGTCAAAGATTCAGCAGATGATATAATTAAAAAAGTAGTAACTTATCGCCAGAAAATAATGGCTGGAATTTCTAGAACAGGGGAGAGATCTTAAATGGATTTAGCAACAATAGTGGGTATGGTAGCAGGAGCAATAATATTTAGTTTAGTCGCGGTGCTGGGTGGCAATGTAGTAATCTTTGTCAGTGTTCAGTCCGCCCTGGTAGTTCTAGGTGGTACCCTGGCCGGTGTAATGATCAGTTATACTTTCCAAGATTTAAAGAATATCCCCAATCTTTTAAGAGTTTCATTTCAGGATGACAAAATGGAGTCAGAACATGTAATAGAAAATTTAGTAAATTTTGCTGAAAAAGCGAGAAGAGAAGGGCTTTTGGCCTTAGAAGATGATGCAGCAGAAATGGATGATGAATTTTTACAAAAAGGAATTCAGCTGGTAGTTGATGGAACAGATCCAGAGCTGGTTAGAAATATACTGGAAACAAAACTTACTTTTTTACAGGAAAGGCATGCCAAGGGGAGAGGTATTTTTGCTACAATGGGTCAGCTGGCACCAGCTTTCGGAATGATTGGTACTTTAATTGGTCTGGTGCAAATGTTGAGTCAGCTTGATGATCCAAATCAGCTTGGATCCGGGATGGCAGTAGCACTAATAACTACTCTGTATGGTGCTCTGCTGGCAAACTGGATTTTTATTCCTCTTTCTAAGAATTTAGAAACTCAGAGTAACCACGAGATTCATGTAAAAGAGGTTATCATTGAAGGGATTCTTTCAATCCAGGCTGGAGAGAACCCAAGAATTGTTAAAGAAAAATTACATGCTTTTCTCTCCGAAGGAGAAAAAGAAGAAGTAGAAGCCAGAATAGGAGAAGCAGGAGAGGTGGGTGCTGCAGAAAATGCCTCGTAATAAAAAGAATAATAATGGCGGGGGAGATGAAGGTGGTTCACCTGCCTGGATGACAACTTTTGGAGATATGATGACTCTGCTTTTAGTTTTTTTCGTATTACTATATTCTTTTTCGACAATGGATGTAGAAAAGTTTAAGGGTTTTATTTCTGCTCTTCAAAGTCAATTAGGTGTTTTAGAGGGAGGACAGACTATTACTCCCAATCCTAATATTGATGCCGGAACCCTGGGTGAAGATTATGCTCAGGCACCCCAGAACATTCGACAGGTAATGCGGGAATTAAACAATTATATAGAAGCTAATAATCTGGGTGACAGAGTTAATGTTGAAAACAAAAGAAAGGGACTGGTAATCAGTTTAACTGGTGAAATTCTGTATGAACTTGGTAGAGCTGAAATTAGAGACCAGGGGAGAGAAGTTCTGGCCATGATTTCTGATATTCTTAAAGATATTCCCAATGATATTATGATTGAAGGGCATACAGATGATTTACCGATTAGAACAGACGAATTCCCATCTAACTGGGAGTTGTCAACTGCCAGAGCTGTTAATGTGATAAAATTTTTGATAGAAGAAAGGAACTTTGATCCGGCAAGACTTTCTGCAGCAGGTTATTCTGAATATCGCCCGGTTGCAGAAAATACTACAGCTGAGGGAAGAGCTGAAAATAGAAGGGTCGAAGTAGTTGTATTAAATTCTCAGTATACAGTTAATAATGGCGCTGAAGCTGAAGACAAGCCTGTAGTTAGTAATCAGGAGTCTGCAGCTGAGGCAAATACAAAAAATCTGTTAAATAATAATCAAACTGAAAATACTGAGGAAGGAGGAAATATAGATGGCTGAAGAAGGACAGATGAATTTTAAAATGCTGGCCTTAATTATAGTTTTAGTAGTAATTATAACCGGGGTGGCAAGTTTTACTTTTTTTACTTATTTTTCAGTTTCCAGTGATGAGCAAAATAAAGAACAAGTTAAGAGTATAGAAGATATACGGCCAACTTATAATGCCGGGAGTTATACAGTTAATATTTCAAATAACAGTCAGATTAGCTTTGCTCGAGCAACTATAGTTTTTGAGCTTGAAAATGCTGAGCTGGCAAAAGAGTTGGACAAACGCTCATCTCAGATTAGGGACAGAGTAATTTCTACTCTAAGAGCTCAGAATCAGGAGATTTTAGAAGAGCCTGGTTCAGATACAATTAAAAAAATTGTTAAAGATAAAATAAATGAGTTATTGATTTCAGGAAAGATTACAAATGTCTGGTTTACAGAACTGGTTGTACAGTAGGGAGGATAAAAGATGGCTGATGTACTAAATCAAAATGAAATAGACTCTCTGCTCTCTGCAATTAGTGACGGCAGCCTTGATGTGGAGGAAGCTAAAGAACAATCAGAAGAAAAAGAAGTTAAAGATTATGATTTTCGCAGACCTGATAAGCTTTCTAAAGAGCAGATGCGAACATTACAGATGATTCACGAAAATCTTTCAAGACTATTTACAACAACTTTATCTACCAAACTTCGCAGTATGGTTAATTTTGAAGTTGCATCAATCGAACAGCTTTCTTATTCAGAGTTTATTCACTCTCTACCTGAACCAACTATTATTGGAATTAATAATTTGGATCCTCTTGACGGACAATTTATTTTTGAAATTAATCCAGAAATTGGTTTTGCAATTATTGATAGACTTTTTGGAGGTTTCGGCAATCCAATAGATGAAGTACGTTCTTTTACAGATATTGAACAGGTAGTAATTAAAAGAGTTATGAGCTGGCTTCTGGAAGGGTTTAGTGAAGCCTGGGAAAATATTTCTCAGTTAAAACCAAAGCTGCTTGAACTGGAATCAAATCCTCAATTTACCCAGATTGTTCCAGACAGTGACATGACAATAATTGTTACTCTTTCGGCGAGAATAGGTGGCAGTGAGGGATTAATGAATATTTGTCTGCCATATATAATGCTGGAGCCAATTGTAAGTAACCTAAATGCTCAATACTGGTTTTCGAGTACCAGAGAGAAACAGACTCCGGAACATATAGCGAAACTTCGCAAAAGATTAAATGAGGCTCTGGTTGAAGTTGATGCAGTTTTAGGAAGTACAGAAATTACAGTTGAAGATTTCCTTTATCTCCAGCCCGGAGATGTGGTAAGACTTGATAAAAAAGTTGAAGAAAATGCTGAATTAAAAATTGGCAGCAGAAGAAAATACGAAGCAGTTGTTGGAAATAAAAATAATCATAAAGCAATTCAAATTATTGGTGTAGCGGAAAACTTGTTAGAGGAGAGTGAAGACGATGACGAATGATGGTAATTTTTTATCACAGGATGAAATAGATGCATTAATGAATGATCAGGAAGACGAAGAACCTGTAGCAGATAGTCAAAAAGGTGGGCCAGATGCTTCTGATTTGAATTCAGAAGAAATTGATGTTATTGGAGAAGTTAATAACATTGCTATGGGCTCTTCAGCTACAGCGCTCTCCACATTACTTGATGAGAAAGTAGATATAACAACCCCAGAAGTTGATGTTAAAACTTTTCAGCAGTTAATTGAAGAATATGACAGACCCTGTGTCTTAGTTAAGGTAGAATATGTCGAAGGAATTGAGGGTCTAAGTCTTTTAGTTATTGATACAGAAGATGCTGCAGTAATTGCTGATTTAATGATGGGTGGAGATGGTCTCGAAGGTATGGACCAGGAAATGTTAAATGAAATTTCAATTAGTGCAGTTGGAGAAGCAATGAATCAGATGATGGGAGCTGCTTCTACAGCAATGTCAAATATTTTGGATGAACTGGTTAATATATCTCCTCCAACAGCAGAATTTATAGATCTGGATGATGTTATTGAAGAGGGAAGAGACTGGTTTGATCCGAACGAAAAAATTGTTGTCACTTCTTTTAAGCTGAAGGTTGGAGATGTAATTGATAGCAGTTTTAAACAGATTTCTTCTTATAATTTTGTTAAGGATCTGGCTGATTCTCTGCTCCATGGTAATACAGGTTTGATGGATAATACTATTGATGAAGAAGAAATTGAAGAAGAAGTAAAAGAAGAAGTTGATACTTCAGTTAAAGAAGAATATCAGGAAACAGAAGGTTCTCAGAGCTCTCAGGGACAAAAAAACAAATCAGCTTCTCAGACTAATACTGGTGAAGCCGGGCGGTCTTCACAGCAGAGAAGAGAACCGCAAAATAGAAATATTGAAAGAGAAGAAAAAGTTGATGTTCAGTCAGCACAATTTCCCGAATTTAGTCAGTCATCTACACAGCCCTTACCAAATAATATGGAATTAATTAAAGATGTACCGCTGGAAGTTACAGTAAGGCTGGGTAAAACAGTTATGAAAATTAGAGATATTCTTGATCTTGGGGATGGCTCTATAATTGAGCTTGACAAGCTCGCTGGAGAACCAGTAGATCTTTTGGTTAACGGAAAGCTGGTCGCAAAGGGAGAAGTTGTTGTTATTGATGAAAACTTTGGCTTTAGAGTTAAAGACATAATTAGTCCCGCTGAACGACTATCAAAGATATAGGCTGGTGATATAATGAATTATCTCTGGGAAACCTTTAAGATTACTTTTTACCTTGTTTTAGTAATTGGCTTTATTTTAGCAATTTATTATCTTTTGAAAAACAGATTTAATTTAACCAATTCCAGGCAGATGGAAATAATTGATACAATGCGGTTGGCCAATGGAGAGACAATTTATCTGGTTAAGGTTTTTAACGAAATTGTAATGCTTGGTGGTAGTAAAGAAGAATTAAATTATTTGCGAAGCTGGCCGATCGATCAGTTAGATTTTGATTTTAATGATTTGAGAAAAGAAAAAGGGAAAAAAGGAGATTTTAAAGATAAGCTAAAAAGTATTCTGGCTAAAGATAAAAGTTCTAACAGCAGTGATCAGGATGTTTAAAAGATTATTTTTAATTGCTCTGGTAATATTATTGTTATTTAATTTCAGTTTTTCTGTTTCAGCTCAGGATTTTAATATTCCAAATATTTCTTTTCAAATTGGAGATGAGGGAGCTGAAAATCAGGGGGATGATTTAGTTTTATCACTTCAAATTTTACTCCTGCTGACAGTTTTATCTCTTGCTCCGGCAATCATAATACTTTTTACATCTTTTACCAGAATCATAATTGTTTTTTCAATATTAAAGAGGGCACTTGCTTTAAATAATATGCCGCCCAACCAGGTTTTAATTGGAATTGCAATATTTTTAACTATATTTATTATGTCTCCTGTCTGGCAGGGGGTAAATCAGAATGCTCTTCAGCCCTATCTTGCTGATGAAATAAGTCTGGAAGAAGCTTATCAGAATACTATTTCTCCAGTTAGAGAATTTATGTTTAATCAGGTTGATGAACGTTCACTGGCACTATTCACTAACATTGCGGAGATTGAGCGACCGGAGACCAGGGAAGACCTTCCAACATTTGTTTTAATTCCCGCTTTTTTAGTTAATGAGATTAAAATAGCCTTTCAGATTGGATTTTTATTATATATTCCATTTTTGATGATAGATATGATTGTAGCCAGTATTTTAATGTCGATGGGTATGATGATGTTACCACCGGTTATTATCTCATTACCGTTTAAAATTTTACTATTTGTTCTGGCAGATGGCTGGCATCTTTTAATTGGTTCTTTAATCGAAACTTTTTTCTAATTAATTAAAAAAACTTATTTTTAATTGCTAATTTTAAATAATTTGGGAGTTGAAGCATATGGGAGAAGCAGTAGTTCTTGATATTGGAAGACAGGCCTTATATACTGTTATTATTGTTGTTTTGCCAGTTCTGGGAGCGGGTTTGATTACCGGTCTTTTAGTTGCTATTTTTCAGGCTACAACTCAGATTCAGGAACAGACACTGGCCTTTGTCCCCAAAATATTTGCTGTACTGGCTTCGATAGCTTTTTTTGGTCCCTGGATAATGACAACTGTTGTAGAGTTTGTGCAGGAACTTCTGCAGAATATTCCTACCTATATTAGTTAGGGGCTGATTATAAGTGATAGATGGATTAATGATTAACGAACATATTTACCTATTCTTTCTAATTTTGAGCCGCTATCTGGGAATGATGCTTTTAACCCCCATATTTAGCAGTCGAGTAATATTATATCAGATTAAAATTTTAGTAGCGGTGAGTCTGGCTGTTCTTACATTTCCACTTGTAGTAGGGAATTATCCTGCAGTTTATCCGGACAGTAATTTGCTGGTGATTATTGAAATTATCAGTGAAGCAAGTATTGGCCTTTTTATGGGCCTGGCTGTTTTTCTAGTTTTTTCTGCAGTCCAGTTAGGTGGTCAAATTGTTGATATGCGGATGGGTTTCAGAATTGCCAATGTTGTTGATCCGTTTAGTGGAGTAGATTCACCGGTGATTGGACAGCTGAAAAATATTTTTGTAACTTTAATTTTTCTGGCTTTAAATGGTCATTTGCTTTTAATCAAACATCTATATCAGTCATTTGAGATTATTCCTCCTGGGCGAGTTAATTTTTCTTCAGAACTCTGGCAGTATTTTTTTAGAAGAAGTGCTGATATGTTTCTACTTGCAGTTAAGATTGCTCTGCCGATAGCTGGAGCTATCTTTTTTATTGACATTATACTTGCTTTTCTGGCAAGATCAGTACCACAGATGAATTTATTTATAATTGGACTACCAATTAAAATTATGGCTGGTTTGATTTTGATATTTGTTTTAATGCCGGTTTTAAACCACTATTATGCAGAAATATTAATGGATGTCATTAATGAAATTCCGGCTCTCTTTAAATTGATTGCACCCTAGTTTTACTGTGATTTGAAGGAGTATATTAGATTAATAATATTTTTAGCTTATTATAAATTGAACTGAAGGAGATAAAATTATGGCGGATAATGGAACTGGTGAAAAAACAGAAGAAGCCACGCCCAAACGGAAAAGAGAGGCCAGAGAAGAAGGTAATGTGGCCAAAGGAAAAGAAATAAGTCAGGCTTTTACGCTGCTGGCAAGTTTTATGTTTCTTTATTTTTTAATGCAGCAGATATTTTTTGGTGTACTTAATCAACTTCAGTATTATTTTAAAAACTTAATTGTCAGACCGTTTACAATTAATATGGCTTTTAATATTTTATATGATGCTTTTTTTTCAGTGGTAGAAACTATTTATCCAATTATGATAGTTACTGCTGCAGCAGGGATTTTGGTCAATTTTCTACAGATTGGAGCTCTCTTTACAACCAAGCCCCTGGTGCCTGATCTTAAAAAAATAGATCCGATTAAAGGTGCAAAAAACATTTTTTCCCTCAAGGGGTTTGTTGAATTATTAAAATCATTATTTAAGCTGGCTGTGATTGCAGTTATTGCTTATCGTTTTTTAATGAATAATCTTAATATATTTGAAAATAGTATCCACCAGGGACTGGATCAGTCACTGGTTGCTATTGCTGGTTTGATTACCAGGATGGCTTTTGCAATTATTGCTGCTTTAGTAATTTTGGGAGTACTAGATTTACTTTATCAAAGATGGCAGCACAATAAGGATCTTAAGATGTCTAAATATGAAGTAAAACAGGAACGAAAAGAGATGGAAGGGGATCCCATGATTCAGCAGCAGCGGAAGCAGAGACAGCGAGAGATGAGTATGAATCGTATGATGTCTTCTGTCAAAGATGCTGATGTAGTAATCACTAATCCTACTCATATTGCTGTAGCACTGGAATATGATCTGGAGGATATGGAAGCTCCTGTGGTTGTGGCTAAAGGTGAAGATTTTATTGCTCAGAAAATAAAAGAAAGAGCAAGAGATGCAGAGGTCGAAATAGTTGAAAACAAACCACTGGCTCGTTCCTTAAATAAAATGACGGAGATTGGTGATCAGGTTCCGGTTGAGCTTTATCAGGCAGTGGCTGAAATCCTGGCAAAAATATTTCAAAATAGAAATTAAAGAGATTAATTTATTAATTGCTATATTTTGTTTTAATTTAGTCTGATAGTTGATATAATAAGAACAACTTGTTTTAAATTTTTTACTTATACTGGTGGAGGTTAATTTTATTAGTGGATAATACTGCAGCTTTTACAAATATAACAAAAAATATGGATATAATTTTTGCTTTAATGGTAGTTGGAATAATTGTAATGTTTATTATTCCCTTACCAACTATGCTTTTGGATATGCTGCTGGCTGCCAATATAACCTTTTCAATGGTTGTTATTCTGGTGAGTATTTATACCACAGAGCCACTGGACCTTTCAGTTTTTCCCTCTCTTTTACTTTTTGCAACTCTTTTTAGACTGGGGCTTAATGTTTCTACGACCAGATTAATTTTAGGTCAGGGTTATGCTGGAGAAATCATAATGAGTTTTGGTGATTTTGTGGTCGGGGGAAATTATGTTGTTGGTCTGATAATCTTTTTAATTTTGGTAGTTATACAGTTTGTTGTAATTACTAAAGGTGCAGAGCGAGGTGCAGAAGTAGCAGCTCGATTTACTCTAGATGCAATGCCCGGTAAACAGATGAGTATTGATGCTGATTTAAATGCAGGTATTATTGACGAAAGAGAAGCAAAAAGAGAAAGAGAAAAAATTAGACAGGAAGCAGATTTTTATGGAGCAATGGATGGTGCCAGTAAATTTGTAAAAGGTGATGCTATTGCCGGTATTATTATAACTTTTATTAATATTATAGGTGGACTTGTTATTGGAATGTTACAGCAGGGAATGGGTTTTGGCGAAGCTTCTCAAACATATATTCTTTTAACTGTTGGTGATGGTCTGGTTTCTCAAATTCCTGCACTTCTAATTTCTACAGCTACCGGTATGGTGGTCACCAGAGCTGCCTCTGATAATAATATGGGTAATGAGATGACGGAACAGCTTTTAAAACAGCCCAAAGCTCTTTTTATAGCTGCGGGAGTTTTATTAGTACTTGGCTTTGTTCCCGGTTTACCTACAATTCCATTTTTAGTGCTGGCAGTATTTATTGCTACTATGGCGTATTTAATTATCAGGACCGCTCAGGTTGAAGCTCCGAGAGAAAAGAAAAAAGAAAAAGCGGAGTTAAGCCCGGAAGAAAAACAGGAGATGAAGGAACAAGAAATAAAACAGCTGATAAAAGTTGATAAACTTGAAATTGAAGTTGGATATAACCTAATTTCGCTTGTTCTTCCCGAACAGGGTGGAGACTTTTTAGATAGAGTTGCCAATATCAGAAAGCAGATTGCTATGGAGCTGGGTATTATTTTACCACCGGTAAGAATTGTGGACAACTTACAGCTGCAGCCAAACACATATAAGATTAAGCTGCAGGGAGTAGAAATAAGCGAATACCAATTATTTGCTGATAAATATCTGGCTATGGATCCAGGTGATACTTTTGAAGATATAGAAGGAGTAGATACTGAAGAGCCCGCCTTCGGTACACCTGCTATCTGGATTGAGGCTGAACAGCGGGAAAGAGCTGAGATGGCAAATTACACAGTAGTAGATCCTGGTTCAGTCATGGCTACTCATTTAACTGAAATTATTAAATCTCATGCTTATGAATTGCTGGGCAGAGAAGAAGTCAAAAAATTAATTGATAATGTAAAAGAGGATAATCAGGCTGTAGTGGATGAACTTATGCCGGATCTTATGAATCTGGGAGAAATTCAGAAAATACTGCAGAATCTATTGTGGGAAAATATTCCAATAAAAAATCTGGTTTTAATTTTAGAAACTCTGGCAGATCATGCTGCTCGAACTAAAGACCAGACTATTTTGACTGAATATGTACGTCAGGGATTATCCCGACAGATCAGTAATCAGTTTACTGATGAGAATAACAATTTAAATGTTTTTACTATTGATCCGCAGAAAGAGGAAAAACTGGCAAATTCTCTGGAGCAGTCTGATCAGGGTAATTATTTATCTTTACAGCCGGCTGAGGCACAAAATTTAATTAATAGTATAGTTCAGCAGGCTAAGCAGTTATTAGAACAGGGAAGAGAGCCCATTTTATTGACTTCACCAATGATTAGAAGGCCAATTAAAGAAATGGTACATCGAACTTTCTCTGATCTAACAGTACTCTCTTTTAATGAGTTGGAATCTGATGTTGAACTTCAGGTTCAGGGGGTTGTTAATTAAATGAAAGTAAAAAAATATACTGGCGAAACAATGCAGGATGTAATTTTTCAGGTTAAGGCTGATCTGGGACCTGAGGCTGTTATTGTAAATAAAAGAAAATTGAAACAGGGTGGGTTTTTCGGATTTTTCGGAAAAGAGGTTTTTGAGGTAGTTGCTGCTTTGGATAGTAAAGAGTCTGATTCAGAGACTACAGTAAAAGAAGATAATAATGATGATATTGTTGAAATTTCAAACTATGGAAGAAAAACGAGGAAAGTTGAGAGAACTAAGATCCAGAAAACTGCAAGTAAAGATCCTGAAAATAAAAATGCAATTAAAGAATTTATAGATGATTTAAAAACTGCTGCCGGATCTGAAGTAGATGTAACAGAAAAAAAATCAGAGCAGCCGAAACAAACTAAAACCAGCAATCAGACTGTAGAGCCGGAAAACTCTTTTAAAAAAGAATTAAAAAATCAGCAGAATTTAACAGCTGCTCAAAAACTGCAGAATAAATTTGATCAAAAAAATCCAGGAAATAAAAATAAAAATTTAAATAATAGTAATCAATTATATAATTATCTGTTAGAGCAGGGAGTAGACAGCAGAAATGTTAATCTGTTTTTAAAGGAAATGGATATAAAAACAGCTTCAGCAGGTGAAAATAACTTTGAGAGTCGTTTAAAAGAATTTTTAGGAATTTATTTTGCTGAAAATGAGGCAATAAAATTAGATTCAGCTCAAAAAGTTGTTTCTTTTATCGGTCCAACCGGAGTCGGCAAAACCACAACTATGGCAAAAATTGCTGCTCACTTTGCAGTAGATAAAAATAAAAATGTTGGTTTAATTACAGCTGATACCTATCGGATAGCTGCAGTAGAACAGCTGCAGACTTATAGTAAAATTATCGATATTCCATTTGCTGTCTGTTACAGCAGTTCTAAGCTGGAAGAAATGATTGCAGGACAGTTTAGAAATTGTGATTTAGTTTTGATTGACACTCCGGGCAGCAGCTGGAAAGATCAGATTCAGTTAGGGCGACTAAAAGACTATGTTGATCACACTCTGGTAGATGAGGTCCATTTATTATTAAGTTTAAATACTAAAAGCAGTGATCTGCGCAGTATTATCTCTGAGTTTTCCAAACTTAAACCTGATAGAGCTCTGCTGACAAAACTGGACGAAACAAGTAGTTATGGAGATATAATAAATATTAAAGAGAATTATAACCTGTCGTTATCCTATTTAACTTGTGGTCAGGATGTTCCCGAAGATTTTGAAATAGCAGGAGCTGATCAGATATACAGTTATTTATTTGGTGATTTTTATGCGTAGTCAGGCAGCAAAATTAAAAGAAATAATGCAGGAAAAAAAAGAAAAGGTTGAGGTAAAGGAATTTGAAACTTCATCCACCCGGACCATAGCGATTGCCAGTGGTAAAGGTGGTGTTGGCAAATCAACCTTTACAGTTAATTTTGCCTATAATCTTAGCAAGCTGGACAAAGAAGTTCTAATTATTGACAGTGATATTGGGATGGCTAATCTCGATATTATGCTGGGAGTACAACCTAACTATGATATGGGACACCTTTTGCGGGGAGAATGCAGTCTGGAAGATGCTGTGATAGAAGGTCCCGCTGGAATTAAACTATTAAGTGGTATTACCGGTGATGATAGTTTTATTGATATTCAAAATGATGCTATGCAAAAATTAATTGATCTGGGAGATCAGATTGAAAAAAATTATGATTATCTCTTAATTGATCTGGGGGCTGGGGCAGCAAAAAGTATTGTAAATACAATCCTGGCTGCTGAAGAGTTGATCCTTCTTTTAACTACAGAACCAACCTCTGTTATGGATAGTTACAGTTTAATTAAAATTCTGGCCAATCACAAATATAATAAACCGATCAAAATGGTAATTAACCAGACTGAGGACGAAAAGGATGCTCAAAAAACTGCCAAAAGAATTATCAAGACAGTTAAAAATTATCTTGATTTAGATCTAACTTTAATTGGCAGTATAGCTCATGATCGAAAGATTAGTGCTGCACTGCGCAGACAAAAACCTTATTCTGAATTATTTTCTAATCGGAAAGCAGCCAGAGATTTTGAAAATCTGGCAAGAAAAATTACCGGTGCTGAAAAAGAACAGCAGGCAAAAGGTGTAAAAAGTTATTTTTACAAAATGGTTGGTTTTTTTAATAAACATGTTAAATAGTCGATGGAGTTGAGAATATGAAGGAATTAGAGGTTAATCAAAAACTTGAAATAGAAGTTTTATCAGGTTCCTATCAGGGAAACTATTTAAGTAAAGTAGCAGATTTTCTGGAGGCTGGAATTATAATTACAGGTCTCTATCGCGAGGGAGCACCACTTCCTCTTAGATTAGATCAGACAATTAATGTTTATTATACTACTGATCGGGCTGCTTATAAATTTAAATCTAAAATTTTAAAAAGAACCAATAAACCGATACCATTACTTTTAATTGAAAGAGCTGATTCGGTAACTCGAATTCAGAGGCGTGATTATTTCAGACTCGATGTTACCGGTACGGTTGATATATATAAGATGATGGATGACAAAAAATATCCAAAAAAAATTTCCGAAGCCAGACTGCTGGATATAAGTGGTGGAGGGATTCAAATGCAGTTAAAAAAGAAATTCAAAAAAAATGAAGAAATACTAATCAGTTTAAAAAATATTCTGCCACCAAAAGAATTTATTAAAGCAAAAATTGTTCGAATCCAGCGGGAAAATAATGAGCTCAACAACTATGGAGTTCAGTTTGTAGAAATTGAAGAAGAGCAGCGAGAACAGATAATACAGTGGATTTTTGCCTATCAGCGTAAAAGCAGAAAAAAAGGTTTGAGATAGATGTTAGTAAACTCGCTTATTATAGGGCTAATTACATATACAGCTGCAGTTATTTATAATTTAATTATACGACAAAGTTTGGAGTTGGTTTTTTTTCTGGGGCTCAAATTTTTAGTTTATTCAACCCTGATGACTTTTTTTCTGCAGCTCAGTTATTATTTAATTAAAGATTATAATTCAGGTGCTGCAACTGAGATAGAAAATTCGGAAGACGAAAATGGACAGCTAAATTCTGAATCGGAACTGAATGATCAGGGAGAAACAGCTACCGACTCAGAAGCAGGGCAGGAATTTGCTGAATCTGCAGTTGAAAATGAGTTCGATAATCAGGAGTTTTCAGCTTTTAACCCAGAAGAATTTGACTATCAGCAGGATAATAACTAATTAAAGGGAGATTATTATGGCTTTAGATAAATTACTCTGGAAAAAATACAGGCTAAATAATAATCAGCAGGCTAGAGAAGAGATTATCTTAAAACATCTGGGACTGGTAAGGTATGCTGTAGGTAGAATTATTATTATGCTTCCTGATCAAATTGAAGCTGAAGATTTAGAAAGTTATGGAATAATTGGTTTGATTGAGGCAGTAGAAAAATTTGACTATCAAAGAGGAGTTGAATTTTCTACTTTTGCTCTGCCAAGGATTAAGGGAGAAATTTATGATTATTTAAGAAGTAAGGACTGGCTTCCGGATAATATGCGAAGAGAATTAAAAAGAGTAGAAGAGCAGCGAGAAAATTTTAAGGCTAAAACCGGCAGAGAGCCAGATCAAAAAGAACTTGCAGAATTAACAGGAATTAGTGAAAATAGATTAAATACTATTGAAAGACACAGTCAGCTGGCTAATTGGATTTCACTGTCCCATGAATTTGATGGAGCTGAATTAATAGAATTAATTGCTGCTGATCTTGATCAGGCAGTTGATAGATTAACAGATCAGGAAGCTGTTGATTTGTTATCTAAAAAAATTGATTTGCTTTCTGAAAACGAAAAACTGGTTTTAACTTTATATTACTATGAAGAACTAACTCAGGTTGAAATAGCAGAAGTGCTAGAGTTGTCTGCAGCAAGAGTTTCTCAGCTGCATAGTCAGGCAATTCGACGCCTGCGGGGAATGCTGAGTAGATCAAAAGAATATTTTTTCTAATGAGAGGTAGGTAATTAAAAGTGAGTAAAGAGCAGTTTGATAGAAAAGACCAGAATTGTCTGCTTAAGTTTACAGAAGATGAAATATTATTGAAATTAAGGTTGGATAATAATCCAGATTTACTAGAGATTGAAGATTTTTTAGTAGAAAATAATATTATGGAAGCAGATTATGAAAAAATTAAAAAAGCACTAAGTAATGAGCAGGAAGAATGGTTTAAAATTGCTGAAAATATAAATTTGCCTTCCGAAGATGATAAAATAGAAATTGAAGTTTCTAATGAAGGATTAAAAGTTTTATTAGATTTTACTCCGGGTAGAGATGGGAAGGAAATTAAATTTGGAGATTTAAAAGAGCTGCTGGCAGATAAGAATATTAGCTATGGAATCAAAGAAGAAAAAATAAAACAGGTTTTAAAAATTAGACAGCCGGTAAAAAGAGAAGTAATTGCTGAAGGGAAAGAACCTTTACCAGGAGAAGATGGATATCTAATTTATCATTTTGAAGAGAAGGAAAATAATATTGGTACTCTACGAGAAGATGGAACCATGGATTTTCATTCCAAAAATTTAATTAATAATGTTCGTCGGGGAGAAAAAATTGTAACAATGGTAGAACCAACCGCAGGTGAACCAGGAAAAGATGTTTTTGGAGAGGAAATTAAAGCTCCTGTTCCTAAGTCCGTAAAATTACCTCGTGCCAAAAACACTGTCAAAAAAAATAACAGCATTTATGCTGCTAAAGACGGTCAGATAGTGCGTAATGGGACAAAAATATCTATTAATCCTGTTTATCAGGTCAAAGGGGATGTAGACCTGGAAGAAGGTAATATAGATTTTGTTGGTAGTGTTAAAATTAGTGGTAATGTTAGAGAAGGTTTTGTTGTTAAAGCTTCTGGAGATATAGAAATTGCAGGAAATGTAGGTGCTGCAAAAATTGAAAGTGGAGGTAGTGTTTTAATAAAAAAAGGTTTTTTGGGCAGGAATAAAGGCGAAATTAATGCCAGTGGTGATGTAAATGCTCGTTTTGTAGAAAATGCTGAAATTAAAGCCAATAATGTAAGAGTACATGAGGCAATAATGCACAGTCATGTTACTGCTAAAAATAGTGTTATAGTAAGTGGAGGTAAAGGTTTAATTGTTGGCGGGCGGGTTATGGCCCAAAATATCATCGAAGCAAATATGATTGGCTCCAGTCTGGCAACAAAGACATATATTGAGATTGGGCTGGAGCCAGAACTGCGCAAGAAATTCAAAGCTGCCAAAGATGAGCTGGAGACAGTGGAGAACAATCTGGATAAGGTAATCAAAAGTGTAGATCTATTAAAATCAATGAAAGAAAAAGGAATCAAGTTACCAGCAAATAAGCGAGAAATGTTTTCTAAATTAAAAGCTACTAAAGATGAGCTGGAAGAAAGAAAATCAGAACTTGAGTCTGAAATTGAAGAACTGGAAGAACAGTTAACTGCATCTGAGGAGGCGGTTATAAAAGTTAATAACTGTATTTTCCCTGGAGTACAGCTTTTAAGTAGTAAGGATAAAATGATTATTCGCAACAAAATTTCGAAATGTGCCTTTACTGAAGTTAATAAGGAGTTAAGACAGAAAACTAATGTATAAGGAGGTGTTAAAATGATTAGAGGCTTATATACTGCCGCTTCTTCGATGAATGTGCTGGAGAAAAAGACAAATATTCGTTCCAATAATCTGGCCAATGTTAATACAGCCGGCTTTAAAAAATCAGAAGCTATCACTGCTTCTTTTCCCGAAATGCTTTTAAGCAGGATTGAAAATGGTAAAGCTGATAAGGAAATAGGTGAGTTGGCAACAGGTTCCTATGTAGAGCAGAGTTTTAAAGATATGAGTCAGGGGGTTTTTCAACGCACTGATAATTATTTAGATTTTGCTGTTGAAGGGAAAGGATTTTTTGTAATTGAAACTGATGCAGGCAACAGATACACTCGGGATGGTAATTTTACTATCAATTCTGATTCCGAGCTTGTAACCCAGAGCGGCAATTATGTGCTGGATAGTGCTGGAGAGAGAATTCAGCTTATTCCTGACCAGGATTTTAGGGTTAGTGCTGACGGTCAGATCACTTTTAATAATGGTCTTCAGGGAGCACAGATTGCACTGATGAATTTTGAAGATGAGTCCCAATTACTGCAGCAGGGTGATAATCTTTATGCAGCTCAGGAAGGGGCAGTAGCTGTTGAAACTGACGCTGGAATTGCTCAGGGGTATTTAGAAGGTTCTAATGTTAAAATTGTAGAAGAAATGGCAAAAATGATTAAGACTACCCGGCATTATGAATCAAACCAGAAAGTCATTAGTAGTATTGATGAGACATTAAACAAAGTGATTAATGAAGTTGGACGGGCATAAATATTTTAGATTGAGAGCCGGACCTGAAAAGGAAGCTCTTACTGCTGTTGACTGAAAGAGACAGCAGTTTTCAATTAAATTTATTTCAGTCTGTCCACTTCCAAAAAAATAAATGAGGTGGAAAATATGATTAGTGCTTTATGGACATCAGCAACAGGAATGAATTCACAGCAGACTAATATCGATGTTATTTCTAATAACCTGGCCAATGTAAATACAAGTGGATTTAAAAAATCTAAAATTAATTTTGCGGATTTAATTTATACAAATATGAGAGAATCCGGGACACCAAATGCTCAGGGAGCAGAAATTCCGACCGGGATTGAGGTTGGTCATGGATCTAAAGTTAACAGTACCCAGAAAATATTTACTCAGGGAAATATTCAAAATACTGATAGTCCCCTGGATATGGTTATTGAAGGAGATGGCTTCTTTAGAATACAGCTGCCAGATGGGAATTATGCTTATACCAGAGATGGTTCCTTTAAACAGGACAGTAATGGTAATATAGTTACTTCGGATGGTTATCAGATAGATCCTGGATTTCAGATTCCACAGGAAGCGACAGAAATATCAATAACTTCCGATGGTACAGTAAATGCCAAAGTGAATGGTGAAAATCAACAACTGGGTCAAATTCAGTTATATCGTTTTGCCAATCCAGCCGGTCTTTCCAGTGAAGGAAGGAATCTTTATTTACAGACAGTTGCTTCCGGGCAGGCTATGCAGGGAGTTCCTGGAGAAGCTGGTTTTGGTACAGTAACTCAGGGCTTTTTAGAAATGTCAAATGTTAAAGTAGTAGAAGAAATGGTAAATATGATTGCAGCTCAGAGAGCATATGAGACTAACTCAAAAGCTATTCAGGCTTCGGATGAGATGCTGCAGACAGCCAATCAGCTGAAGAGATAATAAGTTGCTAACTATTGAATAAAGCAGTGGCCAGAGGTGCATAATTATGAAGAAAATAATTGTTTTTTTAGCGGTGATCTTAACAATAATTATAACTACTAATACTGCTGCTTTTGAAATTGAAATACAAAAAGAAGTAGAAGTTAGTTCTGCCGAGATTTATCTGGGCGAAATTGCTCAAATTAAAGCTCCAGAGCTCTCTGATTCTGCTCTGAGTGAACTCAAAAATTTAGTTTTTAAATCTTCTCCCGGTCCAGGATATCAAAAAAGGCTGAGTCGAGTTCTTGTTGATTTAAGCATCCAAAATTTGGACTATAAAAAATCACAGTTTAAACTCCGGATGCCGGCAACAGTAATTGTTCGCCGTCGAAGTAGGGTGATTACCGAGGATGAGATTTCTAGGTTGGTTAAAGATTATTTAAAAACTGAGCTTGACTTTAAGGCTGAAGATATATTAATTGAAAGTAAAAGTTCTACCCATAATATTGAAATTGCAGCAGGTGATTATCAAATAAAGGTTGCTGAAAACCAAAATTTATCTCTGCCGGATATTAATCTAAAGCTTGAAATATGGCAGAATGATAAAAAAATACGAAGTCTTTTTTATCCTGTTAAAGTCAAACTGCTGCTTAAGGTGCTGACAGCAGATAAAAGTTTAAAAAGTAATTCAAAAATTAATAAATCGGACTTTTCAATTCGAGAGCAAAAGATTTCAGGTGATCCAACAGAAGTTATTCAGAGCTGGTCAGAAGTCGATTTCAATAATGTTCAATTATCAAGGCGATTAAAAAAAGGTGAAATACTAAAGTCAAATTATTTAAAGACCCCCTATGTAGTAAAATGGGGACAAAAATTACATTTAAAAGTTGAAGTTAATAATATAAAAGTTTCTACCTTTGTAGAGGCTAAAGAAAGAGGAAAAATTGGTGAAATCATTACGGTTGAAAATTTAAACAGTGGTTATCAATTTCAGGTTGAAGTAGTTTCACCAACTGAGGTTAAAATGATCTCAGATTAAGAGAGGTGCAAATATGTATTATTTAGGTAAATTTAAACTGATTAGTATAGTACTTATAATAGTTTTTCTGGCAACTTCTGCTGCAGCTGCAGAATCACTCTGGAGCGATAATTCTAAAGGTTTGTATCAGGATTATCCGGAGTATGAAATGGGAGATATAATTACTGTAGTAATTGAGGAAGACGCTAGTGCTATTCAGAGCGCTAATTCTGATGCGAGTCAGGGTAGTGATTACAATGCTGAAGGGAGTGGATTTTTAGATTTTCTTCCTTTCTTTGATTTCAGTTATTCAGATTCAGAATCCGCAGATGGTCAGACTCAACGAAGTGGTACTCTGGAGGCAGACATAACGACTGAGGTAGTAGAATTACGAGAAAATGGTAATCTTAAAATTCAGGGAACAAAAAGGGTAAAAATTAATGGTGAAATTCAGACAATTATCTTAGAAGGAGTAATTCGACCACAGGATATTAATTTTGATAATGAAGTTTCTTCCAAAAGGGTCAGTAATGCAAATATAGAATATGAAGGGGAGGGTGTTGTTGGTGATAAACAGGACCCGGGAGTTTTAACTAGATTATTTAATTTTATTTTTTAGTATTTGAAAGAAGGGATAGTTTGTTTAATTTAATGAAATCAAAAGCTTTTGGAACTATATTTATTTCTATTTTTTTGCTGCTGATCAGTTCGACACTGACTGCAGCAGTTAATGATCCTCAGGTCGAAATTGGTAATATAACCAGGATTAAGGGACAGCGTGTTAATCAGTTAATTGGCTATGGTATTGTAGTTGGATTAAACGGAAGTGGTGATTCCAATAGAAGTCAGGCTACAGTTCAGAGTGTTGCCAATATGCTGCAGAATTTTGGTGTTAATGTAACAGATAATCAGGTTGCAAGCCAGAATATAGCTGCAGTTATGGTAACTGCAGAGCTGCCACCTGTGGCTCATAATGGTGACCCAATTGATATTACAGTAAGTTCGATTGGTGATGCTGATAGTTTACAGGGAGGAACATTATTATTAACACCTCTTCAGGCTCCAAATGGTGAAGTTTATGCTTCTGCTCAGGGTCCACTTTCTGTCGGTGGTTACAGTGTAGGCGGTAGTTCTAATTCAGAACAGCAAAATCATCCTACTGTTGGCAGAATACCTGGAGGTGCTCTGGTAGAAAAAGAAATTAATTCTAGCCTGGATAAAAATCAACTGACTTATGTACTTGCCAATCCAAATTTTAAAACTGCCAGTCAGATTACAACAACAATTAATAATAATTTTGGTCAGGGTACAGCCCGGGCATTGAATGACTCAACAATTCAAATTTCAAAACCAGCAAACTTTAACCAGGGAATGGTTAATTTTATTGCCCAGGTGAACAGCTTAAAAGTGACTCCTGCTGTTGAAGCCAGAGTTGTAATTGACGAAAAAACTGGTACTGTTGTTTTCAGTCATAATGTTCAGATATCTACTGTAGCAGTTGCTCATGGTAATCTCTCAGTTAGTATTTCTACTCAGGAAAATGTATCACAGCCACCACCACTTAGCCCGGGAGAAACTACTGTGACTGAGGATGTTAAGATTAAAGTAGATGAAGGCCAACAGGGTAATATGATGGTTGTAAGTCAGGAAAATACTATTGAAGATCTTGTGACAGCTTTAAATGCTATTGGTGCAACTCCGCGGGATATTATTTCAATTATCCAGAAAATTGATGCTGCTGGGGCGCTGCATGCAGAATTAATAATTCAGTAAATAGTCGAAATAAAATAACTGGTAGGAAAACGAGGTGTAAGAATGGTTAAACTCAATAGTAATTATCATCAACTGGCTCAGTATCAGCTTAATAAACAGCAGAATCTGAAGTCAGAAAATAGTATTAAAACTTCTGCTGGAAAAGAAGAAAATCTGGAAAAAGCTGCTCAGGAGTTCAGTTCTATTTTCATTGAGAAAATGTTTGCTTCAATGAAAAAAACACTTGCTGATGATAAAATGCTTGATGGTGGTTATGCAGAAGATGTTTTTTCGGATATGTTGTACCGAGAATACAGTCAGATGGCAGGAAAGCAGGGAATGTTGGCTGAACTTAATCAGGCTCTGGTTGAGCAGCTTAAAAACACCTAACTTTTAACTGAATTGATATCAAATATTTTGACAATTTATTCTGGCTGATGTATAATATTAGGTAATTAGAAAAGCTAATAGAGATTAGCTTAAAATTAGTTGAGATTAGTAAAAAAATAAAAAGGAGAGATGAGTTGAGATGAGAATTAGTACAAAAGATTTAGCACAGGCGGCTTTGTTGGTGGCGATTGGATTTATTTTACATGCATTTTTCCCTCCAATAGTGATGGGAATGAAGCCTGACTTTGCTCTGGCAATGATGTTTATTTTATTGATTATCAAACAGGATTTTAAATTGGGCTTTTTAGTTGCAGTATCTACTGGTATTTTTACTGCTTTGACCACAGGTTTTCCTGGTGGACAGGTAGCAAATATGGTAGATAAACTATTAACATTTATGATAGTTTATCCTTTAATACCAATTATAGTAAAATTACCATCGAGAAAATTATCTACAGGTATTATTACAGCTTTTGGTACTCTTTTGAGTGGTTGTATATTCTTGGGTACAGCTGCATTGCTAGTTGGATTGCCCGGTCCCTTTACGGTTTTATTTTCGACAGTAGTAATTCCAGCAGCAGCAGTTAATACTATTACAGCAGTAATTGTATTCAGTGTAGTTGATTTTGCAATGGATGTAGAAGTTAAAGGAGCCAAAAACGAAGTTGTTTAGTTGAAAATTTAATTTTTATCTTATTTAGTTGCATACTCAACTAATTTCTGTTATAATTTTAGCAAGATAGTTGAGAGTGCAACTAAATTTAAAAGAGGTGAGAAAATGAAGATAGATGCTCCAATCGGAAAATGGATAGCAAAATTATATAAAGATCATGATCAATATGTAGATAATTTACTGGAAGATTACAAATTAAATCATAGTGAAGCGAATTTACTGGTTTACTTATATAAGGATGGTGATGGGATTAATCAGAGTAAATTAAAGGATAATTTAGCTGTAGATAAAGCTACTATTTCTCGGGCTATTAATTCGCTGATTGATAAGAAATATTTAAAAAAGAAAAGTTCGCCTGAGGATGGTCGAGTAAATTTAATCTACTTAACTGAAAAAGCTAATGCAGTCCAGGAAGAAATAAATAGAATTTATCAGCAGTGGTTCCAAATTTTCATTGATGAAATTGGAGAAAGAGAGGCAAAAAGAGTCTTAGATAATATAGAAAAAATGTATTATATAGTTAAAAATAGAGATAATTAATTTTTGTCATTTATAATTTTTGTTTTTGCACAGGAGGCCAAATAATGAAAAAAATATTAAAACACGACAGACTAATAATTACTATAATTGCAATAATAACTTTATTTTTTGCTTTTCAGCTGCCGAAGATTGAAATTGATAATGATATTATGACTTTTTTACCGGATAGTAATAAGTCGGTTATTGTAAATAATAAAATGGAAGATATTTTTGGATCAAGTGAAAATATGATAGTGGCTGTAAAAGTTAGAAATGGAAATATATTTACTTCAAAAAATATCAAACTGATTGATCAAATGACTGAAGAATTAGAAGCGATTAAAAATGTCGATGAAGTTACATCTTTTAGTAATTCTGACTATATAGAGGGAACTTCTGAAGGGATGGTTGTTGAAGAGCTGGTAAAAGAAATCCCGGAGAGTGAATCTGAAATAACAGATTTTAAATCAAGATTATTATCCTGGGATTTTTATAAAAATAATCTTTATTCTAATAATTTTAAAGCAACACAGCTATTAGTTAGTTTAAAAGATGGTATTTCTGCTGAACAGGAAGATAATCTTTATTATGATATAAAAGAAATTACTAATAAATATGAGCAGGAAAATTTAACAACCTATATTGCTGGCACATCTGCAATTGATGTACTTCTCGGCGATAAGATGATTGAAGACGTTAAATATTTGATCCCTTTTATAATCTTAATATTATTTCTTGCTTTATTTTTGTTTTTTAGAAAAATTTTACCTGTTATCTTAATAATGCTGACAGTTAGTATTAGTACGATCTGGTCAGTAGGATTAATGGCAATGCTGGGAATTAAAATGACACTTGTTTCTACTGTCATACCGGTTTTGCTGCTGGCGGTTGGCAGTGCCTATGGTATTCATATTTTGAGTCATTATTATGATTATCTTGCAGCGGAAAAAGGAAAAATAAGTCTTCAAAGGCGCCAGGAAATTGTGATGAAGACTGTAGACAGTATGGGAAAACCTGTTTTACTTGCAGGTTTAACAACTGTAGCCGGTTTTGGTTCGCTGGCTACAAGTAAGATAGTTCCAATTAAGAATTTTGGTTTATTTACTGCTCTTGGTATTTTAGTAGCTTTTATAATAGCAATTTTAATGATTCCGGCTTTATTACTGGTTATTAACAGAAGGAATAATAATTCTAATGATAGAAATTATTCTGAGGTAAAACACTTTGAAAAGCTAATTATAAAACTGCATAATTTTTATTCACAAAAAAGTATCAGTTTACTTCTAATAATTTTTCTGATAGTTATTGTTTCACTGGTTGGAATGGATAAAATAATTATTGATAGCCCTTTAATTAATATGTTTAAAGAAAATACAGAAATTCGTCAGGCAGATAAATTTATTAATAATAATTTTGCTGGCTCATCAATTTTAACTGTTCTGGTGGAAGGAAATGAAAAAGGTAGTTTAACTGATCCTGAAATTTTAAAATCGATGGAAGAAATGCAGAATTATTTAATGGCAAATAATCAGGAAGTTGGTAAAGCTTCTTCAATTAGTACTTTTATTAAAAGAATGAACAGAGTTATGCATTATCCTTCAACTGCAGCTGAGAATAATCAGGAAGCTGCTGGCACAGAAAAGCAGGGTCAACAAAATTCTGATGGAGAAAGTTCCAGTTTTTATAAGGGATCTGATAATAATTCTGAGTCTGGCACTTCAAGCTTTTACAGCAACTCAGAAAAAGAAAGCTCAGCTGGTACTTCAAGCTTCTACAGTGAGTCAGAAAACAGTTCTGAAACTAGCAGCTCGAGTTTTTACAAAGAGGATCAGAGTAAACAGTCAGAACAGAATAATTCTGAGGCTGTGATTGAAAATAAAGGTCCTGATACAAAAAATAATTTAAGTGAGTATGAATTAGTCTCACTTTTAAACAATGCTTTAGCGGAAGCTGATAGTCTTAATCTAAGTTCAGAAGAATTTGTTGGTCTAATAAATAAGAAATTAAATTATAAAGGGGCCAAATATAATGAAATACCCTATGATTTAAGCAAATATCCGGTTCAGAACAGGCAGGGTTTAAAAAATCTTGTTTCTCAGTATTTGCTTTTATATTCAGGTAGTCTGGATGATATGATTAATGATCAGCTGGAACCTGATAAGGCTAGAATGCTGATTCAATTAAATAATTCCAGTAATATTGTTACTGCTAGAATAAAACAGGATATTTTAGATTATGGTAAGGAAAACTTTCCAGAAAACTATAATCTTTCAGTAGCCGGGGATGCTAATATGTCTCTGGCAGCAAATGAGTTAATTATAGGAAGTCAGATAAATAGTATAATAGTTTCCTTTATAATTGTCTTTATAATTGTTGCTCTTGCTTATAGATCCATAATTGCAGGTATTTATGGTGTTATACCGCTGGCATTTTCTCTGTTAATTAACTTTGCTTTGATGGGATATACAGGTATAAAATTAGATATCGGTACAGCAATGGTTGCTTCTGTGGCTATAGGTATTGGAGTAGATTACACTATTCATTTTCTGGATAAATATCACGAAAATAGATTAAAAACTGATGATTTACATCAGGTAACTAGAAACACACTTATCAGTACCGGTAAGGCAATAATCTTTAATGCTTTATCAGTTGCTGCTGGATTTTTAGTCTTATTATTTTCCAATTTCTATCCTCTGGTATATTTAGGATTATTAATTGCAGTGACTATGTTTACTTCATCACTGGCTTCTATGACTATTTTACCATTGATATTAAAAATATTTAAACCCAAGTTTATTTCAAAAAAATTATAAGCCAAAGCAAAATCAAAGGAGGAATTAAAAATGAAAAAATTAAAAAGTAATATTTTAATAACAACTATTCTGCTTGTATTTATTATAAGTGGTAGTGTGATGGCAATGAGCGGTAGAGAGGTAATGGAAAAAGTTGATCAAAGGAATACAGGTGAGAGCAGACATGCACTAATGGGAATGGATCTAATTGATAAAAATGGTGAAGTTAGTCCCCGAGTAATTGAAGTCTGGTCAGAAAAATATGGTAATCCAGCTGATGATCTTGACAAAACAGTAATGGTTTTTCATGAGCCTTCCTCTGTCAAAAACACTCGTTTTTTACAGGTGCAGAACACGGAAGCTGACGATGATCAGTGGATTTATTTACCGGCTCTGGGTAGAGTAAGACGTATTTCAGCTTCTCAGGGTGGAGATTCCTTTATGGGGTCAGATTTCAGCTATGATGATATGAAATCCAGAGAGATTGATAATTTTACTTATAAAATTCTCAAGGAGGAAGTATTGGGAGATTACGAGACTTATGTTGTTGAAGCAACTCCTAAAAACCCTGAAGATGAACAGTATAAAAAAACAGTTTCCTGGATTACAAAAAAACATTTTATCCCGGTCAAGGTAGAAATGTATGATAAAAAGACTGGAGAACTGTTTAAAAGAATGACAGTTGAACAAAATATAGAAAAAGTGAATGGTATCTGGTCTATTTTTTCAACCACAATGGAAAATTTAGAGAGTGGTCACAGCACAAGATTGTATATTAAAAGTAGAAATAATAATTATCTCTTAGAATATAACAAAGATATAGCTGACAGCATGTTTACTCAGCAGTTCTTAAAAACTGGCAGATAAAAAGGAATGATTTTTCCTTTATATTTTAACTTTTCCTCACCTTTGTTTTACTAACTACATTTTCCGGGGGAGGGAGGTGAGGAAAGTTTTAATTAATCAGTATTTTTTACAATAAACTTAATTGGATACAGAGGTGAAATTATGTTAACAAATATTAAAAAGATTACATTTATTTTATTAATAATTATCGTTCTTTCCTCAACAGCAGTAATTGCCTTTGATGATGGTAGTTTTTACGCTGAACAAAAAGAGACAGCAACAACAATTATTGGCGATTTAAAACCTGAAATTAGAGTTTTTGATGATGGAGATTTAGAAAGAAATTTAAGTGGTAACCTTGATATAAGTTATCCTGGCAATAAACACAGTTTTCAACTTATAACTGATTTTCAGATTGGGGCTGCTAAAGAAATTGAATTTAACGAATTAAACTATCAGTATTTTGGCAATAAATACAGTTTATTGCTGGGAAAACACAGAGTAATCTGGGGCAAAGGAGATCAACTTCATGTTTTAGATAATATAAATCCGGAAGACTTAAGTGATTTTTATAACCCTGATTATAAAGATCGTCAGATTGGGGAAGAAATGATTAAAATTGATAGATATTTTAGAAATGGCAATGCCAATCTTGAGTTTATCTACACGCCAGATTTTGAGGGGCACCGGCTGGCAGAAGATCCTGATAGTCCACTCGGCAACTGGATAATCAATCCTTTTGCTGATAAGATTTCAATCTCTGCACTTAAGTCAGCTACTAACTACAGTGAAACAGAAATTATTAGGCAGGTAGAAGCTGCAGTTAAAGAGGAAGAGCAGCAGTTTGGTCTGCGCTTTACTGATACCAGAGGTGGTACAGATTATGGCTTCAGCTACTACCACGGATATTTAAGAGAACCAAGTTATGATCCTGCGGCATTTAATACAGGTTCAAATCCATTTACAAATAACCCGGCGCAAAATAGAGATATATTTAGTCAGCTACTGGATGCTGCTGATCTTCACTATGATCAGGTTGATGTTTTTGGTTTTGAAATGGCCCGAGTGATTGCCAGTATTAATAGTCGCTTTGAACTGGCATATTATAATACAGATGACAGTTCAGGTAATGATCCAACAATTAGAAATAATAAAGTTGCCTGGGTTATTGGTGGAGACAGAGATCTACCAATCAGTAATTTAAATCTAAATATTCAATTTACAGGTGAGAAAATTTTAGATGACAGCCAGATTGAGGCCAATAATGCTGCAGATTTACAGTATAATCAAGATGGAGATTATTTGACAAATAGAGCTGTAGTTAAACTGGAAGACAGCTATCAAAATGAAAAAATAATACCTCAAATCACCTGGGTTTATAACTTAAGTGATCATGATTATTCTCTGGAAAATGCAGTAGAATATGAGTTAAAACAGGATTTGGTAATGAAATTTTCTCATAAAATATTTAATGGAGATCAAAATACTGATTTTGGTCAGTTTGATGATAATGATTTCAGTTCAATTTCTTTACATTATAGTTTTTAATTAAAAAGTTAAGTTTTAATTCCCTATAGTTAATTAAAAAGGCTAAAATTTCTGCCTAAATGGAGTAATTTTAGCCTCATAGTATTTAATCAAGAAAAATTATTGATAAAAGAATTTTCAGAAGTGTAAAGTAGTTGACATTTAGCAACTGGCTGGGTATAATAGTTTTGTGAACTTTTTACAAATAATTTTAATAAAGTTGAATAGCAGGAGGTGAATGTTTAAATGGCTCATGTAATTGCAGATGGTTGTATTATGTGTGGTGCCTGTGCACCAGAATGCCCTGTAGAATGTATCAGTGAAGGTGATACAAAATATGAAATTGATGCTGACGAATGCATCGACTGTGCAGCCTGTGTATCTGTTTGTCCAGTAGATGTTATCAGCCAGGCATAAGTTTATAAATTTTTGAAAAAACCGGGGGTATTCTCCGGTCTTTTTCATTTTAAAAAATCAAAATTTTAATTTTATTTAAAAAAGAAGCTAGAAATTAAGCAGGATTTAATTCTCTTTTAGAGAAATATACATAAAGGTAGATTATAACTATTAAATTAAGGAGATGAGCTTTGGATGCGGGAATTAAAGAAAATTGATCCGGAAATAGCAGAAATTATTTCAGAAGAAGAGAAGAGACAGGCTCAAAATATTGAATTAATTGCTTCAGAGAATTTTGTTAGTTCTGCTGTGATGGAGGCAGCTGGTTCTGTTTTAACAAACAAATATGCAGAAGGTTATCCTCATAAAAGATATTATGGTGGCTGTGAGGTAATTGATAAGGCAGAAGAACTGGCGATAAAAAGAGCAAAAGAATTATTTGGTGCTGAACATGCTAATGTACAGCCTCATTCTGGTTCACAGGCAAATCAGGCAGTTTATTTTTCTCAGGTTCCAAAAGGTGGCACAATACTGGCAATGGATCTTACTCACGGTGGCCATTTAACCCACGGTAGTCCTGTTAATATGTCAGGTAAGTATTATGATTTTATTCACTATGGTGTAACCAGAGAAAAAGAAATTATTGATTATGATCAGGTAAGAGCTCTTGCTGAAAAACATCAACCTGATTTAATTGTAGCCGGTGCCAGTGCCTATCCCAGAGTCATTAACTTTAAAACATTTAAAGAAATTGCCGATTCGGTTGGCGCATTATTTATGGTGGATATGGCCCATATTGCCGGTTTAATAGCAGCTGGATTACATCCCAACCCAGTAGAAACTGCAGACTTTGTTACAACCACTACTCATAAAACTTTAAGAGGAACCAGGGGTGGTATGATTCTCTGCAAGGAAAAATATGCAAAAGATATTGATAAAGCAATTTTCCCTGGACTGCAGGGAGGTCCGCTGATGCATATTATTGCTGCTAAAGCAGTTTCTTTTAAAGAAGCACTGACAGATGATTTTATGGAATATCAGCAGCAAATTATAGATAATGCACATACACTGGCAGAAGAATTAAAGGGTTATGGAATGAGACTGGTTTCTGGCGGCACAGATAATCATATGATGCTGGTTGATTTAAATAATATGGAAATCACGGGTAAAGAAGCAGAAGAAGCCTTAGATAAAGTTGGAATTACAGTAAATAAAAACACAATTCCATTTGAGACCAAAAGTCCTTTTGTTACCAGTGGAATTAGAATTGGAACCCCGGCAGTTACAACTAGGGGTATGAAAGAAAAAGATATGAAAAAAATCGCAGAATTTATCTTTGATGCTTTAAAAAATCTTGAAAATGAAGACAAATTAAAAGAAATGAAAAAAGAGGTTCATGCTTTTTCTGCTCAGTTTATGGAGTAGATTATATATAAGCTAATAATTAATGGGCCGGGGAAACCCGGTCATTTTTTTAGAATATAAGAATATAAGAAAAGGTGATATTATGGATATTAAAATGATAGTATTTGATCTGGATGGAACTTTACTGGATATTGATCATCAGCTGCATAATAAAACAATTGAGGCAGTTAAAATGATTAGAAATAAGGGGATTAGAACTCTGGTTGCAACCGGTAGAATGTATTGTTCTGCTAAACCACATACTGATAAACTGGAGATTGTAGATCCTATAATTACATATAATGGTGCGCTGGTGGTTGATCCTTCAACCCAGAAAGAGATTTTCCACGCCCCAATACCTTTCGAAATTGCTAAAAAAATCACAAAAATGGTTGTCGAAAACAATTATCATCTGCAGCTATATATTGATGATAAGCTCTATGTGGCAGAGGAAAATAAATTTACAGATCGTTACGAAGAGATTTCTGGAATTAAAGCCAATGCTGTTGGTCGTCTGGATGATTTTCTTGAGGCTGAACCTACCAAAATGTTAATAATCGAAGAGGATGAAGATAAGCAGGTTGAGATTAATCATTTTTTAAATGAAAATTTTGCTGAAGAGATTGAACTTTCTTCGTCCTATCCCTCTTTTATTGAAATAACAAAAAAAGATATGTCTAAAGCAGTTCCGGTTAAGAAACTGGCAGCAGATTTCAATATTAAACAGGAAGAAATTATGGCTTTTGGAGATGGTTTAAATGATCTTAAAATGATCGAATGGGTAGGTAAAGGTGTGGCTATGCAGAATGCACATCCCGAATTGCAGGAACATGCTGATGATACTGCACCAGATCACGATGAGCTGGGAATAGCTCGCTATTTAAAACAACATTTTAAACTTGATCTTGATTTAAATAATTAGGCTGCTCCTTAGATTATGCATTTTCCAACTATTTATGTTATAATTTAAGATAGTGATTAACTTTAATATTGGTTGCAATTTGGAGGGATTTATTTGGAAATTTTTTCGATTTTAAAATCAACATTTAAAGATTTTTATGAAGACTTATTTAAACTGGTATTGCTTAGTGTGGCCTGGTTTGTAATAAGTTCAGTACTTTTATTTGCTGTTTTTATTGGGCTGACCAGTGGCTGGTATTTAATACTTTTGTTACCCTTAGTTTTTTTGGGACCAGTATTTTTGACTTCACTTTATGGGACCAGTCAGATTTTAGAAGAGGGAAGTATTGCTCTTAAAGCACTTTTTTCATATTTTAAAAATAATTTTTGGCGTGGATTTTTAGTTTTTTTAATCTCGGTTATTTTATATATAATTTTTGTGGTTGATCTACGCTTCTTTTTGTTAAAAGGACAGGAAAATATATGGCTTTTGGCTTTTGCTTTTTTATTTGCCTATTTATTGATCTATTTTTCAATTTATCAGGCTTATTTATGGGGACTTTTAATTATTCAGGGTGAGAGACCATTAAAGGACATTTTTAAAAATGCAGTAATTCTCAGTCTGGATAACATTATATTTTCACTGCTCTGGTTTCTGGCAATTTTCTTAATTAGTGTAATTTTATTTGTTACAGGTATTGGTCTGCCAGCTGGATTTATTGGGATTATTGGTATTCTGATTCTTCAGGGAACAAAAGAAATGCTGGCAAAATATTAAAATATAAATTTAAGCTATAAATTGAGAGGGGAATAATTAATGAAAGAATATTATTTGGGTCTTGATCTTGGTGGAACAAAAATTTTAACAGGTCTTGCTGATAGTGAAGGAAAGATAATTACTAGATCACGCAGAGATACAGAAGCTGATTTAGGTGAAGATAAAATAATAGAAAATATGATAGCAACTATAGAGGATGTATTAGAAGAGTCAGATGTTAGCAAAGATCAGATTATAACTCTGGGTATTGGCAGTCCGGGCCCGCTTGATTCGAAAAAAGGGATTATAATTGAAAATGCAAACCTCCCCTGGAAAAATGTGCCTCTGGTTGAAAGAATGGAGTCGGCGCTGGGGATTAAAACCCTACTGCAGAATGATGCTAATGCTGCTGCTCTGGGTGAAAAATGGTTTGGAGCAGGGAGAAATGTTGAAAATATGGTCTACATAACTATCTCTACCGGTATAGGTGGGGGAGCTATTATTAATAAAGAGTTATTTACAGGGGTTAATGATAATGCCTGTGAAATTGGACATACAGTTATTGATCCTAATGGTCCACTCTGTGGCTGTGGAAACCACGGTTGTCTGGAAGCTTTTTCTTCTGGTACATCGATCGGTAAGAGAGCTAAAGAAGCAGCGGCAGCTGGTGAGAGCAAAGAAATGCTGGAACTGGCAGATAATATAGTTGAAGATATTGATGCAGTAATCTGTGCCCAGGCTGCTTATCAGGGAGATCAGGTGGCTAGAGATATCTTTAAAAATGCAGGTTATCATCTTGGAATTGGACTCGGTAATGTTGTAAATACTTTTAATACAGAGATGATAATTCTCGGTGGTGGAGTTATGAAGGCTTCCGATTTATTTTTAGATGAAGCAATAAAGACTATGGAGGATATTGCTCTGGCGGGTTCTCTGGAGATGGTTACAGTTAAGGAAGCTGAACTTGGATCTGATATTGGTTTGATGGGAGCTATAGCTGTAGCAATGGAAGATAGGTTAGTAAAAAATGATTGATGAAGATAAAGTATTAGTTCTTGATATTTTTAATCGTTTTGATCTTGAAATTAAAGCCGGACGCTCTGGCATTAAAAGAGAGGTTAAAGTAAGTGATATTAAGAGACCAGGAATTGAGCTTGCAGGTTTCTGGAAGCACTTTGTCCCCGAGCGGGTTAATTTGATAGGAAGAACCGAATTGTCTTTTTTGCGGGGGCTTGATGAAAAAATATTAAAAAAAAGAATTGAAGAATATGTAGACTATAATCCAGTCTGTATTATAGTTGCCAGAGGAGAGCATATTCCCGATTATTTACTGGAAAAAGCAAATCAAAATGGTATTCCAGTTCTTTCCACAGAAATTTCGACAACCAGATTTAGCAGTATGCTTTTAAACTATCTGGAAGAAAAATTGGCGCCTGTTAAGGTTATTCATGGTGTCTTAGTAGATATTTATGGTATTGGTGTTTTAATTAGAGGCCAGAGCGGAATTGGTAAAAGTGAGACTGCTATCGAACTGGTTAAAAGAGGACATCGTCTGGTTGCTGATGATATTATTGAAATTAAAAAAATTGGTGAGCTGCGACTTAGTGGTACTGCTCCCAGTAATTCGCGCTACTTTCTTGAAATGAGAGGTATTGGTATTATAAATGTAAAAACTCTGTTTGGGGCTGGAGCAGTAAAACATGACTCTCCAATTAATTTAACCATTAAATTAGAAAAATGGGAAGAGGGAGAGGAATATGAAAGACTTGGTATTGACAGTCGTAAAACAGAAATTATGGATCTTGAAATTGATGAAATAGTGATTCCAGTCAAACCAGGGAGAAATCTGGCTCTAGTTTTAGAGGTTGCAGCTATGAATTATAGAATGAAATCAATGGGCTATAATGCTGCAGTTGATTTTACAGAGAATATAATGAAAAGATAAAGAATGCTTCTGGCAGAGGTGTAAAAATGGTTTTAAAAAAAATCAAAGATAAGAGAAAAAAACTAATCATATTATTCATTATCTGTCTTTTTATTTTTACTGCAGCAGTTAACGCAGAAAATTATAATGTAATATTTAATCATCTCGATGCCGCTGGCGATGACTATGGGCCGGGAAATTATCTTTATCCTCAGAATCATATATTTCAAAACAAAGGTAATCTTTTTGATCTTCAGTCGATGACTATTTTTGAATCTAAAAGCGAATATAAAATTCGCTTTTCTTTTTCTAATTTAACTGATCCCTGGGGGGCAAAATACGGTTTTTCTTTACCATTATTAGAAATATACATAGATAATAATTCTACTGGCAGTAATCAACTTTTTCACAGTGGGGCTGGTGTTAGTTTTGATCCTGATTTTAACTGGAATAAATTTATTAAAATTAGCGGCTGGTGGATAAGAGCTTTTAATCCGGACAGTCAGAAAGAAAATCTTTTAAATATAAACGAGTTATCTCTTAATGAGCCAGGAGTAAATAATAATTTTAGTTTAAATAAGAAAGATAATGATATTTTTTTGATACTGCCAAAAAGCGAAATAAAATCACTGGATAACAGCAAGATAGTTGTTATGGTAGGAAGTTTTGATCCATTTGGTTATGATCATTTTCGTTCACTATCAAAAAGCAAAAGTTACTGGCAGATTTATTCTGGAAATGAGATACCTCTGACTAAAGCACCCAGAGTTCTTGATATACTGGTTCCCGGGGGGAGTAGTCAAAAAGAGATATTAAAGGGTGAATTACCAGCAATACCATATCTTGAGATTGATACTGATATTGCTGCTGTTGAGCCGACAATAATAGATTATTTAAAACCGATCAATAAAATTTCTGTTTCCATTCTTTTGTTTTACATATTTTTATTAATTTTTGTAATTTATAGGTTTAAATATCATAATTAAATTTAAATTTTTAAGAGGTGAAATAATGACAGCCGAGCCAATGAATTATGCCAGGAAAATCTTAAAAAAGGTATCTCGAAGTTTTGCTTTAACAATCCCTATGCTTGATGATCAAATAAAAGATGAGGTTCTTCTGGCCTATCTGCAGGATAGGATACTTGATAATTTTGAAGATGAAATTTATCCTCCCGATCTTAAATTACAGAAGGATCTGATGGATCGAGTCAGCAGAATTTTTTCGCCGGTAGTTTATGACCGCAGTTCTGATTTTGAAATTATTAAAAAAAACAGCAGCTTAATTGAGGATTCATCACTGCAGGAATTAACCAGAAATATTGATTTAGTCTATCAGGGTTATCAGAGTTTAGAACCTAAAATTCAGCAGGTTTCTCACAAATGGCTGCAGGAAATGAATCAGGGAATGCAAAAATACTTAAAAAAAGAAGTCGAAACCTTTGCCGAATTAGATGAATACTGTTATTATGTTGCAGGTACAGTTGGTGGTTTTTTGACTGAAACTATAATTTATAAATTTGAGATTGATCAACAGAACCAGAAGCTTCTAATGGATAATTTTAATCAGGCGGGGCTTTTTCTGCAGAAAGTAAATTTGATTAGAGATATTAGAGAAGATTTAGAAAGTAGAGATAAGCATTTTTGGCCGCTCAAAGATTTGGGGATTAGTGAGGCAGAACTGGCAGATCCAGAATGTAGGGAGCAGGCTATGCAGGCTCTGGAGCAGATGCTTTTAGATTTAAAAAACCATATTCCGGCTTTAAAAAAATATTATCAGGCACTGCCGGAGGAGCTTAAAGGCTATAAAAAGTTTTTTGCAGTTAATAATGCCCTTGGGCTTGCAACTCTAGATAAGCTGAATAATAATCCGGAAGTATTTTATGGAGATAAACCTGTTAAAACTTCTAAATTGACTTTTTTAAATATTATGCGGTCTCCTGAAAAATATTTTTTTAAGCATGCAGCTCGGATAAAGGATTAGCTGCTTTGATTTATTTTGCTGAGAAAGGAGAAAAAATGTAATGGATTTTTTACTGATTACTGGTATGTCTGGAGCGGGAAAGTCTCTTGCCTTAAATTATTTTGAGGATAGGGGATATTTCTGTGTGGATAACCTTCCGCCAGCTTTAATTTCCAAATTTGCGGAATTATGTCTGCAGTCTGATCTGGATAAGATTGCTCTGGTTAGTGATATTAGAGGGCGAGAATTTTTTACCGAATTATTCGAAGAACTGGCTAAGATAGAGGATATGAATTTAAATTATAATATTCTTTTTCTGGAGGCTTCTGATGATGTTTTAATTAGAAGATATAAAGAGAGTAGAAGACGTCATCCTCTGGATGAAGAGGGAAGAATTCTGGATGCTATTGAAAGAGAAAGAAAAATGTTAGAAGAACTCCGGGGTAGAGCAACAAAGATTATTGATACCGGGGAATTGAAGAGTTCAGAATTACAGGAGGAATTAAATCAATTATTTTTGGGAGAAGAAGATAAAAATTTACTACATTTAAGTTTAATATCTTTTGGTTTTAAATATGGAATACCACGCGATGCAGATTTAGTAATGGATGTAAGATTTTTGCCCAACCCTTATTATGTTGAGTCTTTAAGAGAGCAAACGGGTAATGATCAGGAAGTTCAGAATTATGTTTTAAAATGGCCATTAACAGATAAGTTTTACAGTAAATTTTTTGATTTAATTGATTTTTTACTACCTGAATATAAAAAAGAGGGAAAGAGTCATCTTTCGATTGCAATTGGCTGTACTGGTGGCAAGCACCGCTCAGTTACTACAGTTAATAAGTTAGCGGAATTTTTAAAGGATAAAGATTTTAATATAAATATTGAACATCGGGATATCGAAAAATAAGGAAGTGTAATTATGAACCTGCCAAAATGGTTTTTTCCCGGTCTGGGTGTTAAGCGGTGGTTTTTAGTTATTATATTTGCATTTATTTTAATTAGTATTGGAATAACTCCTTTATTTGGTTTTGACATAAGTGTCTATGTTACAAATCAGCTGCTTTTAATGCTCAACAATATATTTGGTCATCAGGCCGGTTTTGTGCTTAAATTGACTGCTTTGTTTATGATTTTAAGTGGGATTAGTTTGACTTATTATTCTCTGCTAAAAATCAAATCAGAATTTAATACCCATATAACTCCTAATGGAGAAATTCTTGATTTATTATATGAAAAAAGAAGGTCAAATAAGGGACCAGAAATTGTTGCTTTTGGTGGTGGTACCGGTTTATCAAATCTCCTGCGGGGCCTGAAAAAAAATAGTGACAATCTGACAGCAGTCGTCACAGTGGCTGATGATGGTGGTAGTTCAGGTCGTTTAAGAGATGAAATGGGTATTTTACCACCTGGAGATATTCGTAACTGCCTGGTTGCACTGGCTGATAGAGAACCTTTAATGGAGAAATTATTTCAACACCGCTTTGAATCTGAAGGTGGGCTTGAAGGTCACAGCTTTGGTAATTTATATATTGCTGCTATGACTGAGGTTTTAGGAGATTTTGAGGAAGCAGTTAGAGCTTCCAGCAAAGTTCTGGCTATTAGGGGTAAAGTTCTACCTGCTACTAACGAAGATATTAAATTGGGGGCAGTTTATCACGATCAGGAAGAAAGAATGGGCGAATCTGCTATTCCAGTCTATGATAAAGAAATCAATAAAGTTTTTTTGTATCCTGAAAATGCAAGTACTACTCCAGAAGTAAAAGAGTCAATCCAAAAAGCAGATGTAATAGTGATTGGCCCGGGTAGTCTTTATACCAGTATTTTGCCCAATTTGCTGGTGAAAGGAATTACAGAAGAAATTAAAAATAGTAGTGCCTTAAAACTATATATCTGTAATGTGATGACTCAGCCTGGAGAAACCGATGGTTATACAGCAGCTGATCATGCTCGAGCAATCATTGATCACTGTGGTAGTGGAGTTTTTGACTATATTGTTGTCAACAATCGTCAGGGTACAGCTAAACTGAGAAAGAAATATGAAGCAGAAGGTGCTTACCCAGTTAAGATAGATCATCAGCAGTTAGAGAAACTGGGAGTAAAGGTTATTGAAGCTGATCTCTTAAAAAAAGACAGCTATCTGCGCCATGATCCGGATGCACTGGCAGAACTTATTTATGATTTAAATAAGAAATATAATTAACAACAGGAGATTACAAACTAATTTCATTAATTAAGATTTAAAAGGTGATAAAAATGTCTTTTACTGATCAGGTTAAGGAAGAATTAACACATAAAGATAAATATGATTACTCTGAGCAGCTGGCCGAACTGGCGGCTCTAATCAGGATAGATGGGTCGATTCAAATCTCAAATAAACATCTGGCTGTTAAGATTACTCTTTATCATGGTAATTTAGCCCGCAGAATTTATTCCCTGATTAAGGAGCGGTTTGGTTTCAGTATCGAGATCAGAGTCAGACAGGATAAAAGATTTAATTTAAGCCATAGTTACGATATTATTGTTACACCACAGCCAGGTGTGAGAGAATTTCTACTGGAACTGGGATTTCTAACCCCGGATAATAGTTTAGTTTTTCACATTAAAGATGAATATTTGAATTCTCGCCAATTATCTCAGGCTTATTTACGCGGTTTATTTTTAGGTGGGGGATCAGTTAATAAACCTCAGAGCGAATATCACCTTGAATTTCGCTGTGAGCGTGAAAGTGTAGCTGAAGATTTGAAAATTTTACTGGCTAAATTTGAATTAGAAGCTCATCAGACTCAACACAAGGGTTATCATGTAATTTATTTTAAGAGCTATGCTGAAGTAGTTAAGATTTTAAATATTATTGGAGCTCATCAGGCAATGCTTAAAATGGAAAATGATCATATTGTTAAAGAGTTAAAAAATGATGTTAATCGGCGGGTGAATTTTGAAACTGCAAATTTAGAGAAATCTGTTTCTGCAGCTATGGATCAGCTGGAGTATATAGATATTATAGAGCGCAAAGAAGGGTTGGAGTCATTGAGCCCCGGTCTGCAGGAAATGGCTGAGGTTAGAAGAGAAAATCCTTATGCCTCTTTAAAAGAGCTGGGTGAAATTTTAGATCTCAGTAAATCGGGAGTTAATCATCGTTTGCGAAGAATTAAAAAAATTGCCCAAAATTTAACTTGAAATTATCTCAGGAGATGATATAATACATTTGGAAGTTAAAAATAAATCAAACTTGCTGCTGATTTAAAAATCAGCTTTGTTTTTGGCTGTATCGGGACAATTATGTTCCATTTGGACAAAAACGTTCCAGCTCGGAGGTTAAACATGAATAAACTGTTTAAAATTCAGCAGAAAATTGTACCGGAAATTGTTAAGACAGCCCAGCAAAGATATAATATTTTACGTGGTATATATTACAATCAGCCTATTGGAAGACGAGCTCTAGCAAAGATATTAGGATTGAGTGAAAGAACAATTCGTAATGATCTGGAGTTTTTTGAAAAAAATGCCTTTATAACTATTACCCCGGCAGGTACTCAAATTACTAGAATTGGAGAAGAATTTCTGATAGAATTAGATGAGTACATCAAAGAGTTACGAGATATCAGTTATTTAGAAAATAGACTGGAAAATATTCTGGGATTAAAAAAAGTTAAGCTGGTTAATGGCGCAGTTCCGGCCGGAGATTTAAAGGCCGAGATTGGTAGAATGGCCTCACAGCTTTTACAGCAGGAAATTAAAAATGGAGACATTCTTGCTGTGACGGGTGGGACAACCCTGGCCCAGGTTGCAGCAGAGATGACCTACAGCGCTGAATCCAGGGATGTGACAGTAGTTCCCGGCCGAGGTGGACTGGGTGAGGATGTTGAAATACAGGCTAATACGATTGCTGCTAAAATTGCCAAAAAGCTAGGCGGCAGCTATCATCTCCTGCATATTCCGGACAATATGGCTGAAGAAAATATTTATCATATAACAAAAGAACCAACAATTAAAAAAACTCTGGAAATTTTAAAAAGAGCCAATATTTTGATTCACGGAGTAGGAACAGCTAAAGATATGGCAGGCCGACGGGGGATGGACGAAAAAGAAATCAATGATCTCCTTAATGCCGGTGCCGTGGGAGAGGCTTTTGGATTTTATTTTAACTCCCGGGGTGAGATTATCTATTCCACTACCAGTGTTGGTTTGAATCTTGATGATCTGCAGGCAATAAATAAAGTGATTGTTGTTGCAGGTGGAGAAAATAAGGCAGAAGCTATTATTTCTGCAGTTTCTCCTAAATACCAGGATATTTTAATTACTGATGAAATTACAGCCCGAAAAATTATCTCTCTTAAGGGGGGTGAGGCCGAAGACAGGCTGGCAGATTAGAATCAGCAGGTTATAAACTTTCAAATTTTTTAAGTCTTTGTTTAGTAAATTAATTTATGTAAATGTTCAACATATTATAAGGAGGAATAAAATAATGAAAAAAGTAGCAATTAATGGATTTGGACGTATTGGTAGAGGTTACTTAAGATTAGTTGAAAAAAGAGGAGAAGACATTGAAATCGTTGCAATTAACGATTTAGTTGATGTTGAAAATTTAGCTTATTTACTTAAATATGACTCTGTACATGGTCGTTTTGATGGTACAGTAGAGGTTGAAGCTGGAAACTTAGTAGTTAATGGTAAAACAATTAAAGTTACTGCTATTAAAGATCCTAAAGAACTACCATGGGGCGAAAATGACATTGATGTAGTAATTGAATCTACTGGTGTATTCCGCAAAAAAGCTCAGTTAATGCAGCATATTGAAGCTGGTGCGAAAAAAGTTCTTTTAACTGTACCTGCTAAAGATGAGATTGATAATACTATTGTACTTGGTGTTAATGATGACGATCTCAGCGATGATGACTTAATTGTTTCCAATGCTTCCTGTACAACTAATTGTTTAGCTCCTTTAGCTAAGGCTCTTAACGATGAGTTTGGAATCGAAAAAGGATTAATCACAACTGTTCATGGTTATACAACCAGTCAGGCTATCCTAGATATGCCAGCTGGAAAAACAAGAAGAGGTAGAGCAGCTGCTGAAAACATTATTCCTACAACTACAGGTGCTGCTATTGCAACAACAAAAGTACTGCCTGAGTTAGATGGTAAAATTGACGGTATGGCTATTCGTGTTCCAGTACCTGATGGCTCCTGTGTTGATGGAGTATTTACTTTAGAGAAAGATGTAACTGCTGAAGAAGTAAATGCAATGTTTAAAGAAAAAGCAGAAGGTGAAATGAAAGGTATTTTAGGCTATACTGAAGATGAATTAGTTTCCAGAGATATTATGGGACAGTTCGAATCTTCTAAAATTGATGCTCAGTCAACTATGGTAGTTAATGGCAATATGGTTAAAGTTATTTCCTGGTATGACAACGAATTAAGTTATACAAATAGAGTTGTAGATTTATCATTAAAGCTGTAATTTAAATATAAAAATCATTTCAGGGTGGGGCATAGTTGCCTGCCCTGAAATTTTCTCAATAAATTTTTTTGCCTTATTTTTAGAGATAGATATTAAGCCTTTTAAGATAGCTGTCAAAAAATTAGTAACTGCTAATTAATATGGAGGTATTAAAAATGAAAAAAACACTTAAAGATATGGATTTTAAAGGAAAGAAAGTTTTAGTTAGAGTAGATTTTAATGTTCCTCTTAAAGATGGAGTTGTTGGTGATACAACCAGAATTAAAGCAGCTCTGCCAACAATTGAGTATTTAATTAAAGAAGAAGCAAAAGTATTACTTATCTCTCATTTGGGTCGCCCGGGTGGAGAGCCAAAAGATGAGTTAAGAATGGATCCAGTTGCTAAAGAACTGGCTAATTTATTAAACAAAGAAGTTAAAAAAGCTGATGACTGTATTGGTGACGAAGTTAAAAAGGCAGCTGACAGTCTTAAAAACGGTGAAGTTTTAGTCTTAGAAAACAGCCGTTTCCATGCAGGTGAAAAGAAAAATGATCCAGAATTCGCGAAAGAATTAGCATCACTTGCTGACCTTTATGTCAATGATGCTTTTGGTGCTGCCCATAGAGCTCATGCCACTACAGTTGGGGTAACAGAATACTTACCATCTGCTGCTGGTTTCTTAATGCAGAGAGAATTAAATGCTCTGGGTGAGGTAATGGAAAATCCGGAAAGTCCTTTTGTTGCCATAATGGGTGGCGCTAAAGTTTCTGATAAAATTGATGTGATTAAGAATCTGATCAATAAAGTTGATCAATTAATTGTTGCTGGGGGAATCGCCAATACATTTCTGATGGCAAAAGGTTATGAAGTTGGAGATTCTTTAGTTGAGGCTGACAAAGTTGATCTGGCTAAAGAATTAATGACTGAAGCTGAAGAAAAGGGAGTAGAAATTGTGCTTCCAATTGATGTAGTAATTGCTGATGATTTTTCCAATGATGCTAACACAAAAACAGTATCTGTAAAAGAAGTTCCTGCTGGCTGGCAGATTCTGGACTGTGGTGGCCCTCAGAGTTTAGAAAACTACAAGAAAATTATAAAAAATGCCAAAACAGTAATCTGGAATGGACCTTTAGGAGTATTTGAGATGGAGAAATTTGCTCACGGTACAGTGGAATTAGCAAAAGCTCTGGCTGAATCAGATGCTCATTCAGTAATTGGTGGAGGAGATTCTGCCGCAGCAATCAATCAGGCTGGAGTGGCTGATAAGATGAGTCATATTTCTACCGGTGGTGGAGCTTCTCTGATGTTCTTTGAAGGTAAAGAACTTCCTGGTGTTGCTGCACTGGACGATGTTGAGTAATTTTATTAAGTTCATTTAGTAGAATAAACTAAGAATAACGATTAATTATTCAAAAAAATTCTAAACAAAAACTTTGCATTTGGGCAGAGTTTGAGGAGGAATATTAATGCGTAAACCATTTATTTGTGGAAACTGGAAAATGAATAAAAATGTTGAAGAAGCTGAAGCAATGATAACCGCTTTAAAAGATAAAGTTAAAGGTGTAGAAAATGTAGAAATGGGTATTTGCCCAACCGCTCTCTGTTTAACAACTGTTAAGGAAGCTGCTCAGGGCAGTGATATTGTAACAGGTGCCGAAAATATTTACTGGAAAGACTCAGGTGCTTATACTGGCGAAATATCTGCGAAGATGCTTGCTGATAGTGGTATCGAGTATACAATTGTTGGTCATTCCGAGCGCAGAGAAATATTTGGTGAAAGTGATTATGAGGTAAATAAGAAGGTTCTTTCTGCACTTGAACATGGTGTGAAGCCAATTGTCTGTGTTGGAGAAACTTTAGAAGAAAGAAAGGCAGATCAAATAGAAGCCAAAGTTAACTTTCAGGTTGATTCTGCACTTGCTGGTCTAAGTGAAGATGAGGTAGAAGATGTGGTAATTGCCTATGAACCAATCTGGGCTATTGGTACAGGAGAAACTGCTTCTGCTGAAGAAGCTAATCGTGTAATTGGAATTATTAGAAAAAACATTAGAAAAGAATATCCTGAAGCTGCTGATAAGATTAGAATTCAGTATGGTGGAAGTGTTAAACCACATAATGTAGAAGAAATTATGGCTCAGGAAGAAATTGATGGTGCTTTAGTTGGTGGAGCCAGCCTGGCAGCAGATTCTTTTTCTGAAATTATTTTAAAAACTGCCGAAATCTATAAGTAAATAAGATATATTATAAGGAGGATTATTTATGGCAAGACCCAAACCACTGGCCCTGATTATTGCAGATGGGCTGGGAATAAACGAAAATGCGGAAGGAAATGCTGTTTATCAGGCAGATACTCCTTTCTTAGATAAATTAAATCAAGATTATCCCCATTCAATCTTAAAACCATCTGGAGAGGCTGTTGGCTTACCAGAAGGTCAGATGGGTAATTCTGAGGTTGGACACTTAAATATTGGTGCTGGCCGCATAGTTTATCAGGATTTTACAAGAATTAATAAAGCTGTAGAAGAAAAACATCTGTTAGAGAACGAAGTTCTAAAAAAAGCAGTAGAACATGCAAAGGAAAATGATGGAGCACTGCATTTAATTGGACTTCTATCTGATGGTGGTGTGCACAGCCATATTAAACATCTTTTTGGACTGATTGAGATGGCTGATCGGGCCGGTTTAGAGAAAGTATATATTCATCCGATTCTTGATGGGAGAGATACTCCTCCTGCCAGCGGTACAGGCTATTTAGAACAACTGCAGGCAGAACTGGACGAAGTAGGAATCGGTAAAATTGCAACTGTCAGTGGTCGTTACTACACAATGGACCGTGACAACCGCTGGGATAGAACTAAAAAGGCCTATGATATGTTAGTGCTGGGAGAAGGAAATAAGGCAGAAGATGCCATTGAGGCTGTAGAAGCTTCTTATAAAGAGGATGTGGAAGATGAATTTGTTGTGCCAACAGTAATTACTGAAAACGGTGAGCCTGTAGGTGAAATGAAGGATCATGATTCTGTAATTTTCTTTAACTTTAGAGCTGATAGAGCGCGTCAGATAACTCAGGCTTTAACAATTGATGGTTTTGAAGGTTTTGAGCGTGCTCCTGAACATCCCAAAGACTTATATTATGTTACCATGACAGAATATGATGAAGAATTTGATCTGCCGGTTGCTTTTGAACCTGTAGAAATTAAAGATGGACTGGGAGAAGTATTAAGCCGGGAAGGCTTAAAACAGCTCAGAATTGCTGAAACTGAAAAATATGCCCATGTAACATTTTTCTTTAATGGAGGAGTTGAAGAGCCGAATGAAGGTGAAGACAGAATTTTAATTCCTTCACCACAGGTTGCAACCTATGAAATGCAGCCAGAAATGAGTGCTTATGAAGTAACAGATAAGCTCTTAGAAAAAATTGAAGCTGATGAATATGATGTGATTATCTTAAATTATGCTAATATTGATATGGTAGGACATACAGGTTATATGGATGCAGCTATTAAAGCTGTAGAAACAGTGGACGAATGTCTTTCTAAACTGGTTCCTGCTATTTTAGAAAAGGGAGGTCAGGCCTTACTGACAGCTGACCATGGTAATGGAGAGAAGATGAAAGAAGAAGATGGGTCTCCATTTACTGCTCATACTGCTAATATAGTTCCACTTTATTATATAGGTGGACCAGAAAATAAAGGTATTGCATCAGGGAAATTGGCTGATCTTGCTCCAACAATGTTAGAAATTTTAGGAATTGAAAAACCAGAATTAATGACTGGTGAATCACTGATTATTGATAATTAATAGTCAAGCTTAAATTAATTAATAAGTAGAGGCAGTCTTAACTGTCTCTGCAAAAATAAATCTAAATTAGTTTCGCTGTAAAATTATAAGGAGGTCAATTAATAATGTTAAACACAACAATTGTAGATGTTTATGCTCGCGAGATTTTAGATTCACGTGGTAACCCAACTGTAGAGGTAGAAGTAGTACTAGAAGATGGTGTAATGGGTAGAGCTGCTGTTCCATCCGGAGCTTCAACTGGTGAATACGAAGCTGTGGAATTAAGAGATGGTGGCGACCGTTACCTGGGTAAAGGTGTTTTAGATGCTATTGAAAACGTAAATGAAGTAATTGCACCTGAGCTAATCGGTTATGATGTAAGAGAGCAGATTGATATTGATAACTTAATGCGCGAATTAGATGGTACTGACAACAAAGGTAAATTAGGCGCTAATGCTATTTTAGGTGTATCAATGGCAGTTGCTAAAGCAGCAGCAGAAGCTACAGGTACTTTCCTTTATAACTATATTGGGGGAATGAATGCTAAAACTCTACCTGTGCCAATGATGAACATTTTAAATGGTGGAGAACATGCTGACAACAATGTGGACCTGCAGGAGTTTATGATCATGCCTGTTGGTGCAGTAAGCTTCCGCGAAGCTCTACAGATGGGAGCAGAAGTTTATCATAATCTGAAAAAGGTACTGCAGGAAAAAGGTTTAGGTACCGGTGTTGGTGATGAAGGTGGATTTGCACCTGACTTAGGTTCCAACGAAGAAGCTCTCCAGGTGATTGTAGAGGCTATTGAAGCTGCCGGTTATGAAGCAGGAGAAGACTTCTACCTTGCTATTGATGCAGCAGCATCTGAAATTTATAAAGATGGTAAGTATGTACTTGCTGGAGAAGGTGTAGAAAAAACTTCCGAAGAAATGGTAGATTTCTATGCTGAATTAATTGATAAATATCCAATTATCTCACTGGAAGATGGTCTTGACGAAGATGACTGGGACGGTTGGGCTCAGTTAACAGAGCATTTAGGTGATCGTCTGCAGATTGTTGGAGATGATCTCTTTGTAACTAATGTAGAAAGATTAGAGAGAGGTATTGAAGAAGATAGTGCTAACTCAATCTTGATTAAGGTTAATCAGATTGGTTCCTTAACTGAGACTTTAGATACTATTAAGATGGCTACAAGAGCAGGATTTACTTCTGTTGTATCTCACCGCTCTGGTGAAACAGAAGATGTAACAATTGCTGACCTTGTAGTTGCAATGAATACTGGCCAGATTAAAACTGGTGCTCCTGCCCGTTCAGAAAGAGTTGCTAAGTATAACCAGCTGCTAAGAATTGAAGAAAGCCTGGGCGATGCAGCTCAGTATGCAGGTAAAGAAGCATTCTTTAATCTGAAGTAAAATTTATTAAATTAAATAGTGTAAGTAATATAAAGGGCCGAGTAGGGTTTATTCTCTACTTGGTCTTTTTTTATTTATAAAGAAAAAAATAAAAGTAAAAAAGCAGCTAAAACAAAGTTTATTAAAAAAATCACTTGACAAAATTTAAAAATAAGATTATACTAACAGTGTACCAGTTAACTAGTGCACTATTTAATAATATATTATTTTGAAATCTCAAGCTATGAATTCTTAAAACCTAACTTTTGATAGGTGGAATGGGCTATATAATATTATATTATTAAAAAAAAAGAATAAATCAGCTGCAGACTAATTTTTTTAATTTTTGTAGTCTTATTTACTTGATTTTATTACTCAGATTCAATATAATATACTCTATACTGACCGATTAGTCGAGAGGGGGATAATATGGCTAAAGACACAAGAGATGAAATACTAAAAGCGGCACTTAACTTATTTTCAATAAATAATTATCATGCTACCTCAATGTCCATGATAGCCAAAGAAGCAGGTCTGAGTAAAGGAACTCTTTACTGGCATTTTGACAGCAAGGAAGATTTATTTAGAGAATTAGTTTTAGTTGGTTTAGAATATTTTCATGAAAAGTATCAGGAAATCCAGAATAGTGATTCAAATGCAGAGGAAAAGTTATTCCAAATAGTTGATTTTAGTATTAGTATGCTGGCGGATAATATTAAAATGGCAAATATTTTGAAAAATAATATTCAGTTGATCAGCAGTGAATTTCAGAAAAAAATGATTGAAAGACATAAATCAGCCTTAAATGCTATTAAACTTGTAATTGAACAGGGGATTAAAGAAGGAAGTATGCAAACTAACGATTCTCACAACACCGCAGTGATGATTATGGTATTAATTTTCAATTCTCATCCTCAGGAATTATTTTACAATTTTGAAAGTAGAGAAAAAGATGTGGAATTTATTTATAATTTTATTATGCAGGGAATCTCCAGGGAGGTTAAAAATGAAGAAAACTAAGTATATCATTTTGATTTTATTATTCTGTCTATTAACTGCTTCATTTAACGTGGCTGCAGCTGAAGAAACAGAAATCACTCTGACACAAGCAGTAAAGATTTTAATGGAAAACAACAGACAGCTGATTAACAGCCGTCAGAATATAGAAAAGGCCCAAAAAGATGTTGAGCTGAGCGGAAGAGGCTATTATCCAACAGCCAATCTGCAGACCTCCTATACCAAGATGGAATCAGGTCAGCAGACTATTGATTTTCAAAGACTATTTAGCCCAACTTATAATGCAGCAAATGGTCTTCCAATGACAGAAACACCCGATACAAACTTCAGCACTTCCTTATCACTATCACAGCCGCTTTATCTGGGTGGACGAGTAAGGATTGGCCAGGATATCTCTGAACTGGGGCTTGAGATGAGCAAAATTGAATATCAAAAACAGCTGGATCAGAGTATTTTCAATCTTGTTCAGGCCTACTATGGTGTCCTACAGGCTCAGGGTATGGTTGAGATTAGAGAAAATGCCCTGGAAGTAGTAAATGAACATTTAAGAATTGTAAAAGTTAATAATGAAGCAGGAATGAGTTTGAGACAGGATTTGCTGCAGACTCAAATTGAGCAGCGCAAAGCAGAAGAAGATTTAATTGCTGCTGAAAATCAGCTGCAGATTGCTAAAAAGAGGCTGGCCCAGCTGCTTGGTGACAGCAGTGTTATGTATCAGGTTTCCACACCACAAAAAAATCCGGAGCCGGCAACTGAATTGGATAAATTAATCAACCTTGCCTTAGAAAATAGAGCTGAATTAAAGTCACTATCCGTAAATCAAAAAATGCTGGAGAAGCAGAAAGATCTGGAAGGTAATCCTTATCGACCTCAGATTTCTTTAAATGGTTCATATAGCTGGCAGGGATCAGAATTAGAATTTAGTGATGGCAGCTGGAATCTAACGATTGCAGGTTCAATTTCTTTATATGATGGTGGTAAAGCTAATTTAAATGAAGAAAAAAAGAAAATAGAAGTAAATAATCTTGAAAATTCAACAAAAGATCTAAAAGAATCTATCAGAATTGAAATTGAAGATACTCTGCTGTCACTGCAGCATTCAGAAGAAATGATTAAGTTGGAGAAATTATCTTTAGAAAACGCAGAAGAAAACTTAGAACTGACAAATAAGAGCTATCAGGCTGGAATTAACACCAATATAGATGTTATAAATGCCCAGACTTCTTATAAACAGGCCCAGATTGCTTTGCTGCAGGCTGAATATGATTATGAAAAAAATCTATATAAATTATTTTATAATACTGGTAGAATTAAAGAACTATTTAAGGATGTGATATAAATGAGAAAAACAATTATAATACTTTTATTATTAATTTTCCTCTCCTTTAATGTTATGGCACAATCTCCGGTAGAAGTTACTACTCCTGAGAGAACCGGGATTTCAGTTAGAGATACAATTACAGGTAATTTTTCTGCTTTCAAAAAAGTAAATATACCTGCTGAAATAGGTGGGATTGTAGATCAAATTACAGTAAGTGTGGGAGATGATGTTAGTCAGGATCAAAAATTATTACAGTTAAACCAGGATAAACTAAATATTCAAATCAAACAGGCAGAGGCTGCTTTAGATGCTGCTAGAGCAAATTATCAGCAGCTTAAAAATGGAGCCAGCCAGGAAGAAATTAATAGAGCCCAGGCTTCTTATGATCAGGCTCAGGCTTCTCTGGAGGGGGCCAAGTCGAATTTAGAATTAATGAAAGAAATATATGAAGACAAAATTAGTTTAAAGCAGCAGCTTACATCTGCCGAGAGTCAGCTGGCAAATGCAGAACAGCAGTTAGCAAGTGCTCGCGAAAGATATAATCAGGCAGAAATTAATTTTGAACAGGCTGAACGAGAATATGAGAGAATGCAGTATTTATATGAAGAAAAAGTCATAACTGAAAAGCAGTTTGAAGGTGCTGAAAGTCAGTATAAAAATGCTAAATCTTCATTAAACACTGCTCAGATAGGTTTAGAACAGGCTAAAATTGGATATAATACTGCCCAACAGAGTTATAAATTAACAGAACAGACTTTTAATAATCCGACTCAGTTAAAACAGCAGCTGGAAAATGCTCGCAGTCAGGTTAAGTCTGCCCAGGCAGGTCTGGCAGTTGCTGAAGCAAATTTAGAACAGGTTAAAAAGGGAGCCACTCAGGAACAGTTAAATGCGAGCCTGGCCCAGGTAAAACAGGCAGAAGCAGGTCTGGAGCAGGCTAAGCTCAGCCTGGAAAATTCTATAGTTAAAAGCCCAATTAAGGGAGTAGTCTCAGCAGTTAGAACAGAAGCTGGAGAAATTATTTCTCCAGGACAGCCGATAGTTACTGTTATTGATATTGATCAGCTTTATCTGGAAGTTTCAGTTACAGCAGCTACAATGAGCAGATTACAGGAGGGAGATCAGGTTAGAATTATTCCTGAAGCAATTAAAAATGAAGAGCTAACTGCAAAAATTGATACAATTAGTCCCGAAGCAGATCCGGCAAGTAAAAATTTCCCGGTAAAAATGCTGGTTGATAATTCAGCTCATCAAATAAAGCCAGGAATGTTTGCAGATGCAGTTTTTAGTGTGCAGTCTGCCGAAAATACACTGGTTGTTCCAATTTCAACAATAGTTGGTTTTGATTCAACAGAACCTCATGTTTATATTGTTGAAGACAATAAAGCTGTAAAAAAAGCAGTTAAGATTGGAATCGTGTCAGATAATTTAGTTGAACTAGTCTCCGGTGTAGAAGAAAATGATCAAATAATCCTTAAAGGTCAGAATAGACTAAGTGATGGAGAAGAAGTTGAGGTGATTAACTAATGAAAATCTCAAATTTTTCCATCTCCAGGCGGATTACAACGGCAATGTTAGTTTTACTGGTCGTATTAATCGGAATAATTTCTTTTAGCCGATTAAAAGTCGATCTTTATCCTGATGTCACTTTTCCTGGTGCAGCAATAGTAACAACTTATTCCGGTGTTGGTCCCGAAGAAATTGAAAACCTGATAACTAAACCTATTGAAAGTTCGGTTTCTACAGTAACTGGAGTTAAATCTGTTTCTTCGACTTCAGATACCGGACAGTCGACTATAGTAGTTGAATTTGAATGGGGAACAGATATGGATTTTGCTGTTTTAGATTTAAGACAGCAGATTGACTTAATTAGTAGTTTTTTGCCTGATGAGGCTGATGACACGCTTATCTTTAAATTTGACCCGGCAATGTTTCCGATTTTAAGTTATGGAATTACTGGCGAACAGAACCTGGCAGATTTAAAAAGCGAAGTAGAAGACAATATAGCTCCACGTCTGGAAAGATTACCGGGAGTTGCCCAGGTTAATCTGGAAGGAGGTTTAACCAGAGAGATTATGATTTCTCTGGCAGGAGATAAACTGTATAATTATGGTATTGATTTTTCTACTGTCAACGGTATTTTAGCTCAGGAGAATGTTAATGTTTCTGCTGGTGAAATTCAGCGCGGTGATCGTAATCTCTTAATTAGAACCATGGGTAAATTTGATTCTCTGGATGATATTAGAAATATTAATATCCCAACTGGAAATGGTTCAACAGTAAAGCTGTCTGATTTAGGTACAGTACGTGATACTTATGCAGATAGAAATACAATTTCCAGGGTTAATGGTGATTCCAGTATTGGTCTTTCCATTCAAAAGCAGACTGATGCCAATACTGTTCAGACTGCTAATGCAGTTAAAGATGAAATTGAGAAAATAAAAAATGAGTATGATGATTTAAATATTATAACTGCTATGGATCAGTCAGATTTTATTCAAAAAGCTATTGAAAGTGTGCAGAGAAATGCTCTGGTCGGTGGACTTTTAGCAGTATTAATTTTATTTATCTTCTTGAGAAATATTAGAAGTACAATTGTTATTGCGACAGCAATTCCGGTTTCTATTATAGCTACCTTTGTATTAATGTATTTTGCTGATTTAAATATTAATATTATTTCTCTTGGTGGCCTGGCATTAGGTGTTGGAATGCTGGTGGATAATGCTATTGTGGTGCTGGAAAATATTTATCGTTATCGAAGTATGGGAGTCGGTAAGATAGAGGCTGCTAAAGAAGGTAGTTCAGAAGTGGGAATGGCAATTACAGCCTCAACTCTGACTACAATAGTTGTATTTCTGCCGGTGTTTTTTGTGCAGGGTCTTGCTGCCAGATTATTTAAAGAACTGGCTTTAACAGTTAGTTTTTCTTTATTTGCTTCTCTGGCTGTAGCTTTAACTTTAATTCCCATGCTTTCTTCAACCTTTTTGAAGGTAAGTCAGAAAGATTTAGATAGAGAGAGTAAACAGGGCTTTATTACTCGAAATTATAAAAGAATGCTTGGATTTTCCTTAAATCACCGCTGGATAATTGTTTTGATTCTGGTTATTTTACTGGCGGGAAGTATTGCTTTAGTGCCTAGCATTGGAACTGAGTTCTTACCGGCTTCTGACCAGGGAATGTTTACAATTAATTATGATCTTCCGGCCAGTACTGTTCTGGCTGAAAGTGATAATGTAGCTCAATATATAGAAGATGTACTTGCTTCCATTCCGGAAGTAAAAACTGTTTTCAGTCGAGTTGGTTCTGCTGATATGATGGGAACTTCTACCAGCAGTGATTCGGGAACTATAATTGTTTTAATGAAAGAACTTGATCAGAGAACTAGAAGTACTGATCAAATAATGGAAGAAGTAAGACAGCGTCTATCTTTACCTGATGTAAACTTTCAGCTTTCTACTCAGTCCGGTTTTGGTGGCCCGGGTGGAGGCAAACCAATTAATATAAAATTAAAGGGTAATGATTTTGAAGTTCTGAAAGAATATACTACTAAAGCAAGACTGGAAATGGAAAATATCGATGGATTGAGAGATGTAAGTGATAGTTTTGAAGAGGGAAGACCCGAATTAAGGATACAGCTCAATAGATCTCTGGCCAGTCAGTTTGGTTTAAATGCCAGGCAGGTTGCTAATACTGTCAGAACAGCTGTTAGTGGTAGTGTAACTACCCGTTACGAAGTAGCTGGAGATGAATATGATATCAGGGTTCAATTACAGGAAAGTGATTTAAATACTGTTTCCCAGCTTTCTAATCTAAATATTATAGCTCCGGGTGGAGTTCAGGTGCCATTAAAGAGATTTGCTGATTTAGAGGTGGAAACAGGACCGAATCAAATACTGCGTATAGACCAGGAAAGGTATGCAGAAATAAATTCTGATTTGTACAATATTGACCTGGGAACAGCAGTTGAGAGAATTCAAAACAGACTGGCTGAAAATATTGAACTGCCAGATGGTTACGAATTCAGTTATGAAGGACAGTTCCAGGATTTGCAGAGTTCATTTAGAAGTTTAGCTTTTGCTTTTATTCTGGCTGTAGTTCTGGTTTACATGGTAATGGCTTCACAATTTGAATCGTTAATCCATCCATTTATTATCATGTTTACTGTACCTCTTGCTGTAATTGGTGTAATACTGGGTATCTTTATAACAAATAGTACTTTATCTGTAGCATCTTTAATTGGATTAATAACTCTTGCCGGTATTGTTGTAAATAATGCGATTGTAATGGTCGATTATATAAATCATTTGAGACGAGAAAAACAGGAAAAGAATGCAGCGATTCTTGAAGCTGCTTCAGTAAGACTAAGACCAATTATGATGACAGCTCTGACAACAATTCTGGGTCTGATTCCACTTGCCCTTGGTCGTGGTGATGGGGGAGAACTGGCTCAGCCAATTGCTGTTGTAGTTATCAGTGGTTTAACATTTGCCACTTTCTTAACTTTATTTATAATACCAATTTTCTATTCTCTATTAACATCATTTAGAGAGATTATACTTGCAAAAATTAAGGGTGTTGATCGTTCAGAATTGGAAGGAAAAATTTAATAGATAGATAATCAATTAAGGAGACATCTTAAAATAATTGGATAATAAAGTTTGATTATTCAAAAGATGTCTTCTTAATTTTTTCTCAGAGCTTCGGAAACTGTTTTCCGGGGTTTGAAAGGGAGTTTTTCTCATTCAGGTTATTGTATTTTCATCATTAATATGTTAAAATTAAAGCTGTGTTGAATTATGGATATCTAGCAATATTTTACTTAACTACTGGAGGTGAGATTTAGATGTTTGTACTTAAGATTTTACACTTTATTATAGCAATTGGAGTAATTGTTGGTGTTTTACTGCAGTCAGGAAAAAGTGCCGGTTTATCTGGAGCAATTGATGGTGGTGCTACAACTTTTTTTGGTAAGTCAGGAAAGAAGATGGAAGACAAAATAAGTAAGGCAACAACTGTAGCAGCAGTATTATTTATGCTTAATTCTCTAATTCTTGCTATATTTTAAACTTCATAATTAAGTAATAATAAGTTAATGATAAAGCAAATATTATTAATAATAATCATCTAATATTCAATCAGGGAAAATAGTAAATTTTTAAAATGAAATAAAAACCAGATAAGATGCTATGAAAAAATTAGCAGATAAAAAATTAATAAGGAGGTTGGTGCATGAATTTTTATACACCGCTGGCGGGAATAATCGCATTAGCTTTTGCTTTTATTCTTGCTGGAAAAGTAAAAAAGGAAAGTATGGGAACAAATAGAATGGCTGAACTGTCAGATGCAATCAATGAAGGGGCTATGGCTTTTTTAGGTCGTGAATACAAGATGTTAGCAGTATTTGTTGCTGTAGTAGCAGTTGTAATGACAGTAGTACCCAGTCTTGGCTGGCAGTACGCGGTATCCTTTATTTTAGGAGCATTATTCTCTGCTCTGGCTGGATTTATCGGGATGCAAATTGCTACCCAATCAAATGCTAGAACAACCAATGCTGCCCGGACAGGTTTGAATGCAGCTTTAAAAGTTGCTTTTTCCGGAGGAACAGTAATGGGAATGTCTGTTGTAGGTTTAGGTACTCTGGGGCTTGGAATTTTATATATGTTCTTTTCTCATAATGTACAATTTATTAGAGGTTTTGCTTTTGGAGCCAGTTCTATTGCCCTCTTTGCCCGTGTTGGTGGAGGTATTTATACTAAAGCAGCTGATGTTGGTGCTGATTTAGTTGGTAAAGTAGAAGCTGGAATTCCAGAAGATGATCCCCGTAATCCTGCTGTTATTGCTGATAATGTTGGTGATAATGTTGGTGATGTTGCAGGTATGGGAGCAGACTTATTCGAATCATATGTTGGTTCAATAGTAGCTGCTATGACTTTAGGAGCTGCTCTGAGTGTAGATCATGTTTTATTACCAATGTTAATTGCAGCTTTAGGTATTGTAGCTGCTATTATTGGTACTCGTTTTGTCAGAGCTAAAGAAGGTGGCAACCCTGCTAAAGCTTTGGAAAGGGGAACTTTAAGTGCTGCCGGAATTACAATTGTTGGTGCTTACTTTTTGGTAACAGCACTGACTGGAGAAGTTGGAATTTTTATAGCAATTATCGCCGGTTTAATTGCAGGTACTTTAATTGGTAGAATTACAGAGTATTATACTTCCGAACACTATGGGCCTGTAAAACATATTGCCCGTCAGTCACAGACTGGTACAGCAACTAACATAATCAGTGGTCTGTCTGTAGGAATGAGAAGTACAGCTCTTCCAATTTTAGTTATTGCAGTAGCTATTTATTTAGCTTATAATTTTGCCGGTCTGTATGGTATTGCAATGGCAGCAGTTGGTATGCTTTCTACTACAGGAATTACACTTTCTGTTGATGCCTACGGGCCTATTGCTGATAATGCAGGAGGTATTGCCGAAATGGCAGAATTAGATTCTTCAGTTAGAGATATTACTGATAAACTGGATTCTGTTGGTAATACAACAGCTGCTATGGGTAAGGGATTTGCAATTGGTTCTGCTGCTTTGACAGCTCTTTCATTATTTGCAGCTTTCTCACAGGCAGTTGGCCTGGATTCAATTTCTCTAACTAATCCGCAGGTTATCATTGGTCTCTTTATTGGAGCTATGTTACCATTTTTATTCTCAGCGATTACTATGGAGGCTGTAGGTAAGGCTGCTGGAGAGATGATCGAAGAAGTAAGAAGACAATTTAAAGAAATGCCGGGTATAATGGAAGGAACTCAAAAACCTGATCACCGGAAATGTGTTGATATTTCTACAACAGCTGCTTTAAAAGAAATGATTTTACCAGGATTACTGGCAGTAGTTGTTCCAGTAATTATTGGACTCTGGAATGTGCAGGCACTTGGTGGTCTTTTAGGTGGTGCTCTTTCTTCCGGTGTTCTTCTGGCTATTATGATGGCTAACTCCGGTGGTGCCTGGGATAATGCTAAAAAATATATTGAATCAGGAGCTTTTGGTGGCAAGGGAACAGAAACTCATGCTGCTTCGGTTGTTGGTGATACAGTTGGTGATCCATTTAAGGATACCTCTGGTCCATCCTTAAATATTTTAATCAAATTAATGACCATTGTTTCACTTGTATTTGCTCCTTTATTCATGTAAAATTAATATAGTAGTAAAGGATTTAATCACCCTCCTTGTAGTTAATACTACTGGGAGGGTTTTTTAATTAGAAAGGTAGTGATTTAATGCCGGAAGTAGAGGATGGAATGTGCTTTGCCTGTGGTGAGGAAAATCCAATTTCTCTGGCTCTTAAATTTGAAAAAATTGAAGAAAACAAAGTTAAAGCAGAATTTATACCTGGAGAATATCACCAGGGATATAAGGGGATTATTCATGGGGGTATAACAGCTACTTTACTGGATGAGGCAATGGCACATGTGCTTGGTTTTAAAGGAATTAAGGCTTATACTGCCGAATTAAATATTCGGTACAGAAAAGCAATTGAGATTGGAAAAAAGTTAGAAATTATTGGTGAATATAAAAGTTCTAAAAAGTCATCTATTGCAAATGTTTATTATGCCCGGGCAGAAATTTTTGATAATAATGGAAACTTAAAGGCTGAAGCCAGAGCAAAATTTATTGAGGCCTGAGGATAATCTTAATTGTTAACGAAAACTTGCAAAAAATTAAATCATATTTAGGGGAGGATACTAATGCAGAGAGAAGAAGCAATTAAATTAATGAAAGAAAATATTAAACAGAAGAATTTGCGTAAACATTGTCTGGCAGTGGAAGCAGTAATGGCCGAGCTTGCTGATTATTTTGATAAAGATCAGGATAAATGGCGTCTGGCAGGGCTGCTGCATGATATTGATTACGAAGATACTGCAGATGAGCCCGAAAAGCACAGTCAGCTTGGTGCAGAAATGCTGGCAGATATAGGAATGGAAGCAAAAATTGTGGAGGCTGTTAGAGCCCACAATGGAATGCATCAACTTCCCAGAAAAACATTAATGGCAAAGGCTTTATATGCAGCTGACCCATTAACTGGTTTAATTGTTGCTTCGGCATTGATCCATCCTGAAAAAAGTCTAAATGCACTGGATACAGAATTTGTTTTAAATCGTTATGGAGACAACTCTTTTGCCAAGGGAGCTGATCGGGATGTAATTGCTTCCTGTAAAGAGATGGATTTAGAATTAAAAGAATTTATTGAACTGTCTCTAGCAGCTATGCAGAATGTTTCTGATGATTTAGGACTTTAATTTTAAATAAATTTTAGCTCAGAATCACCAAAAGATTGGGGATGATTATTAATGAGTGCCAGAAGTGAATTGTTGAGACGCTTAAGAGAAGATGTGCATCGTCCATTAAGTAAGGACGAAATTTTTGAGGAGTTTGAGATAGCAAAGGATCAGCGGCAAATGTTTTCAGATCTACTGCTGGATTTAATTAAGTCAGGACAGATTTTTAAAAACTCACAGGGATTATATGGAGTTCCTGAAAAATTTAATTTAATTGGTGGTAGAATAGAGAAAACAGCATCTGGAAATGCATTTTTAATACCTGATGATCCAGAAAAAGATGATATCTATATTGCTTCCGCAAATATGAACGGTGCAATGCACAATGATAAAGTTTTTGTGAGACCTGTCCATTCTGATAGAGGTAAAAGTCAGGCGGGAGAAGTTGCAGAAATTATAGAACGTGTTAACAAAAAGATAGTTGGTAATTTAGAGAAATATAAAAATTATGGATTTTTGATTCCGGATAATAATAGAATTTGTAATGATGTATTTATTCCACCTGAAGCTTTAAATAAGGCTGAAAATGGTCAAAAAGTGGTTGCTAAAATAACCCGCTGGCCAGAAAAAAATAGAAACCCTGAAGGCGAAATTATTGAAATTCTTGGAGATAAGGATGATCCAGGTGTAGATATTGAGGCAATAATTCGTCAGCTTGATTTACCGGGAGAATTTCCGGATAAAGTTTTAAGTCAGATTAAAAATATTCCGGATGAAGTTAGTGATGCAAGAGTAAAAAAAGATGACGAACGGCAAGATTTAAGAGATTTAAAATTGGTTACAATTGATGGATCAGATGCAAAAGATTTAGATGATGCAGTTTCTATAGAAAAACTCGATAGTGAAGTTTATCGACTGGGTGTTCATATTGCTGATGTAAGTCATTATGTTACCGAAGATAGTCCGCTTGATAGTGAAGCTTATTCGAGGGCTACAAGTATTTATCTGGTTGATCGGGTGATTCCAATGCTGCCCGAAAAACTTTCAAATGGTATTTGCAGCTTAAATCCTCGTGTTGATCGTTTAACTATGACTGTATTTATTGACTACAGGCTGCAGGGGAAAAATGGAATTGAGATTATAGATCATGATATTACTAAATCTGTGATTAATTCCAATCACCGGCTGACCTATGATGCAGTACAAAATATTTTAGAGGACAAAGAAAGCCAGGAGAGACAGCAATACAGTGACTTTGTTGAAGAGCTGGAAATGATGAATGAATTAAGAAGAAGACTTAGGCGCCATCGATTTGCGGAAGGAAGTATGGATTTTAATTTTACTGAAGTTAAGGTGGAACTTGATGAAGAAGGACATCCAATTGATTTAAAGAAAAGACGTCACCGGGAAGCAGAGCAGTTAATTGAAGAATTTATGATTGCTGCTAATAGAATTGTAGCTGCTGAAATGTCCTGGCGAGATATGCCGTTTATTTATCGAGTTCATGAAGAACCGGATCTTGATCGAATGCAGCAGTTTAATGAATTTATTCATAACTTTGGCTACAGTCTTAAAGGAGTTAAAAATGGAGTCCATCCCCGAGCACTGCAGGAAATTTTAGAAGATGTTAGGGGTACTAAGGAAGAAAAAATTATTGAAACAGTAATGCTTCGTTCACTTAAGAAAGCTGTTTATTCTGATAAAAACATAGGGCATTTTGGACTCGGAATTAGTCATTACAGTCATTTTACTTCTCCCATTAGGAGATATCCTGATCTAACAGCTCATCGAATCATTAAGGAAACAATCACTGAAGGATATTTAAGTGAAGAACGTCAGGATGAGCTGGATAGTGAGCTGCCTAAAATTGCAGACCACTGCTCCTTACAGGAGAGAAGGGCAATGGACGCGGAAAGAGATTCAGTTGATCTTAAAAAAATTGAATTTATGGAAGATAAAATCGGTGATGAGTTCGAAGGTATTATCAGTGGAATAACAGGTTTTGGAATTTTCGTTGAACTCGAGAACACTGTTGAGGGTCTGGTTCATATAAAAAATCTGCGTGATGATTATTATCATTATGATGAAGAAAAATACCATTTAATTGGTGAGAGAACCAAAAAGATTTATCGGATTGGGGACCAGGTAAAAATAAAGGTCGCAAAAGTTAATAGAGATGAGAGGCAGTTGGATTTCGAACTGCTTGAGAAGTTAGATTAAGCTATAATAGCTGAAATAAATGAATAAGGATGTGGTAGTCATGGCTAAAAATAAGGATAAAGACATAGAAATTATCTCCAGAAATAAAAAAGCCAGACATGATTTTTATATAGAGGAAACTTATGAAGCAGGAATCAAACTAAAAGGAACAGAGATTAAATCCATTAGAAATCATCGGGTTAATTTGAAAGATAGTTTTGCTCTAGTTGAAGAGGGGGAAGTCTATCTGCATAATATGCATATCAGTCCCTATAAAGAAGGAAATCGTTATAATCATGAACCGGAAAGAAAAAGAAAACTTCTGCTTCACAAAAATGAAATCAGAAAGCTAATCGGATATACAACTCAGAAAGGTTATACCCTGGTACCTCTTACTCTTTATCTAAAGAAAAATCTATGTAAAGTTGAACTTGCAGTGGCTAAAGGTAAGCAGCAGCATGATAAAAGAAGAGATATTGCTAAGAGAACTGCTCAGAGAGAGATGGAAAAAGCTTTTAGACGTCAGCAAAAAGGAGATTATTAACTCTTAAATGTTAATATTTTTTACTATTTTGCTTTTAGGATGATCTTGGAATATGATATAAATTTGACATTTCCTGACCTTTGAGTTATAATAATTATGCTGAAAAGAAACAGCTATCCAGGGGGTGTTCTGGCTTCGCCTGGATGGTGAATCCTTTAGAAGCGGGTCGAGGAGTTCCTTTCACTCGTAAAACACTGGGAACTATAAAATTATCTGCAAACGATAATAATTACGCTTTAGCTGCCGCGTAGGCAGTTAACGCCTGAGCGGGTCCTGTCTGTGGAGTCGCCTCAGGTGCCATAAAAAGCAGACTAACCTTCTTCTGATGTCTGTAAGAAGAAGGGACATTTAACAGGCTGGCAGTAAGTAATCCTGTTCAGTGGAGTGCTTACTGTGAGATTAAAAGCTGAACTACGCTCGTAGAAACTACTGGGTGAGCCATTCAGTACGTGGGTTCGACTCCCACCACCTCCACCAAATAATAACTAAATTTAATATTTTTGATTCAAGAACCTGATTATATAAGGGTTCTTTTTTGTTTTATATAGAAGGAAATAAGGCTCAAATGTTTAATATATATACTAGTAGAAGAAATGAGGTGTCCTTATGACCGGGACAAAAATCAAAAAATATATTTTAGATAATAGAGATGATCTAATAAATAAAATTATGGATGAGCAGGAGTTTTTGTTACCTCAAGAAATGAACAGGTATAATTCAAATATGATGGAGAAAGTTAGAAGTGATACCTCTTCTAATTTAAATTATCTGGCTCAAGCTTTAGCTGTTGGTGAAAAAAACATTTTTGTTAATTACTACAGCTGGCTTTATACGGTTTTAAAAGAGCGGGGGATTGGAATTGAAGTTCTTAAGAAACACCTAAAGGCAATAAAAAATGTTTTATATTCTGAATTTACGCAAAAAGATTTTAATTTAATTAAAAATTATTTAAATTCTGCTGAGAATAAGATTTAAAATCCTGAGAATCATTATCAATCTTTCATCAATGAAAATAATTATTTGCAGGAAAAAGCAAAAATTTATCTTAATTTTATAATTAATATGGAAAGAGAAAGAGCAGTTAAACTAATTCTTGATTTGGTTGATCAGGGAACTGCAGTAGACGATATTTATTTAAATATTTTTCAACAAGTACAGTATGAAATTGGACGTCTCTGGCAGCTAAATCAGATAAGTATAGCTCAGGAACATTATGCGACTTCTGTAACTCAGCTGGCAATGGCACAATTATATCCTAAAATTTTTTCTTCCTATAAGAAAGGGAAAAAAGTTTTAACTGGCTGTATTGGAGATGAGTTACATGAGCTGGGAGTTAGAATGGTAGCTGATCTTTTAGAATTAGCCGGTTGGGATACAATTCATCTTGGTTCAAACACTCCTCCTGCTGAAATTTTAAAGCTGCTAGTAGAAAAAGAAATTGATTTACTTGCTATTTCGCTCACTCTGCCTGATAAGTTGGAGGTAGCACAGGGGTTAATAACTAAAATTCATGAAAAAACTAAATTGTCCAATTTAAAAATTATTGTTGGTGGAAGAGTGTTTTTAAAAAACAGCAATTTGTGGCAAAAAATTGGAGCAGATGCTTTTGCCGCTGATGCAAAAGAAGCAGTAAAGGTGGCTGATTCGTTATTATGATAGGCACAAATCAGCAGAATTTAGGTTTTATTATAAAAATTGATCAGGATAGTCAGGTTCAGGAAGTCCTTTTCAATTCTTTAAATAACTCGCTAAATTTAGAAAAAGAAAATTTCAGCAGATATGTAGACCAGGGTAGTCTCAAAAAATATTTTTCTCTTTTAAAGGAAGTTAAAAAGAAAGAGGTTGTTTTTGGCAGAGAAATTAATCTTAAACTTGGCGAAAAATCAGAATCATATATTTTGATAGTTCTAGATAATCTTGACAGCAGTAGCATTTTAATTGCTGCCAATCAGTCTGAAGGAATTATTAAATATTATGAAGAATTGATGCGGATCAATAATAATTATGTAAATAATTTGAGACGAAATTTAAAGGAAAAGATTGATCAAGAAACCCCTTTATCTGAAGATCAAATTTATAATGAAATGAGCAGGTTAAATAATGAATTAGTAAATCTTCAGCGTAAACTAAACAAACAAAATCTGCTTTTAAAAGCAGAAAAAGAAAAATATCGAGTTACACTTGCGAGCATAGCAGAGGGAGTCATAACTGCTGATCAGGATGATCTTATTGTTTATTTAAATTCGAAAGCTGAAGATATGCTTGGCTGGACACTTTCCCAAGCAAAAGGAAAAGAGTGTACAGATATTTTTAAGATATTTATTGAAGAAAATAATGAACAGGATTTAGATATAACTGCAGCTGAAGTTAAAAAAGCAGAAGAAATAGACAAGGCTGAAGAAAATCAGGACAGTCTTTCTATTATTTTTATTGATGTTAATGATCTTAAGCTGGTTAATGATAATTTTGGTCATCAGGAAGGGGATGAACTGCTGCAAAAAATTAGCGATATTTTACAGCACTCTCTTCGGAGAAATGATAGAGTAGTCAGACTGGGTGGAGATGAATTTTTACTTGTTTTACCTCATAGTAATCAAATAGAGGCTGAAAAGATTTGGCTGCGAATTAGAAAAGAATTTAGGCGAGCTACAGAAGCTAATAAAAAAGACTATAAAATTTCCGCCAGTCATGGAGCAGCTGAATACAGTCCTGATTATCAAAAAGATTTAGAACAACTGATAAATGAAGCTGATAATGCTATGTATAAGGAAAAGCAAAAGATTAAATCAGCTGAAAACATACGATAAATAGATAAACTTAAATTAAAAGGAGGAAAGATAATGCAGGAAATTGGTCTGGGAACAATGCTCTTAAATAATAGTATTGAAAATTACCTTCTGGCTTTATTATTCTTATCTGCAGTTTATTTTATAATAAGAATATTTGATAAAGTATTACTGGGGAAAATGGATTTGTTTGTAGAAAAGTTTTCTCACTCTTTTTCAGTCTTATTAAAAAAAATAATAAAAAAACGTATTTATCCATTATTGTATTTGCTGGCACTTTTCTTAGCTTTTAATGAGTTGAAAACCAGCAGCCAGATTGATAATTTTATTAATTTAATTCTTATGATTTTATCAGTTATTTTTATAGTTCTTTCTGTTCTGGATATAATTACTTACAGTCTTAAAAAATACTGGTCTAAAAAACATCGAAGTGAGGAACAGCAGAAAGTTTTGAGTATTACACTCTTTATTATCAAGACTGTTGTCTGGATAATTGCTTTCTTATTTATTTTGGACAATTTAAATATCCAGATTACTGGCCTAATCACTGGGCTTGGAATTGGTGGTATTGCAATAGCTTTTGCAGCTCAAAATGTTTTAACTGATCTTTTTAATTATTTTACAATTTTTTTTGATAAACCATTTGATATAGGTGATTTTATTATTATAGGAGACTATAAAGGCACAATAGAGCATATAGGAGTTAAAACTACCAGAATTAGAAGTCTGAGTGGTGAACAACTTATTATTTCCAATACAGACCTTGTCAATTCTAGAATTAACAACTATAAGCGGATGAGGCAGAGAAGAATTAATTTTAGTTTTGGGGTGACTTATGATACTCCTCTGGAAAAGCTAAAAAAAGTGACGGGTATAGTAGAAGATATAATTAAATCAATTGATAAGACAGAATTTGATCGAGCTCATTTTGCAGAATATGCTGACTCCAGTCTGCTTTTTCAGGTTGTATATTATGTTACAGATAGTGATTATAAATTATATATGGACATTCAGCAGCAGATAAATTTTAAACTAAAAGAAAATTTTGAGGAGTTGGGAGTTAGTTTTGCTTTTCCAACTCAGACTATTCACTTTGCTTCATCAGAGTTAATAAATAAAAAATCTGAAAAAGTTGTAGGTATAAATAAAGAAGATCAAAATAATTTTAATAAAGATAAAATAAATTGAAATAAGGAGTTAAAAAGATGTTAATTGCAAGTTGTGAAATCAAATTATATTTACCAGGCGCAGCAACCTTAAAAGATAAGCGGCGAATAATAAAAAGCCTGCTGCAGAAAAGCAAAAACAAATTTAATCTTTCTGCAGCAGAGGTAGATGCCCAGGACTATATCCAGACTGCTGTACTGGGAGTTGCACTGGTAGGAAGTGATTATCAGTATTTGCAGAGTGTCATGGACAAATATCTTGACTTTGTTGAATCTTTTCCCGAATTTCTACTTACAGACTTCGAAGTGACAATCAGCTGAAAGCTCTTCTTTATTAATTAAAGAAGCAGCTTCCCGGTCAAGCAAAACTGTGATCTGGGGATGAGTCTGTAGTAGTGATGCTGGAACCTGAGTGGATATTTTTCCACTCACAGTTCGTTTTATTGCCTCTGCTTTACTTTTACCACTGGCCAGCAAAATTATTCTATCAGCTTTTAAAATAGTAGCCATACCCATTGAAATTGCTTTTTTAGGAACTTCATCTTTGCTGTCAAAATAGCGGCTGTTTGCTTCGATTGTTTCTTCAGTTAGATCTACTACTTCAGTTGCGACATTTAAATTTTCTGCAGGTTCGTTAAAACCAATATGGCCATTAGAACCTATTCCCAGAATCTGTAGATCAATACCCCGGGCATTTTTAATTGATTCTTCGTAATTTCTGCACTCCTCAGCAAAATCTTCTGCGCTTCCATCAGGGATATGGATATTTTCTTTTTTAATATTAATGTCATTGAAAAAATTATCATTCATATAATAATGATAACTGTTAGGATGGTCTGCTTCCAGTCCACAGTATTCGTCCAGATTAAAACTTTGTACTTCTTTAAAATCAACTTCATCTTCTCTATACATTTCAATTAGTTTATCATACATTGCCAGGGGGGTACCACCAGTTGCCAGTCCCAGATTGCTGTCAGGTTTTAAAGTGATTTGACTTGCAACCATTAGAGCAGCCTTTTTGCTCATAGCATGATAATCTTTTTCTACAATAATTCTCATTTTTACACATCCTTTTAAAAATTTAGTCTAGATCAAAAGTGAATTTAAATTTATAATTATCGTTACGATAATAGGCAGAAGTATATTCAATAATGTCATCAGTTTCATTTTTACTGAATTGTTCAAAATATAGCCCCAGCATACCTTCCTTAACCTGCATCTTATCTGCAATACTGGAATCAAAAATAACTGCTTCAACTTCTGCTTCAGCATTGCTCAGCTGAATATTATATTTGTCTTTTATTATTTTAAACAAGGAGCTATTTTCCAGTTCATTCTTTTTTAGATCTTTAAAATTATGAGCAGCTAAATAGGTGTTTTCCAGTAAAAAAGGCTTATTTTCAATTAATCTTAATCTTTCCAGTTTGAAAAGTTCTGTTTTAGAGTCTAAATTCATTTTTTTAGCAGCTTGTTTATCTCTAATTTTATTAAAAGCAAGAATCTTAGTGGTGTAACTGAGTCCCTTTTTTTCCATTTCTTTGGTAAAGCTTAAAAGTGGAGAGATGCTGTAACTCTGCTGATAGTCTGTGACAAAGGTACCACTTCCCTGTTTTCTAATTAAATAGCCGTTGTCTACCAGAATATCAACTGCTTTTTTAACAGTCATGCGGCTAATATTGTGATATTCAGCCAGTTCTCTTTCTGAGGGCAGTCTTTCTCCAACTTCAAATTCTTTATTTTTAACAGCATTTAAAATACTTTCTTTAAGCTGGTAATAAAGCGGAAGAGGACTGTTTTTATTAATTTCCTGCATAAACCTGCCTCCTTTTAAGGAATATACAACATGTGGTCTATACCAATTATACGATAAAAAATTATTATCTGCAAGTTAAAAACAGATAATAATTTTTAAATAGTTGATTTTAAAATTTAAAGATAATCCCGATCAGTGCAGAAACAGTTATGTAAATAATAGGATGTTTTTTAAATTTTCGAACTGCAGTAAAGACAATTAGCAGTAAAAGTAAAGATTTATAGTCAAAAAAATTAATTAACTTTTTATTTAACTGCAGATATTGGAGGTTTAAAATTCCACCCTGAGCCAGTTCAAAAGCTGCTGAAGCAATTAAACCAGCGACTGCAGGTCTAATTCCACTAAATGCTGATTCAACAAGGGGATGCTGATTAAATTTCTTAAAATAATGAGCAATAATAGTAATAATAATAATTGAAGGAGCTGCCAGTCCTGCTGTTGCAATAATTCCACCCGGGATACCTCCAGTATTAAAACCAATAAAAGTTGCGGTATTAATTCCAATGGCACCGGGAGTTGATTCGGAAATTGCAATCATATTTAAAAGTTCTTTGGAAGTCATCCAACTGTATTTTGTAATTAAATCCTGCAGAAAGGGCAGAGCTGCCAGTCCGCCTCCAAGGGCAAAAAGACCAACTTTAAAAAATTCCAGGAATAATCTTAGATAGACCATTATTTATCACTTCCCTGATCTTTATTTTGATAATCGTAATAGGCAGTCTCCAGATTACCTCTGAGATATTGAATTATAATACCGGCTGCTGCTGAGCCAAGAATAACAAAAACTGGGGATATCTTAAAAATTACCAGCAATAAAAAAGCTATTAAAAATATAAGCAGACTGGCTCTGGTTTTATCAGATTTTTGCCACATTTTGATTACTATATCAATTATTAAAGCAACTACAGCAATTTGAATAGCAGCAAATGCATGCTGAAAAAGATCAATTTGCTGAAAACGCTTAAAAAATGAAGCAATAAGCGTTATAATAATAAGCGAGGGCATAATAAAACCGGTAGTAGCTGCCAGTGCTCCTTTAATACCCTTAAGGCTGTAACCGGTCATGGTAGCCGTATTAACAGCTATAATACCCGGAGTGCTCTGGCCGATTGCATAATAATTATAGATATCTTTTTCGGTAATCCAGTTTAAATTATCAACCAGTTCCCGTTTGATTATTGGCAGCATGGCATAACCACCACCAAAGGTGAAAGATCCAATTTTAAAAAAAATCAAAAAGATTTTGAGTAATTTTTTCACGATTTATTCAACCTCCGGCTAATATTATAACATAATAAGAAAAAATTGGCGAAATTATATTCTTATTATGTTATTTAAAGGCGGAATAAAAAGGATAATAAAATTTTTTAGAGAATAAATATATATAGCCTTGCATTTAAGATTATATTTTTGAGGTGAAAGGAGGTTTTTCTTATGGCAGAAATCGTAGGAATTGTTGTTATAGTATGGGCTATCGTTTACTTTTTTGATAGAATGGCTCCATAAGAAAAAATTGGAGGGAGAAATGTATTTATTTCTCCCTTCTTTCCATGATTAGTCAGACATAAATTTTAAATTAGTAGAGGAGTAATAATGCCTAATTTTAAAGAAGATATCAAGATTATATTTTTACTAATTAAGAAAGATATAAAAGAATCACTGAAAAATAGAACTGCTTTAATGATTATCATGCTACCTCTTTTTGCATCACTGATGTTTTCTCTTGTTAGTTCTCAGCAGTTGGTGCGAAATTTCGAACTTGCAGTAAGTGGACCTGAAAGCGAAGAACTGGTATCATTTATTAACAGTAATTTTAAAAACTTTAAAATTGAAAAATATCCCAATATTAAGGCTGGTAAAGAGGCTACAGCGGCAGGATCTATTGATGCAGCTATAAATTATGATCCTGATCCAGAAAATATTGAAGACCGTTATCAGATATATTTAGATAGTAGAGATACAATTAATTTTTTTATTTTGAAAGAAAATATTTCTCAGTTATTATCAAGTTATCATAATCTAAATAGTGGTCCCCAATTTAACTTTAATTCTGCTTCAGAAGTAAAAGTTAGCAGTTCAATTTTACCAGTCTGGTTAACAGTTACAATTACAATGATTGGTTTAATGTTAATATCTGCTTCTTTATCGGAAGAAAAGGATAATAAAACTCTGGCCGCTTTACTGGTCACAAAAGCAAATATTTACCAGGTGATAATAGCCAAAAGTTTATTCGCCTGGATTTTAGTTTTAATAACTTCCACTTTGATGGGAGCTTTAAATGGAGTTTTAGTAATTGGGTTTAATAGATTATTATCTGCCTTTATTATTATTTCAGCTGCTTCATTTGTTTTTAGTGGTCTGGGATTAATTATTAGTCTTTTCAGTAAATCACAGTCTTCTTCGAGGTCAATTTCGACAGTTATCTATTTTCCAATTATTTTTCCTGCTCTTGTTGCTGATGTTTCTCCCTTAACACAGAGATTAGCATTATTTTTTCCAACTCATTATTTATATCAGGCTTTAGATAAAGTTCTGGTTTATGAGGGAGGCAATAGAAATCTGTCTTTAGAGTTAGCAGTTTTAATTTTATTTGCATTGATTTTTTATTTAATAATCCTTATTTATACTAGAAAGGCTGATTCTCTTGTTGAATAAAAATAATTTTTTGTTAGCAGTTATTTCTATTATTATTTTAATAAATCCAGTAGTTCAGGCTGAGGGATTCGAAAATCCGCAGGCTTTTACAGAATATATTTATAATAGTTATTCAGAAAGGGATTTTTCTGAGGTCTATAATAATTTTGCTGCAGAATTAAAAAGGATATTACCCGAAAATAAATATACAGAATTTCAACAGCAGAATTTTGAAAAATATCAATTGAAATATACAGAAATTAAAGTTTCTGCTGCCAAAGAAATAGATTTTAAGACAATTAAAGATAAATTTGATTATGCTGATGATTTTGGCAGTTATTATCAGCTTCAGGTTAGTTATTTATTAAAATTCAAACATTTTGGCAGTCGGGAAGAAAAGTCTGAGAAGAAGGTTTATATTAGAAAAATAAATGATGACTTCCAAATTTTCTGGGATTATAAAAATGCTTTGAATAATGATGAAGCAGCAGAACCGGCTGATAAAAATGAATAATCCAATTATTGAGATAAGAAATTTAGAAAAAAATTTTTCAGGTTTTAAAGCTTTAAAAGGTATTAATCTTCAAATTGATAGGGGAGAGATTATTGGGCTGCTAGGGCCTAATGGCGCCGGAAAAACAACCACCCTTAAGATATTAACCGGGCTTTTAAGTGCTGATCAGGGAAGTATAAAAATAATGGGATCATCTGTCAACAAAAAACTTCCGGGCTGGTTAAAGGCAAAAATCGGAGTTGTATTTGAAGAAAGCAATTTATATCTGAGACTTAATGCTATTGACAATCTTAAGTTATTTGCCGGAATAAATAATGTTAGCAAAGCTAGAATTGCTGAACTTTTGTCTGAATATAAGCTGCAGGATGCTGCTAAAAAAGAAGTTAGAAACTTTTCTAAGGGAATGAAAAAAAGGCTGATGATCTGCAGAGCACTGCTTGCTGAGCCAGAAATCTTAATTTTAGATGAAGCTACCGGAGGGCTTGATCCAATTTCGGCAGAAATTATTCGTAAAAAAGTTCTGAGCTTAAAAGAAGAAGGAAAAACTGTAATTTTGAGTACCCATTATCTGGAAGAAGCAGATCGGCTCTGTGATAGAGTGGCTTTTATTAATCAGGGAAAAGTACTGGCAGTTAACAGACCTTCAGCATTTAAAAATAAGCTTCAGGAAAAGTATCTGGAACTCAAATTTTTAATTGATCCAGATCTTGACTTAAAAGAAATCAAGAAGTTTTTAGAAGGTGTTTTGGCTGCTAAAGATGATTACAGTCTGCAGTCTGGAGTTTTGAATTTGAAGTTGAATTTTGACCAGCAGCTTTTTAATAAGGCAGAGAGAGTAGCTGCAAAATTTAAACTGCTCGATCTAAAGAAGGTTGAAGCAGATCTGCAGCAGGTTTTTAATAATTTTAATAATTAATTCTCGGAGGAGATAGGATGCAGAAGCTTGCACCTGATTTTGATTTTTTATTTAATAATTTAAATAAAATTGCCTATATTTTTAAAGATCCAACTCACTTTGGTTCTGTAAATCAGAAAATGGCTGATTTTTGTTCCTGTAAAGTTTCAGAACTGGAGGGGAAATCTGTATCTGTTATTTTGGATCAAAAAGAGATTGAAACAGTTAAAAGATTTAATCAAAATATTTTTAACGAAGGTCTGCGGAAAAAGGCTGAAATGGAAATTGAGATAAATAAAAAGCTTCACACAATTGAAGTAGATACAATACCTCATCATAATAATCAGGGCAAAGTTGATTATTTACTCTGCCTGGCTGAAGATATTACTGCAGAGCTGGAAAAAGAGAAAAGATTTTATAGAAACAAAAAACGATACAGAAGTATTTTTAAAAAAGCACCACTCGCTTTTGTTGTTTCTGATAGAGAAACAAACATTATTGATTGGAATGATAAGGCTGAAGACATTTTTGGCTGGAAAAAAGAAGAGGTTATTAATAAAAATTTTAATTTAATTGTAGCCGAAGATTCTTATTCTGAAATAACAGAGGTTATTGAAAATGTCTTTGAAGGGAAAAAGAGTTACAACATTAATAAAAATATAGCTAAAGATGGCAGTGAACTTTACTGTGAATGGAATACTGCCTTAATAAGAGATAAAAACGATAAAATACTGGAAATTATTTCGATTGCTCAAGATATTAGTGAGAAGATAGAAACAAAAAGAAGAATTGAAAATCAGAAAGAAGAATTAAAATATAGTGAGCTGAGAACTCAATTTTTTGCAAATATTTCGCATGAATTGAAGACTCCTCTAAATTTGATTTTCTCCAGTCTGCAGCTTTTAGATTATAAACTTAAAAATACTAATTTTGAACAGATAAATCATTTTGATAAATATCTGGCTTCAATTCGAAATAATGGATTTAGACTGTTGAGACTTGTAAATAACCTTATTGATATAACTAAAATCGATGTTAATACTTTTCAGCTTCATCGGGCCAATTTTGATGTTATAGAATTAATCAGATCGGTTGTAACAAGTACTAGAGACTATCTGGAAGCCAAAAATAGAAATTTTAGATTTGAAAGCAGTCTGGATTCGGAAGTAATAGCCTGTGACCCGTTTAATATTGAGAGAGTGATTTTGAATTTGATTTCAAATGCTGTAAAATTTACAGCAGAGGGAGACGAAATTTTATTAAGAATTGAAAAAGAAAAAGAGTGGATTAAAATTTCTTTAAGAGATACTGGAATTGGTATTAAAAAGGAAAATCAGGATATTATATTTGAACAGTTTAGACAGGTGGATCAGAGTTTTAATAAAAAAAGAGAGGGTAGTGGGATTGGTTTATCTCTAGTTAAGTCAATTGTGGAGATGCATGGAGGAAAAATAGAACTGGACAGTATTTACGGTGTTTACAGCAGATTTAGTGTTTATTTACCTGCAGAAACCATTGATGAGCGAACTCTGGCTGCAGAAAGTTATTCTGCAGACAGTCTATTAAATAAGGTAGAGTTAGAATTTAGTGATATTAATTATATTTAAAAGTAAGGAGGGGTTACCTTGTCAGTTCCCAGAAAATTTGGCATTAGAATTTTACTGCTTATTTTATCAATTTTTATTCTGAGCAGTACAGCAGCAGCTCAAAATACAATTTATTTTAATAGCAAAGATATTACTTCGGAAATAGAAACGGTAAGCCGGGAAGGGGAACTGCTGATTAAGGCAAGGGACCTGGCAGAATTACTGGATGCTGATTTAACCTGGAGACCAGCTCTTAAATCACTGGAAATGAAGTCCCAGAATGTTACAATTAAAATCATGGCCAATAGTCGATATATTCAGATAGGTAATGATGCTTTAAAAACTAGAGCTGGTCTGCAGCTGGTAGATAATCAGGCATATATTCCGCTGGCAAAATCGATAGAGGCATTTGGATATCTGCTTGAATATCAGCGCGATAATGAGGAGCTGTATATTTTTCAGCCAGAAACAACAATTAACAATGTATCCTGGCAGGAAGATGGTAATCAACTTCAGATTAAAATGGATGAGATTACACCTTATAGAATTTTACATAGTGAAGATGGTAGAGAAATTACTATAGAGATTGATAAGGCAGTAATTGATCAGGAGTTTAGTGATAATATTTCAAATAATAACTATTATTTGCGTGTTGTTAATGTTCCGGATAGAGCTTTATTAAGGTTAATTATTAAAAGTAGAACTCCGATTCCCTTTCAGATTGATGGGGGAGTTTATGAGTATGAAGATTCACTGGTCCTCAGTTTCCTGCCTCAGCTTAAAGATATAAGGATTGATAAAAATAACATTTTGAAAGTTGAAGCTACCGGTGAAATTCCTGATGCAAAAACTAAATATATCTCTGAAAGCAAAAAAATGATTATTGATATACCGTCTGTAGTTATTGGTAATTTTGATCTGGATATAGAAAATCATCCTCTGATTAAGGACATTAAGGTTACCCAGCATGATCTGGACCCGGTAATTTTAAGGATAGAAGCCACAATGGTAAATGGGGATATATTTAAGCCGTTAAAAAGAGAAAAAAATAGTCTGCTGGCATTTAAGCCAGGACAGCGTTCGGAGATTACAAATCTTGATTATGCAGCGGGAAGTTTTAGTTTTGATTCTTCTTCTGCCTTAAATCCTGAACTATTTTTGCTGGAAACCCCTCCAAGACTGGTTATGAATCTCTATCATGTTAATCGTGGAGCCGGGATTCTTGATAAAATAGAGGTTAATAATTCTCTGATTAAAAATTTAAGGACAGCAAGATTTGATGAACAGACTGTTAGAATAGTTGCCGACCTAAAAGAGCTTACTGGCTATGATTGGGTAGAAGAAGAGAAAAATGGTATCTATCATTACACAGTTAATTTAAAAAATAAGTTTGCAGAAATCAGGACAGAGGATAATGATAAATATCAATATCTTGACATTTTAATGGACAGCAGAGCTGAATATGAGGTTAAGAAGTTTAATTATCCGCACCGAATAGTAGTTGATTTTAAAAATACTTTAAATAACCTGGATGAATTTAAGACCATTGAAAAGACTTCTTTAATAAAAGATATTAGAAGTAGTAATTATCAACTGGAGGGAGAAGAAGTCACCCGATTGGTTTTTGAATTAAATGATTATTACAGCCATCGAGTTGAGACATATCAGGATAAACATGGGATTAAAATTGCTCTAGCTAAGGATTATTTAAATAAGCAAATGAAAGAAGATAGAGAAATTGAAAGTCATCTGATAGTAGTTGATGCAGGGCATGGAGGTTTTGACCCGGGTGCTATAGGAATGACAGGTCTGGAAGAAAAAGTTTCTAATTTAGCAATTGCCAGAGAAATTGCCAGTCAATTAGCTGATAAAGATCAGACAGTGCTTTTAACTAGAAATTCTGATCGTTTCCATTCACTGCAGCAGCGAGTCAAGTTTGCTAATGCCAGAAATGCAGATTTATTTGTCAGTATTCATGCTAATTCCTTTAATAATCCTCAAACAGGTGGAGTAGAGACTTATTATAATCAGCATGAAAATAATCAGAATAGATTTCTTGCTGAAAAAATACATGATAAACTGGGGAGAGGTCTTGGAATTTATGATCGAGGAATCAAGGAAAGTAATTTTTATGTTATAAAATATACAAAAATGCCTTCTGCTCTGATAGAAGTTGCATTTGTAAGTAATCCTGGAGAAGAAAAAATGCTTCAATCATCCAAATTCCAGAAAAAAGCCGCATCTCTGATTACGGAAGGGATTCTTGATTACCTGGAAGAGAATGGGGGAAAATAATATGGCTGTTAAAAAGATTAAATTAAGTCCTGAGCAAAAAAGAAAAATGCTGCTTGTTTTGAGAGTTTTACTGTTGACAGCAGCAGTACTTTATTTACTTTTCCTCTTCTATAATAATTATTTTTTGGATGATAAAATCAAAGTTTATTTTTCTACCGAAAATGCAAATTATTTGAAATCAGAAAAGAGGACTATTAATCAGGAAAGCGACTTATATTTTCAGATATTTGATGAACTCAAATCTGGACCGGAAAGTAGTGGACTTACTGCAACAATTCCAGCAGGCAGTCAACTGCTGGATTACCAAATTGAAGATAAAATGATAATTTTAAATTTCAATCAGGCTTTTAGAGATAATCACTGGGGTGGTAGCACAGGAGAATTACTGACAATTTACTCTATCGTGAATTCTTATACCTCGCTGGAAGAAATTCAAACTGTCCGGATATTGATTGAAGGAAAAGAGGTAGAAAGTTTGGTTGGTCATCTTGACTTAACACAACCCTTGATGTACAATCAAAAACTAACTGAGGGAAGTTAACTAAATTAATAGGAGTTGGTTTTGTTGGAAGATTCAAAGAGAGCAATTGGGTTACTGGATTCAGGTGTTGGAGGCCTGACGGTTGCTCGCGAAATTTTTAAGCTGCTGCCAGAAGAAGATATTATTTATTATGGAGATACTCTACATCTTCCTTACGGCCCCAAAGATTTAGATTTAGTCAGGGAGTATGTAGAAAAGATAATAAATTATTTAATCTATAAAAAAAAGGTTAAAGCAGTTGTTATAGCCTGTAATACAGCTACATCTGCCGCTCTTGACTATGTTCAAAATAAATTTGAGATACCTATTTTTGGAATGATTAAAAGTGCGGCTGCTAAAGCAGTAAAAATAAGTAATAGACAAAAAATTGCAGTTATTGGTACAGAGGGAACAGTTAATAGTCTAGCTTATCAGAATGCAATTTTGAAATTTAATAGTAGAGCTGATCTTTATGCGGAAGCCTGTCCCAAATTTGTTGAGCTGGTTGAGGAAGGAAAGTTTGATGGAGCTGAGGTTGAGCGAACTGCTCAAAATTATCTTTTGCCTTTAAAAGAAGCGAAAGTTGATTCTTTAATTTTAGGCTGCACACATTTTCCGTATTTGAGTCCTTTGTTAGCCGAGATAATGGGGGATGATGTTACGCTAATTAACCCCGCTCATGAGATGGCAGTTGAAGTTAAAGACACTTTGACAAAAATTGAACTTTTAAAAAAAGATATAACAGGAAATGCTGAGCATAAATTTATTGTAAGTGATAAGAGCCGGATATCCAGACGTTTTCTGGAACATGGACGCAGGTTTTTAGGTTTAGAAGTTTTAAATTTTAAAGAAGAAAATATATTTAGTTAAGAATTAAACTGGGAGGAAATTTTATAATGCGTAATGATGGAAGAAAAGTAGATCAATTAAGAGAAGTAGAAATAACAAGGAATTATACAAAATATGCTGAGGGCTCTGTTTTAGTTGAGACTGGTGACACTATGGTTTTATGTAATGTGTCTATAGAAGATAGTGTTCCTTACTTTTTAAGAGGCCAGAATAAAGGCTGGTTAACTGCTGAATATTCTTTATTACCCCGGGCAACTCAGGATCGAAATATTAGAGAAGCAGCTAAAAGAAAATTGAGTGGCAGAACTCAGGAGATTCAGAGACTGATTGGTAGAAGTTTACGGGCGATTATTGATTTAGACAAAATGGGTGAGCGTACAATCTGGGTTGACTGTGATGTGCTGCAGGCTGATGGCGGTACCAGAACTGCTTCAATCACCGGTGCTTATGTGGCTCTTGTAGATGCAATTAATTATTTGCTTAATGAGGGTAAATTGGACGAAAATCCTCTGCAGGGGTTTATGGCAGCAACCAGTGTTGGGATTGTTAATGGAACTCCAATGCTCGATTTATGTTATGAAGAAGACTTTAAAGCTCAGGTTGATATGAATATTGCTATGACTGAAGCGGGAGAAATCATTGAAATTCAGGGTACAGCAGAAGAACATCCCTTTAGTAGAGAAGAGTTGGATCAGTTATATGACCTGGCAGAAAAAGGTATCTTAGAGTTAATAGAAGAACAAAAACTCTCACTGGTTGGTGAGTAAAATGAGAAAAATAATTATTGGTAGTGGTAATCAGCATAAGATAGAGGAGATCAAGGCTTTTTTCGCTGAACTGGATTTTGATTTTGAAGGCCTTGATCCAGAACTGGAACTGCCTGATGTTATAGAAGATGGTAAGAGTTATAAAGAAAATGCTCTGAAAAAAGCAAGGCAGCGTGCTAAAGAATTAAATGAGATTGTACTTGCAGATGATTCTGGTCTTTCAGTAGACTATCTGGATGGAGCACCTGGAATTTATTCGGCTCGTTTTGGGGGAGAAGATTTAAATGACCGAGATAAGTATTTGAAAATATTAGAGATATTAAAAGGACAGCCTGAGTCCAATCGCAAGGCAGCTTTTGTTTCAGTTATTGCTCTGGTAGATCCTTTTAAAAATATAGAAATTACTGCTGAAGGAAGATGTGAGGGACTGATTGCTGAAGAGCCTGCTGGGGAAAATGGCTTTGGCTATGATCCTATCTTTTATTTACCTGAATATAAGAAGACAATGGCCCAGATTAGCCAGGAAGAAAAGAATAAAATTAGCCATCGAGGTAGGGCTTTAATTAAAATGAAAAGGAAAATAAAAGAGAGCTATAATTAATAAAAAGCAGCATTTAGCATTTAATTTAATCTGAACATCAATAAATGCCGTTTTCCTCTTTGACCGAAAGCGGCATTTACTATATACTATTAATTGTCGTCGCGAAAAAAGTTATTAATTTTTGCGGCACAAAACACGTCGGAGCGTGGCGCAGTTTGGTAGCGCACCTGCTTTGGGAGCAGGGGGTCGAAGGTTCAAATCCTTTCGCTCCGACCATTTTAGATTATAGCAAGTTTTTAAGCGGGAGTAGCTCAGTTGGCTAGAGCATCAGCCTTCCAAGCTGAGGGTCGCGAGTTCGAGTCTCGTTTCCCGCTCCATTTTATGCGCCCGTAGCTCAGCCCGGATAGAGCAACGGACTTCTAATCCGTAGGCCACAGGTTCGAATCCTGTCGGGCGCGCCATTTTCAAATTAAACAACCTAATATGGTGGATGTAGCTCAGTTGGCTAGAGCGCGGGATTGTGGCTCCCGAGGCCGTGGGTTCAAGCCCCATCATCCACCCCATTTAATACATCTATCTAAGATGTATTTTTTTTATGCAAAATTTTATAATTCAATTATTAATAGATTTTTAAATACTGTTTTAAAAATAATAAATTTATTTCTTATCAATAATCTTGACTAATAACTTTTAGAAAGGATATAATTAATATTAGGTTATGATTTAATTAATTGAAATTCTATGCTATAATATACTCACTCTGTCCTGACTTTGAGTCAAAAAAACAAGTGGAGGTTAATAAGAGTGGCAAAACAAACAAAAAAATCGCTGAAAAGGCGTAATACAATTTTAAATGAGGCCGAAAAACTATTTATTGAAGAGGGATTTGAAAAAACTACTGTTAAAGATATAGCTGCTCGAGCAGGTGTAGCTAAGGGGACTTTTTATTACTATTTTGATACAAAGGAAGATATTATTTCTTCTCTTTTAGAAAAAAGATATAGAAAGACAGAAAAAAAGGCAAGACATGTTTTAGAAAACAAAAAAATGTCTTCTTTAGAAAAACTGGAAAAGGTTATTTTGCGCCTTATTTTTAGCAGACGTGGTAATTTTAAAGTTTATGAATTCTTTAAAATTGATGAAAATGCTAAATTTATGAAAGAGAGGAATAAGGAGTTCTGGAATAAGTTTATGCCTATTTTTACAGCCATTGTAAAAGAAGGGGTTGAAAGAGGGGAATTTGAAACTGAATACCCGGAAGAGATAACCGAAATTTTGTTTATGGGTATCGATAATTTTTTGCATCGACATTATGCTAAATTTACAACCGAAGAAATGTATGTTGATAAATTTGCAGCAGTAGAAGAGTTATTAAACCGAACCTTAAATGTAAAAGGTAGAAAAGTTGATCTATCTTTAATGAAACCTGAAAAATCTTAGTTGGATTATAAATATAATTCACTTTTCTCACTTTTTAACTAAAACTGGTGGTGTAAATATGAAAAAGAATTTTAATAATGATGATTTACTTGCTTTTCTGGGTCGTCTTGCTACTAAATGGGGTACTGGCCATGAAAGTGTGAGTAAAATTCTTGATAAGAGTAGAGATTTTATTGAAAAGAAAAATTATAAGCTGCCTTTTATAGATAAGGTAACAGAACTGCTGGAAATGTTAAGTGAGTATTCAAAAGGCAACTTTAAGCTCAATGAAGCAGCCGTAGGTTGGATTGTAGCTACACTGGCCTATTTAATTTTACCAACAGATTTAATTCCTGATTTTTTGCCGGGAGTTGGTCTGACTGATGATGCAGCAGCATTTATCCTTGCTTTTAGGCAGCTCTCACAGGAGTTAGAACATTTTCGTAGGTGGAAAGAACTTGAGTCTAATACCGTTGAGATAGATAAAGAATAAATTATTTTGGTGATTCACTGGAAATTTTCTTTGATTTATTATATAATTGAAAAGATGAAAATTTTGCTGTCGGGATTCTAATTCAATTTATAAATTAAATTAGAAGAATTAAATGATAATTTTTAAAAAATCCTTGACAAGAGCAAAAAGCTATGCTAACATTATATGTGCTTTTTGTGAAAAAGAAAAAAGAAGTTTTCACTCACAGCATTATTTACTATGCGAAAGTGGCGGAATTGGCAGACGCGCTAGATTTAGGATCTAGTGGGCAATCCCCGTGTGGGTTCGAGTCCCACCTTTCGCACCATTTAATAATTCTGTCATTGACCCCCGATATTGGCCCGGTGCCAGATCGGGGATTATTAACATATAGAGAGTTTTTTAAAGTTTTATTTAAATATCAGTTAGGAGGAATATTAATGGAAGTAAAAAAGGAAGTATTGGAAGGTAATAAAGTTAAGCTGGAAGTTGAAATAGAAAGTGATCGGGTAGATGAAGCATTAGAGCAGGCTTATCGTCAGGTGGTTAAGGATGTAGAAATTCCTGGATTTAGAAAAGGGAAAGCTCCTCGCAAGATAATTGAACAGAGATTTGGCGAAGAGGTTCTACACAAAGATGCACTCGATATTCTGATCCCAAAGGGATACAGCGAAGCTGTAGAAGAAGCTGATATTGAGCCCATTGATCAGCCAGATATAGAAGATTTTTATATTTCAAAAGGAGAGCCTGCTACTTTTACTGCAATTGTAGAGGTTAAGCCTGAAGTTGAACTGGGTGACTACAAAGGTTTAGGTATTGAAAAAGAAGATACTGCAGTCAAAGACGAGGAGATTGTTCAGCGTCTGGAAAAAATGCAGGATGAGCACAGTCAGCTGGTTACTGCCGAGCGCGAAGAACTGCAGGAAGGCGATTTTGCAATTATTGACTTTACCGGTTATGTAGATGGAGAGGAATTCCCGGGTGGTTCTGCCGAAGAATACAGCTTAGAAATAGGGTCCGGAAGCTTTATTCCCGGTTTTGAAGAGCAGTTAATTGGAATGAAGGTTGGAGAAGAAAAATCTGTAGAAGTAACATTCCCGGAAGATTATCATGCAGATGACCTTGCAGGTGCAGATGCTTCTTTTGATGTACTTCTTAAAGAAATTAAAGTTAAAGAAAGACCAGAACTAGATGATGATTTTGCTAAAGAAGCAAGTGATTTTGAAACAATGGAAGAACTAAGAGTTAGTATTGAAGAAGAATTAGCTGAACAGAAAGAAAATTCAGCTGAAAATAACTTTAGAGAAGAACTGATAAAAAAGGCAAGTGAAAATGCTGAAGTTAATATGACTGATACTCTTGTAGATGAGCAGCTTGACCAGATGTTCCAGCGTTTATCTCAGTCTATTTCCCAGCAGGGTATGGATGTAGAAGATTACCTGGGCTATATGGGTATGGACGAAGAAGGCTGGAGAGAACAGAACAAAGAAACTGCATCAGAGCGGGCAAAAGAACTGCTGGTACTGGAAGCTATTGCTGAAGTAGAAGATATTGAAGTTACAGATGAAGAAATTGAAGAAGAGGTAAATGAGATTGCAGAAATGCATGATCAGGATCCAGAACAGATTAAAGCTATTTTGCAGATGCAGGGACAGCTTTCACAGCTTACAGAAGATATTAGAAGACAAAAAACCATTGATTTCTTAATTGAAAATAATTAAATTTTGATTAGATTGTTAAATAATAACTGTTTTTCATCATTAAATCAGATATAATTATATATAGGTATCAGGTGTAAAATTTAGAGAATACCCTGTGCCAAAAAATAAAGGGAGGTTTTAAACGATGAGCCTTATTCCAATGGTAGTTGAACAGACAAATCGTGGGGAAAGATCATATGATATTTATTCCCGACTTTTAAAAGATAGAATTGTATTTCTGGGTTCTCCAGTAACAGATGATGTTGCGAATACTGTTATTGCTCAACTGCTCTTTTTAGAAGCAGATAATCCGGATAAAGATATTTATCTATATATTAACAGTCCGGGTGGCTCAGTAACTGCTGCTCTGGCAATGTATGATACAATGCAGTATATTAAGCCTGATGTAGTTACAATTGGTATGGGACAGGCTGCTAGTGCCGGTGCACTGCTGCTTGCTGCTGGTGCAGAAGGGAAGCGTTATGCTCTTCCATATGCAAGAGTGATGATTCATCAGCCAGCCGGTGGAGCTCAGGGTAAGGCGACTGAAGCTGAAATCCATATTAAAGAGTTAATGAGGATTAGAGAATTATTAAATGATATTCTCAGCAAACACACAGGTCAGGATTCAGAGAAAATTGCTCAGGATGTAGAAAAAGATTATTTTATGACTGCAGAAGAAGCTGTAGATTATGGAATAATTGATGAAGTAATTACCCGAAATGAATTAAAAGAAAAGTAATTTAGCCCAAGAGGTGATATAATGTTCAAATTTGGCGATCACGATCACGAAGATGGGGAGCTAAAATGTTCCTTCTGTGGTAAGAGCCAGGACCAGGTCAAGAAGCTTGTTGCCGGTCCAGGAGTCTATATTTGTGATGAATGTATAGAACTCTGTAATGAAATTGTAGAAGAAGAATTGGATGAGGAACTGGAACTTGAATTTGAAAGTGTTCCCAAACCAAAACAAATAAAAGAATATTTAGATCAATATGTAATTGGTCAGGAAAGAGCAAAAAAATCACTGTCAGTTGCTGTTTATAATCATTATAAACGAGTTAACTCCAATATGATGGTTGATGATGTTGAGTTGCAGAAGAGTAATATTATGATGGTAGGTCCTACCGGTTGTGGTAAGACTCTGATGGCTCAAACTCTGGCCAAGATTATAGATGTACCAATTGCAATAACAGATGCTACATCATTAACAGAAGCTGGTTATGTAGGAGAAGATGTGGAAAATATTCTGCTTAAACTGATTCAGGCTGCTGATTATGATGTAGAAAAAGCAGAAAAAGGTATAATTTATGTGGATGAAATTGATAAAATTGCCCGTAAATCAGAAAATACATCAATTACCAGAGATGTATCTGGGGAAGGTGTACAGCAGGCACTGCTTAAGATTATAGAGGGTACTGTTGCCAGTGTTCCACCCCAGGGTGGAAGAAAGCATCCTCATCAGGAATTTATTCAGATAGATACAACCAATATTCTCTTTATTGCTGGTGGAGCTTTTGATGGTCTGGAAAAGTTAATTGATTCCCGGATTAGCGAAAAGGTAATGGGTTTTGGAGCTGATATCAAGACTAAAGAAGAGGATAAGAATATCGGGGATACTTTAAAGCATATCCAGCCTCAGGATTTACTGCACTATGGTTTAATTCCAGAATTTATTGGTAGAATGCCAGTTCAGGTTACTTTAGATCAGCTTGAGGAAGAAGATATGGTTCGAATTATGAAAGAACCGCGTAATGCTTTAGTAAAACAGTATGAGAAGTTCTTTGCTATGGATGATATAGAATTAGAGTTTACTGATGAAGCTTTAAAAGCTATTGCAGCAAAAGCATTAGAACGTGATACAGGTGCTCGTGGTCTGAGATCAGTTGTAGAAAATGCTGTTTTAGATATCATGTATGATTTACCTTCAAGGCCTGAAATTAGAAAGTGTATTATTACTAAGGAAGTTATAGAAGAAAATGCTGATCCTATTCTAGAAATTGAAGAACAGAGACTAGAAGAGGAAGAAAGCGCTTAACAGCTAAGGATTAAATAAGGTAAAATGTTTAAAAATTTTAAGCTGTAAGAGATTATTTAGAGATAATATTACTCCTGATGAGTGAGTGGTATTATCTCTTTCGTTTTTTTGATTAATTTTGGAGGGGAAAACTTAAGAATCCAGAATTATTAAAGTAGAATAATTAATTTAAGAATTTGTTTATCTAAATATAATTGATAGAGGTGAAAATTAATGTCTGAAGATAATGAAGTTAAAGAAATGATGGAACTCCCTCTACTTGCGTCCCGGGGTGTGATTGTTTTTCCACATATGGTGATTCCTCTTCTGGTTGGCAGAGATAAATCTATAGCTGCTCTGGAGGAAGCGATGATGGAGGAAAAGAAAATTATTATAGCTGCACAAAAGGATGAAACAATAGAGGAGCCTGAAATAGATGATATTTATCAGTTTGGAACTATTGCCGAGGTAAAACAGCTGGTTAAACTTCCGAATGGTATGATTAAAGTTGTAGTCGAAGGTTTGGAAAGAGCTGAGGTCATTGAATATATTGATACAGAAGAATATTTTCTGGTTGAAGCAGAAAGCTGTCCTGAAGAAAAAGTTGAAGTAACTACAGATGTTAAGGCTTTAATGCGGACTGTAGTTAAGGAGTTTGAAGAATATATTAAATATAATCGTAATTTGCCTGCGGAAACAATTATGTCAGCCAGCAATATTGAAGAACCAGGTCGACTGGCCGATGTTATATCATCACAGGTGGAATTGAAATATCAGCAGTTACAGGAATTACTGGAAGCAACTGATATAATTCAGCGTCTGGAAAAAATGCTGAGTTTGCTGCAGGATGAAATTGAAGTTTTAAAAATTGAACAGGATATAAATAAACGAGTAAAAAAGAAAGTTGAAAAAAACCAAAAAGAATATTATTTAAGAGAAAAAATGAAGGTTATTCAGGATGAACTAGATCAGGACAAAAGTTCAACTGATGAGATTGATGAGTACTATCAAAAATTGGAAGAGGCAGATTTGCCAGAGAATGTAGCTGAAAAGGTTGAAGAGGAGATTGAAAAACTTGATCGAACTCCCAATATGTCACCCGAAGCTACAGTAATTCGCAACTATCTTGATTGTGTTTTAGATCTTCCCTGGAATAAAGAAAAAGATGAGGAAATTGACATACAAAGTTCTGAGCAGATTTTAGAAGCAGATCACTATGGATTAAAAGATGTTAAGGAGAGAATTTTAGAATATCTGGCTGTTCGCAAAATGGCACCAGCTAAGAAAAGTCCTATTCTTTGTCTTGTAGGTGCCCCGGGTGTTGGTAAAACTTCTCTTGGTCGTTCAATTGCCAGAGCACTGGACAGAGACTTTGTCCGTCTTTCTCTGGGGGGAGTACGAGATGAGGCAGAAATTAGAGGGCACCGCAGAACTTACATTGGTTCCAGACCCGGCAGGATTATAAATGCTATGCGGGATGCCGGCAGCAAAAACCCGGTCTTTTTACTGGATGAAGTTGATAAAATGAGCTCCGATTTTAGAGGAGATCCTGCGTCTGCTTTACTTGAAGTTTTAGACCCAGAGCAGAATAAAGAGTTTGGTGATCATTATCTTGAAGTTCCATTTGATCTTTCCCAGGTTCTTTTTGTTACAACAGCTAATGTAGCTCATACAATACCAGCGCCTCTTCTTGATCGGATGGAATTAATTGAAATCCCAGGTTATACTGAAGATGAGAAATTAAAAATTGCAGAAGGTCATCTTTTACCGAAGATATATGAAGATCATGGTTTAAAAGAAGATCAGATTAACATTTCTTCTAATGCTATTCTAAAGGTTATCAGGGAATATACCCGAGAAGCAGGTGTAAGAAATCTAGAAAGAAAGCTTGCTGCTATAGCACGTAAAGTGGCTAAAGAATTTGTGGAAGGCAGAGATCATAAAGCTCTAGTTGCAGTCAATAGTGTGGAAAAATATCTGGGACTGGCAGATTATGAACATCAGGAAAGTGATCTTGAAGACAGAATTGGTGTGGCTACAGGTCTTGCTTATAATCAGGCAGGAGGAGATATTCTGGATATAGAAGTGGCAGTAGTTCCTGGTAAAGGAGAGTTAACTCTTACCGGTTCTTTAGGAGATGTAATGAAAGAATCTGCGCAGGCAGCTTTGAGTTATGTACGCTCTAAACAGAATGACTTAAACTTAAGTGATGGGTTTTATAAAAAATATGATATTCATATTCATGTACCTCAGGGTGCTGTTCCTAAAGATGGACCTTCAGCAGGGATTACAATTGCAATTGCTTTAGCCTCTGCTTTAACAGGTCGCAAAGTACGTGGAGATTATGCAATGACTGGAGAAATTTCCTTAAGAGGTAGAGTGCTGCCGATTGGTGGTTTAAAAACTAAAATTCTTGCCGGAAGAAGAGCGGGGATAAATAACTTTATTTTACCAAAGAAAAATGAAAATAAATTTAAAGAAATTGAAAAAGAAATTACCAGAGGCTTAAATGTAACATTTGTCTCTCACATGGATGAGGTAATGGATATTTTATTGCTAGAGGATGAAAATCATGCAGATTAGTAATGCCGAATTTTATAAAAGTGTATATAAATATGAAGACTGCCCCAGGCTGCAGCAGCCTGAGGTAGCCTTTAGTGGTCGCTCAAATGTTGGAAAATCATCATTGATAAATAGAATTACTAGACAGAAAAAACTGGCGAGAACAAGTAATACTCCTGGAAGAACCCAATCTCTTAATTATTTTAATATTGATGATAAGTTTTATCTGGTAGATTTGCCTGGTTATGGTTTCGCCAATGTACCGCAAAAAGTAAAAGATGACTGGGCAGAACTAATAGATACTTACTTAAATTACAGAGAAAATTTAATTGGAGTTGTTCAGATTATTGACTCTCGTCATAAACCAACCAAAGATGATAAAATGATGGTCGAATGGCTGCAGGCCAGTGGTTTAAGTTATCTAATTGTTGCTACAAAGGTAGATAAGATATCTAATAATAAAAAAGCAAAACAGAAAAAATTAATTTATAAAGAATTAAGTTTAACCAGAGAAGATAATTTTACATTTTTTTCTGCTCAGAGTGGGGAAGGAAGTAAGGATGTCTATGAATATCTTGATTTTTTAATGCAGCTGGCAAAAGATAGGGGTTAAAAATGGATTATAGTTATACCACATATTTTGCTGAAATTTATGATGATGTAATGAAAAATGTTCCTTATAAATACTGGTTCAGGTATTTAAAGGACCTTTTAAAATATTATAAACTAAAGCCAAATTCAGTTCTAGAACTAGCTTCTGGAACTTCTAATATGACTTTGAAAATAATAAATTTGCAGTCAGTTAAGAGAGTCACTGCACTTGACTTATCTGCAGCAATGCTTGCCAGAGCTGCAGAAAAATTAGAAACTGAATTATTTAATTCCCGTAAATTTATTAATTATTCTATTGAGGAAAATAACTCAACCTATCATTTGCAGCAAAACAGTAAGAACTTAACAGTTAATTTTAAGGAACAGAATATGACTGATTTTTATTTTGAAAACAAATTTAATTTAATAGTTTCTTTTTTTGATAGTTTAAATTATTTAACTGATCTGAATCAACTTCAGAGTTGTTTTGAGAGTGCAGCAGCTTCCTTAACTGAGAATGGATTATTTATTTTTGATATGAACTCAATTGGCAGAATTAAAACTATTGAGGAAAAATCATTTGTAATCGAAGGGGATAGTTATCAGTGTTTTTGGGAGGATATTGTTAAAGCAAAAGAAAATTTATGGCAGGTTAAGCTCAAAATATGTCCTGATAATGATCAACTTCCTTGTTTTGAGGAGACACATAGTGAACGGGGATATAAGATTGATACTATTGTCAGATTACTTAAAAAAAGTGGTTTTAAAGCGGTCGATGTTTACAATGCTTTTAGTTTGGCCAGCGGTAAAAATAATTCTGATCGCCTTTATTTTGCAGCTTCGCTAAATGAAAAGAGGCTAGAGCAAAATCAGGGCCAATTAAAAAAATTATATTATGGAACCAAAAATAGAATAGATTACTTTTTTGTTAGCTTAAGATATTTATTTTAATTTTTTAATATAATTTTGCAGTTTAAAAGTTGATTAAAAAAAGCAGGAGCTTTTCTTAGCTCCTGCTTTTTGCTATCCTAATTTTTAAATTAATAGTCTATTAATTTATTTTATTTTTTTAACTACTTTTCTCAGATCCTGATCCTTATCTTTTGGTCTGCTCCAGATTTTACTTTTCAGCCAGGGTAGAACATAATAATCCAGGCCGAAGGAACGTCCCGAACCGATTAAAGCAATTGAGGCAAAGAGGAACCAGAAAAGAGGACTAAAGTGTCCAGGCCAGTCACTGGACCAGTGAGCATACTGACCGGCAAGTAAAAAGTTAACTGAAAAACCGGCAGAACCCAGGGCACCCAGGCTTGCAAATAAACCAAAGATTAAGGAAAGTCCGATTCCTATCATACTTAAAGTAACTACAGTTTGGAAGAAAAGTGGAAACTTAAAAATAATAGCTTCATTTAACCAGACATACCATCCAACTGCATAGTCACCAATTGGAGATGCTGAAGCTCCAGAAACTAAATAATCCGGTGCTGTTAACCAGCCATCTCTAACTTTAGTATAACCCTCATAAAGCCACATAATTCCAACAAAGACACGTAAAGGGACCAGCCAGAGCGACCTCGAAGTTTCACTAACAAAGCCAAATAATTGTGGTAGTAATCCTTTATGAGAAGCCTGTTCTTTCATATATTCAGTAATCATACTGTATGTTTCTTTTAAACCACCAATTTCAAAACGGTAGAACATATTAACAGAGTGTTTCATAAACATAGCTGGAATTCCTGTCAAAGATAGGCCCATTACTTCAGCTACAGCATAACTGCTTCCAACTGAAACCATAACTCCGTGTAAATTTGGCTCAAGTTCTTCTTTAGACCCTCCCTTAATTTCAGCGATAATATTTTTAGCTGCACATTCACCTGTTTGCTGAGCAGACTCAACTAAGGCAGGAAGGATCTGATCATTTTTCCAGGGAGCTGCTGCGTTGTCACCAATAGCATAAACATTGGAATAATCTGCTGTCTGCAGATATTTATTTACCTTTATTCTATTTGCACGATCAGTAGCAAGACCAGAATTTGCAGCGAAATCAGCTGCCTGCACCCCACAGGTCCAGATGATGGTTCGAGCTTCGACTTCCATTCCATCATTTAAAACCAGTTTGTTTTCTTCAATTCTATCAACAAACTCACCGGTCTTAACATTTACTCCTTTTTTTCTCATATAATTACTTGCTTTTTTAACCAGTTCATCACTGAGATTAGGAAGTATTTGATCAAGGCCTTCAAAGTTATAAATCTCCATTTCATCGCGTGGGATATTATATTCTTTGCTGTAATCATCAAGCCATTCAATTAATTCACCAACCATTTCAACTCCGGTAAAACCTCCACCAGCAACTGCAAAGGAAAGCAGTTCCTTTCTTTCGGCTGGATCATCTGTCATTCTTGCTTCCTGCAGACAATTTTCAATGTGTTTTCTGATAGACTTAGAATCATCCATTGACCAGAGTGTAAAGGCGTGTTCGGCTACACCTTCAACTCCACAGTAGCTCGGCTTGCTGCCGGCACCCATAATCAAATAATCATAGCTGTATTGATGATCATCAGAACTTAAAATTTGATTTTCGAAATCAATATTGTTGATCTCGTCTTTAACTACATTTACCCTTGTTGAAGAAAAGATCCTTTCTAAATCAATTTCAAGTGCATCTTCTTCAATCCTTTTGCCTGCCACCTCATGTAATTCTGTTAACAGGGTATGATAAGAATTCCTGTCAATGAGAGTAATTGTAGAGTCAGGATGTTTTTTTAATTTCTTATGGAGAGTCTGAGCAGCAGTAACTCCACCATATCCTGCTCCAAGTACTATAATATTATTACTCAATTTTTTTTACCTCCCTTAGATATTTTTATTTTTTTTTACTTTTATTAAAGCTTTTCTTCATGACTATTTTATATTAGAATTAAATTTATAATTTCACATGCTTTATAAAAGTAAGTCATGAGTTATTTTTTTCACACTATAATTATAGCACAATAAAAATAAATTGCAAATTTCTTAGTGATTTACTCAGAATAGTAATTTAGCCAGAATAATCATTTGCAAAGTTAAGCATTTATGATAAAATGTAAGTGATTTACCCGGGATTATTAAATTTTATATAATTTTTTGTAAAATTAATTTAATTGAAAAATGGATTTAATAAAAATAGGAAGTGATAATTTGTTAAAAAATAAAAAGATAATTTTAATTACAATAATTGCAGTCATATTATTAACCTTAACTGGCTGTAGTAATAAGGAAGAAAAAATACCTCAGGCAGATGACAGTGCCTTTTTAATGGATACTTTAGTCCAGATGCGAGCTCATGGAGAAAATGCTGAAAAAGCAGTTGAAGCAAGCATGGAGAGAATAAGAGAACTTGAAAATTTAATGAGTAAAACCATCGAAACAAGTGATATTTATAAATTAAACAACAGCCCAGAAATGAAAATTGATATTAATCAGGAATCTATGAAAGTTTTAAAAAAGGCTGTTAATTATGCTGAGCAAACTGATGGAAATTTTGATCCTACTATTGGAGCCTTAGTTGAGCTCTGGGGGATTGGAACTAAAAATCCAGAAGTTCCTTCAGAATCAGAAATTAAGCGGGCTTTGTCAAATACAGGTTATCAATATCTAAAATTATATGATAGTTCGGCAGAAATTACCAGACCAGGTGTAAAAGTTGATCTGGGAGGTATAGCTAAAGGATTTGCAGCTGAAGAAGTAAAAAAAGTTGTTGAAAACTATGGTATTGAACATGCTTTTGTGAATTTAGGTGGAAACGTGCTGGTTATTGGTGATAAAGTTGATGGGACTCCCTGGAAAATTGGGATTCAGGATCCCAGAAAAGATCGAGGAAATGTGATGGCCATTGTTGATGCTGTCGATAAGACCATTGTTACTTCTGGAAATTATGAAAGATATTTTGAGAAGGATGGGAAAATTTATCATCATATTATAGATCCTAAAACTGGCTATCCTGCTGAGAATAATCTTTTAAGTGTTAGTATAATCAGTGAAAATTCTTTTGATGCAGATGCCCTTTCTACAGCTGTTTACGTAATGGGCCTCAAAAAAGGAATGAAATTTATTGAAAATATGGAAGATGTTAATGTTATGATTATCACAGAGGATCTTGATGTTTACATTTCATCAGGTCTAAAAGATATTGTTGAAATAAAGGATTCAGATTTTAATTTAATTGAAGGTGAAAACTTTGCTGATTGAAGATAAATTATACCGGAAAATTTGTTCTGAAATAAATGAAAATATTTTAAAAATAACAAAATCAAAACGTGCTATTATTAATCAGTCAGTTGAGGATTTGATCAATGGAGGGGGTAAAAAATTACGACCTTTCTTAATGTTTTTAGCTGCTTCATTTGGTAACTATGATAAAGAAAAGATGCTGCAGTTAGGTAGTGGGATTGAACTGCTGCATATGGCTTCACTGGTTCATGATGATATTATTGATAATGCTGAGCTCAGACGGGGCAGGGAAACTGCTCAGAGAAGATTTGGTAAAAAAGAAGCGGTTTTTATTGGAGACTTTTTGCTTTCCCGTACTTTTGATATTTTCTTTAATTATCTGGACAAAAAAGTTTTAAGAAAAATGAATAAAAATGTACGCTTATTATGTGAGGGAGAAATTGAGCAATCCGAAAAGCGATTTGACTTTCAGATTGGGATTAGGGATTACTATCGACGAATAAGACATAAAACTGCTCTGCTTTTTGCTTTAAGCAGTTATCTGGGAGCTCATGAAAGTGGAATTAGAGGAAAAAAGCTTAACCTTTTATATAAGTTGGGCTTAGAAATAGGAATGGCTTTTCAGATACAGGATGATCTCTTAGATTTTGAAGGTGATGAGGAAGATACTGGTAAAATGCTGGCCCAGGACTTAAAAGAGGGAGTTATTACTCTACCTGTTATCTTATTGTTAAATAAAGATCACTATCGGAGTAAGTATGCTGATTATAACAAAACCGTACTTGATGATAAGATTGTTAATGAGATTATTGTTGACGTCAAAAATTCGGGTGTGCTTACAGAGAGTCGTCAGATTTTAATGGTTTTTATTGATCGTGTAAATAAATATCTGACCCAATTGCCTGATAATAAGGCAAAAAATAAATTAAAAAAGCTCATTGAAGTTCAGGTTAAGAGAAAATTTTAAACTTCTTTTTGGTAAAAATTTAACTTGATATTTCAAATAATTAATTATAAAATAGAAATAGCTTTCGGGGTTATAGCTCAGCTGGATAGAGCAACAGATTCCTAATCTGTAGGCCGGCGGTTCAAATCCGCCTAACCTCACCATTTATAATTTATTATATAGAATGATTATGATAGGACCAACCATTAATTTGGCTGGTCTTTTTCTTTAGCAAAATTATGTTTTGACACTCAGGTTATTAAAGTAGTATTATAATGTTAGTTCGGGAAAGATTTTTGCTGATATATTTTTGTATATGGGAGGTGTTAGTTATAATTTCCAGATTTATTGAATTTGTAAAAAAACCAAAAAGATCAATAAGAAGTAGAATAATAAGTATTTTTATGATTATTATTGTCATTTTAAATATTGTTTTTTTTCTTTCCTTTATAAGACGGGATAGGGAAATAGAGATTTATCAAAATAACGTTGATGTTAATTTTAAACTGAATCAACTTTCACTTAAAATCACCGAAAACTCGCGTCATTTTGATCTATTTTTTCAGGAGAGAAATGAAGAAAATCGAGAGTTATATCAAAATTCGCGGAATGAAATAACAGCTCTGATGAAAGAAATAAAAGATGAAATTAGTCGTGATCCAAAAAGCAGGACTTTTTATAGAAACTTAAATAATATGCTTGATTATCATGATCAATTGGCTGCAGATTTATTTAACAGTCGTGTTTTAAATCAGAGTACCTATCAAAAGCTTACTGATATTGATACACTATATTCTTATATGAGCAGTCATACTCAGAATTTAATAAATTCTTATCTTGCTTATCATAGTAGTAATTATGTCAATTTGCTGGTAGATACTCAGAACAGGACAAAAACTATTTATGCAGTCGTTATTTTAATTAGTATAGCTGTATTTATTTTTGCTGTTTTAATGTCAAATAGTATTCTCAATACAATTGAAAAATTATCCTCAGCTGCTCGTTATCTTTCGCTAGGGCACTGGGAGATTGAAGATATTAAAGAAATTAATTATCGGGAACTTAATATTTTAGGACAAACTTTCAATTTGATGAAAAACAATATTAGAAATTATATTAAAGAATTAAAGGAAAAATCAGAACTTGAGAATAAATTAAATCAGGAAAAAATGGATAATATAGAAAAAGAGAGGCTGTTAAAAGAATCCCAACTTTTAAATCTGCAGATGCAGATGGATCCTCATTTTTTATTTAACACTTTAAATACAGTCTCCAGAACTGCAATGTTTGAAAATGCTGCAGAAACACAGAATTTAATAATTGCAATCTCAAAAATAATGCGTTATAACCTTGATCACAAAGGTAAGTTAGTTGAATTAGAAAAAGAAATCGAGGTTTTAAAAGCTTATCTTACTATTCAGGAAACAAGATTTAAGGAACAGATGGATTTTGAGATATATACAGATGGGGATTTAGAACAGATTAAAATACCTCCGATGATAATTCAGCCTATTGTCGAAAATTCAATTATTCATGGACTTGCTGATACAGCTTCGGAAGGTAGAGTTTTAATAGAAATTAAACGATTTGCAAAAAAGGTAGAAATTAAGATTAGAGATAATGGAATTGGTATAGAGAGTGAAGAACTAAGCAAAATATTAAATGAAGAGCCTCAGAACAGTAAAAAAGAGGAAAGAGAGAGTCTGGGCATTTTAAATGTAATTAAAAGATTAAAACTTCATTATGGAAAAAATTTATTAAAAATAAATTCTAAAATTAACCAGGGGACTGAAGTAGTTATTGAGATACCGATTAAAAATTCATAAATAACTTACTTTAATTAAGATTTTTTAAGTTTAAAAGGAGGGAAAGATGATAAAGTTATTGATAGCAGAAGATGAACATCTGGAAAGAAAAGCAATAAAATTCTTTATAAATAAACTTTATAAAGAAGAGATTAGAATAGTTGCTGAGGTTAGTAATGGAGAAGAAGCTTTTTTTCAAGCTTTAGAAAAAGATGTTGATCTGGTTTTGATGGATATAAAAATGCCCAAACTAAATGGTCTGGAAGCAGCTGAAAAACTAAAAGAAAAAATACCAGGAATTGAGATTATTATATTAACTGCTCACAGTGAGTTTGATTATGCACAAAAATCAATTAAAATCGGAGTTAGTGATTATCTTGTTAAGCCATATGTAGAAGCAGATTTTAAAGAAGTTATTGACAGTGCTCTTAATAAAATTAAAGCTAAGAAAAAAGAAAATGAGAAAGAAAAAGAACTGCTGGAAAAAATCAAAAATATTTCTCCAGTTTTAGAAAAAGAAATAATTTTAAATATAATTTATAATACAGAATCTTCCATAAATAACTTTTTAAAACACACCAGATTGCTTGGTATTAAGGCTGAAAATTATCTTTTTATAACTTTTAATTATCAGGATCAACATAAAATTAATACAGATTTATATAATTACATTCGAAAAAAATTAAAAAATTATTTTGATGCTATTATTTCTTATAATGGATTAATTAACAGCATCTTTTTAATTATTGATAATCAGCTGGAAAAAAAATTAAAATCAATTGCATATAAAAAAATTGAGAATTCGATTAAAAATAGAGAAGAAAAGATACTGATAAATAAGAGCAGTATTTCTTCGGATTTTAATAGAATTAGTGAAATTTACAATCAGACAAAAGAATCTACTGCTGATGCTCAATTTTCAATTAATAATTATCCCTATCAGAGTGAAAAGAAAGTTTTTGCTAAGATAATTGATAAAAATTATAAACTGGCTCGAAAAGAATTTAATAAAATATATAATTATTTATTAAAGGAAGAAAAAAATAATCTAAGCCGGATTAAATCATTTTTAAGGAGATTTTTAATTTTCTTAAACCGAAGATTGATGGAATATTATAATGAACAACAGCCATTTTTAGAAATGCAGAGTTTAGAAAGTGAAATTGAACTGATCAATAATCTGGAAGGATTAAAAATATATTTTGAGCAGATTATAGAAAATTTGGTAGATGATCTTTGTAATAATGCAAAAGAACAGAAAGTACAGATTATAGAAACTGTCAAAGATTATATTGACGAAAATTATAAAGAAGATATTAGTTTGGATGATGTAGCTGATTATATTTCTTTTAGCAAATATTATTTAAGTAAGTTGTTTAAAGAAGTGGAAGGAATTAATTATAAGGATTATTTAATCAAAGTTAGAATGGAAGAGGCCAAGAAAAGATTAAAAGAAGGAGAAAAAATTAAAGTTGTTGCCTGTGAAGTTGGATATTCAGATCGTAATTATTTTAGTCGTGCATTTAAAAAATATACAGGTATTTCTCCCGGCAAATTTCAATAATTTAATTTGATGTCTTTAATTTTCTGAAAACAAACAAAGAAATGAATAAGATAACAAGTTAGTCTATAGTTTTTGTCTATATCTCCTGATACAATTAATATAGAAAATAAATTAAGGGGGAAGAAAAACAATGAAAAAAGTTTTAGTGTTAGTTTTAGCTAGTCTTTTGATTTTCTCATTTGCAGTTTCAGCTCAGGAAATGACCTTACGTCTGGCAGATAATCAGCCCGAAGGTTATCCTACAGTTGTTGGTGCAAAAGAATTTGCTCGTCTGGTTGAAGAAAGAACAGATGGTAGAATTAAGATTGAGGTTTATCCTGGTGGAATTTTAGGAGACGAAAGTTCTACAATTGAACAGGTTCAGTTTGGTGCGATTGATTTTGTTAGAACATCAATTACTCCTATGGCTAACTTTGAGCCTGCGATGAACGTTTTATCTCTTCCATATTTATATCCAAGTGAAGAATATATGTTCCAGGTTTTACAGAGCGAAATTGGCGAAGGTATCCTGGAAGGTTTAAAAGACGCTGGTATTGTAGGTTTAACATGGTATGATGCTGGTGCTCGTAGTTTTTATACTGCTGACAAAAAAGTTACAAGTCCTGAAGATTTAGAAGGTTTAAGAATTCGTGTTCAGGAAAGTCAGTTAATGATGGATATGGTAGAGGCTCTTGGTGCTTCACCTACTCCAATTGCCTGGGGTGAGGTTTACAGTGCACTGCAGACTGGTGTAGTAGATGCTGGTGAAAATAATTATCCTGGTTGGTATTACAACAGTCACCATGAAGTTGCACCTAATTTTGTTGAAGATGAACATAACCGTATTCCAGAATTAATAATCATGAGTAAGATTACCTGGGATAAGTTAAGTGCTGAAGATCAGAAAATTATTAAGCAGGCTGCTGTAGATTCTACTGAAGTACAGCGTGAAGCCTGGGATAAGCGTACTGAAGAAGCTAAAAAATTAGCTGTAGAAGAAGGCGCTACAATTACTACTTTAACTCCTGAACAAAAGCAGGCTTTCCAGGACAAAGTTAAAGGTCTTTATCCTAAGTACAGTGAAGGATATGAAGATTTATTAAATAGTATTTTAAACTTTGAAATGGAAGAATAAACTGATATTAATCTAACTTAAACTAAATTAAGTTAAATAATATTTGTAAATGAAGGTGGAAGGAATTTTCCTTCCACCTCTTAAAAAAGGGTGAGTTTTATGGAAGAAAAAAAAGAAAAACAGGGGTTTCTAAATAAAATTTTAGATAATACTGAGAAATTCATCAGCTATATTGCTATGATTTTTTTGGTTGCAATGATAGTTATTGTCAGTACAACTGTTTTTACAAGATATACAATTAATTTTACTTTTCGCTGGTCAGACGAAGTTGCCTTGTTAATGATGATCTGGTTTGGATTTTTAGGTATGGCACTGGGGGTAAAAAATTCAGTTCATTTAAGTATTGAATTTTTTATGAGTTTGTTTCCAGAAAAATATCAAAAATATATTTATAAGATTGAGGATATTCTAGTAGGTATTTTTGGTTTTTTTATGTTAAAATACGGCTGGGAACTTTATAATGCTACTAAAACTACAGTTTTGCCCGCTACACAATGGACAAGAGGGCTTTTGTTCATTATGTTACCTCTTTCCGGAATTTTAATTATTCTTTATTCTGCTGCTAAATTTTTTGGTATTTTGAGAGAGGAACATCTTACAATTCAGTCTGAAACAGAAAAAAATAAAAAAGCAAAGGGGGAAAATTAATGGATCCAGCGGTAATAATATTATTAGGTTCTTTTTTATTTATGCTTTTTATTCGTATCCCCATTGCTTTCAGTTTAGGACTTTCAACAATGTTTACAGCTTTTTATGTTGGATTACCACCAATGGTAGTCATGCAGCAGATGGTTAAAGGAATTAATTCCTTTTCCCTGATGGCAATTCCATTTTTCATTATTGCAGGTGAAATAATGGGTCAAGGTGGTATTTCAGATCGATTAATTAAATTTTCTAATGTAATTATTGGCTGGATGCGCGGTGGACTGGCTATGGTTAATATTCTGGCCAGTATGTTTTTTGGAGGAATTTCTGGTTCTTCTGTAGCTGATGTTTCATCTATTGGTTCAATTATGATTCCTATGATGGAGCAAAAAGGTTTTGATAAAGATTATTCTATCAATGTGACCATTACTTCTTCTGTTCAGGGTATTATTATTCCACCCAGCCACAACATGATTATTTATTCTCTGGCCGCTGGCGGTGGAATCTCAGTAGCTAAATTGTTTCTGGGAGGTATAGTTCCTGGAGTTCTCCTGGGAATTGCTTTGATGATTTTAAGTTATGCAATTGCCGTTAAGAGAGATTATCCGAGAGAAGAAACTGTTTCTTTTAAAGAAGCATTACGGATAACTCGGGATAGTGTACTTGGTCTTTTAACAGCTGTTATCATCATTGGTGGAGTAACTACCGGTATTTTTACAGCCACTGAATCAGCAGCTATAGCTGCAGTTTATGCTTTTATTATAACTTTCTTTGTTTATAAAGATATACCGATTTCCAGATTTGTTGATATTTTAAGAAGTTCATTGAGTACTCTAGCTATGGTTGTAGCAATTATTGCGACTTCGAGTGCCTTTGCCTGGATGATGTCTTATCTACAGGTGCCTGGCATGATTACAGATGCATTATTAAATTTATCAAATAATCCAATTATCATAATGTTATTAGTTAATTTAATTTTATTATTCCTTGGTACAATAATGGATATGGCTCCACTGATCTTAATTGCAACCCCTATTTTATTACCGGTTGTAAAAAGTATTGGAATGGATCCCATTACCTTTGGTGTTGTGATGATGCTTAATCTTGGGGTAGGTCTTTTAACACCTCCAGTAGGTTCAACTTTATTTGTGGGTTGTTCAATTGGAAATGCTCCAATAGAAAAAATAGCAAAGTCACTAATGCCATTTTATGCAGTACTCGTAATTATGGTATTACTATTATCCTTTGTCCCTGCTTTAACCCTCTGGCTTCCCAACTTTTTGATGGGATAAGCCAAAAAAGGATAATATTTAATATAAAGTAATACAAAGTATTAGATGATACTAAAAGCAAATATCTCCTTATTAGTTTAATATTTGCAGAAAAGATGCTCCTTATCCCGGGAGTGTCTTTTTTTATTCTTTAGTATTAATTGATATCCAGTAATATTTAAAATTTTACAAGTATAAAGAAGTAGTCAAAATTCTGATTTTGACCCATCAAAAAAGCTCCCCACCCGGGTTTAATCCTGAGTCAGGGAGCTTTACTTATGGACCAGTTTAGTAATTATTTAAAAATTCTTTTCTGGCAATCTTTTTTCCTGTCGAAGTCAGAAAGATTTTCTCGATCAAATTTTCTTTTTCAGTTGTATTTTTTTTATTTAAATTATAAACTTCTGGCAAATTGACCAGCCAGTCAGCATCGTAAAGTAATTTAAAATTATTGCTGCTTACTTTACCTGGTGTATGGTGATGAGCAATAATTTCAGCAACTTCATCCATCGTTTCAAAATCAATATTATGTGATTTCATTATCTTTCTGGCAACCGGGGGCCCTTCAATTTCCTGATAGTGCCCGGAACTACTTCCATATTTAACTTCTGAATTTTTAATTCCAATATCATGTAAAACTGCAGTATAGATAATTACCTGTTCATTTATATTTTTATCTGGATACTTTTCCTTAAAAGCTTTTATTAGTTTTTCTGCATAATCAGTTACTTTGAGAGCATGCTGGATTCTTTTTTGATCATCTGCAAAATACTGCTCAAGTTCTTTAATTAGCTTATTTTTAAGCATATTACCTCCTATTTTCAGTAATTATTTTATCCATTAATATATTCCAGTCCTGATCAATCTGTTGTGCTTCTGGATGATTATCAAACCAATTAATTGATTTTTTTACTCCCTTTGCAAACGGTACGGTTGCTTTAAATTGGGGTACAAAACGTTTTATTTTAGAGTTGTCAAATACAACACTCACTGCCTTATCTCCAAGCAGTGATCCTCTGAAGCTTTGATCATATTCTGCAATTTTTTCAGAAGCAACATGAACCAGCTCGAGATTATCTACACCTGCTGCTCTGGCAATAGCTTTAAATATCTGGTTCCAATTTAGTGTTTCATCTGAAGTAATCTGGAAAGCATGACCAAGAGTTTGCATATTTCCCAGTAAGGGAACAAAAGCTTTAGCAAAATCAGTATTATGAGTCATTGTCCAGAGTGAGCTGCCGTCTCCATGAACCAGAATTTTTTTACCGCGGCGCATTCTGTCAACCAGTGACCAGGGAGCCTGATGACTGTTTAAAGCTGCCGGAATTGAGCGTTTGCCGTAAGTATGAGAGGGCCGGATAATAGTAATGGGAAAATCGTGTTTCCGGTATTCAGCCATTAAAATATTTTCACAGGCAATTTTATTCTGCGAATATTCCCAGTATGGATTAGCAAGTGGAGTTGATTCATCGATTAAATAACTTGTCTGAGGTTTTTGATAGGCAGATGCTGAGCTAATAAAAATATATTGATCTGTCTTATTTCTAAAAATTTCAATATCATTTTTAATATGTTCAGGAGTAAAAGCAACCCAGTCAACCACAGCATCAAAGTGGTGATTTTGCAGTTTTCGTTTTGCTTCTTCCGGGTTCCTGATATTCCCTTCAATAATATTTGCCTCTGCTGGAGCCAGATGATTACTATTACCTCGATTGAATAAATATAAGTCTATTCCTTTTTTAACAGCCAGTTCTGACACTGCTTTACTAATAGTTCCTGTACCTCCAATAAATAAAACTTTCATTTATTATTCACTCCCTTTTCAAATTTCACTTTTTGTGATTAAGTTATTAGTTTTATCTTATTTAATATATTCACTATCAGTTATTTTTCTCCTTTAATTCAACTCAATTAAATAAAAAAATTTAAGTCTTAAAATAATTAGACTAATGTCTGCTAAAATATTGCTTTAAAATAAATTTTATGAGAAAATATTATATAGATAATAATTGTAATTACTAAATGCTTAAGGTGAGGAGAGGAAAGAGTGGAAAAAATAATTGTTAAAAATAGTGAAATTGAATTTGAAGAGCTGGAAGCTAAAGTTAAGAGAAAAATACTGAGTCGTGGTGGCTCAATGATGGCTGTAGAAGTTCATTTTAATAAAGGTGGAATTGGTGAAAAACATAGTCATAGTAAGCATCAACAGATCAGTTATATTTTAGAAGGTGAGTTTGAAGTAGAAGTTGGTGATGAGAAAAAAGTTTTGACTGCTGGTGATAGCTTTTATGCAGGAGAAAATGTGGAACATGGAGTTAAAGCGCTTAAAGATTCAGTTATTCTTGATGTTTTTACGCCTCAAAGGGAAGATTTTTTGGACTAATTTGAATTAAATTTTAAAAAATTTTCTTAAAAAGCAGGAATATTATTTAAAAGCGAGAATATATAATACAGAAGATAATTTAAGCTTTAAATTAAAACTTAAATTAATAAGGAGATAAGGATTGATATTTATGAACAAACAGCGTGTAGGAAATTCAACTTTTATTCACAATTTAAATCAGGGTTCAATATTTAAAATTATCCATCGCCATGGACCTATAACTCGCAAAGAGTTAGCAGAGAATACTAGTTATAGTGCTGCTACAATTACCAATCATGTGAAAAAATTAATTGCAGACGAGTATGTCATTGAAACTGAAAAGGGAAGTTCTAATGGGGGGCGCAAGCCTGTTTATATTAAAGTGAATCCGAAAAAAGGTTATATGATATCGTTAAATATAGGTGTTAATCACAGTCAATTATATTTATTTGATCTGGCATTTGAAATTCTAGAAGGAAAGAATATTGCCATAGATCATCAAAAGGATGCAGAATCTAATCTTTTAAAAATTAAAGATGAAATTGAAAATTTACTGGAAAAACATCAGATTAAGCGTGATAAAATTCTGGGTTTAGGCGTTGGTGTCCCAGCTTTAATTAATAGAGAAGATAAAAGTCTGGAATTTGCTCCTAATTTGGGCTGGAATAATTTAGAGATACCTAAATTTTATGCCCGTTATTTTGACTTTCCGGTGCTGCTGGAAAATGAGGCAAAAGCAGCTGTGATCGGAGAAAAGGAATTTGTTTATCCAGATATTGAAAATTTAGTCTTTGTTTCAATTAATGAAGGTATTGGTTGTGGAATTTTGCTTGACGGAAAGCTTTATACAGGTGCCAGTGGTAATGCCGGTGAATTTGGTCACTTAATCATTGATAGTGATGGGCCCAAATGTCACTGTGGAAATGATGGCTGCTGGGAAACTCTGGCTTCTGAGTCGTTTTTACGTGATGAAGTTAACAGATACTTGGGCAAAGATTTAAGTATTGATCAGATTTACCAGCTTGATTTTGAAAAAGACGAAAAGTTAAAAAGCATTATTAAAAGAAGCGGCTGCAATATCGGAATAGGTCTGGTAAATATAATCAATAGTTTGAGTCCTGAACACATAGTAATTGGAGGAGGAATTATTAGGGCTGAAGGTTATTTGATGGAAAATATTAATCAAATTGTGGATCAAAAATCTTTGAAAATCTCACGTGAGTTTGCAGATCTCAAGTTTACCGAGTTGGAAGGTTTGGCAACTGTTTATGGTCTGGCAGCTCAGATATTTAATCTTAGTGTAGAGATTGTGACTTAATTTTATTAGGATAAAAAGGATTTTTTTGGATATTTAATGAGGGGTGTTTATTTTGCAGTATACTTTAGGTTTAGATATTGGAACCAGTGCAGTTAAGGCACTTTTAATGAATCAAAATGGTGAAATTATTGCCGAAAACAGTGAGGGATATCCTCTGTCAACCCCACAGGCAGGTTGGGCAGAACAGAATCCGGAGGACTGGTGGCAGGCGAGTCAAAAAGTGATTAGAGATTTAATTTTAGAAAACGAAATCAAAGCTAAAAAAATTAAAGCACTTAGTTTTTCTGGTCAGATGCACAGTTCAGTTTTTTTGGATGAAAATATGGAAGTGATTAGACCGGCAATACTCTGGAGTGATACCAGAACATCAGCTGAATGTGAAGAAATTTATGAGCGGGTTGGTGGAATTAAAGAGTTAGCCAGTTTAGTTTCCAATCCAGCTTTAGAAGGATTTACAGCTCCAAAGATATTATGGCTTCGCAACAATGAGCCGGAAAACTATAAAAAATTGGAAAAAGTATTGCTGCCCAAAGATTACATAAGATATAAATTGAGTGGCAAACTGGGAATGGATTTATCTGATGCAGCTGGGACACTTCTCTGTGATGTTAAAGCAGAGGACTGGTCAGAAGAAATTTTAAATAGACTGGAGTTAAACCCTTCCATTATGCCACCTGTTTTAAAATCGATTGATATAGTTGGTTCTGTAACAACAGAAGCAGCAGAAAAGACTGGCCTGTCAACTTCAACTAAGATAGTAGCTGGGGGAGCTGATAATGCCTGTGGTTCAGTTGGTAGTGGTATCATTAAAGCTGGGCGAGTGATGGCCAGTTTGGGGTCCTCAGGGGTAGTTGTAGCCCAGACCGATCAGGCGGAAGCAGATCCAGAAGGCAGAATTCATCTCTTTAATCATGCAGTGCCCGAAAGTTACTATATGATGGGGGTTGTGCTTTCGGCTGGAATGTCATTTAAGTGGATGAAAGAAGAATTGTTCAATGACGAAGTTGGTTTTGAAAAGTTAAATGAGGAAGCAGCTGCAGTAGAGGCAGGTAGTGAAGGTCTAATTTTTCTTCCTTACCTCTATGGTGAGCGGACTCCACATGCTGATGCAGATGCCAGAGGAGTATTTTTTGGAATATCTGGAAAGCATAAAAGAGGACATTTTATACGAAGTGTAATGGAAGGTGTAAGTTTTGGTTTAAGAGATTCCCTGGAGTTAATTAAAGAACGAGGTATAGAAATAGAAGAGGTTAGATTAATTGGTGGAGGAGCTAAAAGTGAACTCTGGCAGCAGATAACAGCCGATATTTTTGGTGAAACAATCAGTCTTCTAAATGTAGAACAGGGTCCGGCCTTTGGAGCAGCAATAATAGCAGGAGTAGGAGCAGGTGTCTTTTCTGATTTTGAATCAATTGTAGAAGATTTAGTGGATGTAGTTAAGACAGTTGAACCAATAGCAGAAAATGTTGATAAATATAATCAGAACTATAAGATTTATCAGAACCTCTATGGTGATTTAAAGAAGAGATTTAAAGATTTAAAATAATCTATAGTGAAAATAAAAAATAATAAGAAATCTTAAGGCCACCGGTGGTTATGCCGGTGGTTTTTGTTGTAAAAAAGCTAATTATTTATTATCTGATTTTTACTCAAATAAAGGAAAAGCTTGAATTTTGTCGAAAATAATAAAATAACAAGTATTATTTGAACTAAGAAATATTTTTAATTAGTGAGGAGTAGTTTTATGAAGATAAAAAAAATACTAATTATATTTATGTTAATTAGCATCTTAATTTTAACATCATGCTCTTCAGATAAAGCTGAGCAATCAAAAGTTCCAAATTTAAGAGAGAAAGAGAATAATTTTCAAACTTTAAAAGATAATTTAAAAATACCAGCAGATTATGATATTAGGCAATTTGAAGGTTTAAGTTTGAATTTTATAGTTGAAAAGAATATTAATGCTAATATTTTATCACATGAGAGTGAGCTTTTTTCTGAAATCACAGGAATAAATATCAAAATTAGAGCTATGGATTATGACAGTTTAGTTCAAAATACAAATTTAGATCTATTATCTCAGTCCGGTGAATATCAAATTATATATGTTGATCCATATCAAACTACAAATCGCTATTATACTCACTTAGTTGAATTGAATTCTTTAATGAATAATCCTGATTTACCTCAGATCAAAGGATTTCCAGAAGATTTTTTTGAATTTCAGACTAAAGTTACTTCAAATTATAAAAATAAAGACAAATATTATGCAGTCCCCTTTGACAGTACTACAATGATACTCTATTATCGAAAAGATATTTTTGAGAAATATGGTGATCAATTTTATCAGGATAAGGGTTATGACTGGACCCCGGGTACTAAAGAATTTACCTGGGAAAGATATAGTGAAATTGCTGAATGGATAAATAAAAATGTACCTGATTCTGAAGTTAAATACGGCAGTGGTCAGATGGGGCAGGAGCATAATTCAATTTTTTGTGAGTTTTCTACAGTTTTAGACTCTTATGGAGGAAGTTATTTTAATAATCCTGCAGCAAATACTTATGGAATTGATAGTTTTAAGAATTTTGATATTTCAGGTCCTAATTTCATTAAAGCACTTGATGTATATAAACAAATTTTTACTACAGCAGCACCAGATAGTGTCAATTGGAACTGGACCGATACTGCTAATGCTTTTCGTGATGGTAAAATTGCAATGATGCCAAATTGGGATGAAAATAGTACTTATGTTGAGAATCAAGAATCTAATGTTAAAGGAAAAGTTGCTTATTCTATACTTCCTTATGGAAGTCGAAAAAGCTCAAATATTTATGGAGGCTCTGGAATTGCAATTAACAAGTATATATCAAAAAAAGAAAAAGAAGCAGCCTGGCTTTATATAGTTTGGGCTACCTCAAGAGAAATGCAACTTAAAATCCTTAAACATCCTGAAGGTGGAAGTCTACCTACCAGGAAGTCAGTTTATAAAGACTTAGAAATTAAACAATTCTTGGAATCTGAAACAGAGCATTTAGATAATAATATCTCCTATCATCATTTAGAAACAGTTTTAAAAGCATGGAGAGAAGAAAATCTCTATTTAAGACCTAAATTAAAAAACTTTTATCTTTTTGAGAAAGTTTTAATTGAAAATTTACATCAAATGATAATTAAAGATTTAGATAGTCAGCAGGTAAGAAGAAATATAGAAAATCAGTTAAGTCAGATTAATTAATTCTGGAGGAATAATTGTGAAAAGGGTTGGGTTTTTTAATTCACTAAGAGTGAAATTGGGTATAATAACAATTTTTATGATTGGAATTCCAATCATAATTTTTGCTTTAATATATTCACAAAATGTGAAAACTGTAATTGCAAATAAATATACAGAATCAGCTGTAGCTTCAGTAAATGAAACTGCAGATAAAATAAATTTGATTTTAGAAGATATTAATAAATTTTCCACCTTAATAATTTCTAATCAAGAACTTTTATTAATGGCAGAAAACCATAAAAATTTCAATGAAAATCAATTTAATAATAAGCTTAGAAGTTTTATTACGATCAGATCTGATATAGAAGCAATTAGACTAAAAATAGAGGAAGACATTTATTCTATAGGAGCAAATATAAGAAATCTGGATAGTTATATACCTCCAGAGTTAGAAAAATCGGAAGGACAGCCAATCTGGATGCCTACAAGAGATGTTGAAATCAAAATTTTAGCGGGTAATTTCAAAAAATATTATTATACTCTCAGTAGGAAATTGATAGATTATAATAAATTAGAGCATTATGGATATTTAATGATTGACCTTGATGAAATAATGCTAGAACAATCTTATTCAGAAATTCAGGGAGAACAAAATGAAGAGGTTTTTATCTGTGATAAAAATGGTAGAATAATTAGCCATCCTGATAAAAGCAAAATAAGAACCTTCATTACCAATAAACCTTATGGAGAAAAGGTGTTATCAAATGATAATGGGAATTTAGAATACTTTTCTGAAGAAAAAAGACTGGCCATATTTTCAACGATTAATAATAATGGCTGGAAAGTGATTAAAACTATTGCAACTGAAAATTTGTATCAGGAAATAAATCAAATTCAGAGGTTTTTGGGGATTGTAGGGTTTATTTATGGAGTTTTAATAATTATTTTCATGATAATCTTTTCTATCAGGTATACTCAGCCAATGTTTAAAATGATGAATATTATAAAAAAAGTGGAAGATGGTGATCTTTCCGCAAGAATGCAGATAAAAAGCAATGATGAGATTGGACATTTAGGCTACAGCCTCAATAATATGATTGATGAAATGCAGAATTTAATTGATAAACTTCTTAAAGAAGAAAAGGAAAAAAAGGAGGTTGAATTAGAAGCACTTCATGCACAGATAAATCCACACTTTCTTCATAACACATTAAATACTATAAAATGGATGGCTAAAATTCAGGGCAATACCAGTGTCAGTAAGGCAATAACTTCTTTAGTTAAACTTTTAAGAGTAAGTACCAATTTAAGCAAAGAGAAAATAACTTTAGGTAACGTCAAGTATTTTGTGTAAATAAATTAATATCTTTCTTCAAATAGTTGAATTAGTTTTTCTCGAGCAGCTAAAAATCCTTTTAATCTTCTCTCTGACCATTTATAATTGTAGTCTATGATCT